>OMDW01000422.1_pt1 | contig 12351 bp, 12 predicted proteins | sample 1673661 | NCBI WGS metagenome assembly OMDW01 (sample SAMEA103958118, study PRJEB25191) | human gut metagenome
TCCCTTCAAGGAGATCATTCCGCTCTCTGCGGTGACGGGGGATAATCTGGACGAATTCACGAAGATGATCCAGAAGTACCTGCCGGAGGGGCCGAAATATTTCCCCGACGACATGGTGACGGACCAGCCGGAGCGCAATATCGTGCAGGAGATCGTCCGGGAGAAGCTCCTCCTCCGCACCCATGACGAGGTGCCCCATTCCATCGGCGTCTTTACGGAGGAATTCCGGGAACGGGAGAACGGCAAGGTCTACATCCGCTGCACCATTCTGGTCGAGCGCGATTCCCAGAAGCGCATCATCATCGGGAAGGACGGCTCGCTGCTGAAGGCCGCCGGCCAGGAAGCCCGGGAGGAGATCCAGCGCCTGATCGGCGCGCCGGTCTATCTGGATCTGTGGGTCAAGGTGACGCGGGACTGGAAGAATAAGGATTACGTCCTGCGGGAGCTGGGCTACAAGGAGCACCGGTGATTTCCGTCAACGCGCCGCAGGGGAAACGGCGCAGCGGCTCCGGCCGTATTTTCCATTTCCCTTTTCCTGTCCAACGGGAGGAATGACTTATCGACACCCAATTAGAACTGGCTGTGGGATATCTGCTGACCGCGCTGGCAGCGGCCGTGCTGAACGGTCTCTGCGTCGGCGTCTACTCGGCCATGGCCCGCGTGCGGAAGGACTACGTGGACCACAACAGCGATCAGGACCCGCAGCTCATTGAAAAGATCGCACCGTATTACCGGCATCCCGCCTATGCGCTGGCCGGTTCCCAGCTGGCAGGGATGCTCTGCACCGCCGTGTATATTCTGGCGCTGGCCCAGTGCTGGCGCAATGTGCTCGCCGTGGGCGCCCACTGGGGCATCGTGCTGCCCTTCTGGATGAAATCCGCCGCGGCGGTGGTGCTGCTTCTGGCGGCACTCCTGCTCTACTGGATCTTCACCGTGCGGATCCCCGGCGATGCGGCGCTGTCCCATCCGCTGGAGAAGCTCGCCAGCCGCACCTGGCTGCTCTCTCTCATCCGCCGGGTGCTCCATCCCTTTACGGCGCTGGGCGTCCTGACGGCGCGGCGGGTACTCCGCATGAAAAAGCTGCCTGTGACGAACGAGGCGGAATTCACCTATTCCGAGGAGGAGATCCGGTGCATCGTGGAGGAGAGCCACCGCGGGGGCAAGCTGTCCGCGCTGGAAAATCTGCTCATCAAAAATTCCTTTGATTTCTTCGATCTCATGACGCAGGATATCATGATCCCCCGGAGCGAGATGACCGTGCTGTACTACGGGGACAGCATGGAGCACATGCGCCGGGTCATCGGCCAGTCGCACCACACGTGCTACCCGCTGTGCATGGAGGACAAGGACCACATCATCGGGTACATCCACGTGAAGGATTTCATGGAGAACTGCGCGGTGGGCGCCACCGACGTGAAGCATATCATCCGCAATATCCTGACCGTGCCGGAAGTGATGCCCACGCCGAAGCTGCTCCAGCTCATGCGCCAGCGCCGGATCTATCTGGCGGTGGTGGTGGACGAGTACGGCAGCACCGCCGGCCTCGTTACGCTGGAGGACATCATCGAGGAGCTCATCGGGGAGATCCCCCAGGAAATGGACACCGCGCCGGGAGAGATCCTGAAAAAGGACGACGGCACCTATGAATTTGACGGTCTGGTCATTCTGGACGACATTTCCGACCGGCTGGGCATCGAATTCACCGAAGAGGGCGGCGCGAATACCATCGGCGGCTACATTTTCTACCGTCTGGAGCGCATCCCGAAAACGGGCGATACAGTGGTGATCGGCCCGTGGAAATTTACGGTGCTCCGCATGGAGGGCTTCCGCATCATCCGGGTGAAGGCGGAGCCTGTGCCGCCGGAGGAACGGGAAGCGCCGAAGGAAGCGGCGGAAACCGATGAAAACGAATAAGCTGAAAAGCGGCGAAGGCATCGTACTTTTCGTGCGGAAAGCCGGGGAAGGCGGGCGGAGCGTCCGCCTTTTCACGCGCACCGAGGGCCGGCAGACCGCCTTCATTTCCCGGGGAACGCTCCGGCAGTGCGGGGCCGGGCTGCTCCAGCCCTTTGCCATTCTGCGGTACAGCGCGGCGGAGAGCGGCGCCGTACAGATCCTCACCCAGTATGAGGGGACGGCGGTGCTCGATACGGCGGCCCTGTCCTATGAGGAGCTCACCCGGTGGTACTACGCCGTGGAGATCGCGGAGCAGTTTTTCCCGGAAGGGCAGGCCGACGGCACGGCCTATGCCCTCCTCGGGGCGGCGGCCGTACAGGGGGCGCAGCGCAATCCCACGGTGACGGCGTTCATCCTGTCTGTGCAGCTGCTGGCAGCCGCCGGGAGCGATCCCGCGGAGCCGGAGCCCATGGCGGCGCTGGGGCTGTCTCCGGAGGCGGGCGCGCTCCTCCGGGCCTTCCGGCAGTGGCGCTGGCAGGGGGATTTCCCGCAGCGCATCGGAAAGCAGGCCTTCCTCGAGGCGGCCCGGTATGTGGATGCTTTCATCCGCCGCTACGGGGACGTGGAGCTGAAGACCCGCGGCGCTTTCGCGCAGCTGTCCTGACACAATAAAAAAGCCGTGAGAGGAATCTCACGGCTTTTCTGATGGGAAAATTTATTTCTTCGATTTGTTCATGAAGGCGGTCATGCGTGCTTTCTGTTCCGGATCGTCGAAGCAGAGGCCGAAATACTGCGCTTCCGCGGCGATGGCGCTGTCGATATTTTCATCGCGGCCGTTATTGAGCACCAGCTTCGTATAGCGCACGGCGCATTTGCCGCAGCTCTGGATCTCTTTGGCAGTGGCGACGGCAGCGGCCATGAGGGCTTCCTTATCGGGGAGGACGCGGTTTACGAGGCCGATGCGGAGCGCTTCCTCCGCGTCGATGAAGCGGGCGGTGTACAGCAGCTCTCTCGCCATGGCGGCGCCGACGGCGCGGGCCAGACGCTGGGTGCCGCCGAAGCAGGCGTTGATGCCCCATTTGGCTTCGGGCTGTCCCATCTTGGCATTGGACGAGGCATAGCGGAAATCACAGGCCAGCGCCAGCTCGCAGCCGCCGCCCAGGGCATAGCCGTTCACGGCGGCGATCACCGGCTGGGGCGCTCTTTCGATGAGAGAGGTAACGCGTTCGCCCAGCAGCGCCCAGTCTCGGCCCGCATGGGAATCCATGACGGCCATTTCCTTGATGTCCGCGCCGGCGACGAAAGCCTTGTCGCCCGCACCGGTGAGAAGGATCACGTCCGCTTCCGGTGCGTCCTGAAGCCCTGTGAAAAAGGCTTCCAGTTCCTTCATCAGTTCATAGTTGATCGCATTCATGGCTTTCGGCCGGTTGATCGTCACGGTAACGATGCCGTCCTGATTGTTCACAAGAAGATTTTTCCATCCATCCATTACAAGTGCCATAGTATGCCTCCTTCCGGCTGTAGCAGAAACAGAGGCCGCGCCGCCGGCGCGGCTTTTTCCCATTATATCATTTTTAAAATGCGCCACGCAGGTAAAATCCGGTGGATGCGGAATGTAAATTTTATTTTATAATAGAAAGAATACAGAAAGAAAAGAGGGGATCGCTCATGCACAGACTGCCTGTTGCGGTATCGCAGAAGGCCTTCGAACATCTCCGGGCGCTGCCGGGCTGGGAACTCGTGCCGCTGGAAACGCTGGGAGAGCGGGATGCGGCTGCTTTCGTGCTGTGCCTCGGCGAGGAGAAGCGCTGGGGACGGCGGCTCGGGGAGGCGCCGCTCGTGCTGTGCGAGGCGCACACGCTGGATCTGGAGGAAGCGGTGCGGCGGGCCGCGGCGGCGTACGAGCACCGGCTCCTGCCGCATTTCACGAGAACGCTTGCGGCCCATGCGGACCGGCAGCCTCTGTATTTCGCCACGCCGGGCCATCACAGCGGACAGTTTTTCCGGCGCACCGCCGGCGGCCGGCTCTTCGTGTCGCTCGTGGGAGAGGGCATGTTCCGCATGGACCTGTCCGACTCGGACGATATCGTGGGAGATCTCTCGTCCCATGAGGGGCCGGGCGGCGCGGCGGAGGCGCTGGCCGCGGAGGTGTACCATGCGGACCGCACCTATTTCGTGCTGAACGGCACGTCCGGCTCGAACCGGATCTGCTGTGCGGCGCTCCTTGCACCGGGGGATCTGGTGCTGTTCGACCGGAACAATCACAAGTCGATGTATCAGGGCGCGCTGGACCAGTGCGGCGCGGTGCCGGTCTATCTGGAGGGGCTCCGCAATGCGGACGGCGTCATCGGCGGCATCACGGCGGACTCTTTCCGGGCCTCCTATCTCCGGGAGCTGGCGCGGCAGGCTTCCCCGGAAAAGGCGGAGAAGAAGCGTCCCTTCCGGCTCGCCTGCCTCCAGCTCTGCACCTACGACGGGATCTTTCTCAATGCGCGGCGGGTGCTGGAGGAGATCGGCCCGCTCTGCGATTATATTCTCTTTGACGGCGCGTGGGCGGGGTATGAATCGTTTGTGCCTTTCATGACCGACGAGGACCCGCTTACGGTGCCACTCACGAAAAAGAGTCCGGGGATCCTGGTGACGCAGTCCGTACACAAGCAGCTCGCCGGCTTTTCCCAGACCTCGCAGATCCAGCGGAAGGACCGCCATCTGGCGGGGAAAAAGCGGCGCGTCCCCGATGATGTGTTCCAGAATGCCTATCTCCATCACATTTCCACGTCGCCCTGCTTCCCCCTGCTGGCGGGGCTGGAAATGAACGCGGCCATCCACAAGGAGAAGGGAGCGGCGCTCTGGGCGGAGGCGGTGCAGTCCGGGGTGGAGCTCCGGAAGGCGCTGGTGCAGCGGTGCCGGTATCTGCGTCCCTTCCAGCCGGAGGTGGTGGACGGCCGGCCGTGGGCGTCCTATCCGACGGAGACGATCGCTTCGGAGCGGCGCTTCTGGGAGATCCGTCCCGGAGAGGACTGGCACGGCTTCCGCCGCATCGGAAAGGACCAGTGCCTGCTCGATCCGTGCAAGGTGCTCCTGCTGACGGGGCCCGTGCCCGGTCCGGCCGCCTCGCGGTATTTACAGGAGCGGGGCATCGTGCCGGAGAAGTCCGGACTGTCCTCGGTGCTCTTCCTTATGGAGCCCGGCGATACCGGGGAGAAGCGGGAGCGGCTCCTGTCAGCGCTCACGGATATGGAGCGGGCCTATGAGGAGGACGCGCCCCTGGGCGAGGCCCTGCCGGGACTGTCGGCAGACGGCGTGGTCGATCCGGAGGAATCCTTCCGCGCGCTGTGCCGGCGGCAGGCCCGGTTCTTCCGGAAGCGCGGCGCGGCGAAGCTGCTGGCGCAGCTGTTCAGCCGGAAAGGCATGCCTGCGGCGGCGATGGGGAGCCGCGAGGCGTCGGAAGCCTTCGTGCGGGGGGAGCGGGAGCTGGTGCCGCTTCGGGAGGCCGGCGGGCGGATCGCGCTCGAGGCGGCGGCGGCCTATCCGCCGGGCATCTGCGTCCCCGCGGCCGGCGAGCGGTGGGAGGCCTCTGCGCTGGCGTGGTTCACGTGCCTCCTCGATTTCGGTGAGGAATTTCCTGCCTTTGCGCCGGAGCTCCACGGCGTCCATCAGAAGGAAAACGGAGCGTTCGTCTGGGTGTACAGGCCCTGACGGACAGGCGGCTTCGCAGCGGCGGAGCCGTTTTTTCGTGCGGTGGATTTCCGGGGATATGATAAAATAGAATCGGAATTTCAGAATGGAGAACACCATGAGATACGAAGACAGAAAAAAAGCGGGGAAGCCGGCCGCCCGGACGGCGGCGCCCCGGAGAGAAACCGAACGGAAACGGAAGGACCGCGGCGAGGCACAGCGCCGTCCGGCCCATTCGACGCATAAAGACAATGCGCTCTACGCCGGCGGCCGGAACAGCGCGGCGGAAGCGCTGAAGGCGGGGCTGGTGCGCCGCCTCTTCATCAAGACGGGCCGGCGGGACGAGCGCCTGCAGAAGCTGGCGGCAGACGCGGCGGCACAGGGCGTGCCCGTGGAGGAACGGGAGGAAGCGGTGCTGGACCACATGGTTCCGGACCTGCGCCATCAGGGCGTGGTGGCGGAGATTCGTCCCTATGAATATGCCGATCTGGACGAGGTGCTCGCCCGCTGGGAGGGGAAGGACCCCTTCCTCATCCTGCTGGACGGACTGGAGGATGTGCGCAATCTGGGGGCTATCATCCGCACCGCGGAATGTGCCGGCGCGGCGGCGGTGCTGCTGCCGGAGCACCGGAGCTGTCAGGTGACCTATGCGACGATGAAGACCGCCGCAGGCGCCTGCGCCTATCTGCCGGTGTGCCGCATCGGCAATATCAGCCGGACGCTGGAAAAGCTCAAGGACAGGGGCTTCTGGGTGGTCGGCACGGACATGGACGGGGAGTCCCTGTACAGCGGGGCCAATCTGAAGGGGCCGCTGGTGATCGTCATGGGCGCGGAAGGACAGGGCATGGCCCGCCTCACCCGGGAGGCCTGTGATTTCTGCGTGCGGATTCCCATGAAAGGGCGCGTGTCGTCCCTCAATGTGTCGGTGGCCGCGGCGCTCCTCATGTACGAGGCGGCGCGGCAGAGAGAATGAGAGAGCGGATATCATGAAAGATCTGTATTTCATTGACGCCTACAACGTCATTTTCTGGGAGCCCGCGGCCTTTCCGCGGGACGATCTGGAATCGAGCCGGAAAAAGCTGCTGGACCTTCTCCTGGACTACGGCGCCCACAACGATGTGGAGATGATCGCCGTATTTGACGGACAGGGGCAGGGCAATAAGGTGACGGAGCGGCGGCTCACGCCGTTCTTCACGGAGGTCTTCACGCCAAAGACCATGACGGCGGACAGCTACATCGAAAAGGAATCATACCGGCGGCGCGATGAGTACCGCTCCATCTATGTGGTCTCCTCCGACGGGCCGGTGCAGAATCAGATCCTCGGCAACGGCGCGTACCGCATGGCCGTGGGGGATCTCATGCGCGTGCTCTCCGAGGATAAAAAGGAGCAGCACCGGTTCATCCGCACGAACAACCGGGCCAATCTCCGGAACGAAGTGGGGCGGAATCTGCCCGACGACGTGCGGCGGAAGCTGGATGCGCTGCGGAAATAGCGTTCCTTGACCGCGGCTCTGAATTGATATATACTGACTATTAATATAGACGATATGCGCGCATCTTCCGATGCGCAGAGGAGGAACGACTGTGAAGATTTTCTTAATGGCACTGGCGTGCATCATTTCCATTCTGCTGATCGTAGTCATCGTCTCGCAGGAACCAAAGACGGCGGGCATGGGTGCAGCCATGGGCGGCTCCGGCAATTCCATGCTGGGCGGACGCACCCGCGGCAAAGATGCGGTCCTGTCAAAAATGACCGTCGGATTTGGCGTGGTATTCGTCGTGGTCTGCCTGCTGCTCGGGCGGTACATGAATACATTTTGATGACTGAGAGAGGCTTGCGGCGGCAGGCCTTTTTTCTTTCGACAGGAGAAAACTATGGACAATCAGGAACTGCTTACCTATGCGCCGGGTACTACTGTAGAGGGCGTATATAAATCCTACGGGCCGAAATTCGGATTCCTCATCACGGACAAGGAGCACGAGGATATCTACATCGCGGAGCGCGACCGCGGTACGGCGGTGAACAACGACACCGTGGTGGTCAAGGTCACCCACGGCACGACGGGCCGCCACAAGGTGGAAGGGCGCATCATCAATATCACCTCCCGGGCGAATGAGACCGTGGTCGGCACCTATGAAATGCTGGCCGACGGCGGTGAAGTGGTGCCCGTGGATGAAAAGATCAATATGGTGATCCACATCCCGCTCGGCGAGGATATGGAAGCCACCACCGGTGCCAAGGTCGTGGTGGAAGTGACGAAATGGCCGGGCCAGTGGACGGACGCAGAAGGCCGGGTGAAGGAGATCCTCGGCTACGAGGGCGACAAGGGACTGGATATCGATGTGCTCATCGCCCAGCACCGCTTACCCCACGTCTTTTCCGACGAGCTCATGAAGGAGGCGGACGGTCTGCCCCGGGACATCCATGTGGAGGAGCAGACCGCGGATTTCCGGTCGCTCCCGCTGGTGACGATCGACGGGCCGGACTCCAAGGATCTGGACGACGCGGTCTACTGCGAACGCCGCCCGAACGGCCACTTCATGCTGGGCGTGTACATCGCCGACGTGAGCCGCTACGTGAAAAAGGGAATGCTCCTCGATGACGAGGCCTTCCGCCGCGGCAACAGCGTGTACCTCGCGGACCGGGTCATCCCCATGCTGCCGTTCCAGCTGTCGAACGATCTATGCAGCCTGAACGCCGGCTGCGACCGCTACGCCATGGTGTGCCTCATGGATGTGGCCCCCGACGGAACAGTGAAGACGGAGCGCATCACCCCGGCGGTGATCAATGTGGGCCGCCGGTGCAACTATCCGGAGATCAACAAGGCCTTTGAGGAAGGGGTCGCACCGGAGGACCTGAAGCCGTTCCTGCCCATGCTGGAGGATCTGCGGGCCTGTGCGGCAGCGCTCCGGGAGGACCGCCACCGCCGCGGCGCGCTGGAATTTGAATTCCCGGAATATAAAGTGGTGCTCGATGAGGACGGCAAGCCGCTCCGCATCGTGAAGCGCTTCCGCGGGGAATCGGAAAAGATGATCGAGGACGCCATGATCGCCGCCAATGAAGCGGTGGCGCGCTTCCTCCGCGACACGGGCCACACCTCGGTGTACCGCGTGCATGCGAAGCCGGATCCGGACCGCGTGGATGCCCTGCAGCGCCTCACCCAGATCCTCGGCACGTCCGTACAGGTGCCGGACGATCCGAAGCCGAAGGATTTTCAGCGTCTGCTGGAATGCGTGCGCGGCACGGATATTGCCCCCGTCGTCGAGGTGATGACGCTCCGCGCGATGTCCCAGGCGTGCTACAGCACGGACAATGAAGGCCATTTCGGCATCGCTTCCCTGTGCTACACCCATTTCACCTCGCCGATCCGCCGGTATTCCGATCTCATGGTGCACCGCCTCATCCGTCAGGCCCTGTTTGAAAAGCCCGACGAAAAGGCGCTCGGTCGTCAGGAAGCCTTCCTGGACAAGGCCTGCGCCCACTGCTCGGAGACCGAACAGGCCGGTGTGGAAACGGAACGGGACACGAATGATCTGAAAATGACGGAATACATGGAACCCTTCGTGGGCGAGCCCTTTGACGGCACCGTCACCGGCGTGACGCGCTTCGGCATCTTCGTCGGACTGGACAACGGCGTGGAAGGGCTGGCCCGTCTGGACATGATGGACGAGGAATTTGAATATCAGGAGGACACGCTGACCCTGCGGGGCAAGCTCTCCGGCGATACCTATTCCCTCGGCATGCCCGTGCGGGTGACGCTCATCCGGGCGGATAAGGAGAAGCGGGAAGTGGACTTCGTCATCGGCGAGATCCATTCGCCGCTCAGTCTGGAAAAGAAGGTGCGCCGCAGCGCCGCTTCCCGGTCCCATGCGAAGAAAAAGGGGAAGGGCAGAAATGACGGCCCCCGCACGAGGAAAGGCAAAGGCGGGAAAGGCAGGAAGGCATGACAAAGGAAAAGAAGGCAGCGCCGCCGGCAGCGGTCAACCGGCAGGCCTACCACAATTATTTCATCCACGATACCTATGAAGCGGGCGTGGCCCTCACCGGGACGGAAGTGAAATCCATCCGGGCGGGCAAGGTCAATCTGCGGGACAGCTTCGCCAAGGTGGAGCACGGCGAGGTCTTTCTGTGGAATGCTCACATCAGCCCCTATGAACAGGGGAACCGGTTCAACCACGATCCGCTCCGCACGCGGAAGCTGCTCCTGCACCGCCGGGAGATCCTGAAGATCGAGAACGCCCTGAAGACGAAGGGATACACGCTGATCCCGCTCAAGCTGTATTTCCATCACGGCTTCGTGAAATGCGAGATCGCGCTGGCCACGGGGAAGAAGCTCTACGACAAGCGGCAGGACATGGCAGCGAAAGCGGCCAGACGGGATCTGGAGCGCCGCATCAAGGAACAGCGGTATGACTGACCATATAAAAAAAGCGCCGGAGGAGCCGGCGCTTTTTGCGTGAAAAGGACAAGAAAAAACTGCCCTGACGGGCAGTTCAGTGTGGAGCGCCTAGAGGGATTCGAACCCTCGCACCTGGTTCCGGAGACCAGTGCTCTATCCCCTGAGCTATAGGCGCATGGAGATTTAACAGAATGAATTATATCATATCCCGCCAAATTCCTCAACTGATGCGGCGCATATGATACAATGGGAGAAATGGAAAAGAGGAGACGGCCATGAACGAAGACGAACAGATAGAGGAGACCCTGTCTCCGGAGGAGCTGGCGGAGCTCATGCGGGAATATAAAAAGGACCTCGCCCGGATCTACCGCACGGCCTCGGCCCGGCGGGTGCAGATCCCGCGGGATGAGGCGGGCGCCGAAGGAAAGCTCCGGAGCAATGAGGCGTCCATGCGTGCCGAGATCGAGGCGTTGAAACGAAAGTACGGCATCCGTTATTGAGGCGCTTGACAGAATGCCTCTTTTATATGATGATACAAGAAGTGCCTTTTTTATGTTACGGCGGCTGAGTCCGCTTCCGCAGGGCGCGCCCTGCATCTGAATGGGAGGTTTTTATGCTTCTTGCTTTTGACGTGGGCAATACCAATATCGTGTGCGGCGTGTACAAGGATGAACAGCTCCTGGACCACTGGCGCATCGCGACCAATACCCTGCAGACCGCAGACGGCTATGCATCCGTGCTGGGCATGCTTTTCCAGCTGAACGGCCTTCATTTCAACGAGGTGGAGGATGTCATCATTTCCACTGTAGTGCCGCCGATCATTCCCATCCTGCAGACCCTGTCCCGGCGTTATTTCCATGTAAATCCCATCCTTGTGGGCCCCGGCATCAAGACGGGCATGAACATTCTCTACGACAACCCGAAGGAGCTCGGGGCGGACCGCATCGTCAATGCGGTGGCAGTCATCCACAAGTACGGCGGCCCGGCCATCATCATCGATATGGGCACCGCCACCACCTTCTGCGTGATCAATGAAAAATGCCAGTACCTCGGCGGCGCCGTGGCGCCGGGCATCGGCATTTCCATGGAGGCCCTCTTCCAGCGTGCCTCCAAGCTGCCCCGCATCGAGCTGAAGAAGGTGCCTTCCTGCATCTGCAAAAATACGGTGAGCGCCATGCAGGCCGGCATCTACTACGGCTTCGTCGGTCAGATCGACGGCGTGGTCCATCACATCAAGGAAGAGCTGGGACTGCCTGATGTGACCGTTATCGCCACCGGCGGCCTCGCACCGCTGATCTCCTCGGGGAGCACCACCATCGACATCGTCGATCCCATGCTCACGCTGGAGGGCCTGCTTCTGCTCTATCAGAAGAACCGCCCGGAACGGAAATGAAATTTTTCCCGAAGACTTGAAAAATACTGGGCGACCGGCTATAATAAATAGAACATGGCCGGTTAGTCAAACGGTTAAGACGCTGCGTTCTCAGCGCAGAGAGTATGGGTTCGAATCCCATACCGGTCACCATATAAAAAAGGAACCTGAAGCGAAACGCCGGGTTCCTTTTTTCTTGAAACAAGCGGACAGACAGCCGGCGCGGCTGCGGCGCCGGAGAAGGAGGCAGGGCCATGACCATCGAAGAGATCATACAGTGTGCGGAAAAAGGAGAGTCCTTTCATGTGCCGCCGGAGCTCATGCCGGACTACATCCGCTGGCTCTACACGACCCACCGCTGCGTCCATGATTTCCTCCGCGTGCGCGTGGAGAGCGTGAGCCGCGGGGACATCGTCCTTTCCATGCCGGTCACCGCGGATTACACCAATTCCGGCGGCTTCCTCTACGGCGGCATCCTCGCGGCGCTGGCGGATGCGATGTCGCTCGGCCTGATTGCCAGTGTGGGGAAATCCGCCGTGACCACCAATCTGTCCATGAATTTCGTCCGCGCCCATCCCATCGAGGGGCAGCTCCGCCTGCACGGACAGCTCCGCCACAACGGCGGCCGGATGCTCACGCTCCGCGGGGAGATCTTCGGCCATCGGGGGGAACATCTGGCGGATATGGACATCACCATGACTGTCGTGGGCCGCCTGCCGGAGGTGCCGGAGACCTGGTGACGGAAAGCCGCGGCTCTCTGCGGGGAGGACCGGATTCCCCGTCATGCGGCGGCCCAGGCTCCGCACGACAGGCGGTCGCTGTTGACGGGAATATAAGACTGTGATATACTAACTTTGTCATCACATGGGGTTATAGCTCAGCTGGTTAGAGCGCTTCGTTGACATCGAAGAGGTCTTGTGTTCGAATCACAATAGTCCCACCAAAAAGGAAGGTGCTTCTGAGGAAGCGCCTTTTTTTGTGTCCTTTTTAATGTATATCTTGATGAAA
>OMDW01000438.1_pt1 | contig 12077 bp, 21 predicted proteins | sample 1673661 | NCBI WGS metagenome assembly OMDW01 (sample SAMEA103958118, study PRJEB25191) | human gut metagenome
TTGAAGCGCGTGCGCGTTGAGCGCAAAGCCCTCGAAGACGCCGAAAGCGGCACGTTCAGGGAGGAGGTCGCGAGCGACAAGTGCCGCACGGCGGGCGAGGCATACGACGAGGTGGTCAAGGCCACCAGCCTGCTGTTCAGCTACGACAAACCCAAGATCAAGCGGGACGCGCGGGACCTGCTCAACGGGACCCGGGTCGCGGCGGGAGGCGAGACGGATGCATAGCCCCACGTTCGTGCCCACGTACGAGGAAGCGGTGCGGGAGGTGGCCGTGCGCATAGTCGCCGCACGCGAGTTCTCGGGGAAGCAGGACGAGACAATGGCCGAGGGCGACGAGGGGTACGCGGGCCTTTACGGCGCCGCGCGCCGCAGGGAGCTTGCCGGGGTCAGCGCCGTGGCCGCCGCGGTCGCCGCGCTGTACGGCGTAGGCGAGGACGAAGTGATGGTCGATGCGATGGAGATGCTTGGGAAGGAGTAAGGGCGTTTCCAGCACGAAAGGTTAAGGACTTTGAGAACCGAACAGGGCACGAAAAGCGATGCGGGCGATGGCTAGTCATAATCACCGCCGCCCGCAAGGGGCCTCTCACCATGTTGCGCGCGATGCTTGTCCGCAGCCCTGACGCGCCGGAGCACGCAGCAGCACGTCCATTGCCTGAGCCGTGCGGCTTTCGGCCTGTAGCGCTTGCCAAGCGCTCGACGAGGACGGGGCGTCTCTCCGTGGGATGCGGGGCATCGACCCGAACGTTATGACCCGTTCGGCTTTGCCCGCTCGGCCTATGCGCGGCCAACCGCAGGGCCCGAGCGGTTCACATGGGCCCGTTGCTCAAAAATTCGGCCAAACAAGTTTGACCACCTCCTAAAAATCAGAAGGCCTTTTTGAACGAACGCATTATATCACGGGAGTTTCGCCAAACGGACGTTGTGGGAAGGAGAGCGGATGCGCAGCAGGATAGAGGAGATCGCGAAGGACAGGGGCGTGAGCCTGTATCGCCTTGCCAAGGACGCGCGGATCACAACCGCCGCCATCTACAAGTGGCGCAAGCACGGAATCGAGCGGGCGCAGCTCGGGGTGATGGCGCGGGTGGCCGATGCGCTCGGCTGCAAGGTGGACGACCTGTTCGAGTGACGAAAGCGTGCCCTGTACGGTTCTCAAAGCGAGGTGAAAGGAGACTGATATGCAAGCGACGAACGACATAGTGGCTGCCGCCGAGCAGCTGCTGGCGGCGGTGGACGCCGCGCGGGCCGCGCAGGCGGCGGGCGAGCCGGAACGGCCGTTCGGGCTGCGCAGCATGGCGGTGGCGGCGGGGCTGCCCGACAAGCCGCTGTACACGCTGGCCGAGGTTGCGAAGGCCACGGGGATAGCGCGCAGCACGCTGGACGACGAGCGGCGCGCCGGCAGGCTGAGGGCGTTCCTGCCGCCGGGCAAGCAGCGCGGGCTGCTCGTTAGGTGCGAGTGGTTCGACGAGTGGTTCGAGCAGGGTTCGAGCAAGGTTCGAGTAGGAGGCGAACGATGACGCAGGGCAAAAAGATGCCCGCCGGTGTTGGTAGCAGGGGCGGGCTTGTGCGCGAGTATTTGCGCCACGAGATTGTAACACAGCTGGGGACGTTCCGGCCGGTCGACGTGCTGCTGCTGGGAGCGGCGGCGCTGACGGCGTACGCGGTGTGCTCCGGAGTGCTGCAAGTTGGATACATGATTGCGAAAGGAATGCTGTTTTGAGCATAAACAGGGTGACGATCAGCGGCAACCTGACGCGCGCGGCGGAGCTGCGCTTCGCGCAGTCGGGCATGGCCATACTGGGGTTCGGCGTGGCGGTGAACGACCGCCGCAAGAACGCCCGGACCGGCGAATGGGAGGACTACCCCAACTTCGTGGACTGCGCCATGTTCGGCACGCGCGCCGAGAAGCTGCAGCCGTTCCTGACGAAGGGCACGAAGGTGGCCGCGGAGGGCAAGCTGCGCTACAGCAGCTGGGAGCGCGAAGGCCAGCGGAAAAGCAAGCTCGAGGTGATCGTGGACGAGCTGGAGTTCATGTCCAGCCGCAGCCGCGACGGGCAGCCGAAGCCCGAGCCGGCCCAGTGGCCGGCCGAGATGCCAGACGTGGACGCGCAGTACGCGGCCATACCGGCGCAGCTGCCGGCCGCGTACGACGAGGACGTACCGTTTTAAGGAAGGCACATGAGCGATGAGAAGCTGCAGCGCGCACGCGATGCGTGCGGCCAGGCGCTGCGCCAGATGTGGGAGCGCGACGCGCGGAAGGCGCCGCCCGAGAAGCGCGAGCGCTACGTGCTCTCGTTCGAGTGCGCGCCGAGCGTGTTCGCCCGCATCCTGCAGTTCGTGCGAGAGCAGCCCACGGCGCGCCGCAGCTTCCGCCGCTACGAGATAGGGAGAAATGACGATGGCTGAGCGAAGGTTCCAGTTCTGGGAGAACTTCTACCGCCCGCTCACGCGGATCCGCGACCGCGCCGCGCGGGCGGAGCTTGCGCTGAAGCTGCTCGAGGCGGCCTTCGAGGACGAGCCGCCGGAGTTCGACGACATGGAGGGCCTTGTGGCCGACGCGGTGGTTCCGCTGATCTTGAAGGACGTGGGCGGCAAGCGGCCGGGCCGGCCGAAGAAATGCGGTTCGCAGCCCGTGGGCATTCCGGGCGGCGAAGGCGAAACGTTTCCGGAAACTATTTCGGAAACTATTTCGAAAACGGTTTCGGAAGGCCCTTATAAAGCGAAGCGAAGCGAAGCTGAAGGTTTTTCTTCTGAAAAGAAAAACCTTTCAGCAAGCCCTGCGCGCGGCGCAGCCGCGGCGGATGCCGCGCCGCGCGCAGGGAAAGGCGTCCGGCTCGGGGCCGGATGGGAGAAGACGGGGTGCCGCTGCCGGAAATGCCGGCGGCACCTGGCGAAGGCGCCGAACGGCACCATGGCGTGCCCCTCGTGCGAACCCGAGCTGACGGGCATGCCCGCGCCGGGTCTTTCTGCCGAAGGGGACGCGGCGTGATCGCCGAGCGCCGCGGCGCGATGGCGCGGGCGTGGGCCGAGTTCGAGGGCGAGCGCGCGCTCGCCAGGCTGCAGGCCAGCGCCGAGCGCGACGTGGCCGTGGTGCACCTGCCCGAGGTGATGGGCGGGCGCTGCGGCGACCGCCTGGTGTGCCTGCCGCGCATGGGCACTTCCGCGCCGAGCGGGCACGTGAGGGTTTTGAGATGACGTTCCGGGCCGAGGCCCGGGGAAAGGACTATCGCATGGTTAAGGAAGCGAAGCAGCCGGCAAGCGACGCCGCGTGGCGCGCCGAGATGGCGCGCCACCTGCGGCGCGGGGCGGGGGACGGGCCCGGCAGCCTGGTGTTCGTCAACGCCGAGGAGTCGGCGATGCTGGCCGACGTGCTGGAGCAGGGCTGCCCGGGCGAGGGCTTCATGGCCCTGCCCGTGGCCGCCGACGGCGAGCCGGTACGGCCTGGTGACATCGTGTGGCTGCTCGACGAGGGCGAACAGCGCGGCGTCGTCGGCGTGCGCGGCAAGTCGGTCATCGTGCCGAGCTTCGACGGCGGCGCGTTGGGTTACCGCATCGTGATGCCCGACCGCGTATCGCACGAGCGGCCCGAAAGCTGGGGGCGCATCGCCGCCGAGCTGCGCGGCGGGCCGGGGCCGTTCTTCCTTGGCGCCGCCTGCGGCGGGTCGTGCACGGGCTGCGAGGGCCCGGCCCTGAACGAGGCGGACTGCTGGAAGCTCATGGCCGGGAAGCTGGCCGACCGCATCGAGGCGCTGGCCGGCGGTGCGCTATGAGCGGGCTGGCGTCTGAGTTCGGGCGCAACCGGCGCGCCGTGGTGCGCGACGACGGCCGCGAGTTCGAGAGCCTTGCCGCGGCGGCCATCGCCACGTTCGGCAGCCTGGTCAACTCGCACAGGATCAGCCGGGCGTGCAAGACCGGCGAGCCCGTCGGCGGCCACACGTTCAGGTTTCGGGAAGGCGGTGCGCGATGAGCGCGCGCGAGATCGAGGACGGGCTGCGGCTCATCGAGTCGGGCGCGCGCTGCTCGCTCGCCGACTTCTTGCTCGGCGGCGATCTCGACCTGCTGGCGCGCCGGATGGAGCAGCTTGCGCGCCATGCCGAGAACCTGAGCCTGCAGGCAAAGGCGGAAGGGGCGGCCCGTGGACGCTAGAGCTGTATTGGCCGTGGCCGATGCGATCGAGCGCGCCGAGCAGGCGGCGCTGGAAGACTTCGTGCCGAAGGACGGCGCCGACGCCATAGGCGCGGCGTACGCGGCCGGCGCGTACGAGGCCATCGACCACGGATGGGCCGACGCGCTGCGCGCCGCCTGCGCACAGCCGGCCGGGCGGGAAGCGGTTTCGCATTCGCTGGACATGGCGGCGTTCTCCATGGCCGCCGTGAGCGTGGCGGTGAGCGACATGCTGAGCGACCTGGCGCATGCCGTGAAGCACGGCGGCCTGGAGGGCTTCAAGGAGAGGTGGCTGAAGGAATGACGCACAAGAGCGATTTCGCGTACGGCGCGCGCCCGCTGCCCGAGCCGCACAGCGGGGCGCGCTCGGGCGAGGTGCGCGTGCGGTACTTCGACCCGGTGACGGGCAGGCCGTGCGAGCGCAGGCCAGCCACGCGCACCGCGCAGCTGAGGGCGGCGGGCGGGCGGGCGCCGCGCACCGGCGGCGGCTGGAACTTCAAGCAGCGCAAGGGCGGCTGGACGCCCTGCGAGGTGGACGGCGTGGCGTACGAGTCCATAGCGGCCGCGTCGCGGGCCACCGGCATCCGCTACTCCGCGCTGCAGAGCGCATGCCGCGACGGCGCGGCCACCGCGGCCGGCCACCCCGTGAGCTTCGCCAGGCGGGAGCGCCCGTGAAGGCGGAGGTCAAGCAGGACGCCCGCGGGACGTGGTACGCGCGGCCGTACCTTGGCAAGCTGGCCAGCGGGCGCGTGGCCAGGCCGTACAAGAGCTTCCCCGGGGCGTCCACGCGCGAGCAGGCGCAGGCCATGGCCGACGCGTGGGCGGCGCAGATCACCGCCGGCGGCATGGTGACGAGCATGCTCCTGGGCGATTTGCTTGACGAGTACAACGCGGCCATGGAGGCCATGGGCGCCAGCCCGCACACCGTGCGCAGCTACCGGCTGTACGCCCACCGCTACCTGGCGCCGCTTTCGGCGCGCCGCGCCGACGGCCTGACGGCCATGGACTTCGACCAGCTGCAGGCGCGGCTGCTCGAACGCGGCGGCGCGGGCGGGGCGGGGCTTTCGCCCACAACCGTGCGATGCGTGCACCAGTACCTTCGCGGGGCGTACTCGTGGATGTGCCGCAAGGGCGTCCTGGCGCGCAACCCCGTGCTGGCCGCCGACAAGCCGGCGCCGGCGCGGCCCGACGCGGTGGCGCTGGGCGAGGCGGACCTGCGGACGCTCACCGACTGGATGGCCGAGCGCATGAGCGGGGACGCCGCGCCGTGGGAGTACCGCCGCGCGTGGTCGTTCTGGACGGCGCTGGCGTTCGGGCTGCGCGTCGGCGAGGTGTGCGCGCTGCGCCCGCGCGACATCGAGCGGCGCCGGCAGGCCGTGCTGGTGGGCGGCACCGTGGTGTCCGTGCCGGGCAGGCGACCCTGGCGCAAGGAGAAGCCTAAGACGTCGAGCAGCCGCCGGTCGGTGGCGGCCACGGCGTCGCAGGTGGCGGTGATGGCCGCCTACGAGGAATTCCGCGAGTCCGAGCTGCACGCCGGGCAGTGGGCGCCGCTTGCCAGCCCTACCGCGTCGTGGATGCGGCCGAGCGACCTTTCGGCCGAGTTCGCCCGCACGCGCGACGCGCTGGGCCTGGACCGGCGGGCAACGTTCCACAGCCTGCGGCACACGCACGCCAGCTGGCTGATCGCGTCGGGGGTCGACCTGGTGACGATCTCCGAGCGCCTGGGGCACGCCGACCCGAGCGTGACGGCGCGCGTGTACGCGCACTACCTGGACGGTCGCGACGCCAAGGCGGCCGCCGCCTTCGAGCAGACGATGAGAGGCCTGCGGGCGCCAGGCGGCGCCGCGTGGCCGGGATAGGGAATCGGCGAACATGCCTGCTGACAATCGGCTGACAGCGGGGCTGGTTTTCCACTGCCGCGCGCAGGGCCTGTTCTCCCAGGCGGCGGCGCGTGTTTCGGGGCGCTGTGGCAACGCCGCCCCGGTATAAGAAGTAGATATACAGGTTCATGGGGTCGCTGGCGGCTTTTCGGGGCCGCCGTCCGACGTTTCGGCGCTGCGGTAGAATCGAACAAAGGTTGCATGGCGGAAGGTGGCGGTTTGGACCACGACGATGAGGTGATGGCGTTCTGCGTGGACGCCTACATGGGCTACGTGCGGGGCCTGGCCCTGTCCATCGAGGACGTAGAGGACGAGGTGTCGCAGCACGAGCAGTCGCTGTCGCTCATGGGCGTGGACTACTCGCGGGGCGGATCGGCCGGCGCGAAGGCCGACAAGCTGCCCGACGGCGTGGCCAAGCTGCTGGAGCTTCGCGAGCGCCTTTCCGCCGAGCACGCGCGCTGCGCCAACGACCTGGCGTACGCCCGCGCGCTGTGCCGAGGCAGCGAGGACATGCGCGCCGTGTGGCTGCACAAGGTGGAGCGCGCCACCTACTCCGAGATAGGCCGCATCCTGGGCTGCAGCGCCATGACGGCGCGCCGCCGCGTGGCCGCGGGCGAGCGCATGGTTTACGCCACCATGCCCGAGGAGTGGCGGCGCTACGCCATCCCGAACGCCATGCCGCAGTAGGGCGCGCCAAAAAAATCCGCGATTCGCGAAAGTTGAACAGTTTTGAACAGCCTGACCGTGCTATTTTGGTAGCGGTGAATTTTGAGGACAGGGCCGCGCGGGCAACCGCAGCGGCCTTTTTCATGCCCTGATTCACGGATGGGTCGCACAGCGGACGAGTGCTCCCGCTTGCTAAGCGGGCGTGCCGCGAAGGCACCGCGGGTTCGAATCCCGCCCCATCCGCCAGACAACGCGGAAGGCTCGCATAGCGGACGAGTGCGCCTGTCTCGAAAACAGGAGGGCCGCGAGGTCCCCGGGGTTCGAATCCCCGGCCTTCCGCCATTTCCGAACAACAACCGAAAAGGGGCGCGCCATGACGTTGCTCGACCTGGGGCGCATCGCCTCGCACCTGGACACCGCGCTGGCCCACGCCATGCTGCACGCCGTGGCCGTCGCCAAGGACAGGGGGAGCGAATGGGGATGGGCTACTGCCTGATGTGCGGGATGCTGCGCGAGGTCAACCGCGGCGTGTGCACGCAGTGCGCAACCGACGAGTACGAGCGCACGCGGCGCAAGCGCAGGCTTGAGCGGCGCGCCGCCGCCCGGGCGAAGAAGACCGGGCGATGACCACGCCGTCGCGCTACGCCAACGGCCACGCGCGGCGCAAGGTGCGCGCATGGCTCAAGGCGCAGGGCCGGCCGTGCTGGCTGTGCGGCGGGCCGATCGACTACTCGCTGCCGGCGGGCCACCCGATGAGCTTCGAGGTCGACGAGATCGTGCCGGCCTCGCGCGGAGGCTCCGTCACGGACCCGTCGAACGTCGCGCCGGCGCACCGCATATGCAACGAGAGACGGGGCAACAAGAGCGTGGCGGACATGCGCGCGGCGGCCGGGCCACGGCCCCGCGACGTCGGGTGCAGGACCAGCAGGCGCTGGTGACCTGGGGGTATGCCCCCTCCGCCCCCTCGACGGCGTGCCCGAGGTCGTTGCGCCTTTTTTGCGCAGGCCCGAAAACCGAGTCCATACCGAGGAGGCGATGCCCATGACGAGCATGTCGAAGAAGCCGCGCGGGACGCCCTGGACCGAGGCCGAGCGGCGCTTCGTGCGCGAAGCGTACCCCGGCCTGGGGCCTGCGGCGATAGCCAGGAAGCTGGGCCGCTCGCGATCCGGCGTGTGCGCGCTCGTGGCGAAGATGAAGGAATCGGGCGAGATCGCCGAGCCGGAGTCCATGCGGGCGTCCATGGAAAGCGCCGGGTATGGACTGCCCGACCCGGCCTGCGAGGGCGGCCGCCAGGACACGGTCGGGCGCCTTCGCTGGGTACGCGACCTGCTGCAGCGCCAGCTGCTTGACGCCGAGCCGACGCAGGCAGCGAGGCTCGCGAAGGAATACCGGGACACCGTGGAGGCTATAGAGCGCATGGAGGGCGCGGAAGGGGGCGGGGCCGATGACGGACTCGACGCCCTTGCCGGCGCCATCGCCCGCAAGCTCGGCTAGGCCGCGCCTGCGCCGCGTGCGCCCGTACTCCGAGACCATCGGCGACATGGCCTGCGCGGCCGCGCCGTCCATGGGCTACGACCTGGTGCCGTGGCAGCGGCAGCTGATGCTGGACATGGGCGCCGTCGACGCCGACGGCAAGTGGGTGCACCCGCGCGTCGGGATCAGCATCCCGCGCCAGCAGGGCAAGTCGGCTGACCTGATCGTGTGGATCGCCGTCTTGGCCGCGCTTGCGGGCTACAAGGTGCTGTGGACCGACCACAACTACTCGACCACCATGGAGATGCTGGAGCGGTTCCGCAAGATCTTCGGGCGCAAGCCCGGCGACAGGGTCTACGGCATGCCGGGCTGGCGCGGCCAGCTGTCGGCCGTTTGCTCGCAGACCGGCCAGGAGTGGATGGCCTTCAAGTCCGGCGGCGTGATCCAGTTCTCAACGCGCACGAAGTCCTCGCGCCTGGGCTTCTCGTTCGACGTCGTGGTGTACGACGAGGCGCAGGAGCTGACCAACGAGCACACGCAGGTCATCAACCCGACGACCGTGTCGGGCGCGAAGCACAACCTGCAGATCATATACGCCGGCACGCCCGTGCGCGCCGGCAGCAAGGCCGAGACGTTCCGCGAGGTGCGCGAGCAGGCATGGGAGGGCGGCGAGAAGGCCGACGACCTGCTGTGGCTCGAGTACGGCGTCGCCGAGGTCGGCGACATCTGGGACAGGTCGAGGTGGCCGAAGGTCATGCCGTCGCTCGGGTACCACGCGGACCCGCGCGCCATCGCCGTCGGCATGAAGGACATGGACGAGCTCGGCGCCGCCCAGGAGTACCTCGGCTATTGGCTTCCGCCGATCGAGCAGGCCGTGGCCCCGCTCATCGGCGAGGACGCATGGCGCGAGACGCTCATCGGTGACGAGGAGGTCCCGGCGGGCTTCGCCAAGGTCGCCTACGGCGTGAAGTTCAGCGCCGACGGCGGCACCGTCGCGCTCGCCGTGGCAGCGTCGAACGGCGACGCAGCGCACGTCGAGCTGCCGTTCTGCGAGACGACCGCGGGCGGGACGAAGTGGCTCGTCAACTGGCTGGCGGTGCGCGCCAGCCAGGCCAGCACCGTCGTCATAGACGGCAAGAGCGGAGCTGGCTCGCTCTGCGACAGGCTGCAGGAGATTGGCGTGCCGAAGGGGTACGCGACCAGGCCGACGACCGACCAGGCCATCACCGCCGCGAGCCTCATATGCGAGGCGGCGGGGACGGGCGGGATCACCCACGTCGAGTGCCCCGCCCTCGACCTGTCGGCCGCGACGGCCACCCGCCGCGAGATAGGCAAGGGCGGCGGCTGGGGCTTCGGCGGCGAGAACTCCACGCCGATAGAGGCCGCGGGCCTGGCCCTGCTCGGCCTCACCACATCCAAGAGAAACCCAAAGCGGAAGGCGAGGGTCACCTGATGGCAGTTTCCATCCCATACGCCGTCGCGTCTGCCGACGGCCTGGCGCCCGAGCACCGCGAGACGGTGCTCGGGCTGCTCAACAACTGGCAGACCCACTACTCGGGCAACGTCCAGCGCTTCATGTACTACGAGGCGCGCAACATGCTCAAGGACCTCGGCATCGCCGTGCCCGACTCGCTGCAGGGCCTGGAGGTCGCCTGCGGCTGGGGCTACAAGTGCGTCGAGGTCATGCGCGACCACGTGTCCTTCGACGGCTTCAGCGCGCCGGAGGACGCCGACATGGAGTCGCTGCTCAAGCAGGTCGCGAGGCGCAACTTCATGTCCACCCGCGTCGGCAAGGCCGTGAACTCGGCGCTCAAGTACTGCTTCAGCATGTGGGTGGTGACCGCCGACGAGGGCGGGCGCGCGCGGATCACGGCGTACCCGCCCACGCTCTGCACCGGCATCTGGGACGACGCGGGCGAGTGCCTGTCCGCCGGCATGTGGGTGGTCTCGTTCGCCAAGGAGCGCGGACGGCGCACGAACCGCCCGGACTGGGTGGACGTGATGCTGCCCGACTGCCTCATCCGCATCCGCGCCGACGGGGAGGGCAGGTGGTCGGCCGAGTACGTCGAGCACGGGCTTGGCGTCGTGCCCATGTTCGTGATGCCGTACAACCCCGACGACGACCGCCCGTTCGGCGTGTCGCGCATCAACTCCGAGGTACGCTGGCTCATCGACTGCGCCATGCGCGCGAGCGTCAACGAGGAGGTGGCCGCCGCGTTCGCCGCGTCGACGCAGAAGTACCTGCTCGGCACCGACGGCGACGCCTTCGCGGACAAGACGAAGTGGAGCGCGTTCATCGGCTCCATCTTCGAGGTGACCAAGAACCAAGACGGCGACATACCGCAGTTCGGCCAGCTCGCGCAGCCGAGCATGCAGCCGATGACCGAGCACTTCGCGAACCTCTGCAAGCGCATGAGCGCCGCGACCGGCATCCACGTTGGCCAGTTCGGCATCATGAGCGACAACCCGAGCAGCGCCGACGCCATCTACCTGGAGAACTCGCCCCTCATCCTCAAGTGCAAGACGTTCATCAAGGAGGCCAAGGCGGCGCTCTCGCGCGTGGCCGTCGCGGCGGTGGCGACCGAGCTGGGCGCGACCTACGCCGAGGCCGAGGAGGCCTGCGACGTGTCGGTGAACTTCCTGAACCCGGCGATGCCGACCCTGGCGCAGCAGACCGACAGCTCGATAAAGCTGGCGTCGGTGGTCGACGGCTTCGCCGGGACGCCGACGTTCTGGCGCCTCAACGGCCTGGACGACGACGAGGTGCGCAACGTCTCCTCCGAGATCAGGCGCAACGTCACGAGGTCCGCCGCGCTCGACCTGATGGCCGGCGTGCGGCAGGCGCCCGAGCCCGCGTCGGCCGATGATTAGCGCCGCCGAGTTCGCGGCGTACAACCGCGAGGTCGCGGGGATCGGGGACAGGGCCGCCTCCGACGTGGAGTCCTCCGTGCTCGCCTGGTGCCGCTCGCACGAGGATGCGACGGTGGCGGAGAAGCGCGAGGCGGCGAAGCTCATCATGGAGGGGTTCGTGCAGGGCTACGACGACGTCGCCGCCGAGTTCGCCGCGCAGTGGTACGACCATCGCGCGGAGCAGGGCGGCGCGAGGCTCGAGCAGGCGGTCACCATGACGACCTACCGGCCGGACTCGGTCGACGCCGTGGCCAGGTATCAGGCGAGAAAGCTCGCGAAGGGCGACGACGCGGCGTTCGCGAAGGCGTGCGGCGAGTTCGCCAGGGACGACGCCTTCAGGAGCCTGAACGAGACGATCGCGGCCAACGTCGGCCGCGACAAGGACAAGGGCGTCAGGTTCGCCCGCGTCCCGACGGGCTTCGAGACGTGCACGTTCTGCCTGATGCTCGCGAGCCGCGGCGCGGTCTACCACACGCGAAAGACCGCCGGCGAGTTCAAGCGCTTCCACAGGAGATGCGACTGCAAGATCGTGCCTGGGTTCGGGGACGACCCGGACGCGGAGCTGGTCGAGGGCGTCCGCCCGAAGGAGCTGTACGAGCGCTACAAGCAGTTCAAGGAGATAGACGAGGACGAAAGCCTGACGAGTGCTGACAAGGACGCGGCGAAGCGTGCTGTGCTCGGTTCGCCTGGGCCTCCAGTCGTGTACGAGAAGCCGAAAGAGGCCTTCGCGCACGAGCGCGGCGGCTCCTACGACCTCGCGGCGCACGAGGCGCTTCGGGCGGCCGGTCACGAGGTCGTCGTCCGCAAGGAGGGCGCGCCGGAGGGCTTTTCCAATATCGATCTGCTGCTCGACGGCAAGCTATGCGAGCTGAAGAGCCCGACAAGCGATGCATCTGGCGTCAATGGGCTTAGGTTCATCGAGCGCAATATCAGAAAGGCAGTGAAGCAGTTCGAAAAAGTGGAAGGTGGGCCGGTAAGGCCCTCTAT
>OMDW01000442.1_pt1 | contig 12029 bp, 8 predicted proteins | sample 1673661 | NCBI WGS metagenome assembly OMDW01 (sample SAMEA103958118, study PRJEB25191) | human gut metagenome
TTGGTAACATTTTAGGGGCATTCGTCATTATGGAGCTGATCAAGATCGTGGCACCGCTTTTAGTACCGGTTCCACTCAGTCTTTATTTTGACTTGTTTGATGGATTCATTCAGGCGTATGTATTTGTATTTTTAACATCCTTATTTATTAAGGAAAGCATCGAGTAAAAAAAGTAAAAACAAAAAAGGAGAAATTTATCATGACATCATTAATCGCAATTGGAGCAGGAATCGCAGCATTAACAGGTATTGGAGCAGGTATCGGTATCGGTCTTGCAACATCTAAGGCAACAGACGCTATCGCAAGACAGCCGGAAGCAGACGGAAAGATTACAAAAGCATTATTACTTGGTTGTGCACTTGCCGAAGGTACTGCAATTTTCGGTATGGTTGTTGCAATTTTAATTATCTTATTCTTAGGTTAAGGAAAGGGTCTGGTAGAGAATGCAATTATTAAGAATAGATTGGAACGTCGTCTTTACCATCATTAACCTGATCGTTCTGTATCTGGGACTTCGTAAGTTTTTAATTGGTCCTGTCACGAATGTTATGGAGCAGCGTAAGCAGATGATCGAAGGTCAGATCGCAGATGCCAACAAATTAAAGGCAGAAGCGGGAGACTTAAAGAAACAGTATGAGGGAATGCTTGCACAGGCGCATGAGGAATCTGCAGAACTGCTTGAGAAAACTCGTAAGAGTGCACAGGCAGAGTATGAGAACAGAATCAATGTGGCGGATGCGGAAGCAGAAAAGATCATCGAGAATGCCCATAAGACCGTGGAACTCGAACGTGACAAAACTGTGCAGGATCTTCAGTCACAGATTGCAGTTCTTGCAGTGGCAGCAGCAGGAAAAGTACTTGGTGAGGCAAGTACGAACGAGAATAACCGGTTACTGTATCAACAGTTTTTGACAAAAGCAGGTTGTGTGAATGACGCAGACAGCAAATAATTATGCAACGGTTCTCTTAGAACTTGGTGTGACAAGAGAAGCTGTTGATGAGACAAAAGAGATTCTTTCTCTGACCCAGGATCTGCCGAAGAGTTTAAAAAGCCCGGTTGTGTCAAAACAGGACAAACAAAAACACTGAAAAAAAGGTTATGACAACAGGTAGTGAGAACTTCATCTTTGCAGAAGGCAAAGAATGGGAACCTGCAGGCGAAGGTGTAGTGCGCCAGATCATGGGTTACAATGATGACATCATGGTCGTCAAAGTGAAATTTGAAAAGGGAGCTGTAGGAGCTGTTCATCATCACGTCCATTCACAAGTGACTTATGTGGAAAGCGGAAAGTTTGAGTTCACCATCAATGGCGTAAAGAAAATTGTATCAGCCGGCGACTGTCTGTATAAGGAACCGGATGCTGTGCATGGTTGTGTATGTCTGGAACCGGGTATGCTGATAGATTGTTTCAGCCCGATGCGTGCTGATTTCCTGGAAAAGAAATAGACAAGCCATATATTCCATCCACTGCAGGAGCAGATTGCTGTGCCCTCTGGGTATTTAATATGCTCCTACAGTGGAAATGAATTCTATTTTTTAATCTGCAAAACGAATGGAACGATTGCTTAACCTTATCAAATCCGGTAAATCATAATATTTCAAGGCACCATACAACACATTAGAATACATATCCCACTGCATAGGCCTCTCAATGTATTCCTTCCAAGTTTTCACACTATGTGTTATCTCCACACTGTTGATTCTTTCATCCAAATAAGCAGCATGAATGGCAGCTGGACCATAAATGCCATTGGCAAATACTTTGACGGAATGCCCTTTCAGAAATTCGTGTTCTGAACAAAAATCAAGCAAAGTCAGGATATCGACTACCCGTTGTCCCATAATAGGACGTCCTATATGCATACTGATCATTGCATTACGATATTCACGGTTCCAATATTTAGCATCCGTATAAAATGCAGGGTCCGTTGTTTCCCCTAATCCGCGCAAATCTGCCAACAACAAAATTTTTCCTTCCGTCAAGGCAGCAGCAAAATTTGCATATTCACTCAAATAAGTTCCTTTCCCCTCTTCCTGTAACCTTAACTCAACAGGAGAATCAGCATTCGCTCTGGACGGAATAATAAGAATACAAGGAACAGGCATCTCCCCTTCCCTTATAAGCTGAAATTTATATTGCTCATATTCACGCATAGAATCATGTCCGGTTGCCTCAATTCTTATTTTATGGTCAGGAAGACCTTTAAGACCTAACAAATCCAACATCTTTGCCTGAACAGTTTTCTTTCCTTTCGAAAGAAACGCCTCACGCTTGGAAGCCCACTCATCCAGCTGATTCACATTTTCCTGCATAATACTGAGTGCTCCAGGCATAGATACATTCACCTGTCCTCGAGTCGTACAAAGCATATCTGACAACTGGAAACGGTCTTGTGCCGCTTTCTTCACCGGAGATTGATCATCTTTCAACCAACGTTTGAACCAACTGACCAGCTTTTGCCTTTTTTCAACTCCAAGTCCATGACCGGTTTCTACTGTCAGCATATCCACCTTTTCGGGAACTCCCAATACTTTATAGCACTGTTGTAATTCAGCATATCCTTGCTGCGCCCCCCACAAATCGACAAAATCATATTTACCGCTTAAAATCAATAAAGGCCGTGGAGCCATCATTAAAGCAAAATCAGGTACTTCCAGTTGTTCACGCCCTTCGTAGGGTATATGTTGGCAACCGTCGGAAGGACCTTGCAACTCCATAGTACGTTCTCGGGTAGAAAAGAAACTACAAATGGCCGCTACCTTTACACGGGGATCCAAACCTATATAATAAGCGGTCTGAGTGCCACCGCCGGAAGATCCATAGACTCCGATATGCTCCGGATCAATATCCTTACGGGTCAGTAAATAGTCCAAAGCCCGATGATTGTCCCAATATTCCTGTGCCGCCAAACTAGTACCAAGCAAGTTAAAGCCCGCATTCAGTAAGGTATGTTCCGTGGTAGCCCCCCGTGTCAGCGGCTTTCCTTCCCTGTCAATAAGTTGCAACCGTTCTCCCTGCCCTATGGGATCTACCACCAGTACAGCAATGCCATTGGATGCCATCAACATAGCGGCATGAGACGAAGGCCCTTTACCATTCAATCCATGTCCGCAAAGTTCCAATGTTGCCGGAACAGGAACAGTCGTGTTCTCCGGCATATAAAGATGTGCTGTGACATAGCGGCCGGGCTTGCTTTCAAAAATTATTTTCTCTATATGATAACCCGTACCTTGTACCTTCCCCACCACCTGAGCATTTAAATTCCCTTTCTCCGGAAAAGTACCTACTATTTGTTTATATCGTTCACGGCAACCCTCCAGATACTCCTGCATCCCGGCAGGAGAAGCAAACGCTTGTTGAATAGCCGACTGCCGATCAGCAAACTGCCGATGTACATCACGCATCAGATAAGAATTATAAGCGGTACTTTGACTCCAAGGTAATGCCTTGAACTCACCCTGAGCAGATACCCCAACAGTCCCCACCCATATTCCCAAACCTACACATAAAGTGCGAAAACCGATGATTTTTCTCATAGAATCAATCCTTAAGTTATTGTACCACAATTTCAATTTTCTGACGGTTATCTCCGGCTGTCTTCACATACAGACGTTTATGCTCCGTATCATAAAACCAGCCTGTATTCCGGTCTACATCTGCAACCGATGAAAGAACGGGCAACGATTTACCATTTTCTATCACAGATTGCGGAGCGTTCTGCAAATAAGCCTTCACCAGATAAGTGTGTCTGGCAGGTTTGTACTTCCCTACCGGTTTATCTGCAGTAAACGTCCAACTACCATCAGCGAGCCTGCTGGTAAAGCGGGTCAATGAACCAATCCCTTTTTGATAATCCATTGATATACCATCATCTTCATACATCTCGTAAGAAGAAATACCTGACGGATAGACATCCAATGTTATCACATCTACAGGATGCTGATCTACCCACTGCATAGCAGGTTGCATGGGAATAATAGCTCCGGCTTTTATATAGACAGGCAACACATCCAGCGGAGTAAGAAAAGACTTATATTGACGGCCCTCGTAACGCTCACCGGTTTCATAATCAAACCATTCTCCACCGGGGAAATAGACATGCTGGCTCAGTGCACCTTTGGTAGTGACAGGACAAACCATCATCCATGGCCCGAACATATATTGACGTGTCAGCTGATAGGTATTCTCATCCTGAGGATAATCCATCACTAAAGGAGTCATCATGGGACGTGCCGTTTTATAAAGCTGATAGGCATTACTATAAATATAAGGAATCAATGTATAACGCAAACTATCGTATTTGATAAAATTGGCCAAGGCCTCCGGACCATAAGTCCAAGGCTCATGATAACGGGGATGGTCCATACCGAACACCATAGCGATAGGTGAAAACATACCGAACTGTACCCAACGGGTATATAATTCCGTATCGTAAGGAGAATATTGTTCAAATCCTCCCATGCAATGAGTCCAGTTACCTACACCACTCATACCGATATTAAGTCCTGCACGTATCACCGGTTCAAACCACTGCCATTCACTCCCCCAGTCTCCGGCCCATATATAAGGATAACGCTGAATTCCCGCATAACCTTCACGGGTATGTGTCAACCCCCTCATATTATTATATTCCTGAAATTTACGATAGGGTGCTTCCGCATAAGCCAAAGGAAAAATATTATGAAGTCCTTTCAGGTCCATCGTCCCTCCGACATCCGTCTTCACAAACTTAGCCCCGATGGAAGCTACTTTCATTACTCCATTCTCCCACCACCAATCTACCGCTTTCGGATCAAAGAAATTCACTACTCCTTCTGTCTTTGCTCCGGGATACAGCACATTTCCCTGTTCACGCGCCTTATCCAACAGATGATATTCAGGGCCATTATCTAATATGGAACGGATATGAAGCCCCACCATCTTTACATTTTGCGCATAGCAACTATCAAACATGGCTTTCGGATCTTTGAACGTATTGCGCCATTCAAAGCAACAACCGCCATTTCCGTAAGTGGTATTAAACAGTCTCCAAGTAGAATCCAGCCAAAGCAAATCAAAAGGCACTCCTTCCTCACGCAAACGTTTACATAAAGCAGGCGGGTATTTATCGGAAGTCATCTCTTCATTCTTCCAGGTTCCACCGGAATAAGTACCGACATGCAACCCCATTGCAAAACGAGGAAGCATGGGGGATTTTCCAGTCAATTCCGTATATCGGTCAATCATGGTATAAAAATCGGGACCATACATAAAATAATAGTCCAAATCACCGCCAAAAGCTTTGAACGAATAATAATCACTACTATCCCACCCCATATTCCATTCGGTAGCAAACGGAGTATGAAAGAACAAACCATATCCTTTGGTACTCATCATAAAAGGTACGGGACAATAATTGGCACGTAAAATATCTTTTCCTCCTACAGCCGGTTTTATCCCTCTTCCCAACTCTACATTCAGATAGACCTTACGCCCTCGCTGATCCATGAAATCCATACGCTCCCCAAAACCAAAGAAATGCTCATCCGGTTGTAGAACAGCTTTCGTCTTGACAGAATCCTTATAAAAACGTTGTTCCGCAAGTTCCGTATAAAGTAGTTTGCCGTTTTTATCGGAAACAGACAGACAGAACGGATTCTTGGTAGCCTCTATAATCAGTTTTCCGGTCGTAATCAACCATGCAGCACCTTTATCTTCCACTGTATAGTGTACAGGAGTAAAATCATATTTCCGAACCATCCACTGCTCATTTTCAGCGAACACGGTACCTTGAGAATGACGTACACGGAACATATCATCTGTACAAAATTCCAATTTCACATTTCCCTGAGGCAGAAGAAACAACAAATCATTTCCTGTCTTCTTAAAAGAAGCATTGGCCGCCCATAGCCCTATACAATACAGGCATAAACAAAAGCATAGGATTCGTTTTTTCATGGTATCTGTTATTTTATTTAAAATCAATCATATTGAATATCAGTTTTTTGGCTACAAGTCCGGCAGCCGAATCATTAATGATGTTCCCATAGATATCCAATGTAGAGAACAAAACACTACCCTTACCCATCGGTACAATCCCCATAGCAGTTCCGATAGCCATAGGATAAGTATGATAGGCTCCGACCAGCAATTCTTCACCTTCCATCACCAATCCCATACGCTCCACCCCTGTATGTATCAATGCCTGATAAGGCCAGTTGAGAGCATTTCCGACAGGAAGTTCCTTGAAAATATCATGCGGCTTATTAAACATCACCCCGCCCAGCCAGTTGGTTCCAACAAAGAATTTGTCCTTAAACACCGCTTTACTATTAGCCGCTATAAATTCCGACCACTCATCAGCACTCTGAATAATAAAGATTTTGGTTCCATCATTTACAGCACGTTCCATTAAACGCTGTGCATCCGGCATCTTATCATTAGGAACAGCCCAATCCAGACGACAACGCGCGTTACTGCGAGGATGCCTGAAACGAATCTCTATATCGGCAGACTTGCCTCCTTCCAAATAGACTTTTCCATCGCCCAAATGCTCTTTCTTCCTGGTAATTTCATATATTTTCTTACCATTGACAAAGACTTCAATCATACTACGGTCATTACTCTGAGGAATAATCGTATATTCACCACTGACAGAGGGAAGTATTTTACCACTCCATTTAATACCATAACCATCAAGCATATACACAAAAGGACTTGGTGTAGCTCCTTCAATAGCACTCAGATTAACCACCTTGGCCACTTCATGATAAACTTCCTTCTGAAATTCCATATCCTCATAATAGACCACATCCAATCCCGGTTTGCCATCGGCAGAGCGTAACGCTTCCATCGGCACCATTGTCAATTGATCTTTCTTAGGAGGACGGGCCACCATAATCCAATCCAACTTTCCTAAATTATCCTCGTAAGCCGCAACCGCTTCTTTCGTTTTACCCTTCAAGAAATTCTGTAAAGCGTTTCCATCTTCCCAAACGGCCCCTTTGCCATCCAACATATTGGATGCCAGATTTACAGACAATATATCATCATACCCAGTTGTAACAACGGAATTTTCCTTACATAGTTTTGCTTGAATTCTACAAAGTCCTCCAGCTGCAGGAACAGGTATTTTTACATCTTTCACCAACAACTGACCATAAACCTCACCTCCGGCGGCTTCTGTTTCATAAGTCCCTACCTCCGTTATATTTCCTTGAGAGTCCGTCACCGAGATTTTCAATTGATGTTTTCCCCGGACATTCTTCTCATTAATCAGATAAAAGTCAACGGTCACCTCTCCCCCTGCGGCAGCAACCTGTTGCCTGGTCTTTACCGCTACATACAAAGGCTGATTATAACGAGCTATAATAGCCGGATCCGATTTGGGATAACGAAAACAATCGACAATTCCCGAATAATTCTCCGTCAATTCCGATTCCCATCCATTAACAACGTATGCATCCGTCAAATTATTCATTCTGGCCGATTCTATTTTACGTCCCTGATGTTCATAAGACACCGTTCCCATAGCCACACATAAATCATCTACGGTAGGATAAACTGTCCTTAGCTGTTTAGCATCCAGAAATTCATTAAATTCATCATACCAACGTAAAAACTCTCTACCATCCCATCCTTTATAGCTATATTTTTCCAAATCTTCTTTATTCTTTTCCAAACGAGGAGGTGATGATAAAGCCCCTTCCTCACCAAAGAATACAATTTCACGCTTATTCTTTGTATCATTATAATAATCTTCAGGGCCTTTGTACAAACCTTCATTCCAAACAGCAGGTCCTCCGGCACGATGATAATCATACCAGCCACTCCAATACACTTTTTCATCGTAAGGACGAATATGAATTTTAGCCTGATCTTCTATATCATCCCCCTTTGCCCAAGCCGAGGTACGAAGAATCAGCCGGGAAGGATCCAGTACACGCATATCCTTCATCGCTTGAATTTCCAATGCCAACTTTTCAGGAGCAGCATTTCCAGATTCATTCATCATATTGTAGATAACCAGACAGGGATGACTGCGATCCCTCTTTACCATACGGACGACCTTTTCATGCAAAACAGCATTCATAAACGGCTGTCTCACATCCAGACGGAAGCCGCCAGGCTCTTCAAAATAGAGCAGTCCCAACTCATCAGCATAATTCATTACGTCAGTATTACCGATAAAACGATGAAAATTCAACATATTCAACCCTAACTCCTTAGCGATGCGAATTTGCCTTTCAGCCAATTCTTCCGATGGGAAAATACCATTGACCGGCCAAAAACTCCAACTGATGGCCGAGCGAAGCATGATACGTTTTCCGTTTAAACGAAAAACAGCATCCTCACCTATACCGGAAGCCTCGAACCAACGGAATCCAAAACGGCGGGAATCTTTATCTACCCAGTTCTTTCCTTCGGATAACTCCACCTCACATACATACAGATTAGGATCATCCACGCTCCATAATTTCGCCTCCGGAGCTGATATAGGAATCTTCAGTTCATTCATACCTTTATTTAAAGAAACACCCTTTATCTCTTTAGAATAAACTATTTTTTCTTTATTTTGCCACTCGTACACCGTTATACGAAGATCCTGCTTCGTAGTCTTTCCTTTTTCATTCTGTAATGTCAGAATAGCGTTGGCGGTGGTTATCTGAGGAGTGTTCTGCATATAAATATCCGCCACATAAACAGCATTACATACCTTCATACCAACTTTTCCTGTTATTCCTCCAAAGCCATGACCGGGAGGCAACATCTTATCTCCCCACGGAATAGTTCTGGAGTCACGCCAATCATGGTTACCACCCGCATCCGTTATACGTACAGCCAATTGTACTTGTTCTCCCGATTTTATATAAGGAGTAATATCCGTTTCGAAAGGAACATTGTCCACAATCTGATAATCCACTAATCTCTGATTAATAAAAATCTCCGCCCGTGAACGTATAGAGCCAAAATTCAAAAAGACTTTTTGTCCTTTCTTCAACACCGGAATATCCATTGTACGACTCCACCATGTAACTCCTGTAATATCTCCTTCGGGTCCGGACTGAGTTTGAAGATATTCTTCAGCTGTTCCGGGAACCTGTACCGGAAGAGTCTGGGCAGAAGTCAATATATCCCATCCCGCTGTAGGAACAGTTGCAGGAACTTTCTGTGCCTCTTCCAATGTCAAATAAATATCCTCTGTCTGCCAAGCTGCATTTTTATCCTGCCATAAATGCCATCCTTTTCCTGACAAATCAAAAAACGGTCTCTCCTGTGCTCTCACCCCATAAAATGGACATAACAACAAAAATGCTATGGCAATAATACTCTTCTTCATAATTATCTATTACTTTCTTTTATTAAATTCAATAATAACTGTTGGCCCACTACATTAGCCCTGTTCTCGCTTTTAATACATGACTCCATGCTCTCATAGATGGTAAAACCAATATTCTGTTATAGCTAATCTCATTTATTTTATTTCATTCATATAACTATCCGGCAACCACCCTTTCAATACAAAAGCAGGATTCCGATAATTGTTAATCATCTCTGTATCTTTATCTTTTGTCAACTGGCGGGAATATGGATGACGTTTGGATACATCAACCGGATTTCCCGTCACCATATCACAAGTATTATACTCGTACATTTTAGCAGTCTTCGCTCCAATAGAACTCCAGCCTTCAGGAATTATATTTTTCACTTTACAATCTATCAAGACAAACTCTGCATCAGGGTAGGCCGAACCGTGGTTACTTTTAGTACGTCCGTAATCCGCCTGTTTACCATCCTCCGTAGAAAAAGTGCATTCAACAAATACATTACCATGATTGCCTGCCGTATTTCTTACCCATGAGAAAGGGCCGCCACCATTACGGAAATTACTTTTATAAGCAAACAAGCTGCCACGTCCTAAAATAGTATCACCACCACCATCCAACTCACAAGATTCCATATAGATTGTTCCATTCGCCTGCAATGCATCTCCTGAACCTATAATATGTACACGGTATAAAGCAATCCTTTCTCCATTAATCAACAACCCTTCTGCCTGACCTTTTAAATCTGTAGCAATGGTCATATCCTCAATGACTATATCCTTGCAATTATCAAGCATGAAAGCCGCCCGACGGGAAGGAAATGTACCGGGCCACTCATTGGTTTTCACAGTCAGCGGATGAGGATTAAAGACTTCATTATTTGCATAATGTACTTTAGTATCGGCCATTCCTGCTCCTTTAATTTTAACATTCCATTTATTTCTTGTATAGACCAATTCTTCATAATCACCGGGATTAACTAAAATCACAGTCTGCTGTTCATTAAAATCAGGAATAAAATCCAAGGCCCCCTGAACTGTATTAAAGTCCCCTTTTCCTGTAGCATCCACAATCAATGTATCTGAAAGTTCCGGCATGTCAGATTTAGTAGTGAAAGTCCACTCATCTTCTTTAGTGACTCCTTGAAAACTGCCGTCAGCTAAATTTAACACACCATTATCTATAGTCACATAGTAAGTATGCCCATATTCCAGCATATTATTGTGTAGATAAATAGTAGCTATAGAATCACGCACGATGACAGGATAAAAATGAAAGGCATCCGTAAATCCCCCTATGATAGTAAGCTGGTACACAGGAGGAGTAGGTTCCGCCGTTCCCGAAGGAGTACCCGGACGAGTATCTTTATTGGTAGGCACAACGGTACGAGTATAGTCATAAGGCACTTTTGTATAATCACATTCCGGACCATACGTACGGCTCTCCGTAGGACCAGACGGAATACTCAAATCCAAACTGTCCACCACTTGGTCAGTAACTGCGTCATAAACCCGTATCATACCGGAATCTCCTAGGACAGGAGTCTCGGAAAAAGTAAGAACCAAATGAGTGTCCGGATTGACATTTTCCGAACCGGAAGCAGGAAAAAGTGTTGCATTGACCTGCCCTGTCTGATTACACGCCATTATAAAAGGAACTGCGGCAATCATACCTAAAAACGATTTTAATGTAACCATAGATTCATCAGTATTAAATTCAAGTCTTAATCATTCTATTCCCATTCCACCTTCATATAATGCAGCATCGTTGTACTTTCACCACAACTGCCCGTATGCTGGATACCGGTGCCCCCAAAAGTGTTCGAGGCTATATCCGCCTCCAAATCTACCGAAAGTTTCAAATTCGGATCAGTTACAGGCGCCGGAAGCGGAGTCGTTGTTGAAGCATGTGCTGTCAATTTTCCTCCTTTAGCAGTCAATGTCAGAGTACAATTTGTACGATAGCAGGTAGAAGACACCGGTTGACTGATGGCTTCAGCCACCCCGTTCTCATATTTCATCAAAATAAAATCAACCGCATTACTATACTTGGTCGTACGAATGATACGCAATGCATATCCCGTTAAAGTACGGGTATCAAACTTGATATACAAATCCAAATACTGTCCTGTAGCACTACCAAAACCTTGTCCTGCTGTTTTACTGGCATCCACATTCAATGTGATTGCCATATCTCCATAGCTGCCATCCAGTGGAGTATACAGCAAACGGGCTCCTTTCTGATCCTGCAACAAACCGGTTCCGTGAGAACCATTCATTCCAGGTCCATAAATCCAATAATCCTTATCCGGAACTACCTGCCAATCGTATGCTGCCGTATCCAAAGGCTTATATCCACCAATCGTCCAAAATCCCGGTAAAAGTTGTGGTTGATTCTTACATGGAAAGTTCTGAAAATCCGTTTCAAATATATGAGTGATATTCACTTGCCCTTTCTTTATTGGAGAATTGGAAACAACAATCCGTTCTTCCCCCGGCAAACAACGCAGATGCTTGGGAGCGATAGCTGCCATCAGATAATAACCAACATCTTCTTTTACCAACGTATAGGAATATTCCGGTTCATTCAAGCGGGATACAGAAACCGGAAGTCTATCAGTCCCGTTCCTGTCCGTACATCTATACCAGGTTATCAATGATTCATCCTTACGCCCAGATTGATGGCCTGATCTTTGCCCAGTGTCAGAACGTCCAGCAGCGCA
>OMDW01000444.1_pt1 | contig 11999 bp, 8 predicted proteins | sample 1673661 | NCBI WGS metagenome assembly OMDW01 (sample SAMEA103958118, study PRJEB25191) | human gut metagenome
ACTTTTTGCTGATGGGCACCAGCTCCACGCGGCCCTTGACCACGCACTTGCCCAGACCGTCGTGGATGGCCTGATCCGGCAGGCCCAGCACCTTGCCCACGGCCAGCGCAGCCAGTGCGTTGTACACGCTGAACTCGCCGGGCATATTCACCTTTACGTCCATCTCGTCCTTGCCGGTGACGTGGAACTTCACACCCAGAAAATCGTGGGTGCGCAGCAGCTCGTAGCCGCTGGCGCGGTAATCGGCCTGCTCGCTGCGGCCATAGGTCACCAGCTTGCAGGTGTGTCCCTCCAGCAGGGCTTCGGTGTTCTCATCGTCGATGTTCACCACACCCACATCACAGCGCTGGAACAGCTGACCCTTCCAGCTGCGGTATTCCTCAAAGGTCTTGTGCTCACCGGGGCCGATGTGGTCCGGCGAAAGGTTGGTGAACACGCCCACATCGTAGTGCACACCGGCCACGCGGTCCATCATCAGGCCCTGGCTGGACACCTCCATCAGGGCCGTGTCGCAGCCGGCATCCAGGAACTCCCGGAAGGTCTTTTGCAGCTCGTAGCTCTCCGGGGTGGTGTTGGCGGTGTCCTTGTGGCGGCCCATGTAGTAGATGCCGTTGGTGCCGATCATGCCCACCTTGCGGCCGGCAGCTTCCAGCACGCTCTTGATCATGTGGGTGGTGGTGGTCTTGCCCTTGGTGCCGGTCACGCCGATCATGGTCATCTTGCGGGAGGGGTTGCCAAAGAGGTTGGCGCTCATCAGAGCCATGGCATAGCGGCTGCTTTCCACCTTCACCACGGTCACGCCCGGCACGGCGGTCAGGTCGATGTCGTGCTGGATGACCAGTGCGCTGACGCCCTTGGCGGCGCAGTCGGCGGCAAACTCGTGGCTGTCGCGCTGGGTGCCCACGATGCACACGAACAGCAGGCCCGGGGCCGCCTTGCGGCTGTCATAAATGATGTCGTTGATCTCGGTCTCCGGGCTGCCCTGCACCAGCGTGTAAGGCACGCCCTCCATCAGTTGTTCCAATTTCATACAGTCTACGCTCCTCCAAAACATTGATGTGGGGTCACATGGGGTTCTCGTCCTCGTTGGTGGTCATGCGGGCGGGGTCGGTCAGCGGGATCTCCTCCGGCGTCGTGTCCTCCGCCGGGGCGGCCTGCGGGGCCGCTTCGTCGGTCAGGCTGCTGTCCGCAGTCTCCTCCGGCGTTTCCGGCTCCACCTTTTCCGGCACTACATAGCCGGAGGGCAGGACCGGGTCGCCCTGTGCAAAATAGATCTTGCGGGTGCTGCCGGCACTGACATGGCTGAAGTCCAGCCGCCCGGTGTCGGTGGCCGCGCAGCCCTTGCCGTCCTCGTTGTTCAGCATGTAGCGGGCGCGGTCCAGCTTATAATCCAGATCGTTCAGCGTCCCCAGCAGCACGCTGATGCGGTCCTGATACAAAAAGGCGATCTGCTCGGTGTCCGCAAATTCAATGCGGGTCACGTCGCCCAGCATGCCGTACTCGTCCAGCTTGGTCTGCAGGGTCGCCAGCGCGCTCATCTTTGCGTCAGCCTCGTCCACCACGCCGGATGCACTGCTGTCGGATGCGGCACTGGTGCCGGCCGTGCTGTCGGCCTCCGGTGTGGCAAAGCTCAGCTGCTCGCCCGGGGCGGCGGTGGTCGCTTCACCGCCGTACAGGGTGCACAGCCCGTCCGGCTGCGCGGGGTCTGCGGACAGGATCTTGAACTTGTCCGAAAGGGTCAGCCAGCTGCTGCCCGCCTGCACTGCATAGGTGGGGGTGGCTTCGGTCACCTGCACCACCACGGTGTTGGGGTAGTCGCGCACCACGCGGATGGATTCCAGCAGCGGGTACTGGCGTTCCAGCTCTGCAGCCTTGGCACCGGGGTCAAAGCTGAAGATGTTTTCCTCCACCTGCACCCCCAGTGTCTGCAGGATGCTGTCGGCGGAGTACCCGGCGATCTCGGTCACCTGGGTGCCGTCCGCCGTCTGCACCTGAATGGCGCTGATGCGGAACAGCATGGTCACCGTGAGGTACATACCGATCCCGATGACGCACAGCAACAGCCCAAATGTTGCCAGACGGCGGAGCCTCCGCCGCCGACGGATGGCGGCACGGGTCAGGCGGCGCTTTTTGCGGCCTTCCCGGCGCTGTGCGTCCCGCTGCGGAGCGGGGCGCAGCTTCTGGTTTTTGTTGTACCCCTGTCCCTGCTGTTGCAGGCGGGCGGCAGACCGGCTGTTCTGCGCAGGCCGGCCGTTCCGGTTCGCAGGACGCTGGGCCGGGCGGCGGGCGGCGCTGCCGGTGTCCCGCACCGGGCGCGGCTGGGTGGGGAACTCGATGCTGTTGTCGGTCCGGGTGCGCCGCACCGTACCGTTGGCCGTGCGGGCCGGCGGGCGGCTCAGCGGCTCCCCGTTGAAGCCATAGCGGCTGGTATCGCTTGCCCCGTCGTTCGGGGGCGTGGTTCTCTGCGAAGACCCAGAGGAACGCAGCGAATCCCGGTTCTGGCCATAGGGACGCCCGTTATTGCCGTATTGCTGCATTGTCTGCACCTTCTTTCCGGTTTCTTTCTACGTTCAGGCCTTCTTCACAAGCTCCAGCAGGGCTGCTGCAATGCGGTCCAGGCTGTCGTCCACCGACAGGCTGCGGGCATTGCGGCCCATCTCGGCCAGCTTGCCGGGCTGGGTCAGCATCTCCGAGACGGTCTGCACCAGCTTTTCGCCGGTCAGGTCCTTTTCTTCGATGACCACAGCGGCCCCGGCCTTCTGCAGCTCCATGGCGTTGTAGTACTGGTGGTTCTCGGCCACATTGGGGCTGGGGATGAGCACGGCGGCACGGCCCACAGCCTCCAGCTCAGCCAGCGTCAGGGCACCGGCACGGCTGATGACCAGGTCTGCTGCTGCCAGCAGCTCCGGCATGTTGTTGATGTATTCCTTCACCACAAGGCTGTCGCCCTCAGCAAAGCCCTTCTGCTGTTCCAGGTCCTTGAACAGCTGCACACCGTACTGGCCGGTGGCGTGCAGGTGCAGCACCGGCTTGTGCTCGTGCTGCTCCCAGGCGCACAGGTCACCCACCACTTCATTGACCCGGCGGGCACCCAGGCTGCCGCCGAAGGAAAGGATGACCGTGCGGTCCCCTGCCCCCAGCTGGGCGCGGATGGCGTCGCGGTTCTTTGCCTGGGTGAACACCTCCGGGCGCACCGGGTTGCCCACCACGATGGTCTTTTGCGGCGCACCCAGCTTTTCCACAGCGGCGGGCACAGCGGCAAACACGATGTCCACATCCGGGGCCAACAGCTTGTTGGTCACACCGGGGAAGGCGTTCTGCTCATGCAGCGCGGTGTGGATGCCCATCTTTGCGGCGCAGCGCACCACCGGGCCGGACACATAGCCGCCGCAGCCGATGACCAGGTCCGGCTGGACCTCCTTCATGATGGCCTTGGCCTTGGGGCCGGAGAGAGCCAGATTCCACAGGGTGACGATATTTCGTTTGTGGTGGAAGGGGTAGCCCGCCTGGGTCACCAGACGGTACTCCATGCCCTCCTTGCGGCCGGCAAAGTGGATCTCGGCGGTGGGGTCTGCTTTTTTCAGGGCACCTGCAATGGCAAGTGCGGGGTTGATATGGCCGGCCGTACCGCCGGCAGCGATCAGAACACGCATGGTGATTCCTCCTGTTTGTCGTTACTGTTCTGCCCGGGCCGCCCGTGCGTCGGCCAGAACGATGGTCTTTTCTCTGCGGGCAGCCTCCTGCTCGGCCTTTGCGGCTTCATGCTGGGCGCGCAGCGCTTCCCGCTGCTGAGCCGCCCGCTCGCCGTTGCGGCCGATGTTCACCATCACGCCCATCTCGGCCAGCAGCAGGATCAGACTGGTGCCGCCCGACGAGAAGAAGGGCAGGCTGATGCCGGTGTTGGGCAGGGTGTTGGTGACCACCGCGATGTTGCAGAACACCTGCCAGGCGATCTGTGCCATGATGCCGATGCCCACCATCGTGCAGTAGAGGTTTTCGGCCCGGTAGGCGATCCACAGCCCCTGCACGATGAACAGCACAAACAGCACGATGATGAGCACCGCGCCCACAAAGCCCAGCTCCTCGCACACCACGCTGAAGATGAAGTCGTTGGTGCTCTCGGGCAGCCAGAGCTGTTTTTCCACGCTGTTGCCCAGCCCCAGGCCGGTCAGCCCGCCGGAACCGATGGCGTACAGGCTCTGCACGGTCTGGTCGGTCATCTTGCTCAGGTCCTGGGTCCAGCCGTCCAGACGGTCCTGCAGATACGGGATGGAGTCCACATGGGACAGCAGCGTTTCCAGCATGAGGCCCGCCGTACCGGCGCCCACCCAGGTCAGGATGCCGCCGCTGCCGGACAACAGCAGGATGGTGCCCACCACGGCCACCGTCAGCACGATGCCGGACATGTGTGGTTCCAGCGCCAGCAGCGCGATCACCGGGATCAGCGGCAGCACCGGGATCACCAGCTGCTTCCACACCCGGACATGCAGCCACTCCCGGAAGTTTATGATCACCATTTTACCGGGGCTCAGCTTTTCCACCTGCGGTGCCTTGGCCGCGAGGCTGGAGCACAGCAGGATCATCTCAAATTTTGCCACCTCCGAGGACTGCAGCGTGAACCCGCCAAAGCGGATCCAGCGGCGGCACCCGTTCAGCGGGGCCATGGTCAGGGTGACCGCCAGCATGGCCAGCACGATGAGGTACCCCGGCACCACCATCCTGCGCAGGAAGCGGTGGTCCACATAGCTCATGGCGAACATGCAGCCCAGACCAATGAGCATGCACAGCGCCTGCTGCTTGATGTAGTGGAAGCTGTCGCCCATGCGCAGATAACCGGTGGTGTAGCTGGCGCTGAACAGCATGACCAGACCAAACACCATGATCACCGCCAGCGTGGCCAGCCAGTTGATCAGCAGCCGCGACCACGGCCCCGGGTCCCGCTGGAACACCGAGACCGGTTCTTTTCTTTTTTTGCGAATGGTTGCCATCAGCTCGTTTTCTCCCCTTTTTGTCCAATATCCGGCCCTGTGCCCTCAGCGCACAAAGGCCAGGGCAAGCGCCAGGCCGCATACGCCGAGCGCACACAGCCAGTAAAATACCGTGACCGGGCCCGCGCCCCGGGCTTCCAGCCAGCGGTGCAGCGGAGCCGCCCGGAACAGCGGCCGCCCGGTGATGCGGTGGTACAGGATCTGCAAAAGCACCATGCCGCCCTCTGCCCAGAAGGGCAGAGCCAGCGGGATGCTCAACTCTGCATACCCGATGCACAGCGGCACGCAGCCCAGCACCCCAGCCAGATACAGGCAGCCGCAGCTGCCCGGCCGCAGCTTTGCGGGCGGAAAATTCCACAGCAGAAAGGCCAGCAGTGCCCCGGCCAGTGCTGCCGGCAGCACCGCCAGCGGGAACCAGCCCAGCCGTGTTTCCAGCATCATGAGGCCCAGCATGGCCGCAAAGGCCGTGCCGCACACGGTGCCGTCGGCTCCGTCGGCAGTACGGGCACATTCTGCCAGCGCCACCAGCACAAGTCCCCACAGCACCGGGGCTGCGCCGCCCAGCTCCACATAGCCCGCACCGGGCAGCTGCAGGCCGGTGGGCAGGCAGCCGTTCACTGCCAGCAGCACCAGCACCGCTGCCGCAGCGGCGGCTTCCAGTGCAAGGCGGGGCAGACGCCGCAGGCCAAGCTGTGCGCGGCTGCGCAGGCGGGCGGCGTCATCCGCCAGCCCGATGGCCCCGAAAGCCTGTGCACCGAACAGCGCGATCAGCAGCCGGGTCATCAGCTGGCTCTCGCTGCCCAGCAGCGTGGGCTGTGCGATGCAGGCCGCCGTCCAGCCCACGCCTACGGCAGCCAGTGTGCTCACCATCAGGCACAGGCCGCCCAGCGCGGGCACCCGGCTCTGCACCGGGGTCTGCGGCTCCTGCTGTTCCTGCGGCCGGAAGCGTTCCAGCTCCTGCAGCAGCGGTGCCATAAAATTGCCGAGCGCCGCCGTCAGCACAAAGCCCAGTGTTGACGCGACGATCAAGGCGAAACGAATCATTTCTCAGTCTCCAATTTTCGCCAGAATGTTATTCTCTGGCATCTTTCTGCTCTGCGTAGAAAATTTCCAGTGCCTTTTCCAGCGCCATGCCGCGGCTGGCTTTCACCAGCAGGGCGTCACCGGGCTGGATGCGGTTGAGCAGGGCATCCGCTGCCTCGCGGTAGTTGTTGGCGTGCAGGGTCTTTTGCCCCTTGGCGGCGGCCACCACGGCGGTGCGCTTGGCCTGTTCGCCATAGGTCACCAGACAGTACAGGTCGCTCTCGGCGGCCAGACGGCCCAGCTCCTCGTGGGCCTCGCGGCTCAGGTCGCCCAGCTCCAGCATATCGCCCAGCAGAGCAAAGCGGCGCTTGCAGGGAAACTCCTTGAACATGGCCAGAGCGGCCTTCATGCTGTCGGGGTTGGCGTTGTAGCAGTCCTCAATGACAGTCACGCCCTTGCTGTCCACCACCTTCTGGCGGCGGCCGGTCTGCTCAAAGGCGGCCAGGCCCTGGATCACCTTGCGGGGATCGCAGCCCAGACGGGTGGCGGCGCAGTAGGCCGCCAGCGCATTGGCCACATTGTGCTTGCCCATAGCCGGGATCTTGACCACAAAAGTGCCTTCCTCCTGATCCTCCAGCACAAAGCTCATGCCGTCCTTCTCCTGTCGGATGGACAGTGCGCACACATCGGCGCTCTCATCGGCCATGCTGAACCACACCGGCCGCACATGGGTGGGCAGCTTTGCCGCCCGCAGGAACTTGTCGTCGTAGTTCAGCACCAGCGGGGCACCCTCCGGCAGGCCGTTGCAGATCTCCAGCTTGGCCTTGCAGATGTTCTCCTGACTGCCCAGATTGCCGATGTGGGACACGCCGATGCAGGTGATGATGCCCACATCCGGGCGGGCAGCGCGGGCCAGACGGTCGATCTCGCCAGCGTGGCTCATGCCCATCTCGATCACAGCGTATTCGGTGGAAGCGCCGATGCGCATCAGGGTGCGGGGCATGCCCAGCTCGTTGTTCTGGTTGCCCTCGGTCTTGATGGTCTCACCAAAGCCGCACAGGGCCGCGTAGGTCATCTGCTTGGTGGTGGTCTTGCCCACGCTGCCGGTCACGCCCACCACCTTGGGGTGGTACTGGCTGCGGTAGTTGGCACCCATCACCATCATGGCGTGGTAGCTGTCCGGGCAGAGGATGGCTTTTTCGGCCGGGACGCCCTCCACCGGGTGGTTCACCACCACAAAGGCTGCGCCCTCTTCCAGTGCTTTGGCCGCAAAGTCGTGGCCGTCGAACCGCTCGCCGGGAAAGGCCACAAAGATGCAGCCCGGCCGCACCTCACGGCTGTCGGTGGTGACCAGCTCCACTTCCGGGTCGCTGGTGAGGAAGCCGGCAGGCACAAGCCCTGCCAGCAGCTTGCTTGCATGGATCTTTTCCATAGTTCATTCCCCTCTCGTTTTTCTGGTTCCTTTATCCACAGGTAATGGTAACGATGGTACCGCGCTGGACGCTGGCCCCCACCTCACTGCTCTGGCTCTGGACCACGCCGTTGGCGTCACCCTCCACCACGCAGTTCAGCCCGGCGGCCGCCAGCATCTGGCGGGCAAAGTCTGCACTCTTGCCGGACACGTCCGGCACCTCGGTCAGGCTGCCGTCGTAGGTGTCGGTGTACAGATACACGGTGGTGCCGTAGGGCACCTTGGCCCCGGCATGGGGGTACTGGCAGGTCACCAGCGCCGCCGTCTGGTCGGATGCCGACTCCATCAACTGGTGCTTGAGGCCCTTGATGTTCAGCTGCACCTGCGCATTGCTCCACTCGGTGCTGATCAGGTTGGGCACCGTGACGGTGGTCTGGCTGCGGTCCTCGCCGTCGGTGGCGATGCCCAGATAGGGGGCCACCTCGCTGATGATGTTGCCGGCCACCGGAGCGGCCAGAATGGACGAATAGTCGGTGCGGGCGTTGTTGGGGTCATCCAGCATCACATAGACCAGGATCTCCGGGTCGTCGGCGGGCAGGACGGCCGCAAAGGAGGCGACCTTCTTGTAGTCACCGTCGGCGCGGCGGTGCATGTTCAGCTGTTCCGACGTGCCGGACTTGCCGCCGATGCGGTAGCCGGAAACGTAGGCGTTCTTGCCGCCGCCGGTGCCGTTGCCCACCTCGTACTCCATCATCTGGCGGATGACATCGCTGGTGGACTCGCTGATGACCTGACGGCGAATGTTGGTGCCGATCTCCTCCACCACGTTGCCGTTGGTGTCGGTGATCTTATCCACCACATGGGGGGTGACCAGATAGCCGCCGTTGACGGCTGCCGCCACGGCAGTGCACATCTGCAGCGGCGTGATGGCCATGGCCTGGCCGAATGCCGAGGAGGCCAGCTGCACCTCACCCAGCTGATTGGCCGAATAATACTTCATCAGGCCGGTCTCGCTGGGCAGGTCCACGCCGGTGCGCTCGGTAAAGCCAAAGGCGTCAAAATAATTGTAGAACTGCTGGGAGCCCACGCGCTGGCCCAGCTGGATGTAGTAGAGGTTGCAGCTCTGGCGCAGAGCGTCGGCCATGTTGATGGTGCCGTGGGCCTTGTGGCCTGCGCAGTGGTAGGTCTCCTTGGCCACGCCGTAGGCACCGGCACAGGTAAAGGTGGTGTTCATGGTCGCCACGCCGGAGTCCAGACCCATGGCCGAGGTGATGACCTTGAACACACTGCCGGGGTAGTACAGCTCGGTGATGGCCTTGTTCTTCCACAGGATATCGCGGTAGGTGCCGGTATAATCCGGGTCCGGGTCCACGATCTTGTTGCCGTTTTCGTCCAGCTTGAACTTCTTCGAGTCGTTTTCGTCCAGGAGGTAGATGGTGTACAGCTCCGGCTCTGCGGCCACCTGCTCCTGCAGGTAGGCCAGGTTGGCGCTGTAATCCAGCGGCGTGTTGGGGTCAAAGTCCGGTTTGGAGGCCATGGCCAGGATCGCACCGGTCTTGACGTTCATCACGATGGCACAGCCGCGGTTCTCGACGTTGTTGGCCGCAACGGCCTCAGTCAGGTAGCGTTCCGCGATCTCCTGCACGTTCACGTCCAGCGACAGCACCAGATTGGAGCCGTCCTTGGCGGCAAAGGTGGTGGCGTTCTGGTCGGCAATGGCGTTGCCCACCGCGTTGCGCCGGGTGATGGTGCGGCCGTCCACACCGGCCAGCGTGGACTGGTAGGATTTTTCCAGGCCGTAGGTGCCCACGCCCTCGCCGTCGGTAAAGCCCAGCACGGCAGCCGCAAAGGCTCCGTAGGGGTAGTTGCGCTGAGAGCTCTTTTCCGTCGAGACGGACACCCGCCCGATGCGGTCTGCGCCGGAGCCCTTTTTGTGCGCCTTGTTGAAACCGGACACATAATCCTCAATGGACAGCTTGACGGCGTTGTTCACCTTGGTGGCCAGCACCACATAGGAGGAATCAATTTTGGACAGTGCATCGTACACGGTCTGGTATTGCTGGGTGTATTCCTCCGAGGAAGTGTCCACCGCGTCCAGACTCTCGCCGTCGCCGGAGAGCAGCCGCAGGGTGATGCCCTGGCTGACCTCGGCGCACATGGTCGGGTCAAATGTGCGCACCGTCGTTTTATCGTCGTTGGTGCTGGTGGTGTACAGGATGCTGCTGTAGCTGGGGTCAGCCAAGATGTTCCACACCACGCTGGTGGAAGCCAGCGTGATGCCGTTGGCGTCGTAGATCTCGCCGCGGGTGGCCTTGACCGTGGTGTCCAGCAGCTGCTGCTGGGCGGCATACTGTCGGTACTTGGCACCGTCCCGGATCTGGATGACATACAGGCTGTGGACGACCACGGCCGATGCCAGCACAACCGCCGCCAGCCCCAGAATGCTGCACACGCGCCGGGTGCGTCCGTTGAGCCGTTCCCGCGCAAAGGCCGGGCGCACCCGGTAGCCTTTGCCCTTTTTCTTGTTGGAATCTTGTTGCATGCTGTTCTCCCGCAGACAGGGCGGAGCACCCGTTCTGCCTGCTGTTTTCTTCAGGATATCGGCCCGCGCGGCGGCTGCCCCGGACCGGCTAAAAACCGAAAAAGCGTGCGCTGCCGCACGCTTTCCCGTTTTGATGTTATTTTACGGTGCCCAGAATGGTCACAGCACCATTGTAGATGAAGCTGGTCCACTGCCGCACAGGGGACTGCTGACGCTCCAGCGCACCGGACTCGTTCAGCCGGATGTAGGTGATCTGGCTGGGGTCGATCTTCATCAGACCCAGACGGCTGGCCGCTTCTTCCACGCTGGTGATGTTGGTCTTGCTGTTCAGGGTGCTGTTGTAGTAGGTGTACTGGCTCTGGGCGCTCACCAGCTGGGCCTTGGCGTCCTGGATCTGATCATTCAGCTCCACCAGCTGGGCCTCGCTCATCAGCAGGCTGATGGCAAACCCGGTGAGCAGGGCTGCCGCCACCAGATGCATGGCATTGCGCAGCGCTGCCTGCAGCGGCGAAAGACGGCGCTTGCCACCCTTTTCCACGCGCAATGCGGTCTTGCGCTGTGTCTGCGGCACTTTTCTGCGCCGCGCGGTGTTGTAATCGTATGCTGCCTGACCCATGGTTTCCTCTCCTCCTCACAGGATGCCTGCGGCATCCCTCAGCACTTTTCCAACACACGCAGATGAGCCGACCGGCTGCGCCGGTTTTCTTCCAGCTCCTGCGTGTTGGCTTCAATGGGTTTGCGGGTAATGAGCTTTGCCTTGGCCTTGCCGCCGCACACACACACCGGGAACTCCGGCGGGCAGGTGCAGGCCGTGGCCCAGCGGCGGAACTTGTTTTTCACCAGCCGGTCCTCCAGCGAGTGGAAGGTGATCACGCACAGCCGCCCGCCGGGCGCAAGATGCTCGAAAATGGTGTCCAGCCCCTCTTCCAGCGCATCCAGCTCATGGTTCACGGCAATGCGCAGCGCCTGAAAGGTGCGGCGGGACGGGTTCTTGTTCTTGCGCCGCTCCGCCGGCGGCATGGCGCTGGCCACGATGTCGGCCAACTGCAAAGTGGTCTCGATGGGCGCGTTCTCCCGCGCTTCCTCGATCTTGCCGGCGATCTGCCAGGCAAAGGGTTCTTCGCCGTAGTCCCGCAGGATGCGGGCCAGGTCCTCACGGCTGAGGGTGTTCACCAGATCTGCCGCCGTCTCACCCTGCTGGCTCATCCGCATGTCCAGCGGTGCATCTGCCCGGTAGGAAAAGCCCCGGGCCGCGTCGTCCAGCTGGTGGCTGGAAACGCCCAGATCCAGCAGTGCACCGTTGATCTTGTCGATGCCCAGCTCTTCCAGCGCCTGCCCGGCGTAGCGGAAGTTGATCTGCACCACGGTGGCCGGCAGCCCGGCCAGACGGGCCCGGGCCGTCTGCACGGCGTCGGGGTCCTGATCCAGCGAGATCAGCCGCCCGCCCTTTGCAGCATCCAGCCGCAGGGCGATCTGGCGGGAGTGGCCCGCACCGCCCGCGGTGCCGTCCAGATAGGTGCCCGCCGGGTCGATGGCCAGCCCTTCCAGGCATTCGTTCAACAGAACCGGGATATGCTCAAATGAGGTCGGGTCAAAGGGCACGTTTTCTTCTGAAGCCATTGGCACGGCCTCCTTTCTCTCTTGCAGAATTCTTATGTCAGATGTGCAGGTTGCGCAGCCGGGCTGCACGCTGCTCATTGCTCACCGCCGCGCGGCGGGCGTTCCAGACGTCGGTGGCCCAGATCTCGGCGTGGTTGCGGTTGCCGATGATGGTCACATCCTTTTTCAGCCCGGCATAGCTGCGCAGCTCTGCCGGCAGAAGGATGCGTCCCTGCTTGTCCGGCACCACCTCGCAGGCGGTGCTGAACAGATCACCGGACACCTCCCAGCTGTCCATCAGCTCGTCGGCCTCCAGCTTTTCTGCCAGCTTTTCCACCTCAGGCAGCGGCAGCACGAACAGGCAGTTGTCCACCCATTCCAGCACCACGAAACTCTCGCCCATGGCGTCGCGGAACTTTGCGGGGAAGTTCAGCCG
>OMDW01000449.1_pt1 | contig 11933 bp, 6 predicted proteins | sample 1673661 | NCBI WGS metagenome assembly OMDW01 (sample SAMEA103958118, study PRJEB25191) | human gut metagenome
GGAGGTGTGACCCTCAACGGTTTTCAAGACCGCCGCAATCGACCACTCTGCCATCCTTCCAGGCAATTTTCAATATGTCAGAGGAAGCCCTCAAGGAGCATTTCCTCCGTTTGCGGTGCAAAGTTACGAATTTTTTTCGTAATTGCAAAGATGTAATGAAATTTCCGGTAATTTTCTGAAAAATTATCCCACTGAGACGCCCCGAATGAATCCTCATCCCTCTCCGGGGTGGTCAACGTAACGGCTCGTAGACCCGTTCACCGATTTTAGTGGCGAGGTCGGCACAGAATTGCTGCCACCTGCGCTGCTGCCCCATCAGTTCAAGTATCGCGTCAAGGTCATAATCGGGCTGCTGCTGCATCTGCTGAATCTTCTGGGAAAGGTCATAGAAAAAACAGCGGGCAATGTCATATTTCAATTCCAGCAACGCGCGGGGAACAAGCTCGTCAAGACGGTCTTCCTCGGTTTCTACCTTCGTGTTGTTCTTGAAATAGATTTTGCTCAGCTGATGACGCTCGACCACGAGGTCAGTAGCAACCTTACGGATAGTGTCGTCAGGATGAGAAAGCAACCACCGCTGGAAAAAATCCTTCGAGAACTCGATGATTGAACGGCCATAAGCCTCCTCCACCCTCTCTTTCAGCATAACCTCACGCTGACGAATCTCCTCAAGGTTTGACGCGTCTCGCGCTATCGCGTCAATCCCCTCCTTCATCTCGCGCTCTTTCTCCAGATTCGCCTTTTCGAGGAAAGCGGCGTAGTCCTCCTCCCAATGACGCGCACGGAGGTCAACCACACATTCATACACCTTGAGCAAATCCGGATTCTCGAATGTCAGGCCATCCTGGTCAAGGTCTTCGACAACATAGTCTATCACCTTTATCAGCCGTCCGGCCTCATCCGTACCGTAATCCTCACCGAGGTCGAGCATACCATATTTCAGTACAAGTCTCAACAACGACTTTTCCTGAGGGGCGAGTATCATGGCACGGTGGGAGCGGCCCGTCTTCCCGATAAACGCGGAGTAATCAGACTCGGTAAGTCCGTCGGAATTTTCAGCCGGTGCGACGGCTGGAGAAGAATCAACAGTAGTCTCACCGCTCTGAGCCTGTGCGGGAACAGCAGCAGGAGTTTCCCCCTCATGGCTGTAAATCGGGGGTTCTACCGGAGGAAAATCATCCGCGCCCCCCTGAGCCTGAACAACGGGGGGAGCAGTCACCCCGGCCGGAGTGCCCCCCGGAGGATTCTGGATACTGTCGCGGGCAGCCTGCCGTCGAGCCTCGTCGGCCTGCTGTTCGATGCGCTTGGTGCGGGCGACCGCCACCTGCCTTGTGAGCAACGCCTCATCCATGGCGAACCGTTGGGAACATTCACGGACATACACGTTGCGCGTAATCTCGTCAGGTATCACCGCGATCGACCTCACAATGTCGGCCACCGCCCTTGCGCGGGCGATAGGGTCATTGGCCGAATCCTTCAGGAGGATGTCGGTCTTGAAGCGGATGAAGTCGACCTCATTCTCAGCCAGGTATTGCTCCACCTCCCCGGTGGTGTGGGACTGGGCGAAAGAATCAGGGTCATCCCCCTGCGGGAGCAGGCAGACCTTGATGTTGAGTCCCTCGGCAAGCAGAAGGTCGATACCCCTGAGCGAGGCCTTTATTCCCGCCGGGTCGGAGTCATAGATGACGGTGACATTCTCGGTGAAACGATGGATGAGCCTGACCTGGCCAGTCGTCAAGGAGGTGCCCGAGGAGGCCACGACATTCTCGATACCGCTCTGGCTCATGGATATGACATCCATATACCCCTCGACAAGGATACATTTGTTGTTCCTGACTATCGACTGCTTAGCCTGATAAAGGCCGTAAAGCTCGCGGCTCTTGGAGTAGACCACACTTTCGGGAGAGTTGACATACTTGGCCAGCTTCTTGTCGTTGGTCAGTATTCGGCCACCGAAAGCCACCACCTTCCCGGCGATTGTGAACACCGGGTATATCACGCGGCCACGGAAACGGTCGCGCAGCTCACCACGGTCGATGGCGAAACAGAGCCCGGTCTTCTCCAACGCCTCGCGGGTATATCCGGCCTTCAACGCGGCCTGCGCGAGGTCATCGCGCTTGTCGAGGGCGAACCCGAGATGGAAACGGCTGATGGCGGCCTCATTGATGCCGCGATGGCGGAAATAGCTCAGTCCAATCTCGCGCCCCTCCTCGGTCGAAGCCATCCGCTCCTCGAAATGCTTCATCGCGAATTCGTTGAGCGACAGCAGCGTCTGACGTTCACCCTGCTGGCGGCGTTCCTCATCGGTCAGCTCATGTTCCTTGATCTCGATATGGTATTTACGGGCAAGGTAACGCAACGCCTCCCAATAGGTCATCTGCTCATGCTCCATGATGAAGTTGACCGGACTGCCCCCCTTTCCGCAGCTGAAACATTTGCATATGCCCTTGGCGGGGGATACGGAGAAGGAGGGGGTACGCTCATTATGGAACGGGCAGAGGCCGATGTAATTGGCTCCGCGACGTTTGAGGCTCACGAAATCAGAGACCACCTCCACGATGTTGGCGGTGTCTATGATTCGCTGGACAGTCTCACGGTCTATGACAGATTTCTTCATCATTGCAGATGCAAAGTTACGCTTTTTCCCCGTATCCACCGCTCCCCTCCCGGTTGTCGAATGTTAAAAATAACACATGTGACTAAACGTCATCACTTCCGCGGATGTTATATTTCCAAACCGTTTGCCTGCGGAGATTCCCCCGCCGGGCGATATCGGCGTTTTCAACTATCAACCAAAAGAGATTTGCCCATAACATGACTACGACAACCGAGAGGATGACACTCACCACATTGGCGACAATCATAATGATAGTAATGGTCTCTTTCACCACCCATGGCGACGAACCCTTGCAGGCCGACAGCCTGCCGCAAACATGGAGCTACACCCCCGACTCATACCAGGAGATACCCGGAGGCCCGGAGGACAAATGGTGGAGCCGCTTCTCCGACCCGCTCCTCGACTCCCTGATTGTGCTTGGTGTGGAGCGCAACTACGACCTGCGCATCGCCCACCGCCGTCAGGAAATCGCCCGTGCGGCCATGAACCAGGCCCGCGCCGGATGGTTCCCCACAATCGGCCTGAGCGCGGGATGGACAGCCGCCAAGGAATCGGGGGCGACCACCCGGGGAGCCTCCACCTCCATACCCACGGAGTCTTACTTCAACGCCGGACTGAGCGCGAGCTGGGAGATTGACATTTTCGGCAAGGTGGCCGCCGGAGTCAAGGAGAAGAAAGCCCAGTATAACGCCACCCGCGCCGAGTATGCCGGCTCGATGGTGTCGCTGACGGCCCAGATAGCCTCGACCTACTTCACCCTCAGATGCCAGCAACGCCTGCTTCAGGTTGCCCGCGCCCATTGCGAGAGCCAGATGAAGATAGTCAACATCGCCCGCGCACGATTCGAGGCTACCCTCGCCTCGAAACTCGACGTGGCCGAGGCATGGCAGACCTACTACTCCACAGCCGCCTCCATTCCGATGCTTGAAAACTCGATACAGGCCTCAATCAACTCACTGGGAATCCTCATCGGGGAATTTCCGCCCGAGGCCGCACGTCTCCTCTCCGAACCTGGTCCACTCCCCAACTGGAAGACTGAAATATCGGCCGGTGTCCCAGCCGACCTACTCAGACGCCGCCCCGACATCGTCGAGGCTGAGATGGAACTGGCCGTAGCCGCCGCCGGGGTCGGCATCGCCAAAAAGGATTTCCTCCCCACCCTGACCATCGAAGGGAATGTCGGCACCTCGTCCCGGCGGCTCGGCGACCTCTTCTCGCGCCACTCATTCACTTGGTCGGTGGCCCCCACCCTCTCCTGGACCCTTTTCGACGGCTTCGCGAGGAAATATCAGCTTGTCTTGGCCCGCGAGCAGATGCAGTCTGCCATAGACAGCTACAACCTCACGATACTCAATGCCGTCGGGGAAACCGAGAACGCCCTCTCATCTTATGACGCCTCGCTGCGCCATATCAAACTTGTCGAGCAGCTCTGTGTCCAGAACGAGGAAGCCCTTGACCTTGCCATCAAACGTTACAAAGACTCTCTGTCGCCGATGACCGATGTGGTCAACGCCCAGCTCAACGCCCTGGCCGGCGAAAGCGAACTGGTGCAGGCCCAGGAGTCGGCTCTGACCTCACTGGTGTCGCTCTACGAAGCTCTCGGCGGTGGTGTCACTCTGGATGAATAGCCACAACATCCCTCACAATTTCATATCCTCGACACAATTACCCACAACCCACATAAAGAATTCACCATGACACGGAAACAACTCATACTGCCAGTCGCCTGCGCCGCTTGCGTGTTGCTCGGACTTTTTTCAGGATGCGGCAAGAAGACCGCCGCGACAGAGACCGAACCGGAGGTGTCGGTAGCCACCCCGGAAGTGGACTCGGTCGTTCTCCGTCAATCATACCCCGCCACCCTCTCGGCCACACAGTCGGCTGACGTGGTTGCGAGGGTCAACGGCCAGATTCTCCAGATTCTCTTCACCGAAGGGGATTTCGTCACCGCCGGACAGCCACTGTTCACCATCGAATCGACCACATACCGCGACGCGGTAGAGCAGGCGCAGGCAGCCTTGCAGACAGCCATCGCCGAGAATGAATACGCGTCGAAACAGAGTGTGGCCATGCAGAAAGCTCTTGAGGCAGACGCGGTCTCGAAGATGGATGTCATACAGGCCGAGAGCGACCTGCGCCAGAGCGAGGCCGCCATCAAACAGGCCCGCGCCCAACTGGAGACAGCAAAGACAAACCTGAGCTACTGCACCGTCCGCGCCCCATTCTCCGGGATGATCACCGAGTCGGTCTACAGTGCCGGGGCATACGTCGGTGGAGGTGCCGCGCCTGTCACCCTCGCCACCATTTATTCCACCAAGACGATTTACGCCATGTTCTCGGTCAGCACCGAGAGATACATGCAGATAGCCGACACAAACAACGGCAAGAAGCTCGACCTCGACCATGTGCCGGTAGTGATTGGCGACACCACATCGACGGTCATCTACACCGGGAAACTCGACTACGCTTCCCCCGATGTCAGCAAATCGACCGGAACCGTCACCCTGCGCCTGATTCTCGACAACCCCAAGGGTGAGCTGCGCGACGGCATGTTCGCCACAGTCAAACTCCCCTACGCCACCGAGTCCCACGCCCTTCTGGTGAAAGATGCATCAATCAGCACCGACCAGCTGGGAAAATACCTCTACACCCTCAACGATTCCGACAAAATCGTCTACACCCCCATCCAGGTCGGCGACCTCTATGACGACACCCTCAGGATTGTCACCAAGGGGCTCCGTCCCGACGACCGTTACGTCACCACCGCCCTGCTAAAGGTACGCGACGGAATGAAGGTGAAACCTGTCGAATAATTCATCCGCCACGCTTATGTTCTCAAGATTTTTCATCGACCGTCCGATTTTCGCGACGGTACTCGCCATTATAATGATACTCGTGGGGGTCATCACAGTAAAGACCCTCCCTATCGCCCAGTATCCCGACATCACCCCTCCGACCGTGATGGTGAAAGCCACCTATCCCGGCGCCGACGCGAAGACCGTGGCCGAGACTGTCGGAGTGCCTATCGAGGAGAGTGTCAACGGAGTGGAAGGCATGATGTACATGAGCTCCAACTCCGGCTCCGACGGCTCATACAGCCTGACGGTGACCTTCCAGAACGGCACCGACGTTGACGACGCGACAATCAAGGTGCAGAACCTTGTAAACCAGGCCGAGCCGCAGTTGCCCTCGGCGGTCACCCAGGAGGGTGTGGATGTGATGTCGGAGTCGACCAGCATCCTCCTCTTCGTGGCCCTGGAGGGTGACGAGCGTTACGACGCGCTTTACCTGACCAATTACGCCCAGCTCCATATCGTCGATGCCCTCAGCCGTCTTGAAGGTGTCGGCGGGGCGAGCGCGTTCGGCGGGGGCGACTACTCGATGCGCGTCTGGCTCGACCCTGACGCCATGATGGCCCGTGGGATAACCCCCGCCGACGTGATTTCAGCCATCGAGGCCCAGAACATGGAGGTGTCGGCCGGTGCGGTCGGCGCACAGCCCGCTTCTACCCCCTCGGCGTTCCAGTTCACACTTTCCTCCCAGGGTCGCCTCACCACTGCCGATGAGTTTGGCGACATCATCCTGCGCAGCGGGGCCAACGGAGCAATCCTTAGGCTCAAGGATGTGGCTAAAGTGGAGCTTGGCAGCAATTCCTACACCAGCATCAGCCGCGTCTCGGGGAAACCCGCAGGTCTGATCGGTATATACCAGCGTCCGCAGGCCAACGCTCTCCAGGTGGCAAACGAGGTTGAGAAGGAGCTTGAATCGCTCGCGCCATATTTCCCCCCGGGAGTCCATTACCGTGTGCTGATGAACACCACCGACTTCATCTCCGCCTCGGTCGACGAGGTGCTTGTCACCTTCGTCGAGACCACGTTGATTGTGATGGTGGTGATTCTCTTCTTCCTCCAGAGCTGGAGGGCCGTCATAATCCCGATGCTCACCATTCCGGTCTCGCTGATTGCCACATTCGCGGTGATGAAACTGATGGGCTTCACCCTCAACACCCTTACCCTCTTCGGACTCGTGCTGGCGATCGCCATTGTGGTCGATGACGCGATAGTGGTGGTGGAGGACTGCGCCCGACTGGTTCAGGAGGGCACGATGTCGCCCCGCGACGCCGCCCGCAAGGCTATGGTCGAGCTTCAGGGGCCGGTCGTCGGTGAGGTGCTGGTGTTGCTGTCGGTGTTCATCCCGACCGCTTTCATCTCCGGCATCACCGGTGAGCTTTACAAACAGTTCGCCCTCACCATCGCCGTGTCGACAGCCTTCTCGGGATTCAACGCCCTGACCTTTACCCCCGCCATGTGTGCGCTTTTCCTCCGCAAGCAGACCAAACCCACGAGCTTCATCCTCTTCAAATGGTGGAATACCGCGTGGGGCAAGACCGTCAAGCTCTACATCGACATGATAGGCCGGTTGCTGAAACGTCCCTGGGTGGCCATCGGCATATACGCCGTCCTCTGTATCGCCGCGTTCTGGGGCTTCGCCAAATGGCCCACGAGCTACCTGCCCGAGGAGGACATGGGATATTTCATGGCCTCCGTGCAGTTGCCGACTGGGGCGTCGCTCGAACGCACCGACAAGATGGTCAGCCAGGTTTCTTCCATCATCAAGGAGATGCCCGAGGTCGATGATGTCATAGAGATGTCGGGATTCTCCTTCATGGCCGGAGGATCGGGGAGCAACCTCGGTTCGATGTTCGTGATGCTCAAGCCATGGAAAGAGCGCAAGGGCAAAGACCATTCGGTGGAAGCGGTCATCGACCGCATCAACGAGCGGTGCGCGTCGCTCCAGCAAGGGGTTGTATTCGCCATCAATCCCCCCGCCATCCCCGGACTCGGCACCACCTCCGGCCTTTCGATGCAGCTTCTTGACATCAATTCCCTCGGGGCTGGCCAGATGGACCAGGCACTGAAAGATATCGAGGAGGCTGCCGCGAAAGACCCGCGCATTGCGTCAGTGCAGTCGCTCTATGAAGGGCTTGTGCCGCAATACAGCATCATCATGCAGCGCGACCGTATAGAGATGCTGGGAATCAACCTCGACGCTGTGTATTCCACCCTCAGCAGCTATATCGGCGGCTCGTATGTCAATGACTTCGTGAAGTTCGGCAACGTCTACCAGGTGAATGTCGGCTCTACCGACAATGCCCGAGCCGACATCAACGATGTCCTCAAGCTCTCGGTCAGGAACGCCCAGGGCGACATGGTTCCCTTCTCGGCGTTCGCCACCGTGAAGCCGGTGATGGGTTCCGCCTCGGTAGGCCGCTACAACATGTATGAGACCGCCGCGCTGACGGCGAACCCCGCCAAGGGGGTAAGCTCCTCGGAAGGCATCAAGGCTATGGAGGAGATTGTCAAGAAAGCCACCGGCGACCGATACAGCTACGCGTGGACGGGCGAGGCATATCAGGAGAGCCGCGCAGGCACTACCGTCTCGGCGGTGCTGCTCTTCGCCGTGGTCATCACCATCCTTGTGCTGGCGGCACAGTATGAGAGCTGGACCGACCCGTTGGCCGTTGTCATCTCTATGCCTACCGCGATTCTCGGCACCGTCTTCGGATGTATCTGCATGAGCCAGTCGATAAGCATCTACACCCAGATCGGTATCATCCTCTTGCTCGGCCTGTCAGCCAAGAACGCCATCCTTATCGTGGAATATGCGATGGACTACCGAAAGCAAGGAATGTCGATACGGCAGGCCGCCTACCAGGGTGGTATCGTCCGCTTCCGCCCGATTATGATGACTGCGCTGGCATTCGTCTTCGGTGTGATGCCGATGCTCTTCGCCACCGGTGCGGGAGCGGCAAGCCGTGTCAGCCTTGGAGCGGCGGTTGTGTTCGGTATGGCAATAAACGCCATCATCGGCACCCTCTTCGTCCCCAACTTCTGGGAACTCTTCCAGACCTTCCAGGAGAAATATCTCTCGAAGCTGTTCGCCTCGGCTGACAAGACCGCTACCTCTACTCCCGAGCCTGAAACCAAGAAACAATCCACTCCCTGAAATAATCTCTCGCAGATTACACAGATTACGCAGAGGCCATCCGGTTGCCCATTTAGAGCCTTCCGGATGGCCTCTGCGTAATCTGTGTAATCTGCGAGAGATTTTTATATCTGCTGATTAACGCAATCAGCGACGGATTTCAGTCAAATATGTCAACGGGCGATGGAAACCTTCTCCACATTGCTACCCTGGCGACGGATATAGATTCCGGGCTGGTCAGCGGCAACGCGCACACCCTGCAGGTTGAAGTATTCAACAGGAGCATTCTCGTCATCGGCGACAACACTCTCCACGCCGGAAATCACATTACCGGAAGCATCAACATTCTTAATCAGTTCTTCGGAATGCAGCCCGTTGAGGACAGACTTGGCACGGATAGTCAGATAATTGCCATCGGTGGTAGGTACATCGATTTCATATGTCACACCCTCATCGGCAACCTTGTTGGTCCATGTCTTGTCATCAGCAGGTGCTTTTGCCATAATTGAAACTGGCATCTCCTCACCATTCTCTTTTACAAGCTTGCCGTCTTTGTCATACTCCATCGTCCAGACATGAAGCTCACCCTTGGTCGATGTCATAGAAACCTTTGTGGCAACCTCTTCCATCTGGTCAAATGTGGGAACTTCGGGCTGCGGCTCTACTAATTTGTAGAGCTTTACTTTACCCATATTTGTATTTGTATCGCCATATGTGGCAAAACGGTCATTGTTGAAGAAAATCCGGCGTTTCTCCGGCCCAGTCTTGAAGAGAGCATTTACAAATGTAATCAACACATTATCTCCATCAAAAGCCACCGATGTATTTCTCCGGTCTTCATTTCCCTCATTAGGATTAGTAGCATTCAAATAATTTGAATTTCCACTGCCTACGTTCAGATAAACCTGAGGAGAAGCAATATTTCCAGCAGTAGAGAGATAATTGATTGTCTTCCAAAAATAATCATCCCCATCTTTTTCCACAGTAAGACGAAGAACCGACTCTGATGGATTTTTAATTATATTATCTTCAACATTTACGCTGGTTATGAGACGGTAATTCGCATTATTTTTATTGCTCATAGCCTGTGTGCCATCATTATTAGCAATGATATACTTACCTCCGACTACAAAATTGTCAGAAGATGTCACAAGGGTCCATATTTCATCTTCAGGAACAACCGGCTCTGTTACAGTCAGGAGGAATGTCAAAGTTTTGCTGTCGGTTCCATCAGTTGCGGTAACGGTGAAACCATCCTGTTCAAATGCAGACTCAGGAATCCAAGTTGCGGAATTTGCATTTTCATTCACCACAACCAAAGATTCCATAAAACTCTCGACTTTAATGTTTGTAGCATTTTCAGCTGAGAAGGTGAATGTTGTGCCGACCTCTACAGAAATCTCATCATCTTCGTTCACTTGAATTCCGTCACCATAAGTAACAACGAGATTACCGAGAACAGGTTTAGGAGCTTCGGTTATCTCTAATAAGAATTCAAAAGTCTTGGTATCGACTCCGTTTGTAGCGGTAATAGTCAATCCCTCCATCTCTTGAACTTCATTGAATGTCCAGGATGTATTATCTGAATCCACATCTACTACAACAGTTTCGTCTGACCAACGTTCTGCGCTGATATGAGTGGCATTTGTGGCGGAAATATAGAACGTAGTTCCTGTCTGAACGGAAAGCCCCTCCAAGGTCCCATTTTCCACATTGATTCCGTCACCATATGTGACAACAATATCACCGAGAACAGGTTTAGGAGCCTCAACAACTTCCACCATAAAGGAGAAGGTTTTCTGTGCATCTCCCAGTTTTGCAGTTACTGTCAGTTCTTCACCCTCGGTCACTGTAGCAGTCCATTCAGCAGTGGTGAAACCCTGTGCAATGGTAGTATTTTCAGAATTTGTCACAATAATTGATTCTGCATTTTCAGCAGAGAATGTAAAGACAGTGCCCTCTACAATACCTTCAAGAGTTTCATCCTGAACAACGGGGGTCGCATTCGCCCCGTAGGTGACAGTGATGTCACCTAAAGTAGGAGTTACAAAGGATTCTTCATAGACAACTTCCAATCCAGTAAATCCTATGTATTTACCATTTGCATTATCAGATAATATTATCTCTATTTTACCAGAACCATTTCCAGTAAATTCACAGTCAGCCGCTGTAGTTAATAATGTTTTTGATTGGGAACCGTTGATTGTAAATTCAGACTCACCAACTTTCACTGAAATTTTCGCAGAGCCGTTAGACTTTGCTCCTTTCAACGTAACCTTAGAAATTGTACCTGAAAAGTCTTCGGAAGAAATCGTCATTCCTTTCACTCCTGCACTTCCAGAACCAAACTGAAGTCCATTTTTACCTCTTGAATAATAAACTTTGCCATCCGTCTGCCATGTGTAATCTAAAGACCAAGCGACATCAGGAGAGGCGGACGAGTCCTTCCAGGTCGTAGGGGCAATTGTAGTTGTACTGGAACTGGGACTCATAACAGCATCCCATCCCGAAGCACTCGTAGGTGCAGATGACCAGGTGGCGGCGGATGACGTCATCACAGCCATAACACCTGCAACCATTAAGAGTAGCAGTTTTTTCATAAGTTGTTTGATTTGAAAGTTTTAGTATAATTGGTTAAAGATTGTTTCGCCCTCTGGGAAACATAGAAGTTTTAGTGATGGCAAAGTTACGGAAAATGAGGGTAAACACAATGGTTACAGTGTTAAATTTTTGCGAACTGTCATTGCCGAAATTCTCCGTAATTTAAGCCGTCTTTTGAACTCTTGACATAGTTTTAGCATTAAACAATAAGGACAGTTAACATTTGACTGTCAAAATTCCGCAACTATATAAATTCATTTTATTATGCTGATGAAAATTTACCTGAAATGCGATTCGCCATCGCTGGCAACACTCCTTAAAGTAAAGATTTTATCTAATGTGAAGAATGGGAAATTCAAGACCTGGGACGCCAAACAGATTGCGACCCCAAACAATACTCAAAAGACGGTCATTTTCCACACCCCATCTTCGGGTCAGTATTACGAGGAGGGAAAAGATGTCTGTTTCGGATTATTTGTGGATGGAAACACCGTAGTTGTTATACCGGGCCTGTTGTCAAACTGGTGCGCCGCCCCTGATTTCGAGCAACAGCAATTACATCTGGGTCGCCTGACCTCCCTGCTCCTCACCTACCGCCCCTACTACCACTCCCTGACCATCGCCTGACCATTTTTCCCCCTGAAAGCCCCCATAGGTCGATTTATCCACAACTTCTCCATAATCCATAAATTGTAGCGACGATTCTGGAGGAATCATTTATCTGAGTAGC
>OMDW01000451.1_pt1 | contig 11921 bp, 9 predicted proteins | sample 1673661 | NCBI WGS metagenome assembly OMDW01 (sample SAMEA103958118, study PRJEB25191) | human gut metagenome
TTAGGCGATGCCTTCCTGATTAAAATCAAAGATTTTAATCAGGAAATAGTATTAGTCCGACGCAAATACAATTCTCCGGCGCTGCTCTGCGCCGGGGGCTTCCGGCTGCCCCAGAGCGAACAGTCCGTACAGGTCGCCCCAGCGCTGTTCCAGCGACTGATAGGGGTGGGGGACGGTTTCTCCGGCGTTTCGGAAAAAACCACTTTTTTTGACCGCGCTTAAAATGGCGCGGCCTTTTTCGTTGAAGGCCAGCACCCGGATATAGGGGGCGGGAGCGGAGAGCGTTTCCGCCGTAATGCCAAGGTACGCGCACATCATCATCCGGTCAAGGCGGGTGCGGGTGTAGCGCTTGGATTTGACACTGGTGAGGATGTCCTCCAATGTGGCTTCCCGGCGGCTGGCGTGCATGAATTTGCGCCACAAGCCCTCCCCGCCGTAGGGCAGGGCTTCAAATTCTGCGTCGGTCATGGTGCGCAGCCGGGCGAGTACCGCCCGTTCTCCGGCGGCAAGGCTATGCAGGGGCGCGTTTTCAAAAATCGCCCGGGCAGGTTCCGGGACGAAGGAACCCCACGCCCCGCCCTCCAGCATGAGACGTCGTACCGCCGTGGCGGAGGGATTTTCCCGGTCGGGCGTCCGGTCGTGATAGCACCCCTCCCGCCGGATGGGAAAGGGAACCATGGGGGAGCGCTGGGCGAGAATGGCCTTGCAGTATTCCACGGCCAGAATGTCGTTGGGGCGGCGCAGAATCTCCCCGGACAGTCCCATCTGCGCGAGAGCCTCGGCGCGGGCGGCGGGGAAGGATTTGCCGCCGTCCAGTTCCCGGCGGAGCAGGGGAGAAAAGTCCTCCGAAAGCAGCGCCCGGGCGGTCTCCATCAGAAGCTCTGCTTCGCCGGTTTCCGCGCCGAAGCAAAGGGTATCGCATAGCTTGGACAGAATGCCGACGCCTCCCGCGGCGAACCCCTCGGCGGAGGACAGGCTCACGGTGGTTGGCAGCTCCACCACAAGGTCGGCGCCGCAGGCGACGGCGGCCTTTGCCCGGAGGGTTTTATCCAGGACGGCGGGCGCGCCCCGCTGGACGTAATTGCCGCTCATGGCGCACACAATGGCGGTTCCCCCGCCAAACTCCGCCTTGACCCGGTCGAACTGCTTGCGGTGGCCTGCATGAAAGGGGTTATATTCGGCAACGATACCAACGGTTTTCAAAATTCTCCCTCCTTTTTTTGAAAAAATTCCCTTGAGGGCTTGAGAATTCAGGATAAATGCACTATAATAGCAATGACTATGGCTATCATATCACAAACTGACCAAAAAGAAAATATTTATTTAGGAGGCTTTCCCCAATGAATGTACTGATTATCAATGCCGGCTCCTCCAGCCTGAAGTATCAGCTGATGAACCCAGAGACCGGCGCCGTGTCCGCCAAGGGCCTGTGTGAGCGTATCTACATCGACGGCCGTCTGACCCACAACGCCAACGGCAAGAAGATCGTGAAGGATATCCCCATGCCCACCCACTCCGAGGCCATTCAGGCGGTTCTGGCCATTCTGGTCGATCCCGTGGACGGCGTGATCAAGTCCACCGACGAGATCGATGCCGTCGGCCATCGCGTCCTGCACGGCGGCATGGAGTTCTTTGATTCCTGCATCATCAACGACGAGGTCATCGCCGCCATCGAAAAGTGCATTCCCCTCGGCCCCCTGCACAACCCTGCTAACCTGATGGGCATCCGCGCCTGTCAGGCGGTCATGCCCAATACCCCTCAGGTGGCCGTGTTCGATACCGCTTTCCACATGACCATGCCCCCCAAGGCTTACCGCTACGCCATTCCCACCGAGTATTATGAGAATGACTCCATCCGCCGCTACGGCTTCCATGGCACCTCCCACAAGTATGTCACCAAGCGCGCCATCGAGCTGATGGGCCGCAAGGACATCAAGCTGGTGAACTGCCATCTGGGCAACGGTTCCTCTCTGTCCGCGGTGAAGGACGGCAAGTGTCAGGATACCTCCATGGGTCTGACCCCATTGGCCGGTGTTCCCATGGGTACCCGTTCCGGCGACATCGACCCCGCCGTTGTGCAGTTCGTTATGAACAAGTACGGCATGAGCGCTGACGAGTGCCTGAACATGCTGAACAAGAAGTCCGGCGTGCTGGCGCTGTCCGGCGTGTCCTCCGACTTCCGCGACATCGAGAACGGCGCTGAGGAAGGCAACGAGAACTGCGCCCTGGCTCTGGACAAGTTCGCTTACGAAGTCCGCAAGTACATCGGCTCCTACGCCGCCGCTCTGGGCGGACTGGACTGCCTGGTGTTCACCGCCGGCGTGGGCGAGAACTCCGCTTCCATGCGTGCGCGCATCTGCGAGGGCCTGGAATTCCTGGGCGTCAAGCTGGATCCCGAGAAGAACAATACCCGGGGCAAGGAAGCCATCATTTCCGCCGATGACTCCAAGGTCACCGTCTGGGTCATCCCCACCAACGAAGAGCTGATGATCGCGCAGGACACCGCCGCGCTGGTCAACGCCGCCAAGTAAGTTTTTTAGCAAGGAGCCGCCGCCACAGTAGGCGGCGGCTCTTTTCCTTTGGGCATACTATTTTTACCTTGATTGGAAGGAGAACCACATGGAATCTGTTGTAGAGCGCTTTTTGCGCTATGTGACCTTTGACACCCAGTCGGACGAGGAATCCGACACCTGCCCCTCCACGGAAAAACAGAAGGCGCTGGCCGCCGCGCTGGTGGAGGAAATGCACGCCATGGGCATTGCGGACGCCAGGATGGACGAAAACGGCTATGTTTACGGCACCGTCCCCGGCGACCCAGAGCTTCCCACCATTGGTCTGATCGCCCACATGGACACCGCGCCGGACGCTTCCGGCGCGAATGTCAAGGCGAAGATCGTGGCCTATGACGGCGGGGATGTCTGCCTGAACGAGGAAAAGGGCATTTTTCTGCGGGAAGCGGACTATCCGTACCTGAAAAACCACGCAGGCAAGCACCTGATCGTCACAGACGGCACGACTCTGCTGGGCGCGGACGATAAGGCAGGCGTGGCGGAGATCATGACGGCGGCGCAGGAGCTGCTCGCCATGGGCGGCAGGCATGCCACATTGAAGATCGGCTTTACCCCCGACGAGGAGATCGGCCGGGGCGCTGACCGGTTCGACGTGAAGGGCTTCGGCGCGGACTTTGCCTACACCGCCGACGGCGGCCCCGTGGGCGAGATCGAATATGAGAACTTCAACGCCGCGGGGGCAAAGGTTGTTGTCCATGGACTGAATATCCACCCCGGTTCTGCCAAGGGGAAGATGGTGAATTCCCAGCTGATCGCCATGGAATTCCAGAGTCTGCTCCCCGTTGGGCAGCGTCCGGAGCTGACGGAGGGCTATGAGGGCTTCTTCCATCTGCTGGGCATGAAGGGAGAGGTGGAGCGTTCCGAGCTGCACTATATCATCCGCGACCACGACATGGAGAAGTTCGAGGAAAAGAAAGCGGTCATGACCGCCGCTGCGGACTTTATCAACCGCAAGTACGGCGCAGGAACCCTGGAGCTGACCCTCAAGGACAGCTACTATAACATGAAGAAGTGCATTGAGCCGTGTATGTACGTGGTGGAGCGGGCGAAAAAGGCCATGGCCGCAGCGGGTATGAACCCGGTGGAAGTGCCCATTCGCGGCGGCACCGACGGCGCGCGGCTGTCCTACGAAGGGCTGCCCTGTCCAAATCTGTGTACCGGCGGCGAAAATTACCATGGACGCTTTGAGTTCATCCCCACCGAGGACATGGAGAAGTGCGTCCGGATGCTGGTGGAGATTCTGACGGCGTGATTTATGGGGGAAGCTCTGAACCTCTTGCGGACGGTCAGAGCTTCCCAAAGTCCCCAAGGGTAGGGGAAAGGACTAACAACATGAAAGAAAAACGATTTTTCCCGGAAAAGGGACTGCTGATGCTTTCCGGCGCCGCGTTTCTGCTGATGATCGTCCCGGCGTGGGTGCCGGGCTTTGTGTGGTGCGGCGTGGCGGCGGTGCTGCTGTGCGCCGCGGTGTGGCAGCTGCCCGTCTCCCGGCAGAGGGTGCGGGCGCTGCTTTCCAATCCCGTACACATGGCTCTGAGCCTTGTGTTCAACGGCGCGCTGGCAGTGAACTTCTACCACAACTGGGTCGATTCCCAGAAAATGCAGCGCGTGGCGGGGGTGCTCGGCATGGAGAACGGGCTGTTCGTCCCCCTTTGCGCCGCGTTCTTCGCCATCGCGGCGGCTCCGGCGGCGGGGTGCGTGATCTCCTATTATGTCTCCGCCGGTCAGGAGGACTACCGCAGGACGAAAGCGGAAACCCTTCGTTCCGGGGAAACCGGCATCCCCATGGGAAAGGCGCTGCTGATTCTGTTTGCCGTTTTCGTGGTGGGCGTCAGCGCCATTCTTCGGGCGAATTTCTACTATATGGACGATTCCCCCCGGGCGGCGCTGGGGTACAAGCAGTGGGACTATTTCAGCCGGTATCTCTCGACGGCACTTGCAACGCTGGTGCATGGAGGCGATTATCTGGCGGACGCCGCGCCGCTGCCCCAGATCCTTGCCATGCTCATCATGGCGGTGTCCGGGATACTCATGGGGTATATTGTCTATGAACGGACGACATTTTCCGGCTGGGAACTGGCGGTGCTGTCGATTCTGGGGCTGAATCCCTATTTCCTCGGCTGTGTCAGCTTTCGGTTTGACGCGCCGTATATGGCGCTTTCCGTGCTGGCGGCGGTGGTGCCGCTGCTGTGCCGGAACCGGAATACTGCGGCGTATGTGCTTGCGTCCGGGTTGGGGATTCTGGCGGTATGCACCAGCTATCAGGCGGCGGCGGGGATTTTCCCCATGCTGGTGGTCGCACTGGCACTGCGGATGTGGAACCGCGGGGAATCCATCCGGGAGGTCGGACTTTTCTGCCTGAAATCCGCGGCGGGGTATGCACTGGGATTGATCTTCTTCAAGCTGGTTATCATGATTCCCGCCGACACCAGCTACGTGGGCAACACTCTGCCCTCGGCAGGGGAGCTGATTCCCCACTTTTTGAAAAATCTGCGGAGTTACTATTCTCTGGTTCTGTCGGATTTCAAGCCCTTTTGGCTGATTGCGGCGGTGCTGGCGGTGATCGCTTTCTGCGTTCGCGTGGTTTTGGATTCCCGGCGGAAGACAGTTCCGGCCATCGCCATGACTGCCGCGGCGCTTGTCCTGATGGGGCTGATGTGCTTTGGACTGTATCCCGCACTGGCCGCCACGGTGTTCGCACCCCGGGCAATGTATGGCTTCGGCGTGCTGCTTACCGTGTTCGGCATGACGGCGGCGGAAGGGAAGAAGCGCTTCTCCCTTAAGATACCGGCGGTGGTTCTCAGCTGGATTTTCTTCGTGTTCGCCTTCACCTACGGAAACGCCCTGAGCGTTCAGAAGGATTACACGGATTTCCGCACCCAGCTGGTGATTTCGGATTTGCAGGAAATGGAAGCGTTCCAATCCGATACGCCGGTGACGGTGCAGCTGTCCGGCTCCATCGGAAACGCGCCGGTTCTGCGGAACATGCCGCAAAATTACCAGATGCTGAACCGTCTCATCCCCGGCACCTTCGGCGGGGGAGACGACCTGACCCAATATGGGTTTTACTGCTACTATGGCATGCGGAACGTTGTGTGGAATCCGGATGTGGATTTGCGGGAAATGGACTTGCCCGTTGTGGAGGACAACATGTACCACACGATCCGCGGCGAGGGAAGCTGCGTTCTGGTGGAGCTGAAATAGTGAAAGAAAAATCCCGGAAAGCGACAGCTTTCCGGGATTTTTGCGTACAAAATGGAATTACTCGGCGAAGTCAGCCTCTTCGGCAACGGGCTCATTCGCGGCAACCTCGGCGGCAGGCTCTTCGGCAGGGGCCTCCTCTGCGGGAGCTTCGGCGGGAACTTCCTCTGCGGGCTCTTCGGCAGGCGCTTCCTCAGCGGCAGTCTCTTCGACGGCCTTCGGCTCTTCCTTGCAGCAGGGGCACTTGGGCAGGGAAGCGAAAATCTTCTTCGCCCATGCGACAATCTGATCGCCGTAGGTAGCAACAACGTAGACGGCACCGGCAACGGCAGCCAGAGCGGCCAGGACTTTTACGATTACATTGAATGCTTTCATGGAAATGACCTCCAGAATTTTTTGGACAGCGGCGCAGACCTGCGGCGCTGTGATTTTTACACTCCAAGTATAACCAATGTCGTTAAAAAAAGCAATACGTAAATTGGGAATAAATTGAAAACAATGGCAGAGCTTTGTCAGATATACCCATACATTCCCCGGATACTGACCTCCCCGGCGTTGACAGCTTCCACATGGGAATCGGGAAATTCCACCACCAGCGCGCCTTCGTCGTCAACGTCCAGCGCCCGCCCGTGGCGGACTTCTCCCGCGCCCACCACGGAAATTTCTTTGCCGATGGTGACGCAGTTTTCCCGGTAGAACCGGAGCATGTCCTTCTTGCCGGTGAACAGGGAGGCGTCCATTTCCCACAGTGCCTCCATCATGGCGGCGGCGACCCGGCAGCGGTCAATTTCCCGACCTGCCGCCATGGCGAGGGAGCAGGCTCTGTCCCGAATCTCCGGGGGAAAATCCTCCGTTTTCTGGCAGCAGTTGACGCCGATGCCTACGATCGCCCAATCAACGCCTCCGGCGGCGTTCAGCCCCATTTCCGTGAGGATTCCGGCGAATTTCTGCTTTCCCCAGACGAGGTCGTTCGTCCACTTGATGCCGGGGCGAAGCCCGGCGGCGCATTCCACCGCCCGGCACATGGCGGCTGCGACGGCGCAGGTCAGGTGCATCAGCTCCTGAGGCGCACACTCTGGGCGCAGAAGGATGCTCATATAAATTCCCACCCCCGGCGGGGACAGAAACGACCGTCCCATCCGTCCCCGGCCGCCGGTCTGGCGGTCGGCGATCAGGACGGTGCCGTGGGGAGCGCCCTGAGAAGCAAGCACTTTCAGTCGATTATTGGTGGAATCCAGCTCGGGAAATACGAAAAGCCGATCTTTCCACGGATATTCCGGGGGAAGGAACGAGAGAATCTGCTCTTTCATGTCAGTCAATGTCGCTCAGCACTTCCTCGGGCGGGTTGTCCAGAATTTCGGGGTGGGCGAGAATGCGGCGGTAATGCTTAAAGAATGCGGCATAGTAGAAGCCGTCCACGATCCGCTCGTCCATGGTGAACTTGATGTCTACATACTTTTTCTCCACCACGGAGCCGTCCTCCTGCACCTCTACCGCCCGACGCTTCATGCCGAAGGCACCGAACACCGGCAGGTTGCCGAAGTCATACAGGTGGTGGTAAATGGGCGGAATGCCCAGACTTCCCATGGAGGTGAAGAACAGGCTGCCGTGGAAGGGGCTGACCTCCAGCAGGAATTTGGGCAGCATCCCGAAATAGTCCATCGTTTTCAGCAGCCACACCGTGAATTTCAGGAACACACCGGGAATCAGCGTGAGCGCACCCGCCGTGTTGTCAAAGCTGGAATCCAGAGGCGTGTTTTTGACGTTTTCCACGGCGGATTGCAGCTTGCGGTAAACATCGTCGGCGGTGTCATGGGGATTCAAGTGCACCTTGACGATGGTGTCCGGGGAGTCGGCGGTCATTTCCTTTTTGATGGTCATGCAATACTGAATGTCGTCGCCATGCGTATAGACCTTCTGCCCCGCGAGGAACCGGTTCAGGCCGGGATAGCGGCACACGCCCCGGCAGTAGGCCGCCAGCAGAACATGGGTGATGCCGAAGCTGGTCAGACCCTCCCGGCGCTTGCGGCGGATGTAGCGGTCAATGTGGCTGATCTCCAGAGATTCCTCAAAGAAGTTTGTCGAGCCGTTCCGGGTGACCATGATGTAGGGGGAGACCTGCGCCATGGGGGGCAGGGTGCGCAGACGGCGTCCGTCGGTGCGGTCGCCCCATGTGGGGTGGTACTCGTCCATCGGATGCACCCGGATGCCAAAAAGAAGGATCAGCATTCCCAGAACCATGAGAAAGTCCGGCAGACACTTGCCGCCCGCGTAATAATCGTGTTGAAGCAGGAACGCCCGGTAGCAATACATTAGGAACAGCAGCGGGCAGCACAGAATGGGAAACAACAGCAGCACGGCGTGCTTGCGGCGTCCGGCGGTGATATCCGTGTAGAGGAAGGCGAAGAAGATCACCGCGACCCAGAACAGGAACGCCATCAATCGACTGGAAACGCCGGCGGAGAAGGTCAGGCCCGCGTACAGAGCCATGAGCCAGACGGGAATGGCGGTCTTATAGAACTGTTCTTTTCCGGACAGGAGGGCGATGAGCGCGTACAGCAAGGCCGCCGCGATTGGCAGAACGATTTGGCTCCACACGAAATGCGCGTCTCCGGACCCTTTCAAACCGGAGAGCGCAATGCGGGCCACTGCCGAGCAGACCATGCACAGCGCCATCAGCCAGGTCAGCGCGTTTTTGCGGCTGACATAGAGATGAATTCTGTTTTTCATAACAATGTAATTATAACAAACCTCACCGGGCTTGGCAATAAGAAAAGCGGGCGAAACGCCCGCTTTTTGGAAAAACTTAAGGATTTCCGGCGAAGGGAAACGAAAACGGAGGGGAAAACGCACCAAATCTACAGCGATTTCGTAAGAGCCGCGATGAACGCCGGGGTCGTGCCGCAGCAGCCGCCCAGCAATGCGGCGCCGTTGTCCCGGCACTGACGCATGATTCCGGCGAATTCTTCCGGTGTCTGGGCGTATTCCGCGACGCCCTGGTCGTTGATGGTGGGGATGCCTGCATTGGGCTTGCAGATCAGGGGGATCTTCACACTGCGGCGAAGCTTTGACACCAGATGGGGTGTCAGCACGTCCGCCGCCACGCAGTTGAAGCCAACGGCGGCCGCACCAGCCGCTTCCAGATCGCGCAGCACCTTTCCGCCGTCCGCCCCGGAGAACAGCGCCCCGTCCGACTGCATGGTGAAGGTGTACATGGCGGCTCCCGCGCCTTCCAGCTCGGCGGCGGTGAGAATGGCCTCTGCCTCTTGCGCGTAAAGCAGGGTCTCGCCGATGAGCAGATCGGCCCCGCCGTCGATCAGACCGCGGATCTGGCGGCGGTAATTTTCCACCAGCAGGTCAAAGCAGTCCGGGTTCCAGCTCTCGCAGTAAACGGCCAGCGTGGTCAGGTCGCCCGCAATGAGGCATCCGGGGGCGGCGGAGCGGGACAGAGCAACCAGCGCTTCGTTGATCTTCTCCGTTTGGGCGTCCATGCCCACGGTTTTCAGGGCGATGGGCTGCGCCTGAAAGGTGGGGGCGTAAATGATCTGACTGCCCGCGGCGGCGTAGGCGCGCTGGAGCGTGACCAGAGGTTCCGGGTTTTCCAGCACCCACTGCTCGGTGCAGCAGTCCTTGGGCATTCCGGCGGCGCGGAGGTTGGAGCCGGTGGCGCCGTCCAGAATGCGGACACCCTCCTGAATCTTCTGCTGAAAATCTTCTTTTGTAAGCATAAGGATACCTCTCTTGATGACCAGCTCGGGAATGTGCATAATGCGGCGCGTCCCGGCAAAAACTGGAGAATGGATTTGACGTGATTATAAACGATTTTTGAATGGATTGCAACAGGCATTGACCTTTTGGGGGAAATCTGCTACTATAGCGAAAGTCTGGGAAATTTTTGGGAAGCCGTCAAGTTTGGCTTTCCCGGGATTTCAAGGAAAAGGAGACACATTTTATGAAGAAAACGGTTTTAAGAGAATATGCCCGCCTGATCGTCCGCAGCGGCGTCAATGTCCAGAAGGGGCAGGAGGTGCTGATTTACGCCGATCTCGACCAGCCGGAATTCGTCCAGATGGTCGTGGAGGAAGCCTATAAGGCCAAGGCGAAGAAGGTCACCGTGGAGTGGAACTACCAGCCTCTGCAGAAGCTCCATGTGCGCCACCAGTCCGTCAAGACGCTGGGCGAGGTGCCCGAGTGGCAGAAAGCCAGACTGCAGCACTATGTGGACGTGATCCCCTGCCGCATCCACCTGATGTCCGAAGACCCCGACGGCCTGAAGGGCATCAACATGGCGAAGCTGGCCAAGTCCCGTCAGCTGCGCTATCCCATCGTGAAGCCCTACAGCGATCAGCTGGAAAACAAGGATCAGTGGTGCATTGCCGCCGTCCCCGGCGCGGCATGGGCGAAGAAGGTCTTCCCCGGAATGCGCACCAGCGCCGCCATGGAGAAGCTGTGGGAGGCCATTCTGTTTACTTCCCGTGTGACCGACGACCCTGTGAAGGCGTGGGAGGAGCACAACGCCGACCTGCATGACCGCTGCGCTTATCTCAACAGCCTGCACATCCGCAGCCTGCACTACACCGCCGAAAACGGCACCGACCTGACCGTGGGCATGATCCCCGAAGGCGAGTGGAAGGGCGGCGGAGACACCAGTCTGCAGGGCATCTTCTTCAATCCCAACATCCCCACGGAGGAATGCTTCATCTCTCCCAAGCGGGGTGAGGCCGAGGGTATCGTCTACGCCAGCAAGCCCCTGAGCTATCAGGGTCAGCTCATCGAGAATTTCTCCGTCCGCTTTGAAAAGGGCAAGGCCGTGGAGGTCAAGGCGGAGAAGGGCGAGGAGCTGCTCAAGACCATGATCGCCATGGACGATGGCGCGTCCTATCTGGGCGAGTGCGCGCTGGTGCCCCAGCACAGCCCCATTGCGGAGAGCGGCATCCTGTTCTATAACACCCTGTTCGACGAGAACGCCGCCTGCCATCTGGCGCTGGGCATGGGCTTTGCCGACACCATCCGGGACTTCCAGAGCAAGACCCTGGAGGAGTGCCGCAGCCTGGGCGTCAACGACTCCATGGTCCACGAGGACTTCATGATCGGCTCGGCGGATCTGTCTATCGACGGCGTATGCCAGGATGGGAAAACCGTTCCCCTGTTCCGGAACGGCACCTGGGCCTTCTGATACGCAAACGAGCAAAAAATACCGCCGGAAAATCCGGCGGTATTTTTCTATGGATACCGTACAGGAGAGGGTCGGTCCCCGCACAGGTGATCCCGCAGATAGGGCGCTTTTCGCCCCCTATACTCATGAAACACCAAAGCGGCGAATCTGCAACCGGTTTTTTCAAAAAATTTTAAAAAAAATTCCCGGAGCGGTGCTCCGGGAATTGCAGACCTATTTTGTGCGGATGAACAGCACGCCCAGGGTGCCGGGGCCGCAGTGGGAGGTCACGGTGGAACCGGCGTTGGTTTCGATGATCTCCTCAAAGTCCGGGGCCAGCTCCAGGATCTTCTGCCGCACGGCCTCCACCGCCTCCGGGGCGCAGCGGGTGTGGGTGATGAACACCCGGTGCTTGTTGATGTCGTCCCGACCCCGCAGCCGGTCGTCGGCATATTGCAGCATCACCTTGTCGATGGGGCCGCGATACTTCTTGCCGGGGGTCATTTTGCCGTCCTTCACTTCGATGCAGGGCTTCAGCTTCAGCAGGTTTCCGCCGAAGGCGCTGAGGGCCGAACAGCGACCGCCCTTGTACAGATAGTCCAGCCGGTCGATGACGAAGCTGGCCTCCACCTGGGGAGCCAGGTCCGTGCAGGCCTTCTGGATCTCCTCCGCCGTCTGTCCGGCGGCGGCCAGCTCCGCCCCGTGGAGCACCAGCAGACCCTGGCCGGTGGAGAGGTTCCGGGAATCCACCACATACACCTGGCCGATGTCCGCCGCCGCGATGCAGGCGTTCTGGTAGGAGCTGGAAAAGTCGCTGCTGATGCAGAAGTGCACGATGCTGTACCCCTGCTGGCGCCAGTGGCGAAGCTCCCGGACATAGTCAAACACGTTGACGGCGCTGGTCCGGGGCAGCTGCCCGCTGGCGTCCACATAGTCATAGATGATTTCCGGCGTGATCTCCACGCCGTCGCGGCCCACCTTGTCGCCGCAGTGCA
>OMDW01000453.1_pt1 | contig 11906 bp, 9 predicted proteins | sample 1673661 | NCBI WGS metagenome assembly OMDW01 (sample SAMEA103958118, study PRJEB25191) | human gut metagenome
ACTCCTCTTCCCTACCCTCTCACCCCAACTTTGCCCGCTTTTACCGTTGTGCTTCCCGTAAAAATGCCCTTTTCGCCGAAAACGAAAAATTTCGGTATCTCAAAGTATTTTGAAGCCGATGAACCCATTTTTTGCTCCTTTATTTAGTGCAAAGCCTCAGAATGGCTTCGCAGTATATCTCGATATCCTTTTCCAGCTCATACAGTCCGATAAACTCGTCCGCTCCGTGCATATGGTTCTCGTCCGACCATTCTGCGCCGAAAGCCACGCCGTTTTTCGTGTCATGTACATATGTGCCGCCGCCTATTGCAAGGCATTTGCTCTCCTTGCCCGTGCAGTCGGTATAAACGGAGAGCAGTGTCTTGACCATTTCGCTGTTCTCGTCCGCACAATGAGGCTCGCTGACGATTATTTCTTTTCCTGTCATGCCCATATCTGCGGCAGCGGCTGCCATTTTTGCGGAGACCTCCGCTCCCGTAACGGAAACAGGGAAGCGGCTGTCGAAGCCTGCGGTAAGTGTGCCGTTTTCAAGGAAAAGTCTGCTGAGGACAAGCGTAAGTGCGCCCGATTTTTCGTCGGAGCGGTCAAGTCCTGCCGATTTTCCGTCGGTCTCGCCGTATGGGAAATACTTTGCCAGACCAGACAAAGCTTTTTTAACGCTGCCCTCTGCCAGATCAAGGCTGCTGAGCAGAGATATGAGCGCCGTTACCGCATTTCTGCCCTCTTCGGGAGTGGAGGCGTGAACGCCCTTGCCCTCCACATTTATCCTGATATTGTCCGTGCCGTCTATTTTTTCAAGAGTGAACAGCACATCGCAGTCTGCCTTTACCATAGCTGCCTCGATATCGTCCTCGGAAATGCCTGCAACTATTGCCTGAGCGGCCTCGGGAACGGCGTTATAAACGCTTCCGCCCTTTATGGAAACGATATTCTTATCATCGGAACAGCAGCTCATATCGTACCTTATCATGCCCTTTTCGATGCTGATAATGGGGAACTCGCCGTCGGGAGTGAACAGCATTGGCGGGAAGCTTTCCTTTGAGGTGTAATATTCCATATCCGTAGAACCGTTTTCCTCGTTGCTGCCAAGGATAAGGCGGAAGTTTTTGTTGACCTTTATGCCGCTGTCCTTTATCATCTTCATGGCAGTGATAACAGCCGCCGCAGGGCCTTTGTCGTCAATGGCGCCTCTGCCGTAGATGCGTCCCTCTCTTATCTCGGGCTTAAATGGGTCGGAGGTCCACTTCTGTCCGTCGGTGGGAACCACGTCAAGGTGACAAAGTATGCCAAGCTCCGCATTTCCGCCGCCGAAATCTGCGGTTATGGCGTGGTTATCAAAGTTGCGGACGATATATCCCTCTTTTTTAAGGAAATCTTCCGCAAAGGCAAGGCAGTCGGCGCAGTCCCTGCCGTAGGGCATACCCTCCTGAGCTTCGGCAGCCACGCTCTTGTGGGCGATAAGCTCCTTTAAAAGCTCCACGGCATAATCAAGGTATTTGCCTGCTTTTTTCGATATCTCGTTTATCATAATTCTCATTCCTTTATAGAAAAATCGTTCATTTTCCTGCCTGTATATTGCACGGCGATCCTGCTTTCGGGGCTTATATCGCTAAGATACAGCACCGCAAGGAATATCCATTCAAGGGGCTTCATCACTATGTAGATGATATCCGCCCGAAGCTTTGTGGTAATATGCTTTGAAAGAGGATAGCCGTAATTATCGTAGATGTATCTTACCAGCCTGTGAAAGCGTGGTGTCTTTTCCTCGATGACCTGCTCAAAGGCATTTGCCACGCACAGCTGACGGTTAACTCCAATCTTCACGCCCTGACGGACTCCCAGTCTGGTAGGCTTCACAAGCTTTTCGTGACCGTTCACCGCCACGGTGCAAAGGTAATGACCTGTATAATGCTCGGGCGGCGGAGATATCATCGTTGAATAAGTCCAGTCGGAGGTTTCTGTAAAGGCTTTGATAATGCCCCAAGGCCCCTGCCCGAAAAGGATACAAATGCAGATAAGCAGCCCTGTAAGAGGTATCAGGCAGATGACAGGGAACCACACCCAGCCTGAAGCCTTTGACAGTACGTTCATTGCCCACACGCCAATGACGCTTCGGGGCTGAATGTCATTTTCCCTAAAATATTCAAGGTATCTTTTCACATTGTCACCGATGATGCGCACCGCCATAAGGAAATAGTTCAGCACATATGTCAGCAGGAACAGAATATAAATAACAACTCCATTTTGGTTAAATACACCACCTATAAGCTGTGATGTGTAGAAAGCACACAGCACTATACCGCCGTATATACCGCCGATGCAGAACGCACCCACAAGCGGCGGCAAAAGCTTTTCCCGCCCTGCGATCATCATGCAGGCAATGGGTACAGCCGCATATAACACCAGCGACAGCACATAGTCCGATGAAAACGGCTCATGGAGTATGGAAAAGAGATCTCCGCCGATCATCACAGGCTCATCCCAATGATAGCTGCTAATAAGCTTGATCATCACAGCCGTAAGGCAAAAGCCGAGCAGCAGTGTGGCAATGTCCTTTTTCCTGCGGTTTTTCACCTTATCCTTTTTGGGCGTAAGGCTTATGATGTTCCATACAGTCATTGCTGCGGGCAGACCGAAAATAACCAAGCAGATAATTGCCAGGAATATAAAGCCGACTATGGTGTTGATAATATTGTTGACGTAATACATTGTCAGTTCCCCTTTTTATCCGATTATAGCATAGCAATTCTTAAATGTCAATACATTTATATCGAATTTCAATATTTATTTTCGGATAAAAGGAAAGATCAATGACTTTATTACTTCACAGGCGAAGCCTCCAGCCACTTTTCGGCAGCCTCGGCAACAGTCCTGAGGGCATTATTGCCAAAGGGAGTATCAAGCCCCGCAGCGGCAACAAGTCCGTCAAAGGTCTCGGTTCCGCCAAGGTCAACAAGCTTCATATAGCGGGTAAGAGCCTCGCTCCTGTCCCTCTGCATAATAGCCCAGAACTCCAGAGCAACGGTCTGTGCAAGGCAGTAATCAATATAATAGAATGGGCGCTCGTAGATGTGGGTCTGTCTCTGCCATGCTCTGCCCTCGCCGTAGAAAGGTGAGCCGTCCAGATCTATCCATGGCATATACAAAGCGGTCAGGCGCTTCCACTCGTTTATCCTGTCCTCGGGGGTATATTCGGGGTGCTCATAAACTGAGTGCTGGAAGTGATCGACCATTGCGCCGTAGGGAATGAACTCTATAGCGTCCGCCAGATGCTTGTAGCAGAACTTGTCCGCTCCCTCGCCGAAGAAATCATCGGCGCTTGCCCAGCCGAAGAACTCCATGGTCATAGAGTGTATCTCGCAGGATTCAAGAGTAGGCTGCCTGTTGTCGGTGGGGAACATATGGCGGGTGGTGTATGCCGCAAAGGCATGGCCTGCCTCGTGAGTGATGACCTCAACATCGCCCTGAGTGCCGTTGAAGTTTGCAAAGATAAAGGGGCTTTCAAAATCGGGCAGCTCGGTGCAGTAACCGCCTGCCGCCTTGCCCTTTCGGCTGAGAACGTCCATCAGCCCGTTTTCCATCATAAAGTCAAAGAACTCCGCTGTTCTGGGGGAAAGCTTGTGGTAAAATCTTCTGCCCGCTTCCAGAATATCCTCGGGAGTGCCCTTGGGAACGGCGTTGCCGTCACGGTAGGTTATGGCGGTATCGGCGTACTTCATGGGATACGATACGCCCAGTCTTGCCGCCTGACTGCGGTACAGCTTATCGGCAACGGGCACGATATACTTGATGACCGCATTTCTGAACTTAGCCACGTCCTCAGCGGTATAGCAGTTTCGGTTCATGTTCAGGTAGCCCAGAGGAACATAATTTTCAAAGCCCATTTTCTTAGCCATAGCGGTGCGGGTCTTTACCATATCGTCGTAAATGCGGTCAAGCTGCTCCTCATGCTCCTTGTAAAATGCGCTTTCGGCTGCCCATGCAGCGTGACGGACATTGTCATCGGGAGACTGCTTGTAGGGTGAAAGCTGGGAAATGGTCAGCTTCTTTCCGTCAAAATCTATCTGAGCGGAAGCAATGAGCTTCTCATACTCGGTGGAAAGCTTGTTATCCTCCTGCATTTCGGGGATAATTTCGGGAGAAAAGCTCTTCAGGAAAATATCGGTGTTGATGAACATTACCCTGCCGAACTTCTTTTCCAGCTCGGGGCGGAAAGCGCTCTTTGCAATGACCTCCGCAACGGTCTGTGCGTACTGGACGAAATCGGGGTTTGCGCTGTCGAAAAACTCGTTTTCTTCATCGTAGAACTTGTCCTCGGTATTGATGGTGTGGCGGATATAGCAAAGGCTGTTCATGGTGGCAAAGGAAGCCGCTGCCTTATCCCAGTCAAGATAAGCGTTTGCAGCCTCATCGGCATTTGCGGCGTTTTTTATCCTGTCCGCAGCGCTTTCTGCCTCCGCTTTGAGCTTGTCCATATCGGGGCGGACGTACTTCATTTCTGAAAATTTCATTGTTATCTTTCCTTTCCTGTCAGGTCGCTGACCATTTTTTCGGGTGAATTTATAAAGTGCTTCATTATATTATAATGGGAAGTTTTTACGTATTCTGTCTTATTTATGCCCTTTTCGGTAATTTCATAAACATCTGCATCGGGAAGAGCGCTTATTATCACCGAATGGGTGGCGATTATCAGCTGGGAATCGTTTCTTGCCAGCTCATACAGCCTTGCAAGCAGTGCCATCTGAGCCGTGGGAGAAAGTGCCGCCTCAGGCTCGTCCAGAATGTACAGTCCATGACCTCGGAAGCGGTTCATTGCCAGCGCCATAAAGCTCTCGCCGTGAGACTGCTCATGGAGTGACACTCCGCCGTAGCCGTCTATTATAGGCGGACTTGCCGCAGGGATATTGTCAAGCCGTTCTATCTCGCTGGCGACGTTATAAAAGCTTTCCGCACGCAGAAAAAAGCCGTCCTTGGGATATCCGCCCCGTGACAGTTTCAGGGCGCCGTACAGCTCCGAGTGGGAGTTATAGGTGGAAAATGAAAAATTCCTTGTTCCGCCCTCGGGGTTAAACCCGTATGCTGCGGCGATAGCTTCAAGCAGTGTGGATTTTCCTATGCCGTTTTCGCCCATGAAAACGGTTATTCGCTTTTTAAACCCGATGCCTCTGTCAAAAAGCTGTGCCACTGCGGGGATACTGAGCAGATAGGTTGGGCACTTCTTTTTATCGGCTGTGACCTTACATATATAGAGATTATTGTCAAAAGAAAAATCGGTATCCGTCATACAAGCACCTTTCCTGACCTGATATGCTGAGTGTCATTATTATTTTACCGCTTTTCGGGTGATTAGTCAACATTAACATGGGGGTATGGGTTTGCCATTTGTGCATTGGTGCTGAAATCGAAAAGTTTATTTGTCCGTACCTGTGCCAAATGGCTCCGCCCTTTGGAAACCCGCAAGCCTTTCGGGAAAAAGGCTTGACCTAAACCCTTTGCCTTTTATTGGCTTTGTTGTGTCTCCCCCATTTTCATCATAATATCCCCATAAAACTCCTTACCTTTATATCTGAACTCGGCTGTGCCGTTATATTTCTCCACCGCCGCTTTTATTGACGGTATTCCCGTTCCCATTCCCTTATGCTTTGTTGACATAAAGCTTCCGTTCTTTTCCTTAACATTGCCGTCAAAGCTATTGGTGGAAACTATGTATATATACGGCTCCTCGCAGACCACCGAAAGCTGATGATATCTCTCCCCTGTCTGTGCTGTCATGCAGCCGTCAAGTGCGTTTTCCACCACATTTCCCAGCACGCTGCACAGGTCGGGCAGGGATATTCCCGCATCGTCGGGCAGCTGTATCTTCCAGCTGAGCTTTATCCCGTTCTGCTCCGCCCACTGACCGTAGTAGTTGAGCAGTGCATTTACTGAATTGATCCTGCAATAGTCGGTAAGCCCCACCGGCATCTGTGCTTCATACTCGGCAAGATATTTTTTGAGGGTATCATAGTCCTCCTCCGCTGCAAGGGTATTCATAACGTGTATCGACTGTCTGAAATCGTGGCGGAGCTTCCTTGTTTTCTCGATATAGTCCTGAAGTCTTAGATATCTGCTTTCCTGCATTTCCAGCATTCTTGCCTTTGCCTTGGTCTGCTCGTTCTGATAGATGCTCATTGCCGCATAGTAGAATATGACCATAAGGAACATTAGCAGCAGAAGCATTGCGGTTATTATCATAATTGCCAGGAAGAACATTCTGCCCACATACATATTCCTGTAATAGACAGGCTCTATGCTGTAGTTTATCATCAGCATGACCAGTGACACGGGGATAGTCAGTCCCCAAACCTTTTCGCTGGTCTGGTGCTCTATAAGCTCCGAGCCTTTTACGCAGAGGGGATAGCCTATCACTGCGGACAATATCAGCGTAAGTACAAGCGAAAAGATATTTGCCTCCATGCTGTAATTTTCCAGCAGTCCGTCGGGGTGTAGGTAAGCGTCATACATAACGGAATACACCGACGGGAACGACATAAGGTTGCACACTCCCACGAACACCGCCAGCGTCTGCATTTTTCCCGTTGTGACCGTTCCCCTGAACATGATATAAAACAGTATGAGCGCAGGAATGAGCAACGTATTTATGGACAGCCCGAACCTGAGGCACAGAAATGCCATTACGGGCGACAGCACCACAAGTATGCCAAGCTCCCACAAAAGTATCTTTTTCAGCGGGAACCGCAGCTTTTTCACCATTGGCAGGTAGCACAATATCGCTGAGGGAAAGATTATAAAAAACTGGGAGACCATTTCCAGAAAGCTTCTGACAGTCATTGTCTGCTCCTTTCGGCACGTATTTTTTCAAAGCGGTACTCATGCCATTTTCTGCGGATATTGCCGTACTCCCTTACCTTGATGGGTAACTTCCTGCCGTCCTTCATAACACAGCAGCCGTCCTCTATATCCGATATGCAGTCCATGTTCACCGCCGTGCCACGGTTTATGACCATAAAGCTCTCCACGCCCTCAAAGGCATCGGAAAATGATGCAAAGGAGCCTCTTATCCTGTGCTCCTCCCCGTCTGAGGTGATGAGGATTATGTAATGGTCGGCGCTGTATGCGCACACAAAGCTGCTGCATGGCAGTACAAATTCCTCTCTGCCGTTTGTAAGCCTGATATTCTCTGTGCTGTCGGAACGGGTGATATCGTTCATGACCCTTTCCAGCCGCTCGTAGGTCACGGGCTTTAAAAGGTAGTCAAAGGCATGACAGGCAAAGGCGTCGGACATATGCTCAGATGACGATGTAAGGAACACCAGAACATACTTTCTGCCGCTTTCCCAAAGCTTTTTTGACACTTCCACGCCGCTTATGCCGTTCATGTAGATATCCATGAAAATAAGGTCAAAATCCTCTTTTTCAAAGGCTTCAAGGAAGCTTTCTCCCCCTGAAAAAAAGGTAATATCCATATCATGCCCCGTTTTGACCGAATATTCTTTAAGGAAGCCTTCAAGGAGTAGGGCTTCCGACTGCATATCATCGACAACAGCAGTTTTCATAAGCATTACCGTCCTTTTCTGCGTATTATTTTAGTGATATTAAATATTTTTTGCCTTAAATGCAACATATTTTTAGATTACTGTTTGATTTTTACGACAAAAATATGACGTTTACGTCAAGAGTATTGAAATCAGTCAAAAAATACGTATAATGATAAAAGTGCTTTAATGGTTCTGAAATCACACACATATGAACACATACAGAGCAACACCACTCAAGGAGAATAAAACATATGAAAAAAACTCTTATTTCCGCTCTTGCCATAATGCTGGCACTGTCCGCATTCACAGCCTGCGGTGGAGATGACAGCACGTCCTACGATGATTCTGCCGACGCAGAAAACGCAGCAGAGGTACAGGACGCTGAGTACGACAGCAGCGACGACACAGACGAAGCTGACACCGAGGAAGACACCGAGGAAGACACCGAAGCAGCAGATGAGAGCACTGACGAGCTGGGCGATGCAGTCCAGGAACTGGCAAACGCTCTTGACGGCACACTCTGGGTCGGAATGAACCCCGATTATGACTGCTATGCGCTGGGCTTCAACGGAACATACGTATATTTCGCAGCTAATGACGGCTCATCTATCGAGGGTTACTGGGCTATAAGCGACCAGAACCTTTACATCTACAGTGACGAAGCAAATACCGAGCAGCTCGCAGAGATACCCTGGAGCTATGACAGTGAGAACAGTGTTCTCGTGCTCAACAACAACGCCGTAATGGCTCAGACAGACAGCTATTCATTCGATCAGGCAGCGGAAGCTGTTCAGCAGATGGCAGCTGCGTGCAAGGTAGGCGAATACCTGCAGGGCACATACTGGGCAACTGTCGGCGAAGGCTCTGCAGAGGCTCTTCATATTACAGACAGCACACTTGAAGCAGTAACAGTTGAGTCTGACGGCTCAGCATCTACTTCCGAGTTCATCTGGGGCATTGACTACAACAACATTTATCTTTATGACTCAGACTATGCGCTCCAGGGCGCACTGGACTGGCAGATCTCCGATGACGGCTCTGCTCTCCAGCTCACAACACCCGATGGAATAGCTTCCATATACACTCAGCTCACCGAGGAAGAGGCTGACGATGTAGTAAACTACATGCTTAGCCTTATCGGCGGCTGACAACAGACCTCCTGATTCCCCTAACCGGATCCCTGTGCTGCCCACAGCAGTGCAGGGGTTCGGTTTTTATTTTACTGCTTTTCGGGGGAATAGTCAAGGTTGAAGCTGTCATTTAAGCACCCTAATTCTTAAAAATCACTTAGACTGTTGCAAGACGAAAGCATGGACATACCTACACTTCAATCTCATTTGTCCGCACCTAATGCAAAGGAGACACCACCAGGGGGAAGAGGAAACTAAAGCAAGGGCAAAAAACGGCATTCCCCTTCCCCCTGATGGTTTCTCCTCTGCACACCTCTTCCTTGAACCCCTATTCCCTACCGTTTTTTATCCCCCTACGTTTTGCTTGCCGCCGGAGACCGAACCCCATTCATCTATTTGTACCTTTTTCTATAGCTATGTTTTCAGGCTTGGGCTTCACTCCGTTCTTTTATTTGAAGCTCTTTGGTTATTTAGTAAGCAAATTTATAAGAATGTTTTTTTCCTTAAATTATTGTTTTTACAAATAAGATGTCAAGCATCTGCTGTTTGTTTTGTTAACCACTGCATAGGGCGACCAGATGGCTCTGCCCTCAGTGGACTTCCTAAACCCTTTACCTTGGTGATTATTTGTGCTGATTTTTTCATATGCGATCACAGACAAAAGGACTGCTGCGATGTGCAGCAGCCCTTGCTGTATCAGTCAATATAAAACGAAACTGCTCCGCTGTCATCTACATTAAATGTAACAAAATCGGTATAGCTGCTGTTTCCGAAGATATCCTCTATGCAGAAGCTGTACAGATAGTCCGCTGAGGGCAGGAAGTTGTCATACACCTTTGTATCGCCGTCATATACGTACTCGTCACCTGTCATATCGTCCACATACTCGCCGTTTTCGTCATATGTGTAATATACGGGAGTGATAACATCGCCCTGCCGGAGCTTTCTTACGGTCTTGTCTGCCTGACCGTTCTCGTCGATGCCGTCCCATGTGCCGAGAATAAAGTTATCGTAGCCGTCATCGTGATACTGCTTCTTTATTCGCAGGTTGGTCTGCTCGCCGTTGAGAAGAATTGGTGCTGTATAAATGTCATAGTCCTCGCCCTCTTCAACGATGTATGCAGCAAGTACCTGACCGTCGCCCAGCATATACCAGAAGCCGTCGAACATATCCTCGACTGTGCCGTTGTCCCAATCTACATTAACATAGTTATCGAGGCCCAGCTCATATAAATAGCCGTTTTCCTCATCAACATAGAAAACAGAGCAGTAAACTCCGCTTACATTGTCAATGCTGCCGCTGTCGAGGGTAAAGGTGAATGTGCCCTCATCATTGAGATAAGGCTCCTCGGCAAAGTTGATGCTGCTGTCATTATCGGTAAAGCTCAGTCCGCCGCCTATAAGGTCATCAAGATATGACCAGAAATCGGTCTCTTCCCAGCTTTCGTCGTCCCAATAGCCGTTCTCTTCGTCAAGCCACATATCGTCGCTGTAGCCGTCAATGCTGCCGTTGGCGGAGCCGTATGCCATTTTATCCACAAAGCTCATATACTGGGGGCTTACGCAGATATCCTTGAAGATATTAAGCTCCTGTGAGCCTTCAATACTGAGGGGATAATATGTTGAAAGTCCGTTGGAGCCGTATTCATCATCGCCGTAAACGTTATATACCACAGCGTCATTCAGAGCGTCCATAACTGCCTGAGCCTCGCTGTCGCCGCAGGCGGACTTGAACAGCTCGCCCAGATCCACCATATTTGTATAGCCTTCGGACTTGTTGTTGCCGCCGTAATTCTTGGCTTTTCTTATGGAGCGGACCATGCCCGAAAGATTTGAGCTGTCGTCCGAAGCGCCGTTCATGGTAGCAGCAGCGTTGTTTATGGCAATGATAAGCTTATCTATCTTTGAAAGGTCGGTAACGGACAATGTTGCTCCCGCTTCCTCGTCGGAAGCTGCGCAGGAGTCATAGAAGCTGTCCGCAGCCACCTTGCCCACCTGTGCGCCTGTGCAGCCGAGGTTCTCGTCCAGATATCTGCCTATCTCGGTGTAATCCCAGCCACGTCCCGGCTCGGTCTCCTCGGAGGCAATCATATATCTTGCGTGAGGAACAAGGACATTTGCGGTCTCAACCGTTGCCATAAGGCAGGCATCAAAGCCCACGAACTCGAACTTGTCGGTCATTTCGTCAAAGACCGATGTGAAAGCCTTGTCAAGGTCGGTAAGGGAAAGGGAATCGTACTCGTTCTTTTCGTCAAAGCAAACGCCTGTAATGCTTCCGCCGCCGTGGTTCCAGAAAACAACGCCCATTTTGTCGGCAGGGTAATTCTGCACGCCCCATCTGAGGAAGTCCTCCAGCGTCTGCTCCTGACCCATATCTGCATCTGATACCTCGTCAACCAGATAAACACCGCCGCCTGTTACCTCGAACCTCTGGAGACTGTCCGCTGAAATATCATAGCCGTTCCACCGGGTGCTTCCGCCTGTCTGCACCACAAAGCGGACATTATCGCCTGTGTATGCGTTCGCCATTTCTTCGATATCATCAACTGCCAGACCGTTCTCGCTTTCAAGGTCGCTTCCGCACATATATACAAACACCGTCCAGGTGTCAGCATCGCCCATGGGAGCGGAATTATCCCTCGCCAGTCTTGTAATGGACACTCCTCCGTTGCTGTCAAGGTTCAGCTTTGAGCCTCTGCCGTTAAAGCTTTCAGATGATCTGTCGCTGAGAGCTTCGGTGACTTCCTCTGAACGGGAAGTAACTGTCTGTTCGGAGGTGTCTTCCTCCGAATAATCGTCATATTCATCAAGATCATCGCAGGCGCATAATGTCGCCGCTGTCATAATTGCCGCAATCCCCGCAGCAATTCGTTTTCCAAGCATTTTCTCTTTCATATCTTTCCTCCGATAAGCAAATATTTTCAAACATTTAGCATAATTATTTTAACACATTTCGTCATACCAATAGATTTTAGTGTGCCCATTTCCTGTTTCTGTGATAAAAGATTTGTCACAGTAAGATTGATTTGATTGATGACCGCAAATATCCACAAGATGGCTGCAATCGGTATATTTTTGAAAAATGCAGGCATGTCTACGGGATTTGTATTTCCGGTTGTTGCTTTTACTCTTTTTGCTGTTGCTATGTTTATGCTTGAAAGTTTGATGACAATATTGCTTATTCATTCATGGAAGAAGCAATCTGTTATTGCAATAATGCGAAATTGACGATAGAAAG
>OMDW01000458.1_pt1 | contig 11816 bp, 7 predicted proteins | sample 1673661 | NCBI WGS metagenome assembly OMDW01 (sample SAMEA103958118, study PRJEB25191) | human gut metagenome
TACATAAGATTTTATTTGTGAAAAAGAAAAATACCGCCCACGCAGCGCAGCGATGGATTTTGTCGGGTGAATCGGCGGCAAAATAGATCGGGTGTGTTGCGGGGCGGTAAATTCTTTCGTGGACTTTCCCTCACTGAAGTGGTGGGTCTCACGGTGATAACCAACCACTTTTGCAGAAGATTTGCAATCAATCTACAAGTTCAGTGGGATTTGTGATAGAGAATATCATGGTTCGTAGGGTACGTCAAGATGATTCCGAAGAAATTATTTATGAATGGAGACAATAGTAAGACTTCTATTATGAATATGATACACTTTACATCATGAAAGAATTTAAGCTGCACAAAGATGATTCAAGCGGATGTGCAATATGCACAATAAGTTTTCTACAGCAAAATACAGATGTGGTCATTTAGCTCTTTTACCAGACAACTTTTTTTGTAAAATAAAAAAATTTGTTGACTTGAAATTGCTTGAAATGTTATCTTGTTGGTAACAAAAGCACGGTGAAGTGCTTGCTACCACACGAAAAGGCAAAACAAAAAAGGAGAGTAAAATGATGAAAAAGCGTATTGCGGCGTTGGTCACCGCCGGTGTCCTTGCTTTGTCGATGCTTACCGGCTGCGGAAGCAAACAGGAGAGCTGGAAAGTTACCTGCCCGTGGGCACCGTCTGGTGTAGCAGCGATGGTCAGCCAAAAGGCTGCTGCCAAGTCCCCTGATTATTCTGATAATAAAATCACACTGGTTGCTGAAGCCGTCAAGGGCGATGCTGCTACTGTCAACACTTGGGTGTCCAGTACTAAGGCAAATGATAAGGAACTGGTCTTCGCCGGTGAGGGTCTGTTCGCCATTACCGAGACTCTGGATCCGGCCAAGCTGCAGTTCAGCTACGACGATTTTGAGTTCGTGGAGAACTTGTACTCCTCCGTCTTCGTCCTGTCCGCTGATTCTTCACTGAACCTCAAGAATCTGCACGATCTGGAGGCCTATGTCAAGGCAGGCAACCCCGTATCCGTGGCCGTTAACGGCGCTACCGGCTCCGAGGCTTTCCTGGCAGCGGCTCTGTTCGGCTCTATGGGTGCCGGCGACCAGCTGAAACTGACTCCGTACCAGTCCGCTGCGGAGGCTGCACAGGCTGTAGCTAAGGGTGAAACGAACTTCGCGGTCTCTCACCAGTCTCAGATTCTTGAGACCTACCAGCAGGGCGGCGTTGATGTGGTTTGCGCATTCGATGACAAGGCTATCGAAAACGGCCCCTTCGCAGGCGTTGAGGGCGTTGGCTCCAAGGGCTACCCCTACTTCCGCAACCGCTGCTTCGTCATGGCTCGCAAAGGTACTGACGCCGCAAAGGTTGCCGAGCTGAAAGAGCTGTATGATAAGATCCTCGCCGATGATGAGATGGTCGAGTGGCTGAACGACACCATGCTGCTGGAAGTCGATACCATGACCGAGGACGATGTGAAGGCTCACATTGAGAACGTCAAGAGCATCGTCGAGCAGTATAAGGACATCGTGGCAGGCTGATAAAAAGCCCTCATAGCGACAAAAAGCTGAAGCAGGGGGAAGGGGATGGGGCGCGAAGCTCGAGGAGAAGAACATCGAGTACCCCGTTGACCTGATCTGCGGCATTCTGTTTCTGGTCATTGGCATCGTGCTGCTGCTCATCATGCCGCAGCAGGTGCAGATCTCGGAAAAAGACGTTGTGAATGGCCGCGCTTTCCCGACGATGCTGATTTGGCTCATGCTGGCCATGAGCGCCCTTCTGGTGGGCCGCGAGGCATACAACATGGTGATGCACCGCCCGACCAAAACTAAAACGCTGAATCTTTTGGTGGAAACAAAAGCACTCGTCATCGTCCTCATTCTGGTGGTCACTTATCTGCTGGCAGAGGTCACGGATCTGTTTGTTGTGGGCGCTGTATTCTGCGCACTGGCATTTCTGGTCTTTTTCCGCTGCAAGAAACCCCTTTACTATGCCATCACAGTTTCAATGGCTGTGTTGATTTGGGTCGTATTCCACTTTGTGCTGAATGTTAGTTTCTGAGGAGGCAGAATATGGGTTTGTTTGACTTTATCGGCCCGGCCTCCGGGCTGCTTTTCACCCTCGAAAATATCATCTGGATAAACCTCGGCGTCTTTATTGGCTGCGTGTTCGCGGCCATCCCGGGATTAAGTGTTATCCTCTGCATCATCCTATTCCTGCCTGTCACTTATACCATGCGTGCGATTCCCGGCATGATGTTCCTGTTGGGCATTTACTGCGCAGGTGGCTATGGTGGCTCGGTATCGGCTATCCTTATCAACACGCCGGGTACGCCCCACGCGGCGGCTACTATGCTGGACGGCTATCCGCTGTCCAAAATGGGCCGCACTAAGGCGGCGTTGAAAATTGCACTTTATGCATCTACCTTTGGCGGTATCTTCTCTGCGCTGGTGCTGCTCTTCCTCGGCCCTCAGGTCGCAAAAATTTCGGCACAGCTCGGCACGGCGGAGTACTTTATGGTCTGCCTGTTCGGCATGACGATTATTGCAGGCGTTTCTGGTAAGAGCCTTGTCAAGGGCATCATCGCCGCCTGCCTTGGTTTGCTTATTTCCTGTGTGGGCGCAGACCCCATGACCAGCTATGACCGCTTTACATTTGGTATTCCCCGTCTGTATCTGGGTCTTGACCTTGCCGTTACCCTCATCGGTTTGTTCGCACTGGTGGAAATCATTGGCAAGGCAGAGCTGAAGCGGAATGAGTTGAACCTTCACGCCGGAAAAATCGGCAATGATGACGGCAAAATCACAAAAGATGAATACAAGCGGATGTTCCGACCAGTGCTGATGGGTTCTATCATCGGTTCCTGTGTTGGTATCGTACCTGGCACGGGTGCGTCGGAGGCCTCGTGGTTCTCCTACAACACTGCGAAGAACCTGTCCAAGCATCCCGAGGAATTCGGCCACGGTTCTGTGGAGGGCGTTGCGGCTGCTGAGTCTGCCAACAATGCCGTCTGTGGCGCGACCCTGATTCCCTTGCTGACGCTGGGCATCCCCGGCGACGGCTGCGTGGCCATCATGTTGTCGGCCCTGATGATAAATGGCCTGAACCCCGGTCTCTCGCTGTTCACCACCGACGGCGCTATCATGTATGCCATCATGCTGGGCCTTATCCTCGTGAACATCTTCATGTTCCTGCAGGGCAAATACCTGACTAGCCTGTTTGCAAAGGTCGTCTCCATCCCTCAGCAGATCTTGACTCCCATCATCGTGATTTTCTGTTTCGCCGGTGCTTACTCGGTGAACAGCAGCTATTTTGATTTGAGCGTTGCGCTGGTGTTCGGCGTGATGGCGTGGTTCATGCGCAAGCTGGAGCTGCCCGCTGTCCCTGTGCTGCTGGGCATGGTGCTGGGCAATATGACCGAGACGAACTTCCGCCGCGCCCTGCTCATCTCGGATGGAAGTCCCAAAATCTTCTTCAGCAGTGTGTATTGCTGGATTTTTATCGCGCTAATCGTGGTGGTTATCATCGGCATCCTGCGCGGCAAGATGAAGGAAACGAAGAACGCGAAAGTGGAACAGTAAAAGGAGGTAAAGACCGTGGCATATAACATTATTTTCTACTTCAGTGACCAGCAGCGCTGGGATACCTGCGGCTGCTTCGGCCAGCCGCTCAACGTCACACCCAATCTGGACAAGCTGGCAGAGGAGGGCGTAAAATTTGACAATGCTTTCTCTCCCCAGCCGGTGTGCGGCCCTTGCCGCGCCCTATTCCAGACCGGAAAATACCCCACTGAGACAGGCTGTTTCCGCAATAACCTGATGCTGCCCTCGAATATCAAGACTCTGGGCGAGTATATGGAAAAAGATGCCGGCTACGAAACTGCCTATGTCGGCAAGTGGCATCTGGCCTCGGATGGCGAGCTGGAAAAGAAGCCGACCATTGACCATACCATTACAGCCGTTCCGTTGGAGTATGTCCGGCGGTATACCCGGCAGTACGGGACAGAGTTTGAAGTGACGGTCTTTGCGGACGGCGTGGATATTCTGGAGGATTACCGCGCGGTCTACGATATTATTTTTCTGGATGTGGAGATGAAGCATCTGGACGGCATGACCACGGCAGAGCGCATCCGGCAGATGGATGCAGACGTCATCCTGATCTTCATCACCAATATGGCGCAGTACGCCATCCGGGGCTACTCGGTGGGAGCGCTGGACTATGTGCTGAAGCCGGTGCCCTACTTTGCCTTTTCGCAGCAGCTGCTCAAGGCGGTTGCCCGGCTGGAAAAGCGGGCAAAGCACTACCTGACTGTACCGGTGGAGGGCGGGCTGCGCCGGCTGGACACCGCAAGCATCTATTACTTGGAAAGCGAGGGGCACCGGGTGCACTTTTACACCGATGAGGGCGATTTTTCCGCCCCCGGCGCCCTCAAGGCCTTTGAGGAAAAGCTGGCAGACTGCCCCTTTGCCCGCTGCAACAGCGGCTACCTTGTCAATCTGGCACAGGTGCGGGAGCTGCGGCAGAGCACCGTACAGGTGGGCCCCTGCGAGCTGCAGGTCAGCCGCCCCAAGCGCAAGGCTTTTCTTGCCGCACTGACCGACTACATCGGAGGTGAGGGCTCATGACCGCGCTGCCGGATATCCCCCGGCTGTACACCGCCCTTGCCGAGTGTCTGGCGGTGCTGCTGTTCACCCCGGCGCTTGCACCCCGCTTTTCCAAGGCGGTCACCGGGGGCATCACCCTGCTGTGGGCGGCGGTGCTTTCGGCCTTTCTGGGGCTGACGGGCAATGTGCCCGGCGGGCTCTGGATCCCCTGCATGGTAACGGCCATCGGGCTTTCCTACTTATATTTATGGGGTGTATGGAGCATCACCCTGCTGGAAGCCGGGTATCACTGCGCCCGGGCGTTTATTCTGGCAGAGCTTGCCGCCAGCGTGGAGTGGCAGCTGCACTGCGCCTTCTGGCCCGCCCGCGGCCCATGGGAGCCGCTGTCTTTGCTGCTGCTGGCGCTGGTGTATGGGACGCTGTTCGGCATTATGTGCTATCTGCAGCACCGCCGTCCCCAGCCCGCCGGGCACTTACAGATCGGCGGCAGCGCCGCCCTGACGGCGGTCATGCTGGCGCTGACTGCCTTTGCGGTGAGCAATCTGGGCTTTCTGCCGGGCAGCGAGATCAACATGAGCATTTTTTCCATCCGCACCCTGGTGGATTTTTCCGGCGTGCTGATCTTATCTGTGCAGCACGAGCAGCTGCAGGAGAACGCTTTGCACAGCGAGCTTGCCGCCATGGACGAGGTGTTGCACCGCCAGTACGAGCAGTACAAGCGCAGCAAGGAGGGCATCAACCTCATCAATCGGCGGTACCATGAGCTGAAGATCCAGCTTGCCCGCATCCGGGAGGAGCAGGACCAGACCAAGCAGAACGCCGCCATTGCTGCCATGGAGCAGAACATCCGCCAGTACGAGGCCGAGAACAAGACCGGCAACCCGGTGCTGGATACCCTGCTCACCGCCAAGACCATGGAATGCCAGCAGGAGAATATCACCATCACCAGCGTAGCGGACGGCAGGATGCTGGGCTTTCTCACCATCCGGGAGCTGTGCACCATCGTGGGCGTGGCGCTGGACAACGCCATTGCCGCCGTGCGCGCCGAGCCGGACCCCGAAAAGCGGCTCATCAAGGTGGCGGTGTACAGTCAGGGCGGTTTTGCCATGCTGCGGTTCGAGCATTATACAGAAGCCGCCCCCGCACTGGATGCGGACGGTCTGCCGAAGCAGGGGTCGGACCTGAAAAGCGTCCGCACCACCGTCGGGCAGCACGGCGGCAGCATGACGCTGCACTGGGAAAACAACTGGTGCACCCTGCGGATCTTATTTCCGCTGCCCAAAAACAAATAATTTTTACGGCAGGTATCCCCTGCCGTTTTTTTGTTGTCTGGCAGGGTGCACAAATGCAATGCGGTGATATTTGTGTATTAGCACAATAAAATTTGAAACCTTATTGTAACTTTTGCAAATTGTGCATCCAAAACGACAGATTGTGAACAAATTGAAAATTCTCCGGCAATTTCTGGTATCATAAAGTCAAGCTGGCAGGGGTGTCCCCTGCCGTTGTCCGATTCGACGAAACAAGGAGGAGAAAACTATGTTGTCCATCAATATGGATGACGTCATCAAGGTTCTCAACTCGATCAAATCGCAGTTGATCGGCTTTGGTGTCGTAGCAGTTCTGCTGATCGCAGTCATGATCGCCTGCCGTAAGCAGAGCAAGTCCAAAAAGTATCTGATCCGCTGGCAGGCGGGTCTGGGCATGGTGCTGGCGCTGGCTATCACCGTGAACCTGATCCTGACCGGCCCCATGTACTCCATGGTCACCCTTGCCACCGGCGGCGGCAAGGTCAGCGAGGAGAACGTGGCATCCGCTACCCAGCTGTGCGAGAACATTGCCGATGAGGGCATCGTCCTGCTGGATAACGATGGCACCCTGCCCATGGCCAAGAACAGCAAGCTGAACGTCTTTGGCTGGGCTTCCACCAACCCCTGCTACGGCGGCACCGGTTCCGGTGCACTGTCCGATGCTTATCCCACCGTCACCCTGCTGGAGGGCCTGAAGAATGCCGGCTTTGAGCTGAACACCGAGCTCTCCGACTTCTACACCTCCTACCGTGCAGACCGCCCGGTGGTGGGTATGTTCTCTCAGGACTGGACCCTGCCGGAGCCGGAGGCTGCACAGTACACCGACAAGATGATGAACAACGCCAAGGCTTTCTCTGATACTGCCATGGTAGTCATCACCCGCGTGGGCGGCGAGGGTGCTGACCTGCCCACCGATGTGTCTCAGGTCACCTACGACGCAGGCCACAGCTACAACGACTTTGAGCCCGGCGACCACTACCTGCAGCTGTCCAAGACCGAGAAGGACATGATCGATCTGGTCTGCAAGAACTTTGATAAGGTCGTTGTGGTCTACAACGGCGCCAATGCCATGGAGCTGGGCTGGGTCAAGGATTACAGCCAGATCAAGAGCGTTGTCTGGTGCGCAGGCACCGGTCAGAGCGGCTTCAACGCACTGGGCTCTATCCTCTGCGGTGATGTGAACCCCTCCGGCCGTACCATTGATACCTTTGTGTACGACCTGACCCAGACCCCCACCGCGAACAACTTTGGCAACTTCACCTACACCAACATGGACGAGTTCGAGGCCAGTTCCTTTGGTGCTGATACCATCCCCGCCTTTGTCAACTATGTTGAGGGCATCTATGTGGGCTACAAGTTCTACGAAACTGCTGCCGCAGAGGGTCTCATCGACTACGACAAGACTGTGGTGTATCCCTTCGGCCGCGGCCTGAGCTACACCACCTTCACCCAGACCCTGAACAGCGTTACCGAGGCTGACGGCACCATCACTGTGGATGTCACCGTCACCAACACCGGTTCTGCCTCCGGCAAGGAGGTCGTGGAGGTCTACTATAATCCTCCGTACACCAACGGCGGCATTGAGAAGGCTTCTGCAAACCTGATCGGCTTTGCAAAGACTTCCGAGCTGGCTCCCGGCGCTTCCGAGAACGTCACCGTTACCTTCAAGGCCGAGGACATGGCTTCCTACGATACCTACGGCAAGGGCTGCTATGTGCTGGAAAAGGGCGATTACGTCATCAGCATCAACGCCGACTCCCACACCGTTCTGGATTCCAAGGTCTACAACGTGGCTTCCGACATCGTCTACGACGCTTCCAACAAGCGTGAGAGCGATGTGGAGGTCGCCGACAACAAGTTTGACTTTGCCGAGGGCAACGTGACCTACCTGTCCCGCGCAAACGGCTTTGCCAACTACGCCGAGGCTACCGCTGCTCCCGCAGACTTTGAGCTGCCGGCAGAGGCTAAGGCAACCTTCTACAACAACTCCAACTGGAACCCCGAGGACTTCAACAACGCCGACGATGTGGCTCCCACCACCGGTGCCAAGAACGGCCTGAAGCTGAAGGACATGGTGGGCGTGGATTACAACGATGCCCAGTGGGATGCCTTCCTCGATCAGCTGACCGTATCCGATATGGACAGCCTGATCGCTCTGGGCGGCTACCAGTCCGTTGCCGTTTCCTCTATTGGTAAGGTTCAGGCCATCGACTGCGACGGCCCCGCCTCCATCAACAACAACTTCACCCAGCAGGGCTCTATTGGCTTCCCCTCCGCTGTGATGATCGCAGCTACCTGGAACACCGATCTGGCACATGACTTCGGCACCTCCATCGGCAAGATGGCGGACGACATGGACGTTTCCGGCTGGTACGCACCGGCTATGAACATCCACCGCTCCGCTTTCGCAGGCCGTAACTTCGAGTACTACTCTGAGGACGGTGTGCTGTCCGGCGCAATGGCTGCCAATGCCATCATGGGCTCTCAGGAGCAGGGCGTTTACGCCTTCATGAAGCACTTCGTCCTGAACGATCAGGAGACCAACCGCTGCGGTATGCTCTGCACCTGGTCCAACGAGCAGGCCATCCGCGAGATCTACCTCAAGCCCTTCGAGCATTGCGTCAAGGCAGCTGACTGCCATGCCGTCATGTCCTCCTTCAACTACGTCGGCAACACCTACGCCGGCAACTGCTCTGCCCTGCTGAACGATGTTCTGCGCGGCGAGTGGGGCTTCGTGGGCATGGTGCTGACCGACTACTACGGCGTGTACGGCTATCAGGATTCTGACCGCCTGATCCGCAACGGCGGCGACTTCTGCTTGGTCAACTACGACACCGAGACCAACCACCTGACCGATACCACCAGCGCTACCGCTCTGGTGTCCGCACGTCAGGCCTGCAAGAACATCCTGTACACTGTGGCAAACTCCCGTGCTTACTACCCTGAGAACCTGAACCCCGGTATGCCCGGTTGGGAAAAGGTGATGATCGGTGTGGATGTTGTGCTGGCAGCCGCTCTGATCGCACTGGAAGTTCTGGTGGTCAAAAAGGGCTATGCAAAGCGCAAGGAAGAGGAAGTCAACGCCTGATCTTGGGCAAGACGCTCTGAACGTTTGCAGCACCTGAACTGAAACCAGACCAAAGGCCCGCTGCGTAAAACAGCGGGCCTTTTCTGGATTGAAAAGGCAAAGAGGAAAATGCCATGAAACACACAGATATCATCAATAGCCTGAGCCTGGAACAAAAATGTGCCCTGCTGAGCGGCGGCACGGTGTTCACCACCCGGGCGCTGCCGGGCAAGGGCATCCCGGCCATTACCCTGTCGGACGGCCCCAACGGCGTGCGCAAGCAGGCGGGCGCAGCTGACCATCTGGGCCTGAACCCCAGTGTGCCCGCCACCTGCTTTCCCACCTCGGCCACCGTTGCCAACAGCTGGGACCCGGAGCTTGGCGAGGCTGTGGGCGCAGCCATGGGCGAAGAAGCAGCGGCACAGGGCGTGTCGGTGCTGCTGGGCCCCGGCCTGAACATCAAGCGCAGCCCCCTGTGCGGCCGCAACTTCGAGTATTTCTCGGAGGATCCCTACCTTGCCGGTAAGATGGCGGCGGCCTACGTCCGCGGCATCCAGAAAAACGGCATTGCCGCCTGCCCCAAGCACTTTGCCGTGAACAGTCAGGAGCTGCGCCGCATGGCCTCGGATTCCATCGTGGACGAGCGCACCCTGCGGGAAATTTACCTGACCGGCTTCGAGATGGTGGTCAAAGAAGCGCAGCCCAAGACCATCATGTCCGCCTATAACCTTGTCAACGGCACCTACGCCAACGAGAACGCCCACCTGCTCATGGATATCCTGCGCAGGGACTGGGGCTTTGACGGCGCAGTGGTCACCGACTGGGGCGGCAGCAACGACCACGCCTTGGGCGTAAAGAACGGCTCTACGCTGGAAATGCCCGCCCCCGGCGGGGACGCCATCCGGGAGCTGATGAAAGCGGTGCAGACCGGCAAGATCACCGAAGCGGACGTGGACGCCCGGCTGGAGGAGCTGCTGGAGCTGGTGTTCACCACCAAAGCGGCGGTGGACGCCGCACCCGGCAAGTTCGATGCCGACGCCCACCACGCACTGGCACGCCGGGCTGCTGCCCAGAGCATCGTGCTGCTGAAAAACGAAAACAGCCTGCTGCCCCTTGCAAAGGGGGAAAAGGTGGCGGTCATCGGCGACTTTGCCCAGACGCCCCGCTATCAGGGTGCAGGCTCCAGCGCCGTCAACTCCATCAAGGTGGATTCCTTTTTGGACTGCCTTGCCGAAAGCGGCCTGAACAGCGTCGGCTACGCCAAGGGCTTTGACCGGCAGGGCAAGCCCGACGAGGCACTGAAAGCCGAGGCGGTGCTGCTGGCAAAGAACGCCGACGTGGTGCTGCTGTGCATGGGTCTGGACGAGATCAAGGAGAGCGAGGGCATCGACCGCGCCGACATGAAGCTGGCAGAGAACCAGCTGGAACTGCTGGCCGCTGTGGCGGCGGCAAACCCCAACGTGGTGGTGCTGCTGAGTGCAGGCTCCTCGCTGGAAAGCGATTGGGTCAAGGACTGCAAGGCGCTGGTCTACGGCTGTCTGGGCGGTCAGGCCGGTGCGGGCGCACTGGTCGAGGTGCTCACCGGCGCGCAGAACCCCTGCGGTAAGCTGGCTGAGACTTGGGCGCGCAGCTACGCCGACACCCCCGCAAAAGCGCATTTCGGCGGTGACGGCCCCACTGTGGAGTACCGCGAGGGTCTGTATGTGGGCTACCGCTACTACGACACCGCCGGTGTGCCCACCGCCTTCCCCTTCGGCTACGGCCTGAGCTACACCAGCTTTGCGTACAGTGACCTGAAAGCAGACGAAACCGGCGTGACCCTGACTGTCACCAACACCGGCAGCTGTGCAGGTGCCGAGGTGGTGCAGCTGTATGTGGCAAAGCCGGATGCAAAGGTTTTCCGCCCCGTCAAGGAGCTGAAGGGCTTTGCCAAGGTGCAGCTGGAAGCCGGAGAGAGCAAGACCGTCACCATCCCGCTGGACGATAAGGCGTTCCGCTACTGGAACGTCAAGACCGACCGCTGGGAGGTGGAGAGCGGCAGCTATCAGCTGCTGGTGGGCGCTTCCAGCGCCGATATCCGTCTGACTGCCGCCGTCACGGTGGCGGGCACCGGCGCACCCGACCCCTACGCGGGCAAAAATCTGGAGCATTACCGCACCGCACAGGTGCAGAATGTGCCGGACGCGGAGTTTGAGGCGCTGCTGGGCCGTCCCATCCCGGAGAACAAGGTGCACATCGACCGCAACATGACGCTGGGCGAGATGGGGCACGGACGCAGCCCCATCGGCTGGCTGGCGGCTGCCGTGCTGGGCACCCTGCTGCGCCGCAGCATCAAAAAGGGCAAGCCCGACCTGAACATCCTGTTCCAGTACAATATGCCTCTGCGTGCGCTGGCCAAAATGACCAACGGCGCTATCAGCATGGGCATGGTGGACGGCATCGTGATGGAGCTGCAGGGCTTCTGGATCATCGGTCTTGTGCGGGTGATTTTTGAGGCTGTGAAGAACCTCGTGCTGAACAGCCGCATGGAAGAGCGCTTGAAAAACAGCTGAAAGGAAGCAGGCTATGAATTTCTGGAATAACTTTGCGGCAAAGCACCCCGCCGCTGCCAAGTGGGTGCGCGAGGGCGGCCTGTTCGTCATCGTGTCCAACCTGATCACGGTGTTCAAGTACCTGCTGCTGCAATTTCTGCCCAAGGCCTTTGCCAGCCTGCCGGTGGTGGATTTCGGCTGGCCGGGCATCGACATCACCCTGTTCGGCGAGACCTTCAAGTGGAACATCCTCGGCTACGACGCCGCCCACGGCGGCCTGCCCTACTTCTGCGCCTACATGATCGCCATGGTCATCGGCG
>OMDW01000464.1_pt1 | contig 11784 bp, 9 predicted proteins | sample 1673661 | NCBI WGS metagenome assembly OMDW01 (sample SAMEA103958118, study PRJEB25191) | human gut metagenome
AGCTCTGCTGGCTGTATGGCTGCTGCAGATAATCCTTCCGTTGGCCGGATGTCTGAAAGACGAGGAGTACAGTTATCTCATACTCTGGTCTCCTCAGACTCTTTATGCCTCCCTGACTGTGATTGTTGCCATGTCGGTGACAGTATGGTTCGTGATGGGAAATATGCTCCGTAAGACTCCCGGTGACCTGATTTATGACAGATGACATACCGGTTCAGGTCAATAAGATAAACGGGCTGTGCCATCCGGCACAGCCCGTTTATGTAGTATGATTTCGGTATCAGTATTCCTGCCAGGAGGTGATGCCGATGGTGTTGACGGGACGGGCGATGAAGGCTTTGATGAAGGCGAGGGCCAGGCGGGCGTTGGTGAGGAGGGGGATGTTGTGGTCGATGGCGTGACGGCGGATACGGTAGCCGTTGGTGAGCTCGCGCTTGGTGTGGTTCTTGGGTATGTTGATGACAAGATCGACTGTGTGGTCGCCGATTATGTCGAGAACCGACTGGCCTCCCTCTTCGTCGGGCCAGCCTACGGGAGTGGCCTTGACGCCGTGGTCGTTGAGGAAGGCGGCTGTGCCGACGGTGGCATAGATCTTGTAGCCGCGCGAGTCGAGCAGACGGCATGCGTCGAGCATGTCGACCTTGCCTCGGGGATCGCCCGAGCTTACGAGCACTCCCTTGACGGGCACGTGGTGGCCTACCGAAATCATGGCGTTGAGCAGGGCCTCGTCAAAGTCGCGGCCAAGACACCCGACCTCGCCTGTCGATGACATGTCGACGCCGAGCACGGGGTCTGCCTTGTGCAGACGGGCAAAAGAGAACTGCGATGCCTTGACGCCGATATAGTCGATGTCGAATGTCGATGTGTCGTCTACCTCGACTTTTTCGCCGAGCATGATGCGTGTGGCTGTCTCGATGAAGTTCTTCTTGAGCACTTTGCTGACGAAGGGGAACGACCTCGAGGCGCGCAGGTTGCACTCTATGACCTTGACGTAGTTGTCTTTGGCGAGATACTGTATGTTGAACGGGCCGGAGATGTTGAGGGCTTCGGCGATGCGGGCGCTGATGCGCTTGATGCGCCGTGCGGTGGCCATATATATCTTCTGTGCGGGGAAGACGAGTGTGGCGTCGCCCGAGTGGACGCCGGCATACTCGACATGCTCCGAGATGGCATACTCGACAATCTCGCCGTTGCGGGCTACGGCGTCAAACTCTATCTCCTTGGCGTTCTGGAGGAATTCGGACACGACGACGGGATATTCCTTGGATACCTTGGCGGCCTGTCCGAGGAACTCGTGCATCTGCTCGTAGTCATAGCAGACGTTCATCGCTGCACCCGAGAGCACGTAGCTGGGACGGATGAGGACGGGGAAGCCGACCTCCTCGACAAAGGCGTGTATTTCGTTCTCGGTGGTGAGCTCTTTCCAGCGGGGCTGGTCGATGCCGAGCTGGTCGAGCATGGCCGAGAATTTGTGACGGTTCTCGGCGCGGTCAATCGACACAGGCGATGTGCCGAGGACGGGGACATGGCGGCGATAGAGCTTCATGGCCAGGTTGTTGGGTATCTGGCCACCCACGCTGACGATGACGCCGCGCGGAGTCTCGAGGTCGATGATGTCCATGACGCGCTCAAAGCTGAGCTCGTCGAAATAGAGGCGGTCGCACATGTCATAGTCTGTCGACACGGTCTCGGGGTTGTAGTTTATCATCACGGCCTTGTAACCCAGCTTGCGGCAGGTCGATGCGGCGTTGACCGAGCACCAGTCAAACTCGACTGACGAGCCGATGCGGTATGCACCCGAGCCGAGCACTATGATGTTGTTGCGGGCGTTGATGTCATAGCGGATGGCATTCTCCTTGGCGCCATAGGTGACGTAGAGGTAGTTGGTGAGCTCGGGATACTCCGAGGCTACTGTATTGATGCGCTGTATGCGGGGGGTGACGTCGAGAGCCTTGCGGTGATTGCGCACACGCAGCACGTCGGCCTCCATATTTCCGCTGGGATTCTCGACCAGACGCGAGATCTGGAAATCGGAGAAGCCGAGTTTCTTGGCCTCCAGCATGGTCTCGCGGTCCAAGTCCTCGACCTTGCCGCCACGCTTGCGCAGCGAGTCGGCAAACCGCACGATGTTGTTCAGGCGGTCGATGAACCAGATGTCAATCTTTGTCAGCTCGGCCACTCGCTCGGGGGTGTAGCCATCCTGGAGTGCCTGGGCTATTGCAAAGATGCGGGTGTCGGTGGGGTGGGTGAGGGCATGGTCGAGGTCGTCAACCCTGATGTCGCTGTTGCCCACGAAACCGTGCATGCCCTGGCCTATCATGCGCAGGCCCTTCTGCATAATCTCCTCGAATGACTTGCCTATTGACATTATCTCGCCTACAGATTTCATCGACGAGCCAATCTCGCGGTCAACGCCGACGAATTTCGAGAGGTCCCAGCGAGGAATCTTTACAATCATGTAGTCGACCTCGGGAGCCTTGGCTGCCGAATATGGCGTGCCGGGCTCGCCAATCTGGTCGAGGGTGTATCCGAGAGCGAGTTTCGCAGCCACGAATGCGAGCGGATAGCCCGATGCCTTTGACGCGAGGGCCGACGAGCGGCTGAGGCGCGCATTGATCTCGATGATGCGGTAGTCGTTTGTCTCGGCGTTGAAGGCATACTGGATGTTGCACTCGCCCACGATGCCGATATGGCGCACGACGCGGGTGGCTATATCCTCGAGCATCTTTATCTGCTCGGGCTTGAGCGAGACGATGGGGGCGACGACGATACTCTCGCCGGTGTGGATGCCTAACGGGTCGAAATTCTCCATAGGCACGACGGTGAAGCAGAGGTCGGACGAGTCGCGGATGACCTCGAACTCGATTTCCTTCCAACCCTTGAGCGATTCCTCGACCAGAATCTGGCGCGAGTATGCGAGCGCGCTCTCGCAGTGGGTTATGAACTCCTCGTCGTTGTTGCAGATGCCCGAGCCGAGGCCTCCCAGGGCATAGCCCGAGCGCACCATCACGGGATAGCCGATGCGGTGTGCCACCTCGAGGGCGTCCTCGATGTTCTCGACAGCCTGAGAGACAGGGGTCTTGACATCAATCTCGTTGAGTTTCTTGACGAACAGATCGCGGTCTTCGGTAATCATGATTGCCTCGACCGATGTGCCGAGCACCTTTACGCCATATTTCTCGAGTGTACCGTCGAGATAGAGCTGTGTGCCGCAGTTGAGGGCCGTCTGGCCACCGAATGCCAGCAGTATTCCGTCGGGACGTTCCTTCTTGATGACCTCCTCGACAAACTGAGGGGTGATGGGGAGGAAATACACGCGGTCGGCCACACCCTCTGAGGTCTGGATTGTGGCGATGTTCGGATTTATGAGCACTGATTCGATACCTTCCTCGCGCAGCGCCTTGAGGGCCTGCGAACCGGAATAGTCAAACTCGCCCGCCTGGCCAATCTTGAGGGCACCCGAGCCGAGCAATAACACTTTTTTCATCGTTCTTTAGATCTGTTCAATGAGTGGGACAAATGAAGCCGGTAGAGATTTTCTGCAAAATTACGAAATTAGCGTCACTTAACCCCACAACTTGCCCTAAAAAATGAAAAATGACTGCGGGCTATGCCGAGAACAGATAGGCGTCAGTATATTTTGGGCGGACGATAACCTCTGACGGCATGACAACGGACATCATGCCTATAGCGGGCTGCGGCAATGGAGGGGCTGATACCGTGTCTGGCAGCCTCGTCAGCTACTGTGCTGATAATTGCATGAGGTGAGAGGTTGCGAGTACGTGCCGACAATATGGATTTCCAGATTGCAGGAGCTATCAGCATGTTATTGGCGAATTCGTCTGCCTCTTTTTCTTCTTTTGATTGAGATGAATAACCGTTTTCTATCGAAATGTAAGACCTTTTGGAGCTGAGATGGTGGAGGATATGGCCTATTTCATGCAGTATATCAAACGCCAGCTTGTCCATATCGTTATGACGATAGGTTGCAACGATGGCAGGATGGTCGCCAATCATCACTGAGTATGCGTCTATAGGAGCATCCATGAGGTGAGGCACATGGCAGAAGATAATGCCGTTCTCGTTGAGTATCTCCTGTAAGCCGGATGTCGTCAGGCGCCCTGCATTGGCATCCTGAGCGATTCTGGACGCGGCAATCAGTCCGTTTTCCGGCGAGTAAGGTAGTGTTATTTCAGATTTTGCCGCTTCGGACAATGCGAGCAGAAGCCAGGTACGCATATTTATCCCATCAATTTTGGGCCTGTCGTTGCGTTTGAAGAATCCGACAGTGTTTGTCTCAATTGTCCTGAATTCATCAAGCGTGATTGAGAGTGACTGTTTTAACCTTGTCAAACGTGCGGACGATGTCGGTTCGTTTATGCCGAAGAACTCATATATTACAGCCATGTTGAGGAACGACTGTAAAGATTGCTCTTCCCGGGCTGCTGTCATTTCGGCTGACTCGATTTCTCCTTTGCGCTTCAGGACATAATGATAGCGGTTCTGAAGATTCATCCATGTCTGGAAGGGGATGCCAAGAGCATTTTCCAGCCTGATGGCTATGGTCTCGGTTATATGTCGTTTCCCTTTGATGATCTCGCTCAGATTCGGAGCGGGCATACCTATGGCTTGGGCAAAGTCCTTCTGCTTGATGCCACGGGCTTTAAGTTCGCTTTTCAGCACGCTTCCGGGATGGGTAACGTGTGCAGGAATGATGTCTTTAGCGTTTGTTGCCATAGTGATTCGAGTCTATTTCGATGAGCCTTATTTCAATTCCTCCTTCATGCTCGGTGAACAAAAGGCGTTCTACGCGGCTGTTTTGGATTCTGACAGAGCTTTCGGGGCGATATTTCAGTTTTTCATAATGAAGAAAACTGTAAACCGCGAGTTCAGAGACATTCTCGGCAGTCACCATCAGGTCAATTACCTGCGCGTATGCCTCCATAAACCGGCGGTTACGCGCCAATTTCTTGTATTTGCTGTCTTTGGTGGTCCCGGTCTCGTAGAGCTCTCTGAGGGCTTCGTCCGTGAATATAACGTCCATGAGGGGAGAAATTGTTTGCAAAGATACAAATAAATTACCAATAATTGGTAATTTATTTGCGAAATATCATTTATGAATCATGGCAGTGAGCACCGGCTTTATCTCCTGTTATAGAAATTGAGGATGCGGGTGCGGAGGATGGTCTCATATTTGGCTTGGGTCTGGCGGATGCGGGCGGTGATGTAGTTTGACTGGGCCTGTTCCCATTCGGTGGCATTGGCTTTGCCGTAGGTATATTTCTCGGTCATTGCGTCGAGGGCCTGACGGGCGGCATCGGTGGCTATGGCCATCGATTCGTAGCGGCGCGAGGCGCCGTCGGCCTGTGTCCATGCCTGTTCGATGGCCTTGCGCAGGTCGCTCTCGCGGCGCTCGACCTCGAGCATGGCCGAGAGGCGTCCGATCTTGGCGCGGTTGACGTTGTTGCGTGTAGAGAAGGCATCGAAGATGGGTATGCGGAGGCTGAATCCGAGGCTCTTGCCGAAATTGTCGCGCATCTGTCGCGAGAAGGAGCCGGTGGGCATCCCGGACATCTTGTAGTAGCTGTCAGAGAGTCCGGCATTGAACGAGAGTTGGGGCAGATAGCTCGACTTGGCCAGCGAGACTGCCTCGTCGGCTGTGGTGAGCGATGCGCGGGCTGCAAGGATTGACGGATAGCGGGTGAGGGCGTTGTCCGTGACCTCGGCGAGCGACATCAGCCGTGGTGCCTCCTCGCCGTCGGCAAGGGGCATGATGTCGAATCCGTCGGGGTCTCTGAGCTCGAGCGCCTGGGCGAGGTCGAGCAGCGACAGGCGCAGTGTGTTGTCCGAGTTCACGGTGTCGGCCTCGGCTGCCGCTACCTGGGCGCGGGCCTGGATTACGTCAACCTCAGGTACCTTTCCGGCCTCGAAGAGCGATTGCTGGCGGTCTAGCTGGGTCTGCGAGAGGCGCAACTGCTCGCGCGAGACGGCAAGTAGCTCACGGTTGTATAGCGCCTGGAGGTAGTATGACATCACCATCAGCGCCACCTCGTCCTTGACGGCCTCGGTCTGCATCTGTCCGGCACGCAATGCGGCGCGAGCCTGGCGCAACTGACGCACGGCGCTGAGCCCCTGGAAGAGGGGAAGGGAGAACTGTACGTTCCACCCGAAGGCCGATGTGTTGCGGTTGGCGTATGTGTTGTCTGAGGTCAGCGAGCGGCCGAAATCCCAGCTCTGCTGAGCCCCGGCACTGAGGGTGGGCAGGAAACGGTCTTTTGCCTCGGTGACGCCGAGGCCCGAGTTCATGTTGTCTATCAGGGCCGAACGCACGTTGAGGTTATGGTCTATGGCATAGCTGATGCAGCTGTCGAGGCTCCATGGTTCGGAGGCTGACGCGCAGAGGGTGGCGGCGGCAAGAAGCCCGGTGAGAATATGCTTGATGAGATTCATGGGTAAGTGACAGTGGTTACTTGTTGTCGTTGATTGCAGCTCCGCGCAGACGTACCTTCTCGTCGATGCCGCCGGTGACCTGTATGTTGATGCCGTCCGAGGTGCCTGTGGTGACGGGTACGCGGTCGAACTTCTGTACCGGGACGGTGTCTGTGAGCACATAGACGAATGTCGAGTCTCCGGCCCACTCGATGACTCTCTCGGGGATGGAGAGCACATTGTCGGCGTTGCTGAGCAGCACCGAGGCGTTGGCGCTGTATCCGGCACGGAGGGTCACGCCCTCGGGCACCTTGACGGCAGCCTTGATCTCGAATGTGTTGGCGCCATTTGTCTCTGTGCCCTTGGGGGCTATGTTCTCGATGTCGGCCATGAAGACCTCGCCTGGCAGCGCGCCCACCGAAATCTCCATCGGCTGTCCGGCCGAGAGGAGCCCGACCTCGGTCTCGTCGACCTTGCCCTTGAAAATCAGGTTGCTCATGTCGGCGACAGAGGCTATGGTGGTGCCGTCGTTGAATGTGTTGGCCTGGATGACCGATGTGCCGACCTTGACAGGCACGTCGAGCACGAGTCCCGTGATGGTGGCGCGCACCAGGGTGTTGCTCTCCTTGGCGTTGGAGCGCGATACTCCCTCCTTGACAATCGAATATGCGTCCTCGGCCGCACGCAGCTCTGCCTCGGCCTGCGACAGTGTGGTCTCGGATGTGTCGAATTCCTCGCGGCTTATCACCTTCTTGCCCAGCAGCAATGTGTTGCGCTCATGTCTGGTGCGGGCATCAGCCAGGTTTATCTTGGCTGTCTCCACACGGGCGCGGGCCGACGAGAGCTGACCCTCGTCGGGCACAATCTTGATGCGGGCCACGACGTCCCCCTCCTTTACCATATCTCCGGCCTCGACATTGATTTCCGAGATGATGCCCGAGACCTGCGGCTTAATTGCGATCTCGTCGCGCGGTTCGATCTTGCCTGTCAGCACTGTCGAGCGGCTGATGTCGCCGACCGTGGGCGATACGATTTCGTATCTCACCTCCTTGGGACGCGAGTTGAGATATAGATATACGAATGTTCCGATGAACAGGGCTCCGACGAGTACCCAGAGCAGTATCCTGAAATACTTTTTCATTGTGATGGATATGTGATGTGTGGTTTTTTGTCCTATTTGTCGTTTAGTGCCTCGATGGGCTTTATCTTCATGGCCTTGACTGCGGGGATGATGCCTGCGGCGGTGCCGAGCACAAGGAATGTGACGAGGATGGCTGATGCCTGACCGAACGATAGCTGGAAGCCGAGGGTGCCGCGCGGGCCCGCAGTGAGATGCTCGGCTCCTCCGAGTATGAGGGCGGCGAAGGCTATGCCCGCCAGACCTCCGACAACCGTGAGCACCATGCTCTCCGAGAGTATCTGTATGATGATGTCGCGCGGTTTTGCACCGAGGGCGCGGCGTATGCCTATCTCGTGTGTGCGCTCGCGCACTATTATCCACATGATGTTGCCGACCCCGATGACGCCTGAAAGCAGTGTGCCCGCTCCGACGAATATGGCCAGGAGGCTTATGCCGAGAAACAGATTGTCGACCATCTTGAACTGCTCGGAGATGTCCATGAAGAAGAATGCCGCCTTGTCGTCGGGGGCTATGGGATGGTTGGAGGCTATGAGCCTGCGCAACTGAGGCTCGAACTCAGAGGGGGAGTAGCCCTGGCGCAGCGTCATCATGAACGAGTCGACCTTCTTGCCGAGATTATATGAGTTGCGCATGGAGTTGTAGGGGATGAAGACCGAGTTGTCCATCTTGGCACCGATGTTGACCTCTGATGTCTGTCCCACGACTCCGACCACCTTATAATATATGCCGTTGAGGTCTACCTCCTTGCCGAGGGCCGAGCCTGTGCCGAAGAGCTCGCGCGAGACCTCGAGTCCGAGCACGCATACCTTGCGCGAGTTTGCGTCGTCGGACGAGTTGATGAAACGGCCCTCGTAGATTATCGGCTCGAAAATACGGCAATACTGAGCCTCCACGCCCGTGAGCTGCGCGTTGGATTTCTTCTGGCCATACAGGGCGTTGATCCATTTCATGTTGACGGCCGACGAGTTTTCGATCTGCGGTATGGAGCGGCGTATATTCTCGACATCCTTTATGTCGAGCTCTAACGGCATCCCTTTGTTGAACCCGGCGTACGGCTTGGAGGTGCGTCCGGGGAAGATGACGCCGACATTGGTGGCGAATCCCTCGAAATTGCGGCTCATGAAATGTTTCAGACCGTCGGCACCCCCCATCAGCAGGGCCAGGATGGCGGTGCCCCAGAATATGCCGAATCCGGTCATGAAGGTGCGTGTCTTGTTCTGCGACAGGGTCGCGCCTATCTCGCGCCAGTTGTCTATGTCGAATATGGTGAGTCTCATGTCATTCGTCGCGCAGTGCCTCGACAGGCTTGATTTTAAGTGATTTCAGCGCCGGGAAGAGTCCTGCGAGCGCACCGGCCAGGGCAAGCACCACCGTGACCTGCAGGCACACCGACAGGTCAATCGAGGGGTCCTTGATAATCTGCGGATCGCTCCCGGCGGTCATGTTGCCTATGGCGTGGGCCACGGCCACACCGGCCACTATGCCAACATATCCGAACAGGGTGGTGATGGCGACGCTCTCGAGGATTATCTGCCGCAATATGCTCATGGGCCGCGCACCGATGGCACGGCGCACGCCTATCTCGTGTGTGCGCTCGCGCACCGAGACAAACATTATGTTGCTCACTCCGACTATGCCGGACAGCATCGTGAGCAGGCCGATGACCCATACGGCCAGCCTGAGCACGTCCATAGCCGAAGATGTCTTGATGTGTCCTGTGAAGCGGTTCCATATCCATACGGCACTGTTGTCGGTGGGGTCGAACATGTGGCGCCGTCCCAGCGTGGCACGCACCGCCTCTTCGGCGCGGGTACCCTCGTCGAGCGTCTGCAGGTTGCGCAGTCCCACCGTGAGCTCGCGTATCGTGTCGCTGCCTCCGGCCAGGTTGCGTGCCGTGGTGTAGGGGATGAAACTGCGGCGGTTCCACTCATGGGCGTAGACACCGACCACGGTGAACGATAGCCCGCACATGTTGACGCGGCCGCCCACGGGCTCCTTGTCGCCAAACAGTGTCTCGACATTGTCCTTGTGTATCACTATCACACGCCGGTGTTCTTTCATGTCGGCATCGTTGATGAAACGTCCTTTTTCCATCGTGGCACCCTCCGAGCGCAGCCCCGAGGGATACACTCCCATATAACCCTGCGTGATATAATCTTTGGTGGTCGACACCACGCCCGAGTCCGAATTGATGCGTGCGGCGGTCGAGCGTACAAAATCGGCGTTCTGACTCTCTATCACGGCCATGTCGCCTGCTACCACCGCAACCTCGCGGTCTTCCTTCAGTCCGCGATATGGCTTCTGTGCCCATCCGCCATAGACGGTCATGGTCTGGTAATCCCTCTGGCCGAACATGGCCTCCATGCCGTTGACCAGTCCGCCGCTCACGCTCAGGAGCACGATGAGGAGGAATATGCCCCACGACACCGCAAATCCCGTCAGTGCCGTGCGCAGCTTGTTGTGGCGCAGGGTGGCCAGTATCTCGTTGACAAGATCTATCATGACGGCATGACGATGCGCCCGTCGGCTATCCTTATTATACGGTTGGTCTGCTCGCCTACGCCGGGGTCGTGTGTCACGATGATGATGGTGCGTCCCTCGGCGTTGAGGTCGCGGAATACCTGCATCACCTCGCGGGAGGTCTTCGAGTCAAGCGCGCCGGTAGGCTCGTCGGCAAGTATGATTGAGGGGTTCGTTATGAGAGCCCTCGCTATGGCCACGCGCTGTTTTTGTCCGCCCGAGAGCTCGGAGGGGAGATGCGTGGCCCTGTCGGCCATACCCATCCTCTCGAGCTGCTCCATGGCCATGGCGTTGCGCTTGCGGCGCGAGATGCCACGGTAGAACAGTGGAAGGGCCACATTCTCGAGCGCGTTCTTATAGTTGATGAGGTTGAACGACTGGAACACGAATCCTATCATATAATTGCGCAGGTCGGCCGCGCGGTTCTCCGAGAGGTTCTTGATGAGCACCCCGTCCAGATGATACTCGCCCGAGTCGTAGTTGTCGAGGATTCCGAGTATGTTGAGCAGGGTGGATTTCCCGGAGCCCGACGCACCCATGATCGAGACAAGCTCACCCTTCTCGATCGAGAGGTTCACATCTTTCAGCACATGCAGCGGAACGACCCCCGGATATGATTTGTTTATATCTTTAAGCTCGATAATCATGTCGTGAGATTATAACAATATATATGACGCGAGTGCTGTCCGAAAAGTTACACCGGGAGGTATAAAAATTTTCAGATAGGACGCTGCGCCATCAAATCGGGCAAATCACATTCAAAAACAGCCGTTGGGAAAAGTGGCGGGAGAGTCTGCCTGGTATGGGTGTGTCCCATCAGATAAAACCAATCTCAAGGACGGCGCTCCCCCGTTCCGCTGCATTTGTCATAGGGGTACTTTGGCGTTCGGCTCAACTGTGACCATAGAGCTTATTATATGAGATTGTAGCATAAAACGTTGATATGTAGTCTTATAAATGTTTTTAGCGTGCCTTTTTAAGTAGTTTTATGTGTTAATAACAGTTAAAATCACTCTGAAAATTTGCACAGTCCAAAAAAAGTGCCTAACTTTGCATCGCAAAAACGAGGAAGAGACCTCCGAAAGAAACGCGAAAATAGCTCAGTTGGTAGAGCACAACCTTGCCAAGGTTGGGGTCGCGGGTTCGAGTCCCGTTTTTCGCTCAAAGCCCTCTTTCAGGACAACTCCTGAAATCACAATCTCAAAAACCCATGTCCGGGTGGTGGAATTGGTAGACACGCTACTTTGAGGGGGTAGTGGCCATTAGGCTGTGTGAGTTCGAATCTCATCTCGGACACCATCGAAGACCGATTGATTGGAAACAATCAATCGGTCTTTCTTTATATTCATGACAGTGGTGTAAAGGCAGGTAGCCCTGCCTTTGGTTAAATCGGGTGGGGATGCTCACGAAATCCTGTATCCTACATAGGAATAGAATCGGAAGAACAGTCGGGGAAAGGTGGAGAGGATACGCATGAGCATGGTCTGGCGTGAACGGAAATATCGTCCGGGAGATACCTGCTCTATTAGCCTGAGATGCGGATTCCATGATTCGAGGATGGCGCCGTCGTTGATGCCCCACTTGAATTTCGCCTCCATATTCTTGAGCGCGTCGTGTCTGTTCTGATTCTTTATGCCGAGGGTGAGCATTTGTAATAGACAGGAACGTGGTTGGAGTTGGTGTAGTAGATTTTG
>OMDW01000472.1_pt1 | contig 11668 bp, 10 predicted proteins | sample 1673661 | NCBI WGS metagenome assembly OMDW01 (sample SAMEA103958118, study PRJEB25191) | human gut metagenome
TCGATATTGCCGAAGCCCACCACCTTAAGATCAATCTGGAAGCGCTTCAGGAGTTTCTGAAGTGCCCGGTGATCGGTATGGTCGCCGCCCGCAATAAGGGCGTTGAGGAACTCAAGGGCGCCATCAGCGACTTCCTGAAGAAGCCCTTCGTGCCGCCGATGACCGATACGTTGTGGCGCATGATGCCGGCGTTGGAGAAGAGTTCGTCCTGCCAGTCGGTGTCGTACTGCGGCGTTACGGGGGTGCGGGTCGTGAAGTCGTAGAACATCGGGTGGATGCCCACTTCGGCCAGCGAGAAGCCTTTGGCGGCGCGGATCGTGTTGTCGTCGTAGGGACTCCACGACACGCCGGCGGCCGTGGCGCGCAGGCGGTAGGAGTTGTTGCGGGCGTCGATCAGCAGGTCGCGGAACTGCGTCGAGTTCAGCAGGTCCACCTTGTGGTCGAGCTGCTGGATACCGTACGAGAAGTCGTAGCTGACTTTGGCGGCTTCGCCGTCCTTGCCGCGCTTGGTGGTGATGAGCACGACGCCCGAGGCGCCGCGCGAACCGTAGATGGCGGCCGAGGCGGCATCTTTCAGGATGTCGATCGACTCGATGTCGTTCGGGTTGATGAAAACGTCTTCCGATGCCGGATAGCCGTCGATCACGTAAAGCGGGTCGCTGCTGGCCGACAGGCAGAGACTGAATGACGAGCTGATCCGCTTCCACGTGGTCGCCAATTCCGACAGCGAGGAAGATCAGTCCATCAAATTGCAGGTGCGGGATGCCGTGCTAAATAGCCTGCAAAGCGACCTGAACAAAATCGCCGACGTAAACGAGGCGAGGGCGTACTTACAGGCCAAGCTGCCCCAAATTCAGGCCGTCGCCAACAGCGTCCTGGAAGCGACGGGGTGCGACTGCGAGGCGGTGGTGACGCTGTGTAAGGAAGCCTTTGATACCCGCTACTATGACACCTTTACCCTGCCCGCCGGTATCTACGAAGCCCTGCGGATCACCATCGGCGAGGGAGAGGGGCACAACTGGTGGTGCGTGGCATTTCCCAGCCTGTGCCTGAGCGCGACCTCTGAGGAATTCGCGGACAAGGCGGCGGGGGCAGGCTTTCCGGACAGCCTTACCGGCGCGCTGGACGGGGAAGAAAGATACGAGGTGCGGTTTTTCCTGCTGGACGCGCTGGGAGAACTGGAAAAATTTTTATATGCAGGATGAATCCCGCTCTGTTCATGAAAGCAAATTTGTGGTATCATGGACAAAAAAGAGAAGGGGGTGGGCAAATGCTGCACCTTTTGCTTGGCACGGACTGGACGGCCAACCGGGACGAAGTTATGAAGCGGATCGCGGCGGACGTTGCCGGGAGGAGGGGGAACCGAATTCTGATGGTTCCCGAACTCATCAGCCATGAAACGGAGCGGCGGCTGTGCGCCGCAGCCGGAGATACGGCCAGCCGGTACGCCGAGGTGCTGTCCTTTACCCGGCTTGCCAGGCGCGTGGCGGATGCCATGGGAAGCGCCGCGGAGGAATGTCTGGACAACGGCGGCCGGGTGGTTGCCATGGCGGCTGCGGCAAAGAACCTGTCCAGCCGGTTGAAAGCCTATGCCGCCGTGGAGACGAAGCCGGAGTTCCTTACCGGCCTTATCGACGCCGTGGACGAATTCAAGCGCTGCTGCATTTCCTCGGCCGACTTGAGCCGCGCCGCCGGGGAGACGGAGGGCAGTCTGGCGCAGAAGCTGGAAGAACTGTCGCTTCTGATGGAGAGTTACGACGCTTTGTGCAGCCGGGGCAAGCGCGACCCGAGAGACCAGATGACGTGGCTTTTGGAACAGATGGAGCAGGGGAATTTTGCAAAGGAGCATGTGTTTTACATAGACGGCTTCCCGGATTTCACCCGGCAGCATCTGGCGATTCTGGAACATCTCATTCAGGCGTCCACCGACGTGACGGTGAGCCTGAACTGCGACCGGGAGGGTTCCCGCCTTCTTGCTTTTGAAAAAGCGGGGGACACGGCGTCCCAGCTGTTTCTCTGCGCCCGCCGCGCCGGGGTGGACGTGCAGATCGAAATCATTCCCGAAAAGCGCCTGCCCCTTTCTCCTGTGCGGGAGAGGCTGTTTCAGGGCGTTATCTGCTCGGGGGCGGCAAAGGAATGTCTGGATGTGTTCCGGGCAGAATCGCCGTACCTCGAGTGTATGGGCGCGGCGGAGAGAATTCGGGGGCTTTTGGCCGCCGGGTGCCGCTGCCGGGACATTACAGTGGTCTGCACCGATATGACGGTGTATCAGCCGCTGGTGAATCTGGTCTTTCACCGGCTTCATATTCCGGTGTATCAGTCCGGAACCGAGGATATTCTGCAAAAAAGCGTCATCGCCACGGTGCTGATGGCGCTGGACGCTGCCCTGAGCGGATTCGACCAGAAAAGCGTCCTGCGCTATCTCCGCTCCGCCCTGTCTCCCGTTGACCCGGATACCTGCGACCGGATTGAGAATTACGCCATCATCTGGGGCATTCGCGGGCAGAAGTGGACGCAGAGCTGGGAAAACCATCCCGATGGCCTCAGCGGCGTGTGGACGGAGGAAGACCAGCATCGGTTGGAGGAACTGAACACGGTGCGGGAACTGGCAATCGCGCCGCTGACGCGGCTCTGGCAGGGCTTCCGGGACGCTTCCGACCTGCGGGGACAGATTCTGGCGCTGTATGGCTTTTTGGAAGACATTTCTTTGGAAATGCGGCTTTCCCGCATGGCGCAGGAGCTGGATGCCGCCGGGGACAACCGGGCCGCGCAGATTTTGAACCAGCTGTGGGAAATCCTTCTGGGTGCGCTGGAGCAGATGTACGACATGCTGGGGGACACCCATTGGGAGGGGGAGCAGTTTATCCGCCTTTTCCGGCTGCTGCTGAGCCAGTACGACGTGGGAACCATCCCGCCGGTGCTGGATGCGGTGCAGGTCGGCCCCGTATCCGCCATGCGCTGCCATCAGGAAAAGCATCTGATCGTGCTGGGGGCGGAGGAAGGCAAGCTCCCCGGCTACTCCGGCTCTGCCGGTGTCCTGACCGATCAGGAGCGCGTCACCCTCCGGGAGCTGGGCGTGCCCCTCACCGGCGGCGCGATGGAGGGCGTGCAGGCGGAGTTCGCGGAAATTTACGGCTGCTTCTGCGGCGCCATGGCGTCGGTGAGCGTGTTCTGCTCCGGCGACCAGCCGTCCTTTGTCTACCGCCGCCTGTGCGAGCTTGCGGGCGGGGAACAGCAGGTGAAAAACACATTGGATTTTGCCCCGGCGGATGGACTGGAAGCGGGGGCGTACCTCGCCCGGTGGGACGCCGGGGACGCTGCCGGGCGATTGAATGTCCGGGATACATATCTGGAAACCTGCCATCGGCGGGACTACCGCTTCGGAAAGGTGGAGCGGAAAACCATTGGCAAACTCTACGGCTCGACGCTGAATCTTTCCGCCTCCCAGATCGACCGGCAGGCGGAATGCCGCCTGTCCTATTTCCTCAAGTACGGCCTTCGGGTGCAGGAGCGGAAGGAAGCCGCCATCGACCCGGCGGAATTCGGAACCTATGTCCATGCGGTGCTGGAAAATTCCGCCCGCCGCATTCGGGAACTGGGCGGATTCCACAGGGTTTCTCTGGAAGAAACGCTGGAAATCGCCCATGGCTTCAGCGAGGAGTACGCCCGGGAGCATTTCAGCCAGATCGAGTCGGAGCGGGTGACGTACCTGTTCCGCCGCCATATTCAGGAGCTGGACATGGTGGTTCGGGAGCTGTGGCAGGAGCTGAGCGAGGCGGCGTTTGCCCCGGCGGGCTTTGAGGTCGGCTTCGGCGACGGGGAGGGCCTGCCGCCCATCCCGATTCCGGGCGGCGGCATGAATGCAGTCCTGCGGGGCTTTATCGACCGGGTGGACATCTGGGACAACGGCGCCAGCCGCTATTACCGGGTGGTAGACTACAAAACCGGGAAAAAGGATTTTGACTACTGCGACGTGTTCAACGGCGTGGGGCTGCAAATGCTGCTGTACATGTTCGCCCTGAAAAGCAGCGGAAGCGATATGCTGGGCGACCGCCCGGTGGCGGCGGGCGTGCAGTATTTTCCCGCCCGTGCGCCCTATCTGACCTCCGACGGCAAGCTGACCGCCGAGGAAGCAGAGCAGGAGCGAATCTCCAAGTGGAAGCGAAAGGGACTGCTTCTGAACGATGAAGATGTCTTACAGGCGATGGAGCCGGGAGACGCGCCCAAGCGGATGTGTTACAGCGTGAAAAAGGACGGCACCATTTCCGGCGATCTTGCCGACCGCCAGCAGCTGAAGCTGTTGGAAGGGTACGTGTTCCGGATACTGTCCAGACTGGTGGAGGACATCGTTTCCGGCAATGTGGAGCCAAACCCCTACACCCGCGGCAGCGCCCACGACGCCTGCCGGTTCTGCCCCTACGGCCCGGTCTGCCACCCGGCGGCCGTGGAGGGGCGGCGCAGCTATAAGATGATGGACGCTCAGCGGTTCTGGGAGGAAATCGGAAAGGAGATGGGAGATCATGGCGGATAAACTGACACCGCAACAGGAGATGGCCGTGACCAGCCGGGGCGGCAAGCTGCTGGTTTCCGCGGCTGCCGGTTCCGGCAAGACCAAGGTGCTGGTTGACCGGCTGCTGGGCTTTCTGACCCAGACGCATGACCCGGCCAACTTGGACGAGTTTCTCATCATCACCTACACCAAGGCCGCAGCGTCGGAGCTTCGGGGGAAAATCGCCAAAAAGCTGACGGAGGAAATTGCCCAACGGCCGGAAGAGACGCATTTGCAGCGGCAGATGCAGCGGCTATTTCTGACGAAAATCTCCACGGTTCACGGCTTTTGCTCCGATCTGCTTCGGGAATATGCCTATAAACTGGACATTGCGGCGGATTTCCGGGTGGCGGATGAAAACGAATGCCGGGAGATACGGGAGACGGTGCTGGAAGGTTTGCTTGACCGCGCCTATGAAACGGCGGGGGATGACCCGGACTTCCGGGCGTTTGTGGACACGCAGGGCGTGGGGCGGTCGGACCGGCAGGTGCCGGAGATCATCGAAAAGGTCTACGACAGTGCCCACTGCCACCTGAACCCGGAGGCATGGCTGGACAAATGCCTGACCGACGCGGATGCTGAGGGCATCGGCGACGTGGGGGAGACGGTGTGGGGGCAATATCTGATTCGGAATTTGCAGGAATATCTGGACTGTCAGATCGCGGTGCTTCGGCAGTGCGCAGAAAGCGCCGACAACTGCCCCGGTCTGGAAAAGCCCGCCGTTACCCTGAGAGACGCCATGTACCAGTTGGAGCAGCTTCGCGCCTGCACGATCTGGGATGATATCGTGGCAAAACGGGAGCTCCGTTTCGGGTCGCTTCGGTTTCCCACCAAAGACAACCCTGACCCGGAGCTGACGGATCGGATCAAGGCCGCATGGTCGGCCTGCAAGGAGGGGCTGAAAAAGAAGCTGTCGGGCTTTTCCAACGATTCCGGACAGGTGCTGACCGACCTGCACCAGACAGCTGCCGCCCAGCGGGGGCTGGTGGCGCTGGTAAGGCAGTTCGACCGGGATTACACCGCGGCCAAACGCAGCCGCCGGGTGCTGGATTTTGGAGATTTGGAGCACAAAACGCTGGATCTGCTGCTGGGAAAATCCCGAAGCCAGCCCACAGCCGCCGCGCGGGAGATCGGGCGGCGTTACCGGGAGATCATGGTGGACGAGTATCAGGACTCCAATGGCGTGCAGGACGCGATTTTTGAGGCCCTGACCCGGGAGAAGCAGAACTGCTTCATGGTCGGCGACGTGAAGCAGTCAATTTACCAGTTCCGTCTGGCCGACCCCGGAATTTTTCTGGAAAAGTATGAAAAATACGTCCCGGCTCAGCAGGCAGAGCCGGGACAGGGGAGAAAAATTCTCCTGAGCCACAATTTCCGTTCCGGTGCCGAGGTCATCGACGCGGTGAACGACGTGTTCCACACCTGTATGCGCCCCAAGGTCGGCGGGCTGACCTACGGGGAAGCGGAGGAACTCCGGGAGGGAATTCCCCACACGCCGCTGGAAGCCGCCGTGGAGCTTCACGTGATCGAGACCCGGGACGACCAGTATCCCGAGGAAGCGGCCTTTGTGGCGGAGCGAATCGTCCGGATGCTGCGGGAGGGAACGCCGGTGCGGGATGGCGACAGCCTGCGGCCGGTTTGCCCGGAGGACATTGTGATTCTGCTTCGTTCTCCCGGCAGCGGCGGCGGGTATTTCCAGAAGGCGCTGGAAGCCCGGGGCATTCGCTGTGCGTCGGGCGGCGGCACGGACTTGCTGCAAACCGAGGAGATCGGCACCCTGCGCTCGTTCCTGCAAATCATCTGGAACCCCCGGCAGGACATTCCGCTGGTCAGCACGCTGGCAAGCCCCATTTTCGGCTTTACCGCCGACGAGCTGGCGGAAATCCGAAGCGCGAGGAAAAAGGGCGCGTTCTATGACGCACTGCTGCTCAGCGACAGCCCGAAGGTCAAAACGTTCCTGAACACGCTGGACAGGCTGCGCCGGGAGGCCAGAATGAACCCCCTGACCGCACTGCTGGAAAACTGCTTCGCCCTGACCAGACTGGACAGCGTTTACGCCGCCATGCCCGGCGGGGAGGCGAAAACCGCCAATATCCAGACGTTTTATCAGCTTGCAGCGGATTTTGAAAACGGAAATTTGAAAGATTTGGGGCAGTTTCTGGATTTTCTGGACGCAATGGAGGAAAAAGGGCTGATTTCAGCGGCTTCGTCTCCCGCCGGATGCGTGACCATTATGAGTATCCACAAGTCCAAGGGACTGGAATTTCCGGTGGTGTTCCTCAGCAACCTTTCCCGGAGGTTCAACACGGAGAGCCAGTGCGCCCAGATCCTCTGCGACAGGGATCTGGGAATGGGACTTTCCGTGGCGGACAGCGAAAATCGCGTGCGCTATTCCTCTATCGCCAAGCGTGCCATTGCCGCGAAAATGGCGGCGGAGAGCCTGTCGGAGGAACTGCGGGTGCTGTATGTCGCCATGACCCGGGCACGGGATCGTCTGATCATGACCTACGCAGAGAAAAATCCCGGAAAGATAATTCAGAATATCGCCCTTCGGCAGGATTTTGACGGGGGAGAGCTGCTGTGCCGGGAGGCGGCGCGTCCCGGACAGTGGGTCTTGCTGGCGGCAGTGCGTCATACGGAGGCGGGAGCGCTCCACGCGCTGGGCGGCCGACCCGGCGAGACAAAGCTGGGAAATCACCCATGGGTGATTCGCGTATCCGAAGCCCCGGAACCGGAGAACGCCGTTGGAACGGAGACGGACACCCGCCCCGCAATGCCCGACGGTGTGGAGCAGGCGCTGCAGGAAGCGTTGTCCTTCCGGTATGCCTACGATGCGGCGACCCGCGCACCCTCCAAGCAGACGGCGACCAACCGCAAAGGCCGCGCCAAGGACGAGGAAGCGGCGGAGGACACCCAGGAGCCGAAATTCCCCACCCGGGATTTCCGGCGCCCGTCCTTCCTCACAGAAAGCCGCGGCGGCAAGGCCTACGGCAGCGCCATCCATGCGGTTCTGCAATACCTGCGCTACGAAAACTGCGGCAGTGAGGATGATGTAAAAGCGGAAATTGCCCGGCTGGTTTCTCAGAAATTCATCACCGAGGAACAGGGAAAATTGGCGGACAGCGGGAAAATCGCGGCGTTTTTCGATACGGAAATCGGCCGGAAGCTCCGCGCCGGATGCCCCTGCCTGCGGGAATTCAAGTTCTCCATCCTAGACGACGGCAGCCATTACGGCGACGGCCTGGAGGGGGAGCAGGTGCTTCTGCAGGGCGTTGTGGACTGCGCGCTGCTGGAAAAGGACGGCATTGTTGTGCTGGACTTCAAAACCGATCATGTAACGGAAAGCACGGTAGCCGCAGCGGCAGAGCGCTACCGGTTACAGGTGCAGACCTACGCCGAAGCACTGAGCCGCATTTATGAAATGCCGGTCAAGGCAAAGTATCTCTATTTCTTCCAGCTGGGAAGATTTGTGGAAGTATAAAAAATTTACGGGCGCCCGGAATTCCGGGCGCCCGTTTGCCGTCAACGGCAGTTCATTGGGAATCTCTAAACAAATCGTCTTCGGCTGGACAGCGAATCTTTTTTCCTATCCGTGCGGTTTCAAAAGCGGGAAATACATACAGTATTCCTCCGCTTTTGGAACCTTCGGCTAGGAAAAAATCTCTCGCTGCCAGCTCTCGCCGATTTATTTAGAGCTTCCCTTGTTCTGAGACTGGTTCTCGCTGCGGTTCTCAGTGCGGTTTTCTTTCTCGTTCTTATTCTGGTTGCTGTTCTGATTTCTGTTCTGGTTATTCATACTTTTCTTCCTCCAGTGCTAAAATCTGTCTCGCGGTCTTGCCGCTGACATAGCTTGCCCGGAAATTCAGGATTTATCCTTCGCTTTGAAAATCAGGCTGGCGATCAGTCCCGACAGAATGGCGGCGGTGATGCCTCCGGCGGAGGCTTTCAGCCCTCCGGTGAAAATGCCGAGGAAACCGTCTTCCTGCACCGCCTCCTTGACGCCCTTGGCAAGGGTGTTGCCGAAGCCCGTCAGGGGAACGGAAGCGCCCGCTCCGGCAAATTCCGCAAGGGGCTGATACACCCCCACCGCGCCAAGAAGCACGCCGATGACCACGTAGCTCACCAGAATCCGCGCCGGGGTCAGCTTGGTCTTGTCAATGAGGATCTGGCCGATGAGACACAGCAAGCCGCCGACCAGAAAGGCTTTTACATAATCCATATTACGTTCCTCCCGCAATGCACACTGCGTGACAGACCCCGGGTATGGGAAGCCCCTGCTGGGTGGAGGTGGGGGAGAGCAGTGCGCCCGTGCCGCAAAACAGTATTTTTTTCAGTTTTCCCCCGTTCAGCTGCCCCAGAAGATAGCCGCACAGGGTAATGGCGCTGCACCCGCAGCCGGAGCCGCCGGCGTGGACGTCCTGTTTGTCGTTGTCGAAGACCATCGTTCCGCAGTCCGTCAGCTTTCCGCCCAGAGAGACGCCGTCCCGACGGGCAAGCTCCAGAAGCATTTCCTTGCCCAGCTGCCCAAGGTCGCCGGTGACGATGAGGTCAAAATCCTCAGGGGCGGTCTTCATGTCGTCAAAATGGGCTTTGATGGTGGCATAGGCGGCGGGAGCCATGGCCGCGCCCATGTTGTTTGCATCCTTGATGCCAAGGTCGGTAACGGTGCCGACGGTACAGCCGGTGATTCGGGGTCCATGGCCGTCACGGCGCACCAGTGCAGCACCGGAACCGGTAACCGTCCATTGGGCGGTGGGGGTTCGCTGCCCGCCGTAGCCCAGAGGGAAGCGGTACTGCCGCTCAGAGGACGCAAAATGGGATGAGGTCATGGCCACCGCGTTGTCCGCAAAGCCGCCGCCCACTGCCATGGAGGACAGCAGCAGACTTTCCGCCATGGTGGAACAGGCGCCGTACAGCCCGAGGTGGGGAATTCCCAGATTGCGCAGGGTGAAGGACGAGCCGATGCACTGGTTCAGAAGGTCGCCGGCTTCCCGAGAGCCAGCTTCTGCATCTGCTTTTCGCCCTGTTCCCATGTTTTCTGCCCGAAATAGGTATCCTGAGACTTGATGTCGAAGGTATGGGCAAGAGGGCCTTCGGACTCCTTTTTCCCGGCCACGCTTGCCCAGTGGGTAATGACCGGTGGATCAGACAGAATGAAGCTCTGCCGTCCACGCTTTTGATTTGCCATAAAAACACCTGCTTTTCGTTTTTCTGTGGAATCGAGGTGCTTCTAGTATGTGCCAAGGTCGCTTTTGTGATTCAATTCGATAAAAAATCCAGACGTCAAAAATCTGACGTCTGGGAAATTATGCAGAAGATGTCACACCATTCGCCGGGCACCGTAGTAGTGCTGCGCCCAGTAACCGCTGGTGAGGTCGGAATAGGAGACCGTGGAGCGGGAATTGGGGGAATGGATGAACTGGCCGCCGCCAACGTAAATGCCTACATGGGAAATGCCGCTGGCATATGTACCGGCAAAGAAAACGATGTCGCCGGGCTGCAGGCTGCCTTTTTCAACGTAAGTACCCTGATTGTACTGGTCGGCGGGGGTGCGGTAGGGGGAGAAGCCCAGCTGCTTGAGGACGTAGTACACGAAACCGGAGCAGTCAAAGCCGCTGGGAGAAGCGCCGCCGTAAACGTAGGGGGTGCCCAGATACTTCTGAGCTTCCGCCACGATGTCGGAACCGGCGGCAGAAGGAGCCGTGTCAGCGGCAGGTGTGGAACCGACGGAAGAAGAGTCCGAAGAAGAATCCGCAGAGGCGGAGCTTCCCACGGACACGGTGCCGTTCAGCGCGGCGGCGCTGGGGGCAACGCCGGTGGACTTGCCGAGACGATAGAACTTGGGACTGTTGGGAGAAGCCTGATTTTCGTAGGGGATTTCCGTCAGGCTCAGGTAGTCGCTGCGGATGTAGCAGATGCTGCCATTGTAGATGACCTTGTACCAGCCGTTGTTCAGGCCGAGAATGTAGCATTTCTCGCCGCTGGAAGCGACGGCCACTTTCCCGTAGGTAGTGGAGGGGCCGGAACGCAGGTTGACGCCGCTGCCGGAAACCTCGCCGTAGCCAAGCTCGGCGTTTTCACGGGTAAGTACATTCAGGTAGTCCTGATGCATGTAGCCAACTTGCAGATTGTAATTGACCTTGTACCACTCGCCGGTTTTGCCGATGACCGCTACGCAGTCATTGCGGGGGGCGTAGACAAGGGTTGCGGAATTTGCGTCGGGTTCGCTGCGGAGCCGCAGGGAGCTTGCATTGACAAAGCCGATGCCGTACATGGTTTCTTCTGCGGCGAACGCGGTGATGGACATGGCGCCGATAGACAGCACCAGCGCCAGCACCATGCTGAGGATTCTTTTGATCTTCATACTTTTGCCTCCGTCTTTGGTAGGCAGCCTGGGTTGAGACTGCGGGGTATTTGGAAATTATTTACCGGCCAATGCGCGTTCCAGCCAGACACAGCCAAAGTCAAGGGCGGTGTACAGGCCGTCTTTCTCGCTCTTTTTCACGATCCGGTCGCGGCTTCTGGCGGTGGGGTCGGTCAGCTGGAGCTGCACGGAAACCCGTGTGGCAACGTCCAGATCGTTCACCTTCTTGGTCTCGAGAACCTGAAGCATAACGATGTGACTGTCAGCCATGGAGCCATAGTAAATCAAGTTGTCCTTCCGCATCAGCGGATGTCCTTTATACATCAGAACTGCATTTTCATCAGCCATCAAAGGTACCTCCTATGCAAAATGTAATCAGATTGTAACACACTGTAATGAGAATGTCAAGCTTTTTGTTGGAAACGGTCGGGAAACGACCCTCGTTAACATAACTTTTCCTGAAAAAAGATTGAAAAACGGAAAGACGGAGGAAGAAAGTATGAGATTGTCAAGGTGCATGTCGGCCGCATCTGTTTGCATATTTCAGGGGAAGCTCTGATTAAATCGACGAGAACTGGCAGCGAGAGATTTTGTCTCCAGACAAGGTATGGAAAATGCGGGAATACTGTATGTATTTCCCATCTTTCGTACCGAAGGCTGGGGGCAAAAGATCCGCTGTCCAGCCGAAGACGATTTATTCATACTGAACTCCAATTAAAATCTTTAGAAAAGATTTTAATTGCCCGAAGGGCAAG
>OMDW01000476.1_pt1 | contig 11643 bp, 8 predicted proteins | sample 1673661 | NCBI WGS metagenome assembly OMDW01 (sample SAMEA103958118, study PRJEB25191) | human gut metagenome
AGAAATACTGCTGCTTCAGCCGCAGGGACTTGCCCTCGTAGTGGTTGTCCTCGGGATAGAGGATGGTGCTGATGGAGTCGGCCATGGCCCGCTCCTCGTTGGCCTTCAGGTACTGCCCCTGGCTGAACAGCTGCATATCAATGGGCTTGGGGCTCTTGGCGTCCCACAGGCGCAGGGTGTTCACATGGTCGGTGTTGTAGCCCGCCACCAGCATATCGCAGGGGATGGCCAGCACCCGGGTATAGTCCTCGTGGACCACCATCAGGTGGCCGTTGTCCCACCGGGTGCGGACCCGGCCGCCGAAGTGAATTTCCTCGGCCTCCTGGGGCTTGGGCATCAGCCACGCGTCCCCCAGGTTCAGCCAGTCGTCGGGCAGCTCCACCTGCTGACCGTCCACGATCTTCTGCTTGAAAATGCCCAGCTCATAGCAGATGGAGTAGCCGGTGGCGGGAATGTCCAGGGTGGTCATGCTGTCCAGATAGCAGGCGGCCAGGCGGCCCAGGCCGCCGTTGCCAAGGCCCGCGTCCGGCTCCATGTCGAAGATATCCGGGGCGGAGAAGCCCAGCTCCTCCACCGCCTGGGTCAGCTGGGGCAGAATGCCCAGGTTGTATGCGTTTTTCATGAGGCTGCGGCCCATCAGGAACTCCAGGGACATATAGTGCACCCGCTTTTCCTGCTGCTCCTGGGTGCGCTCCTGGGTGTCCACGCTGCGCACGGCCATAATGTCCCGCAGGGCCAGGGCGCAGGCCTTCATGATCTCCCCGTCGGTGGCCTGCTTTTCCGTGCAGCCATAGTTCAGGCGCAGCTTCTGCTGGATGGCCTCCTTCAGGGCGTCTTTGGTATAAGTCATTTAGTGGTTCCTCCGTGATAGATCTTGGTAAATGCGCCGGTAGGCCCCGGCGCTGCGGTTCCAGCTGAAGTCCTCGGTCATGCCCCGGCGGCGGACGGTGTCAAAGCCCATCCGGTCCCCCCGGTACAGGCCCACCGCCTGCCCCACCGTCTGGCACAGGTCATGGGCGGTGCAGCCGGAGAACACATAGCCGTTGCCATCGGGCTGGCCCACCTGGCAGGAGCGGACGGTGTCGTTGAGGCCGCCGGTCTGGCGGACGATGGGCACCGCGCCATAGCGCATGGCGATCAGCTGGCTCAGGCCGCAGGGCTCGCTGCGGGAGGGCATCAGGAACAGGTCCGCCGCGCCGTAGATCCGGCGGGACAGATTGTCGGAATAGGTGATTTGGGCCGATACCCGGCCGGGCCACCGGTTCTGGGCCCAGCGGAAGGCGTCCTCAAACTGGGACTCCCCCTGGCCCAGCACCACCAGCTGGCAGCCGGTGGCCATAATGCCCTCCAGACCCTGGCACACCAGGTCCATGCCCTTGTGGCCCACCAGGCGGCTGACGATGGCCATCAGCGGGGTGTCCGGCTCCTGGGCAAGGCCCAGCTGCCGCTGCAGCTCCGCCTTGCACACGGCCTTGCCCTCCATATGGTCGGGGTCGAAGGTCCGGGGCAGGGAGCCGTCGTGGGCGGGGTTATAGCTCTCAATGTCCAGACCGTTGAGCACGCCGGAGAGCTTATAGTCGATCAGGTGCACCACCTGCTCCAGGCCGCAGGCATAGGCCGGGTCATGGAGCTGGGCGGCGTAGGTGGGGCTGACGGTGGTAACGGCGTTGGCGGTGAGCATAGCCCCCTTCATCAGGTTCACGCACCCGTCCATCCGCAGGATGCCGCCGTCGTACCAGCCCCGGTTCAGGCCGAACAGGTCCTCCACGGTCTCGGGGCCGTACTTGCCCTGATACTCCACGTTGTGGATGGTGAACACCACCGGCAGGTCGTTTCCGGCGTCCCGCAGGTACACCGGCACCAGGGCCGTCTGCCAGTCGTTGCAGTGGACCACGTTGGGATACTCCGCCAGGTGGGGCAGCAGGGCTACCGCCGCCTTGGAGAAGAAGGCAAAGCGCTCCCCGTCGTCCATGTCGCCGTACAGGCCCCGGCGGCGGAAATAGCGCTCGTTGTCCGCAAAATACCAGGTGACGCCCCGGTATTCCAGGGAGAACAGCCCGCAGTATTCGTGCCGCCAGCCCAGGTCCACATAGATATAGCAGCGGAAGTTCATCTTCTCCCGCCAGCGCTGGGCGATCTGGCCATACAGCGGCAGCAGCACGGCGGTATGGTCGCCCTCCGCCGCCACCGCCGGGGGCAGACTGCCCAGCACGTCCGCAAGGCCCCCGGTTTTGCAGAACGGGGCCGCCTCGCTGGTGATATACAGAATATTCATATGGTCACCTCCGGATGAACGTGTGTCATATTTCAGATCGTGACGCCCCGGGCCACCACCAGGGGATAGTTCTCGTGTCCCATCAGGGTGCGCCCCTCCTGCACGGTGACGTATTTGTCGGTGATAACGCCCCGCAGGACGGCGCCCCGGCGGACCACGGTGCCCTTGAACAGGATGCAGCCCTCCACGTCGGCCCCCGGCTCGATGCGGACGCCCCGGAACAGGATGCAGTTTTTCACCGTGCCCTGGATGTCGCAGCCGTCGGCGATAAGGGAGTTGACGCAGGAGCCGTCCATATAGGACGAGGGGGAGTCGTTTTCCTTGGCGAAGATGGGCCGCTGGGGAGCGAACAGCTCCATGCGGATCTCCGGCCGCAGCAGCTCCATGCTGCGGCGGTAGTAGGACTCGATGGTGTCGATGCGGGCGGCGTAGCCGTCCCAGACATAGGCCCGGAAATGAAGGGCATCCTTCCTGTCCTGGAGAATGTTGTGGCGGAAGCTGTACTGGTTGTGCGCCATGCAGTCGGTGACCAGCTGGATCAGCAGGTCCCGGCGCAGCACGAAGATGTTCAGGCAGCGGAAGCCCTCAGGGGTGAACACGTCGTGGGCCACGTCCACAATGCGCCCGGAATTATCCAGCTGAAAATAGGTGTCGCTTTCCGGCCCCGGCAGGGAGGTGCACACCGCCGTCATGTCCGCGCCGGAGGCGATGTGGTCCCGCAGCACGTCGTCCAGGGGCAGGTTCACCACCAGGTCGCTGTCGGTCAGCACCACATAATCCTGCCGGATGTCCTTGAGATAGTCCATGACGCAGCCCAGGGCCTCCACCTTGCCCCGGAACCGGCCGGCATCGCCCCGCCGCTCGGCATAGGCGAAGGCAGGCAGCAGGGTCAGGCCGCCGTGGTTGCGGCTCAGGTCCCAGCTTTTGCCGGTGCCCAAATGGTCCAGCATACTCTGGCACTTGCCGTGCATGATGACGCCCACGTCCCGGACGCCGGCATTGACCATGTTGGAGAGCATAAAGTCCACCACCCGATAGTTGCCCCCGAAGGGGATGGAACCGTGGATGCGGTGCTCGATCAGCTCCCGCAGCCCGGTTTTCTTTTCATAGGAGAAAATGATGCCGTGCATTCCGTTCATGCTTCCACCTCCCCGTGATGACGGTCCAGCAGCGCCTTGGCAGGCACCACCTCGCCGGGGGCGATGACGGTGTCCGGCCCCAGGACGGCGATGCCCCACTCGGCGGGATTTTTGGCGGTTTCCGGCGGCGCGCCTACCTGAGCGCCCCGGCCCACCCGGCAGCGCTCGCCGATGATGGCATACTGCACCACCGCGCCCTCCTCGATGACGGCCCCGGGCATGACCACGGAATAGGACACGCTGGCCCCCTGGCCCACCTGGGTGTTATAGCTGAGCACACTGTTTTTCACCTCGCCCAGGATGCCGCAGCCCTTGGCCACGGCGCTGTTGCCCACGTCGGCGTGGGGGCCCAGAAACGCCGGCGGGCAGGACGGGGTCCGGCAATAGATGGGCCACTTCTTGTCCAGCAGGTTCAGCCCGCTGCCCGGGGCCAGCATATCCATGTTGGCGTCCCACAGGGAGTCCAGCGTGCCCACGTCCTTCCAGTAGCCCTCGAAGCGATAGGCGGACATGACCTCTCCGGCCTCCAGCATGGCGGGGATGATGTTCTTGCCGAAGTCGTTGTCGGAGGTGGGGTCGGCCTCGTCTGCCAGCAGATAGGCCCGCAGCTTCTGCCAGGTGAAGATATAGATCCCCATGGAGGCCAGGTTGCTCCGGGGCTCCTTGGGCTTTTCGGCGAAGGCGGTGATCCGGTCGTTTTCGTCCACGGACATGATGCCGAAGCGGCTGGCCTCAGACCAGGGGACCTCCATCACGGAGATGGTGCAGGCGGCCCCGGCGTCCTTGTGGTGCTGGAGCATCCGGGAATAGTCCATCTTATAGATGTGGTCCCCGGACAGCACCGCCACATACTCCGGGTCGTACAGGTCCACAAAGCCGATGTTCTGATAGATGGCGTTGGCGGTGCCCTTGTACCAGGAGGCGCCGGAGGCGCTCTGGTACGGCGGCAGAATATGGACGCCGCCGTTGAGCCGGTCCAGCTCCCAGGGCTGGCCGCTGCCGATATAGCTGTTGAGCTCCAGGGGGCGGTACTGGGTCAGCACACCCACGGTGTCGATGCCGGAATTGGTGCAGTTGGACAGGGGAAAGTCGATGATGCGGAACTTGCCCCCAAAGGGCACCGCGGGCTTTGCCATGTCGCCGGTGAGGACATACAGGCGGCTGCCCTGTCCGCCGGCCAGCAGCATGGCCACGCATTCTTTTTTCATGTCTGTTCGTTCCCTCCAGTCTGTCGGTTATGCCTTGTTGCTTCTGCGCCGGACCCTCCCCTGCAGAAACACCGCGCCCAGAGGCGGCACCCGCAGGGCAATGGACTTGTCCCGCCCGTGGGACGGGATATCCTCCACGGGGATGGGTCCGGTATTGCACACACCGGAGCCGCCCCAGGCGGCGTCGTCGGTGTTGAACACTTCCTCGTAATACAGCTTTCCCGGGACGCCGAAGCGATAGCCCTCATGGGCCTCCGGGGAGAAGTTCACCACGCAGATCAGCTCCCGGCCCTTCCGGTCACGGCGCAGGAAAACCAGCACGTTGTTGTGGTTGTCATCGGCCACCAGCCACTCAAAGCCGTTCCAGTCCTGGTCGTTTTCCCACAGGGGGCGGGACTTCTTATAAAACCGGTTCAGGGCCTGGATGCAGGCGTGGGTGCGGCCGCAGTCGTCCCGGTCCAGCAGATACCAGTCCAGCTGGCCCCGGAAGTCCCACTCGTGCCACTGGCCCAGCTCCGCCCCCATAAAGGTGAGCTTCTTGCCGGGGTGGGCCAGCATATAGGCCGTGAAGCCCCGGACCCCTGCCAGCTGCCGCCAGTCGTCCCCGGGCATCTTGCCCCGGAGGGAGCCCTTCATATACACCACCTCGTCGTGGGACAGGGGCAGCACGAAGCGCTCGGAGAAGGCGTACATCATGGAGAAGGTCACGTCCTTGTGGTGGAACTGGCGGAACCAGGGGTCCATCTTCAGATAGTGGCACACGTCGTTCATCCATCCCATGTTCCACTTCAGGCCGAAGCCCAGGCCGCCCTCCTCAATGGGCCAGGTGACCTTGGGCCAGGCGGTGGACTCCTCCGCCGCCGTCAGGGCCGGGGGATCCATGGCCGCCGCCAGGCGGTTCAGGTCCTGCAAAAACGAGATGGCCTCCAGATTTTCGTGGCCGCCGTGGACATTGGGCCGCCACTCGGTCCGGCCATAGTCCAGATACAGCATGGACGCCACGGCGTCCACCCGCAGGCCGTCGATGTGGTATTCCTCCAGCCACCACCGGGCAGAGGACAGCAGGAAGGACCGCACGTCGTCCTTGCCGAAGTCAAAGACCCGGGTGCCCCAGCTCTCGTGCTCCCGCTTCAGGGGGTCGCCGTATTCATACAGGCTGGTGCCGTCAAAGTCGATGAGGCCGTGGGCGTCCTTGCAGAAGTGGGCGGGGACCCAGTCCAGGATCACCGCCAGCCCCGCCCGGTGCAGCCGGTCCACCAGATACATGAAGTCGTGGGGGTCGCCGTAGCGGCTGGTGGGGGCGAAATAGCCCACGCACTGATAGCCCCAGGAGTCGTCCAGGGGATACTCCGTCACCGGCAGCAGCTCCACGGCGTTGTAGCCCATGCTGCGGACATAGGGGGCCAGTCGGTCCGCCAGCCGGCGATAGTTCAGGAACGCCCCGTCCTCTCCCCGCTGCCAGGAGCCGCAGTGGACCTCATAGATGTTCAGGGGCCCCTCGGTCAGGGGTGTTTCCCGGCGGCGCTCCCGCCACACGTCGTCGTGCCAGTGGAAGCCGGACACGTCGAACAGGCGGCTGGCGGTGTCGGGCCGCAGCTGGGCATAGGTGCCGTAGGGGTCCGCCTTCCAGCGGACCTGGCCGTCGGCCCCGGTGATGACGTATTTATAGCAGTCGCCGGGCCGGGCGTCGGAAACGGTCAGGACCCAGTCGCTGCCCTGCCGCTCCATGGGAACGGGCTGCCAGTGGTTGAAGTCACCGGCCAGGGCGGCCTCCCGGGCGCTGGGGGCATAGACCCGGAAGGACCAGCCCTCCCCCGCCGGATGCGCGCCATAGGTCCGGTAAAGCTCTGTGTTTTCGGAAACGTTCATGGAATGATCTCCCTATATCAGCGTAATGTTATCATAACGGCCCCGAAAGCCGGGGCGAAGTGGGTCGATGGCAGGACAAAATACCGCATTCTGGCCCTATTGTAACGCAAACCGCCCCCCTCGTCAAGAAATCCGCCGTTACCGGGAACACCATTTATACGAAACATAGGACGCCGCCCTCCGGCCCCTTCACCGCCGGGGCAAGAAGATCACCCGAAGGGGGTCGCCCTTCGGGTGATGGGATCATCGGAACACCTGGCCGTCGGCGTCCAGCAGCTCCCGGCGGCGGACCCGGACAAAGTCCGGCGTCAGCTCCGGCAGATACCGGGCGATGGCCTTTTCCAGCAGCTGGGGGTTCAGCCCCGGGTTCTGGGCCTGCACCGTCACGGCGGCCCGAAGAACATTTTCTCCCTCGGCAAAGGCGATGTCCCGGATCATGGGGGCGATGTCCACCTGGGCCAGCTGCTTGCGCTTGGTGCGCTTTTCGATCAGCAGCTCCTGCCGGTGGAACAGCTCCTCCAGGGCCTGCACGGCCCCCTCCGGCACCCCCCGGTCATAGTCCAGCTCCACCTCCGCCCAGAGATAGGCCAGCTCCCGCACCGGCCGCAGGGCGGGATAGCAGTCCAGGATCCGCAGCCCCTCCGGCAGGCCGCCGTTGAGCTTTTCGGCCAGGCCCGCCCCGTCGGTGTCCTGGGTCACCTCAAAGTCCAGCAGCTCACAGTTGCTGGACTGGCACACCGGCAGCGGCAGCACGATGGAGATGATGGGATGGGGATGGAAGCCCTGGGAGTGCCTGATATCCAGCTCCGTCCGGGGAAAGGCCCGCTGCACCGTCCGCAGCAGGTCCAGATTGGAGATATAGGCCGCCGGGCCCTCCTTCACAAACAGCAGTCGCAGCTTAGACATCGCATTTCCCTCCTACCAGCCGGTTGGCGCCGCAGGCGTTGCAGTGGGTGCGGCAGTCCGGAGTGGTGACCCCGGCAAAGGCCCGCTCCCGCTCTCGCCAGAGATAGCTCTCCGTGACGCCGCTGGAGATCATGGCCCAGGGCATCAGCTCGTCCTTTTCCCGGGTGCGGTTGGCGTAAAAATGGGGATCCAGCCCGCACTGGTCAAAGGCCTCCAGCCAGCGGTCCAGGGAGAAATACTCCTCCCAGGCATCCAGCTTGGCCCCCTTGCGCCAGGCGGTCTCCAGGACCTTCCCCATGCGCCGGTCCCCCCGGGCCAGGACGGCCTCCAGGAAGCTGGTGTCTGAATCGTGCCAGTTATAGGTGACGGTTTTTGTTTTGATGGCCTCCCGCAGCAGGTTCACCCGCCGCTCATACTCCTCCTTGGAGATCTGCGGCTCCCATTGGAAGGCCGTGTGGGGCTTGGGCACGAACCAGGAGGTGGACACAGTGATGCGGACGCCGCGGTTTTTGTTGCTGGCGCTCTCCCGCCAGGCGTGCATGACCCGGGCCGCCAGATCAGCGATGCCCAGCACGTCCTCGTCGGTTTCCGTGGGCAGGCCCAGCATGAAATACAGCTTCACGGCGCTGTATCCCCCGGCGAAGGCCGTGCGGCAGGACTGCAGCAGGTCCTCCTGGGTAACGTTCTTGTTGATCACGTCCCGGAGCCGCTGGGTCCCGGCCTCCGGGGCGAAGGTCAGACCGGTTTTGCGGCCCTTGGCCAGCCGCTCCATCAGGCTCATGGAGAAATTATCCGCCCGCAGACTGGGCAGAGAGAGATTCACGTGCCGCTGCTGGCAGAAGGGCTCCAGCTCATCGCACAGCTCCGTCAGCGGCGGATAGTCGCTGGTGGACAGGCTGGACAGCGTCACCTCCTGATATCCGGAGTCGTTGCAGGCCTCCACGCCGTACCGGGCGCAAAGCTCCCGGCTGCGGTTGCGGACGGGGCGGTACACATACCCCGCCTGACAGAACCGGCACCCCCGGATGCAGCCCCGGAACAGCTCCAGCATCACCCGGTCCTGGACGATCTCCGTGGAGGGTACAATGGTTTTTGTGGGAAAGAAAGACTTGTCCATATCCCGGACGATGCGCTTGGTCACCACCGCCGGAGCCCCGTCCCGGGGGGTAATGGCGGCCACGGTGCCGTCATCGTGATATGTCACGTCGTACAGGCTGGGGACATAGATCCCCGGCAGCCGGGCGGCAGCCCGGAGAAATTCCTCCTTGGACCAGCCCTCCCGCCGGGCCTGGCGGTGCAGCTCCACCAGCTCCACGGTGAGATCCTCCCCCTCGCCCAGGCTCACCAGATCCACGAAATCGGCGATGGGCTCGGCGTTGTACATGGCGGTGCCCCCGGCGATGACCAGCGGGGTCAGGGCCGTGCGCTCCGCGCTGTGAATGGGAATGTTTGCCAGGTCCAGCATATTCAGGATGGCGGGAAAGGCCATCTCATAGCCCACGGAGAAGGCCACAATGTCAAAGTCCGTGATGGCCTCGCCGGACTCCAGGGCAAACAGGGGCATCCCCGCCCGGCGCATCTCCTCCTCCATGTCGCCCCAGGGGGCAAACACCCGCTGGCACCACACGCCCTCCATGTTGTTCATCACGCCGTAGAGAATCCGCATGCCCAGGTTGGACATGCCGATCTCATAGGTGTCCGGGAAGCAGAAGGCAATGCGGGTATCCACCTGGGCCGGGTCCTTCTTCACGGCGTTGTATTCCCCGCCCACGTAGCGGGCAGGCTTCTGCACCCGGGGCAGGATGCGCTCCAATCGTTTATCCACGGTAAGTTCTCCTTTATGTATGCTTTTTGCGGCGGAGGAAGGACCAGTCGCCCTCCATGATGAACAGGCTCAGCAGCATCATCGCCGCGCCGATATAGCCCCGCAGAGACAGGACCTCGCCGGTCATGACAAAGGCCACCATGGAGGCAAATACCGGCTCCAGGGTAAAGATCAGGCCCACATGGCTGGCGGTGGTGTACTGCTGCTGGACAGACTGAATGACGAAGGCAATGCCGGAGCATACCACGCCCAGAAACAGCGCCGCCGCCCAGGTTTTGCCGGAGGAAGGCAGATGGATGGGTTCCCCCAGCACCAGAGCCAGGGCCAGGGTCACGGCGCCCACCACTGCCAGCTGGCACACGCCCAGGCCCAGGGGGTCCACCCTGGGGTCCCGGACGGCCTTCTCCGTAATCAGCAGGTCTGCGGCATAGCACAGGGGCGTGATGATACAAATCAGGTCCCCGGATGCCGGGCGCAGCTGACCGTTCAGCGTTAACAGGGCCATGCCCACGGTACACACCGCCAGGGCGGCGCCCAGCTTCCACCCGGGTCTCTGCCGGAAGAACAGAAAGCCCAGCAGCGGGGCAAAAATCACCTGCAGGGCACAGATGAAAGCAGCGTTGGAGAGGGAAGTGCGGGTAATGCCGTAGTTATACGCCACATATGTCCCCGCCAGGGCCAGGCCCACGATGAGGCTGTACCGCAGGGTGATGCGGTTCACATGGACCACGTGCTTCCAGAAAATCAGCCCCAAAACCACAAAGGCCACGATGAAGCGAAAGGCATTGAGGGTCATGGGAGGCAGGTCGTCCAGGCAGATATCCGTCAGATAATAGCTGGCGCCCCAGAAAAAAGTGGTCATCACCAGCAGCAGGTCCGCGCGGCGTTGTTTGTTCATCTTGGCATTCTCCTGTCGAAAAATCTTCACTAATGTTTTATTGTACCACAGATCATCCGGCAAGAAAACAGTTATTTTCCCTTTTCAGGCTATTTCCACAGCCCCACATAGCCCTGGTCATGGAGCTGCTTGACGAACAGCAGCGCCACAGGCAGCAGGATCATGCCCGCCACGCCGAAGGCCCGGAAGCCGGCGTACATAGCCGCCAGCGCCGCCAGGGGGGGAAGGCCCGCCTGGGCGGCCATGACCTTGGGCTCCAGAAAGCTGCGCACAGCGGAGATCACCGCATACAGCGCCGCAAGAGCCACCGCCCGGGGGGCCTGCCCCAGCAGCAGGCACGCCGCTGCCCAGGGCAGCAGCACCGTCCCCGTGCCGAACACCGGCAGGGCGTCCACCAGCGCAGTAACGGCGGCCAGCAGCAGGGCGTATCGCTGGCCCATCAGCAGAAAGCCCGCCAGCAGCTCACAGAACGTGACCCCCAGCAGAATGGCCTGGGCCCGGAACCATTTCCCCAGGGTGGACAGGAGATTCGCCTTGACACCCCGAGCCCTGTCCAGCCGCGTTCCCAGCTGGCGGCGGAAGAAGGCCATGATCCGGGGATAGCTGCCGGTGGTGAAAAACACCGCCAGGGCCGTGGTGCCGCAGAACAGGAACACCCCGGGCAAAGCCGCCGCCAGGGCCCCCGCCGCCGTAATGCACGCCCCGCTGGCCCGCTCCGCCAGCACCGCCGCCTGGGTCCCCAGCAGGGCGGGGATCTCCTCCAGCCAGCCCCGCAGTCCCTGGGGGCAGGCGGCACAGAAGTCGTCCAGCCGCTGCCGCAGGGCGGCGGTCATTCCCGGCAGCCCTGCCAGCAGGGTGGGCAGGCGCGTCAGCAGCTCCGCCGCCTGGCGGATCAGCTGCCACACGATCACCGCCGCCAGCGCCAGTATGGCCCCGGTGACGGCGATGGTCACCACCGCCGCCGTGAACCCCCGCTTCAGGCCCATCCGGCGGCGGCACCAAGCGATCACCGGCTCCACCGCAGCCGCCAGGGCCAGGGCCAGCAGAAACGGCAGCAGCCACCGCAGCAGATACCGCACCCCCAGCCACAGCAGCACCGCCCACACGGCCCAATAGGCAGTCCGCACCAAAAAAGCCCGCTGCTTTTCCTGCATTTTTGTATGCTCCCTCCCACGAAAACAGTTGTGTTTTGTCAAACAACATGGTATGATAATGGCCAAAAGAAACGGCGGGGCCGTGTCTCCGCCGGACACATCAGCGGAGGTTTACGGCCATGAGCAATCAGAAGTATTACATCGTATCGGCAGAGGCCCTGCCGGAGGTATTCGTCAAGGTGGCGGAGGCCCGCCGGATGCTCCAGGTGGGCGAGGCGGCCACCGTGGGCGAGGCGGCCCGGATGGTGGGCATCAGCCGCAGCGCCTTTTACAAGTATAAGGACGCCGTGCAGCCCTTCCAGGATATGAAGGCCGGCCACATCATCACGTTTTACGCCCTGCTGAAGGACAACCCCGGCGTGCTGTCCA
>OMDW01000481.1_pt1 | contig 11616 bp, 8 predicted proteins | sample 1673661 | NCBI WGS metagenome assembly OMDW01 (sample SAMEA103958118, study PRJEB25191) | human gut metagenome
AAAGATTTTCGATGGCACAGCGGGCGGCGTCCTGCTCTGCCCTTTTTTTGCTGCTGCCGACGCCCTTGCCCACGATCGCGCCGTTGAGGGAGACCTCCACGGAAAACTGCTTGTCGTGGTCGGGGCCGGACTGCCCCACCAGCTCGTAGGCCAGCACCTGATTTTTCTTCTGCTGCACCAGCTCCTGCAGCTCGGTTTTGTAGTCCGCGTTGTGCAGCTTGGTCACCGGCACCTCCACCAGAATGAACGTCCTGACCACCTGCAGCGCCGCGTCCAGTCCGCCGTCCAGAAAGCACGCGGCGATCACCGACTCCATGGCGTCCGCCAGAATGGAGTCCCGGCTCCGTCCGCCGCCCTGCTCCTCACCGTGGCCAAGGAGCAGATGGTTCCCAAGGCCGATGCGGTTGGCAGCACCCGCCAAGGTGGTCTCGCAGACCATATCCGCCCGCATCCGGGTCAGCTCGCCCTCCGGGCGGTTGGGAAAATTGCGGTAGAGATATTCCGCCACCAGCATTCCCAGCACGCTGTCCCCCAGAAATTCCAGCCGCTCGTTGCTGAGCAGGCTGTTGTGCCAGCGCTCGTTTGCGTAGGAGGAATGGGTCAGCGCGTTCTGCAAAAGGGAAATATTCCGGAACCGGTAGCCGATGACGGCCTCCAAGTCCTTAATCATGCTCCGTCACCTTCTCTTTTTCAGCAGCCAGCCGCTGTAAATTTTCTTCCAGCTCTCCGGTGATGTCCGACGCGGCCACGTCCGCTGCCTGCTTTACCGCGTTGCGGAACGCCAGCACGTCGGAAGCGCCGTGGGCCTTGATGACCGGCTTGCGGATGCCAAGGAACGGCGTGCCGCCGATCTCCCGGTAGTCCAGCATCTTCATCAGGTCTTTGACCCCGGAGGCGCACAGAAGATAGCCCAGCTTGCTGAGCAGGTTTTTCTTGAACATTTTCTTCATCAGGCTGCCCATGAACATGGCAGTACCCTCGATGGTTTTGAGAAGCACGTTGCCGTTGAAGCCGTCGCAGACCACAACGTCCACCGCGCCCAGCGGCACATCCCGGGCTTCCACATTGCCGACAAAGTTGACAAGCCCCTTCTCCCCCGCGTCTTTCAGCAGCGCATAGGCTTCCTTCTGCAGGGCAGTGCCCTTGCTGTCCTCGGTGCCGATGTTCAGAAGGCCGACCTTTGGATTCTCGATGCCCAGCTGCTTTTTCGCGTAAACGGAGCCGACCAGACCGAATTGCAGCAGGAATTCCGGCGTACACTCGGCATTCGCACCGCAGTCCACGATCACGGTCTTTCCCCCTGCCTTGTTGGGCATGGCGGGGCCCATGGCAGCACGGCGGATTCCCTTAACCCGCTTGACCAGCAGCGTCGCGCCGGTGAGCAGCGCGCCGGTGGAACCGGCGGACACGAACGCGTCACCCAGCCCGTCCGCCAGCATCTTCAGGCCGATCACCATGGAAGAATTCTTCCGCTTGTGGATGATGGATGCGGGATCGTCATGCATGTCCACCACATCGTCGGCATTGGAGATCTCCATGCCTTCCGGCAGGTTGTCAATGCCGTGCTTCTTGAGAACCGCAAGGATATCCTCTCCCCGGCCTACCAGCACGATCTCGATACCGTAGGTCTTTGCCGCTTCCACAGCGCCTAAAACGGGAGCCTCGGGGGCATTGTCGCCGCCCATCGCGTCAAGAATGATCTTCAACCGTTCCACCTCTTTCTTTCAGATACCCTTCGCCACCAGCCTATCGATCACGTCCAGCGACCGCGCGGCAATGGCGAGATTTTTTTCTGCCTTCTTACGGATGCGCTTTTCCAGCGGTGCGATGATGCTGAAATTGATATTCATGGGCTGGAAATTCTCAATGCTTTCGTCGCTGACGTACTGCCCCAGCGCGCCGATGGCGGTCTCCTTGGGAAAATCGGGAACTTCCCGTCCCTGCACCTTGGCCGCCATGGCCACCGCCGCCAGATACCCGGAGGCCGTGGATTCCACGTACCCCTCCACGCCGGTCATCTGCCCGGCAAAAGCCACCAGCGGGTTTCGGCGGTCTGCGTAATACTTATCCAGCAGCTTGGGGCTTTGCAGGAAGGTATTCTGGTGCATCACGCCGTAGCGGACAAATTCCGCGTTTTCCAGACCGGGTATCATGGAGAATACCCGCTTCTGCTCGCCGAATTTCAGGTGGGTCTGGAAGCCCACCAGATTGTACACGCTTTTTGCCGCGTTGTCCTGCCGCAGCTGCACCACGGCGTAAGGCTCATGGCCGGTGGCAGGATTTCTCAGCCCAACGGGCTTCATGGGGCCGTAGCGCAGGGTATCCACGCCTCGCCGCGCCATGACTTCCACGGGCATACAGCCCTCAAATACGTTCTTGTCCTCAAAGCCATGCACCGGGGCTTCCTCGGCGTTTACCAACTCCCGGACGAAGGCTTCGTACTGCTCTTTGTTCATGGCGCAGTTGATGTAATCGGGCGTTCCCCGGTCATACCGGGACTGCCACCACGCGAGATTCATGTCGATGGACTCCGCCGAAACCAGCGGCGCCGCTGCGTCAAAAAAGTGCAGATACCCGGTCTCCCCGAAGTAATGCCCGATAGCCTCGCTCAAAGCATCGGAAGTCAGCGGCCCTGTAGCCACGATCACCGGCCCCTCGGGGAGTTCGGTGATTTCTTCGGAAATCACCGTGATATTGGGGTGATTCCGGATTTTCTCCGTAACCATCCGGGAAAAGCCGTCCCGGTCTACAGCCAGACAGCCGCCCGCCTCCACCCGGGTAGCATCGGCGCAGGCGAGGATCAGGCTGCCGCAGCGGCGCAGCTCCTCCTTGAGAAGCCCCACGGCGTTTTCCAGCCGGTCGCCCCGCAGGGAATTGGAGCAGACAAGCTCGGCAAAATCCTCGCTGTGGTGGGCGGGGGTCATCTTTTTGGGCTTCATTTCGTAAAGCGCCACTTCGATGCCCCGGTTTGCCAGCTGCCATGCCGCTTCGCTTCCGGCCAGCCCCGCGCCGATGACTTTTACCTTCATGCCTTGCTCTCCTTCTTAGAGGATGTTTTCGTCGTCTTCTTCGTTGTGGTCTTGGCGGCGGTCTTCTTCACCGTAGTCTTTTTCGCCGCAGTTTTCTTTGCTGCCGTCTTCTTTGCCGGGGCTTTTGCCGTCGTTTTCTTTGCCGCCGTCTTCTTCTCGGCAGACTTTTCCTCCGGGGTGGCCTCCCCGTCCTCGGCGGTCTTCTTTTTATAGTAGCCCCGCTGGTCCTCCGGGAGGAAACGGGAGCATTTCTCGTTGATGCAGAAGGGCTTCATGCGCCCCTTGCCGGATTTCTTGAACAGGGTCTGACCGCACTCCGGGCAATCCTCAGCGGTGGGAACGTCCCATGTCATGAAGCCGCACTCCGCGCCCCGCTCGCAGGCGTAGTAGGCGTAGCCCTTCTTAGACTTGCGCTTGAGCAAGCCGCTGCCGCACTTTGGGCAGCGCCCCGGCATCCGCTCCACCAGAGGCTTGGTATTCTTACACTCCGGGTAGCCCGGGCAGGCCAGAAATTTACCGAACCGGCCGGTTTTCACCACCATTTTCCGTCCGCACAGCTCGCAGACCTCGTCGGTCTCCTCCTCCGGCACCTTCAGATGAACGCCCTCCAGCGCCGTCTCCGCGTCAGACAGCTCCTTGCTGAAATCCTTATAGAAATCCGCCAGCAAGTCCTTCCAGTTCTGCTTGCCCGCCTCCACATCGTCCAGACGGGACTCCATATTGGCGGTAAACTCCACATCGATGATATCGGTGAAGCGCTCCACCATCAGCCCGGTGACGATCTCGCCCAGGGGCGTGGGGGCAAGGCGCTTGTCCTGCTTGACCACGTACTCCCGGTCTTCAATGGTGGACACGGTGGCAGCGTAGGTGGAAGGACGTCCGACGCCCTTTTCCTCCATGGCCTTGACCAGCGTCGCCTCGGTATACCGGGCGGGGGGCTGGGTGAAATGCTGCTCCTTCTGGATGTTGGAGGGGAGCGTCTTCTCCCCCACCGCCAGATCCGGCAGCGGAGAGCCGACGGCCTCCTGCTCATCGTCCCGTCCTTCTTCGTAAACGGCAATGAAGCCGGCGAAGCGCAGGCTCTGATGGCTGGCGCGGAACACATGCCCGGCGCACATGGTGTCGATGGACACGGTGTCATAAACGGCGCAGGCCATCTGCGTCGCGAGGAAGCGGCTCCAGATCAGCTTGTAGAGCTTATACTGATCGGGGGTCAGACTGGTACGCACCCGTTCCGGCTCCAGTTCCACATGGGACGGCCGGATGGCTTCGTGGGCGTCCTGCGCCCCTGCCTTGGTCTTGAACACATGGTGCTGGCCGTAATAATACTCATTTCCGTAGCGGCTGCGGATAAACCCGGCGGCAGCGTCCATGGCCTCGTCGGAAAGCCGCAGAGAGTCGGTACGCATGTAGGTAATTAAACCGGTGGTACCTTCCCCTGCCACGTCCACGCCTTCGTACAGCTGCTGGGCGACCATCATGGTCTTTTTCGGCGTGAAGCCCAGCTTCCGGGACGCCTCCTGCTGCAAAGTGGAGGTGGTGAAGGGCGGGGCGGAATAGCGCTTTTTCTCCGCCTTTTTGACATTGGTAACGTCGAATTCCTTCCCGTCGATGTCACCGATCACGGCAAGGGTATCAGCCTCATTCTCCAGCTCCCGCTTCTTTTCCTCGCCCCAGTAGTGGGCGACAAAGGCGCCGGGCTTGCCCATACGGTTCAATGTCACGTCCAGCGTCCAGTATTCCTTAGGCTGGAACGCGCGAATTTCGTTTTCCCGGTCAACCACCAGCCGGGTGGCGACGGACTGAACGCGGCCTGCGGACAGACCCCGCCGTATCTTCTTCCACAGCAGCGGGGAAAGCTCATAGCCCACGATCCTGTCCAGAATACGCCGCGCCTGCTGGGCGTCAACCAGATCATAGTCGATATCCCGGGGGTGGCGGATGGACTCTTTGACCACCTTCTGGGTGATCTCATTAAAGGTCACACGCTGCGCCTTCCCGTCGGGGAGGTTCAGCAGCTCTTTCAAATGCCACGAAATGGCCTCGCCCTCCCGGTCAGGGTCGGTTGCAAGGTACACGGTTTTCGCCTTTTCCGCATCGGTTTTCAGTTCCTTGATCAGGGATTCCTTGCCCCGGACAGGGATATAATGGGGGGTAAAATCATGCTCCAAATCCACGCCCATCGTGCTTTTCGGCAGATCCCGGAGATGCCCCATGCTGGCCTTGACGACATAGTCGTCTCCTAAATATTTGCCAATGGTCTTTGCCTTGGAGGGGGACTCCACAATCACCAGATTTTCAGGTTTGCCCATGAATGAAAATTCTCCGTTTCGTTACTTCAGATTCAGCGGTTACGTCTCTCTATTTCCCGCTCAAAACAATGCGCTTGCCCGGCAGGCGCTTGATTATGCCCTTCAGTTCCAGCATGGTCAGGCTGGAAAGCAGCTTTCCGGTGGACAGGCCGGTTTCGGCGATCACATCGTCCACCAGCCGCTGCCCGCCGCTTAAGGCGTCCACAATGGTCTGCTCCTCCGGCGACAGCTTCGGCCTGACCGAGCCTACGTCACTATAAGGCGCGCAAGGCGTCTTGTCAATGCCCTGAGGGGCTAAATCTTTTTTAAGATTCTCATTTTTCCGGGGAAGACGCAGTTTCTGCGCCACTTTCAGCAGCGGTTTTTCCGCTTCCGCGGCCTTGCGCACCTCGTCCGGATAGGCCGTCTGGTGGGCGGGCGCATCTTCCTTCCGAATCTTATCCGGAAAGAGGGCTTCATATTCGCTCAGAACGTCCCAGCCGGAGGAAACCATGATCGCCCCGTCCCGCAGAAGCCGGTTGCTCCCCACAAAGGACGGCTGGTCGATGTTTCCCGGCACCGCGAACACGTCCCGCCCCTGCTCGGCGGCTAAGCGGGCGGTGATCAGCGCGCCGCTTTTCTCCGGCGCTTCCACCACCAGCACCCCGCAGCTCAGGCCGCTGATAATCCGGTTCCGCTTGGGAAACGTCCATTTTGCCGGCGGCGTCCCCGGCGCGAACTCGCTGAGAATGCAGCCGTATTCCTCCGTGTCCCGGAACAGCGCCCGGTTGGAAACGGGATAGACGATATCCGCGCCGCACCCCAGCACACCCACCGCAGGCGCGCCTGCGGTCAGCGCTCCGGACATCGCCATGCCGTCGATGCCGTAGGCCATCCCGGATACCACAATGCCGCCGCAGCGGGCAATCTGATAGCCCATGCGCTTGGCGGTGGTCAGGCCGTAGGCCGACGCCTTCCGGGTGCCGACCACGCCGATCACCGGGCTTCCGTCAAAATCCGGCAGCCGCCCCTTGTAATAGAGAACATTGGGCGGGTCGGCAATGTTTTTGAGCCGTGCGGGATAAGCCGCATCCTGACAGGTCAGAATGTGGAGCTTTTCCCGGTCACAGGCTTCCAGAATTTCCTCCGCGGAGGTCAGATTTTTCTCCCGAAGGGCAGTCTTTGCGTCCTCGCTGAGACCGATGGCGTCAAACACCCCGTCGTCGGCGAAGTAAATGTCCTCAGGATCCCGAAAATGCTGCAACAGTGCCATTTTGTCCCGGTCGTTCAGCCCGGGGCGATGGGCGAACCATATCCAGTGTACCAGCATTTTCTCACCTGTTTCTCTCTATACGCTATATCTACTGTTTCATCTGCCACATGACGATGGCCGCCGCCACCGCCGCGTTCAGGGACTCACAGTGCTTATTCATGGGAATGATAAGCTCCCCGTCGGCGCTTTCCAGAATTTCCCGGCGCACGCCCTGCCCTTCGCTGCCAATGACCACCGCCATGCCGCGAAGGTCAGCATTGCGCAAATCCTTCGCCCGCTGACTCAGTGCCGTCACAGCCACAGGAATTCCGGCAGCCCCGCAGGCGGCCTTTACCTCCGCCCAGTCCGCTTTCACCGGCTGGGTGCGGAACACCGCGCCCATGCTGGCGCGTACCGTCTTGGGGCTGTAGGGGTCGGCGCAGCCTTCCAGCAGCGTCACAGGAATGTCCAGCGCATCCGCCGTGCGCAGAATGGTTCCAAGGTTTCCCGGATCCTGAATGCCGTCCAGCAGCAGGCAGCCGGGTGTCGGCGCATATGTCTTCTTTTCCGGCAGGCGGCACAGAAACAGCGCCCCCTGAGGACTTTCCATGGGGGAGATGGATGCCATCACGTCCTCCGGCACACGGAAAAGCCGCACCGATTCCGGCACATCCGCCTCCACGCCGTCGGATAAGATCACCGTGTCCAGTCCCGGATACCAGCGGACGGCCTCTCCCAGAAGCTTGACCCCGTCGGCAGCGAACAGCCCCGCTTCCTCCCTTGCCTTCCGGGAAGAAAGCAGCTTTTTCACCTGCTGCAACAGGGGATTTTTCCGGGAGGTGATTCTCTGCTCCGTCACAGCTTCTGCACCCTGCTGAGGGCGTAATTGTCCCCCAGAACCACCATCACGTCCCCCTCCTGAATCCGGTAATCCGCGGCGGGGGAAACGTTGGTCTTGTCCCCGTTTTCCACGGCGATGATGTTCACGCCCAGCTTCGCCCGGACGTTCAGCTCATTGATGCACTTGCCGATCCAGCTCTTGGGGGCGGGAACTTCCAGAATTCCGTAGTCCTCGGAAAGCTCGATGTAATCCAGCACATTGTGGGAGTACATGCTTCTCGCCAGCCGCTGAGCGTGCTCCTGCTCCGGAATGACCACCCGGTCGGCACCCAGCTTTTCCAGAACCAGCCGGTGGGTCTCGTCGTGGGCTTTGCAGACGATGTAGGGCGCGCCCAGCTCCTTTAAGTTCATGGTGATCAGCACGGAGGCCGCAAGATCGTCGCCGATGGCAATGACCGCGCAGTCAAAATTCCGCACGCCCAGCGCCCGCAGGACTTCCTTGTCCCGGGCGTCGCCCACCACCGCGTGGGTGACGTCGTTGGCAAGCTGCTGCACAAGGTCGTTGTGCACGTCCATGGCCAGCACCTCCGCCCCCAGCGTGCACAGCTGCCGCGCCAGAGAGCCGCCGAAACGGCCGAGACCGATGACAATGTAAGACTTCATATTCTTCTCCTTATCCGATCAGCAAATTGGTTTCCGCATAGCGGAACCGCTCCTCCGCCCGGTTTCCCGCCAGGAAGCCCAGGCTGATGGTCAGTACGCCGACCCGTCCGAAATACATATAAATAATGATCAGAATCTGCGCCGGGATACTTAAGGAAGCCGTACCGCCCGCGCTTAATCCCACGGTCGCCAACGCCGAAACCGCCTCATACACGGCGTCCGTAAATCCCATGGGCGACGTGGCGCTGATGAAAATGCCGCCGAAAACGGCCAGTGTCAGCACGATAAAGGCAATGATCATGGCGTTCTGGGTCTGCTCGTCGGGGATCGTCCGCTTGAAGGCGCAGACCGTGCTTTTCCCTCTGGCTCTCGCCCAGATGGTCAGCACCAGCACCAGAAACGTCACGGTCTTGATGCCGCCGGCGGTGGAGCCGGAGGAGCCGCCGATGAACATCAGCACGCTGGAAAAGGCCTTGCCGCTTTCCGTAAGCTTTGCCTGATCAATCGCCGCAAACCCCGCGGTGCGCAGTGTCGCGGACTGGAAAAAGCCGTTGAGCAGCTTTTCGCCCACAGTCATGCCGCCCAGCGTCTCCGGGTTGTTCCATTCCAGCAGACAGGTTCCCGCCCAGCCGACGGCAAGCAGCGCCGCCGTGATCAGCAGTACCAGCTTGGTGTACACGCTGAACTTGCGCAAGGAGCGCTTCCGGGCAATGTTCTCCCACACCAGAAAGCCCAGGCCGCCGATGATGATCAGCGCCGACAGCGTCAGAAGCACAACGGGGTCTGCGTTAAATTCTATCAGGCTCTGCCCCGGGGCAATGGCGCCGAAAATGTCAAAGCCCGCATTGCAGAACGCGGAAACAGAGTGAAAAATGCCCCAGCGCAGCGCTCTTGTAAACCCATACTCCGGCCAGAACCGAAGGGTCAGAATGATCGCCCCCACGGCCTCCACGGAAAAGCTTCCGGTAAGCACCAGCTTTTGCAGCCGCACCACGCCCTTGATATCGTTCACGCTCAGGGACTGGGCGATCATCAGCCGCTGCTGGAGGCCGATCTTCCTGCGCAGCAGAAAAATCAGCAGTGTCGCCACGGACATGAAGCCCAATCCGCCAATCTGAATCAGACACAGAATCACAATCTGGCCAAAGCCGCTCCACTGGCTCCAGGTATCGTACAGCACCAGTCCCGTCACGCAGGTGGCGGAGGTGGCCGTAAACAGCGCCGGGCGCAGCCCGCAGGATACCCCGTCCCGGGACGCGGCGGGCAGAGTCAGCAGCAGCGCCCCCAGGAGAATGATCGCGGCAAACATCAGTGCGACCATCTGCGTGGTAGCAATGTGCCTGGGTCGGTGCTTCATCCAGAAGACCACCAGCTTTCCCCGCAGAGACATATTTGCGCTCCTTTCCGGCAGGCACACCCCGCCATCATACGTTTTCTCTATTATAGCAACTTTACATTCTTTTGCAAGTCTCAATTCATCCCAGCCGCCGCAAAATAGGCAATTTACATTTTCTCCCGGGTGTGCTATACTGGTCAAAAGCTTGGAAAGGGGCAGATTTTATGAGTTATACAGAAAGCTGGTCGGGAAAGATCAACCGCAAGCTTCTAAAAAAGCTGCACATCATTGATGTCGCCGCCGGGCGGGAGAAAGCCGATCTGGTTCTGAAAAACGCCACCTATGTCAACGTGTTTTCCGGGGAGCTGGACACCGGCGACATTGCCGTGGCGGAGGGTCTGATCGTGGGCCTCGGCAGCTACGAAGGCCGGGACGAAGTGGACATGACCGGCAAGATCGTCTGCCCCGGCTTCATCGACGCCCACATTCATCTGGAATCCAGTCTGGTTTCCCCCGCGGAGTTTGCCCGGGCAGTCATCCCCCACGGCACCACCACCGTTATCACCGACCCCCATGAGATCACCAACGTCATGGGCACCGACGGCATCGACTATATGCTCTGCGCCACGGAAGGGCTGCCGGTGGACACCCAGTTTATGATTCCCTCCTGCGTCCCGGCGTCGGCGCTGGACGAAAGCGGCGCGAATCTGGACTACCGGGATATCGACAGCTTTTTCGACCACCCCCGGGTGTTGGGTCTTGCGGAAATGATGAATTTCCCCGGCGTGATCTCCGCCGACTCCCCCACCGTTGCCAAGATCATTGCGTCTCAGGCGCACCACAAGAAGATCGACGGCCACGCCCCCGGTCTTTCCGGCACCGACCTGAACGCCTACATTGCCGCCGGTGTCTACTCCGACCACGAGTGCGCGGACATTGACGACGCCATGAAGAAGCTGAAGCTGGGTCAGTTCATCATGATCCGGGAGGGCACCGCCGCCCGGAATCTGGAGGCTCTGATGCCCCTGATCAAGTCCCAGAAATATTTCAGCCGCTGCATGTTCTGCACCGACGACAAGCACCCCAGCGATCTGCTGGAAAAGGGTCACATCGATTACATCTGCCGGGAAGCTGTCGACATGGGTGCCGACCCCATCATGACCGTGCAGGTGGCCTGTCTCCACGCCGCCCGGTACTTCCTGCTGAATAACCGGGGTGCCATCGCCCCCGGATATCTTGCGGACTTCGCCATCGTGGAGGATTTGAAGGACTTCCACGTGGTGACGGTGTACAAGCGGGGCAAGCGGGTCTACCACGACGGCATCGTGGAGGACTTCCCCCTGCCCGAGATCCCGGAACACCTGAACAAGCGCGCCCACGACACCTTCCATCTTCCCGTGCTTTCTCCCGCGGACTTTGCCAACACCCGTCTGCGGGGCGTCATCGGCATGGTGCCGGGGCAGATTATCACCGAGGACGCGGGCTACGCCGCTGGAGTGGACGTATCCAAGGACATTCTGAAAATGGCCGTTGTAGAGCGGCATAAAAATACCCGCCACATCGGCATCGGCTACCTCAAGGGCTACGGTCTGAAATCCGGCGCGGTGGCCACCTCCGTCGCCCATGACAGCCACAACATCATCTGCGTCGGCACAAATGACGAGGACATGGCCTTCGCCGTCAACCGCATTGCCCGGAACCGAGGCGGCATCGTGGTCGTGGAGAACGGGCAGGTGCTGGCCGAGCTTCCTCTGGAAATTGCCGGCATCATCAGCGGCAAGCCCCTGCGGGAGGTCAACGCCCTTCTGGAAGACGCCAAGAAGGCCGCCCACGCTCTGGGCGTCGGCACGGACATCGACCCGTTCATGACGCTGTCCTTCATGAGCCTGCCCGTTATCCCCACCCTGCGCCTGACGACCCGGGGCGTGGTGGATGTGAACACCCAGCAGTACGTATGAGCGGCATAGACCTTTCTTTTGTCTCCGGCAAGGAAAAGTTCAATTACCGTGTCTGCGCCGTCATCCTTTCGGAGGGCAAACTTCTTGCCATGCACGACGAGCGCTCCCCCTACTATTACCTCCCCGGCGGGAGGGTGCAGATGGGGGAAACGGCGGAAGCCGCCGTGGTGCGGGAGGTTCAGGAGGAACTGGAGATCACCCCGGAAATCATCCGTCCCCTGTGGCTGAATCAGGCATTTTTCACGGA
>OMDW01000482.1_pt1 | contig 11616 bp, 9 predicted proteins | sample 1673661 | NCBI WGS metagenome assembly OMDW01 (sample SAMEA103958118, study PRJEB25191) | human gut metagenome
ATTCCCTTCGTCCCGACGTTAAAAATCCCCAAAAAACAATCTGCGGCAATGACAGCATCCGCCAGCTGAAGGGCGCGGACCGTGTGCGAAAACGCCCGGCGGTCATCTTCGGCTCCGACGGTGTCGAGGGCTGTGCTCATTCCATCTTTGAAATTATTTCCAACTCTATCGATGAGGCACGCGACGGCCACGGCAACCGCATCAATGTCACGCTGTTCCCGGACCACGTCGTCGAGGTCGAGGATTTTGGCCGCGGCATCCCCGTTGACTACAACAAGGCCGAGGAGCGCTGGAACTGGGACCTGGTCTTTTGCGAGCTGTACGCTGGCGGCAAATACGCCGAGGGCAGCGGCAACTATGATTTCAGCCTGGGCCTGAACGGTCTGGGCCTGTGCGCCACCCAGTATGCCAGTGAGTGGATGACCGCCGACATCTACCGCGACGGCTTCCACTATCACCTCGACTTCAAAAAGGGCGGGAATGTCGGCGGCCTGCAGAAGGAGCCGTTCAAGGGCAAGCGCACCGGCTCGGTCATCCGCTGGAAGCCCGACACCGAGGTTTTCACCGACATCGCCGTCCCGGCGGAATCCTTCAAGGATATGCTCCGCCGTCAGGCCGTCGTCAACGACGGCGTTACGCTGGTCTTTACCGACAAGTCCGGCAGCGACGCCGAAAAATTCGAGTACCTGTACGAGCATGGCATAACCGACTACGCCAACGAGCTGGTAGGGGACAAGGCCCTGACGCCCGTGCATTTCTGCTCCGGTGCCGCCGCGGGCCGTGACCGCGCCGACCAGCCCGACTATCAGGTCAAGATGAACGTCGCGTTCGCGTTCTCCAACACCGTGCAGTGTCTGGAGTATTACCACAACTCCAGCTGGCTCGAGCACGGCGGCAGCCCGGACCGCGCCGTGCGCACGGCATTCGTCAGCCAGATCAACGCCTGGCTGAAAAACAAGGGTCTGTACAAAAAGAACGAGAGTGCGATCACCTTTGCCGACGTGCAGGACTGCCTTGTGCTTGTCTCGTCCAGCTTCTCCACCCGCACGAGCTACGAGAACCAGACGAAAAAGGCCATCACGAACAAGTTTGTGGCCCAGGCCATGACCGAGTTCCTGAAGCATCAGCTTGAGGTCTACTTCATCGAGCACCCCGACGAGGCCGAAAAGGCCTGCAAGCAGGTGCTCATCAATAAGCAGAGCCGCGAGCACGCCGAAAAAGCGCGCATCACCATCAAAAAGACGATGACCCAGCAGATGGATCTGGCCAACCGCGTGCAGAAGTTCGTGGACTGCCGCACGAAGGATGCCTCCCGCCGCGAGCTGTACATCGTGGAGGGTGATTCCGCTATGGGCGCGGTCAAGCAGAGCCGCGACTCGGAGTTTCAGGCCATCATGCCCATCCGCGGTAAGATCCTGAACTGCCTGAAAGCCGACTACGCCCGCATTTTCAAATCCGAAATCATCACCGACCTGATCCGCGTCATGGGCTGCGGCGTCGAGCTGGGCGGCAGCCACAACAAAGACCTGGCCAGCTTCAATCTGGACAACCTGCGCTTTAATAAAGTCGTCATCTGCACCGATGCCGATGTGGACGGCTACCAGATCCGCACGCTGGTTTTAACGATGCTCTACCGTCTGACGCCGACACTCATCAACAAGGGCTATGTCTATATCGCCGAGTCGCCGCTGTACGAGATCAACACAAAGAACAAAACCTATTTTGCGTACACCGAGCCGGAGAAGGCCGACATCCTGCGTCGTATCGGCGGTGAGAAATACACGATCCAGCGCTCGAAAGGTCTGGGCGAGAACGACCCCGAGATGATGTGGCTGACGACGATGAGCCCTGACAGCCGCCGCCTGATCAAGGTGCTGCCCACCGACGCCGAGCGCACCTCCGCCGTGTTTGACCTGCTCCTGGGCGATAACCTCCAGGGCCGCAAGGAGCACATCGCCGAGCACGGCGCGGAGTATCTTGACGATCTGGACGTGAGCTGATACGCGCCCGGCGGGAGAACACCCCTACGATTGCCGCGCGTGTAGGGGCGGGGCATGCCCCGCCCGCAACCTTCCCGCAAACGCTCTGCTCCCGGTACGCTGCGGGCCGGACATGTCCGGCCCCTACCGGGCGGCTGTGAAATATAGGATAAATCATAATGGCAAAACGTAAAGAAAAAAAACTGACCCCTGCGCGCCCGCAGTTGGGCGATAACGTCGAAATTTTATCGGCGGGCGAGGTGCTGGAATCTGCCATCACCGATACGCTGGAAACCAACTATATGCCCTACGCGATGAGTGTCATCGTCTCCCGTGCCCTGCCGGAGATCGACGGCTTCAAGCCCGCCCACCGTAAGCTGCTCTACACAATGTACGAGATGGGCCTGCTCAAGGGCAACCGCACCAAGAGCGCCAACATCGTCGGCAGCACGATGCACCTGAACCCCCACGGCGACGCCGCGATTTACGACACGATGGTCCGCATGGGCCGCTCCAATGAGAGCCTGCTTGTGCCCTTCGTGGACTCCAAGGGTAACTTCGGCAAGGCGTACAGCCGCGATATGGCCTACGCCGCCGCCCGTTACACCGAGGCTAAGCTCGAGCCGGTCTGCGACGAGCTGTTCCGCGACATCGACAAGGACACCGTCGATTTTGTGCCCAACTACGACGGCACGACGACGGAGCCGACGCTGCTGCCCGTCACCTTCCCGACGATTCTGGCCAACAATACGCTGGGCATCGCCGTCGGCATGGCGTCCAACATCTGCTCCTTCAACCTCGAGGAACTCTGCAATGCGACGATTGCCCTGATGAAGGACCCGCAGGCCGATTTGCGGGAAATCATTCCGGCCCCTGATTTCGTCGGCGGCGGCACGATCCTGTATGACGCTGCCGAGATGCAGAACGTGCTGGAAAATGGCCGCGGCAGCGTCCGCGTCCGCGCTAAGTGGAGCTACGACAAGGAAAACAACTGCATCGATGTCACGCAGATCCCGCCCACGACGACGGTAGAAGCCATCATGGACAAGATCACCGAGTTGGTCAAGCTGGGCAAAATTCGCGAAATCTCCGATATGCGCGACGAGACCGACCTGAACGGCCTAAAGCTGACGATCGATTTGAAGCGCGGCCAGGACCCCGACAAGCTGATGGCGCGCCTGTACAAGGCCACGCCGCTGGAGGACAGCTTCGCCTGCAACTTTAACGTGCTGATTGCGGGCCAGCCCAAGGTGCTGGGCGTGCGCAGCATCCTGAACGAGTGGATCGCCTTCCGCGCCGAGTGCGTGCGCCGCCGCACCTACTACGATCTGCAGGGCAAGCAGAAGCGCCTGCATCTGCTCAAGGGCCTGAAGGCAATTCTGCTCGACATTGACAAGGCCATCGAAATCGTGCGCAACACCGCGGAGGAGACCGAGGTCGTGCCGAACCTGATGATCGGCTTCGGCATCGACGAGGTGCAGGCCGAGTACGTGGCCGAGATCAAGCTGCGCCACCTGAACCGCGAGTATATTTTAAAGCGCACCGAGGAAATTGAAGAACTCGAAAACGCGATTGCGGACCTGGAGGATATTCTCAAGCGCCCGGCACGCATCAACAAGATCATCATGAAGGAGCTGGCCGACGTCGCCAAAAAGTACGGCAAGCCCCGCCGCTGCGAGATCATGTACGAGGTGCCCGCTGTTGAGGGCGAGGAGCCGGAGCAGCAGATTCCCGACTACCCCGTGCACCTGTTCTTCACGCGGGACGGCTACTTCAAGAAGATCACGCCCCAGAGCCTGCGCATGAGCGGCGAGCAGAAGCTCAAGGACGGCGATGAGGTATTGTTCACCTGCGAGAGCACGAACAGCGTCGAACTGCTGTTCTTCACGAATCATCGTCAGGTCTACAAGTCCCACGCCTATGATTTCAACGACAGCAAGGCGAGCGTCCTCGGCGATTACGTCGCCAGCGCCCTCGGCATGGAGGAGGGCGAGGTCCCGCTGTATATGGTCGTGACCCCCGATTACAAGGGCTGGATGCTCTTCTTCTACGATAACGGCAAGTGCGCCAAGGTGCCGCTGTCCAGCTATGAGACAAAGCAGAACCGCCGCAAGCTGCTGAAAGCCTACAGCGACAAGGCCGAGCTGGCCTTCATGCGCCACCTGCCCGAGGAGACCGAGCTGGCAATTTTCACCACCAACAACCGTCTGCTGCTCGTCGGCAGCGCACTCATACCCGAAAAGACGACCCGCGACACCGCCGGTGTCAGCGTGGTGGCGCTGAAAAAGAATGCCAAAATCGCCCGCGTCACGCTGGCCGAAGGCCTTGAGCTGAACGACGCCCCGCGCTACCGCGTGCGCACCCTGCCCGCCGCCGGTGCGATTTTGAAGGACGACGACAGAGCGGAGCAGCTGACGCTGTAAGGTGATACCGCACGAAGCTCCGTAGGGGCGCATTCTATATGCGCCCGCAAGGTGTCTGCCGTCTGACGGGCGGATATAGAATCCGCCCCTACGGTGTCAACCAAAAAAGTGCTTGACAATCTTGATACTTTGTGCTAAGATATTTCAGCAATCGTTCAGATGGCTGCTCCGCCCGGACAGGATGCCGGGTGCTGGTAGCCGCAATTCGGAGATTGTGATGAGCACATATATTGAGTATGGCTCCTTTTATCATGATCGAGAAAGAGGTGAAATAACCATGAAGCAGGGCATCCATCCGAACTATGTGGACTGCACCATCACTTGCGCCTGCGGCAACGTGATCCACACCCGTGACACCAAGCCGGAGATCCACGTCGAAGTCTGCAGCAAGTGCCATCCCTTCTACACCGGCAAGCAGAAGCTGGTCGATACCGGTGGCCGCGTCGAGCGCTTCAAGCGCCGCTTCGCCAAGTCTGGCAAGTAATTCCGTTTTTTGTACCCCGGATGGTTTTCATCCGGGGTATTTTTTGCTATACATCGAGGTTTCCCACCATGGCCGACTACAAAACCATCCGCGGTACAGCCACCTTTGAATATGAGGAAAAGCGCAGCCGCTTTATCGCAACGGCCTCCTTTGCCGACACGGAGGAAAAGGCCCTGGCCGTGCTGAACGCTGTGCGCGCTGCCAACCGCACGGCGCGGCACAACGTCTACGCCTATGTGCTGCAAAATGGCCGCACGCGGTATTCCGACGACGGCGAACCCGCCAAGACCGCCGGTACGCCCGTGCTGGAGACCATCGGCCACGCGGGTGTGGCAGACGTGATCGTCGTGGTAACGCGGTATTTCGGCGGCATTCTGCTGGGTACCGGCGGGCTGGTGCGCGCCTACACGGCGGCAGCCTCGGGCGCTCTGCAAAGCGCCGAACTCGTCAGCATGCGGCTGGTCGTCGACTGCAAGGTCCGTGTGAGCTATGCCCAGTTCGAGCAGGCTCAGCGCATCATTGCGGCGGCGGAAACGCGGCTTGACGAGCCGATTTTTGACGATGCCGTGACGCTCTGCTGGCGTATGCCGGCAGGGCAGGAGGAAACGCTCCGCACGGCTCTCAACGAGCTGACCCGCGGCGGGGTAGAGGTGGAAATTTCTGCCCCGCAGTATGCGGCGTTTTAAATTTCTGTAAAAAATCAAAATTTTTCCAACAAAAAAAGAGTGTTTCCCGCACTTTTGTCGTATTTATAAGCAGAGAGCAGAAAAGGGGGCACACTATGACGATCCGTGAAGAGACCGAGGCTATCGAACGGCAGACCCTGAGCCGCTACGCGACTTTAAGCGAAAACAGCCTGGGCCGCCGTGTGCCGCTGGAGCCGGACCCTATCCGGCCCTGCTTCCAGCGGGACCGGGACCGCATTCTGCACTGCAAGGCGTTCCGCCGCTTAAAGCAGAAAACGCAGGTCTTTCTGTCCCCGGAGGGCGACCACTACCGCACCCGCCTGACCCATACGCTGGAGGTCTCTCAGATTGCACGCACAATTTCCCGCGCACTGCGCCTGAATGAGGACCTGACCGAGGCCATCGCGCTCGGCCACGATCTGGGCCATACGCCGTTCGGCCACGCGGGGGAGAGAGCGCTCAACCGGCTCTGCCCGGGCGGGTTCTCCCACTACCGCCAGAGCCTGCGCGTGGTGGATTACTTAGAGCGCGACGGCCAGGGTCTTGATCTGACTTGGGAGGTGCGCAACGGCATTGTGACCCACACGTCCGGCGCGTGGGCCCGCACGCCCGAGGGCTGCGTTGTGCGCCGTGCCGATCACATTGCGTTTCTGAACCACGACATTGAGGACGCCATCACCGCCGGTGTGCTCGACGCGCGCCAGCTGCCGCCCGAGGCCGTCGCCGTGCTGGGACATACCAAATCCGAGCGTATCACGACGATGATCACCGACCTGGTCGCACACAGCGGCAACGGGAAAATCAATTTTTCCCCCGAGGTCGAGGCCGCCTACGCCGTGCTGAAGGACTTTATGTACGCGACGGTCTACGTCGACAAGGAGGCCAAGCGCGAGGAAAAGAAGGTGGACAAGCTCATCAGCGAGCTGTATGCCCGCCTGTGCGACGAACCGGCCCTGATGCCGAACTTTTACATGCAGATCGCCTACAATGAGGGCGTGGATCGTGCCGTGACCGACTACATCAGCGGCATGAGCGACGAGTTCGCCACGCGCCTGTTTGAGGAACTGTTCGTTCCGCAGAAGTGGAAGGTTTTGTGAGCAAATAATAAATAATAAAGATTGTGGAGCGCGTCGCTCAAAAAAATCCCGTAGGGGCGCATTCTATATGCGCCCGCGGAGGTCTGCGCCGCCGCGAACGGGCACGGGCGGATATGGAATCCGCCCCTACGTTTTTTTGAGCGGAGCGCAGCGATGCGCTCCACAATCTTTATTATTTCTTATTTATTATTTATTATTTTGAGAAACGGAGGTGCAGCCTATCCCATGATACCCCAGGAATATATACAGGAAGTCGTGCGGCGCAACGACATTGAAGAAGTCATCGGCCAGTATGTCCAGCTGCGCCGCCGCGGACGCACGGCCACGGGTCTGTGTCCGTTCCACAATGAAAAAACGCCGTCCTTCGTCGTTTACCCGGATACCCAGAGCTTTTACTGCTTCGGCTGCGGTGCGGCGGGCGATGTCATCAACTTTGTGCGCAAGTACAACAATCTCGGCTATGTCGAGGCTGTCAAGCAGCTGGCGGGCCGCGCCGGTATGCCGCTGCCCGAGGAGGATGACCGCGAGTCCCGTGCGCGCCAGCGCCTGTTGGAGATCAACCGCTGCGCCGCGCGCTACTTCTACGAGAACCTCAACGCCAAAACGCCGGAGGCCGCCATGGCCCGCCGCTACTGGAAGGAAAAGCGCGGCCTGTCCGACGCCGCCATCCGCCGGTTCGGCCTTGGCTACGCGCCGGAGGACTTCGGCGGCCTGCTGCACTACCTCAAGCGCCGCGGCTTCAGTGAGGAGGAGCTGGAAACCTCCGGCCTCGTCAAGCGCAGCGCCAAGGGCAACCTCTATGACATCTTCCGCCACCGCGTCATGGTGCCCATCATTGATGTGCGCGGGGCCATCATTGCCTTCGGCGGGCGCGTGCTGGACGACTCCAAGCCCAAGTACATCAACAGCCCCGAGACGATGGTCTACCACAAATCCCGCACGCTTTTTGCACTGAATATCGCCAAAAAGTCAAAAAACCGGCGCTACATTCTCTGTGAGGGCTACATGGACGTCATCTCGATGCATGAGGCCGGGTTTGACACGGCGGTCTGTGCCTGCGGCACGGCCCTGACACCCGAGCAGGCCAAGCTGCTGAGCGAGTACGCCGACGAGGTCGTTTTGAGTTACGACTCCGACGAGGCGGGCCAGAAGGCCACCGAGCGCAGCCTTGGCATTCTGGGCAGCACGACGCTGAAAGTCAGCGTGCTAAGCTACCAAGGCGCGAAGGACCCGGACGAGTTCATCAAAAAATATGGCCGCGAGCGGTTCGAGATGCTCTTGAACGGCACGGCCAACCCGACAGAATTCCAGCTGAAAAAGAGCAAGGCCAAGTATGACCTGCGCAGCGACGACGGGCGGCTGAGCTACATCCGGGAGGCCATCGAGATTCTGACCGAGCGCGGCGTCAGCCCGACGGCGCGGGACGTCTACGCCGGGCGGCTGGCCGACGAGACCGGCGTCTCAAAACAGGCCATCCTTTCCCAGCTCAACGGGGCGCTTCAGGCCGCTGCGCGCCGCAGCTACCGCAAGGAGCAGCGCGACCTTTCCAAGGAGGGCATCGCGTCGGACATCCGCGTGCCCTACACCAGCAGCGGGGAATCCGCCCTCGGCGCGGCCAACGCGGCGCGCCAGCTGGCCGTGGCCATGCTGCAGGACCCCGAGCAGGTGCCCTACGTCCGTGCGCGGCTGGATATGTCCACCGTGCTGGTGCCCGAGATGCAGCGCGCGCTGGAGGCAATTTTCCGCTGTGTGGACGAGCACCTGCCGCTGAACCAGACGTCATTACAGCAAATGCTGGATGAGGCCGCGTTCCAGCAGCTGGCCCACGGGCAGGCGTACAACCACGACATCCGTCTGCAAAGGCAGGATATTGATATGTATCTGGACCGCTTGCAGACCGCCAAGCCAATCGGTGAGCAGGTCAAGGGTATGAGCGACGGCCAGCTGGAAAGCTACTTTGCAAACCTCGGCAAAAAGAAGGGCGCCCGCCCCGCCGAGACAGACGAATAACGACATTCCGACATACTTTGTCAAACAATAGAAAACCAAAAGGAGAACGTACTTATGGCAGAAAAGAAAGATCCGATCCGCAGCCTGATCGACACGGGCCGCCGCGCCGGCAAACTGACCAGCAGTGAAATCAGCGACGCAATGGAGGAAAATGGCAACGTTCTTGACGTAGAAGCGATGGAAAAGCTCTACGAGGAGCTGGAAAGCAACGGCATCGAGATCGTCGACGACACGCCCGTTGACGTCAGCAGCGCCCTGCCTAGCTCCGAGGAGGGCGCGGACGACTACGAGGACGGCCTGACTGCCGACGGCATCACGATTGACGACCCGGTCAAGGTCTACCTGAAGGAAATTGGCCGCGTGCCGCTGCTGTCCCCCGAGGAGGAAACCGAGCTGGCACTGAAAATTCAGGCCGGCGGCCCCGATGGCGAGAAGGCCAAGCAACGCCTGAGCGAGGCCAACCTGCGTCTGGTCGTCTCCATCGCCAAGCGCTATGTGGGCCGCGGCATGCAGTTCCTGGATCTGATCCAGGAAGGCAACCTGGGCCTGATCAAGGCTGTCGAAAAGTTTGACCACACCAAGGGCTTCAAGTTCTCCACCTACGCAACGTGGTGGATCCGTCAGGCCATCACCCGCGCCATCGCCGACCAGGCCCGCACCATCCGCATCCCCGTGCACATGGTCGAGACGATCAACAAGGTCAAGAAGGTGTCCAGCCAGCTGCTGCATGAGTACGGCCACGACCCCAGCGCCGAGGAGATCGCCGAGCGCCTTGACATGCCCGTGGATAAGGTCCGCGAGATCATGCGCGTCGCACAGGAACCCGTCAGTCTGGAGACACCCATCGGTGAGGAGGAGGACAGCCATCTGGGCGACTTCATCCCCGACGATGACGCACCCGTGCCCGCCGAGGCCGCCAGCCAGACCCTGCTGAAGGAGCAGCTGGCCGACGTGCTCAAGACCCTGACCCCGCGTGAGGAAAAGGTCCTGCGCCTGCGCTTCGGCCTGGAGGATGGCCGCCCCCGCACGCTGGAGGAGGTCGGCAAGGAGTTCAACGTCACCCGTGAACGCATCCGCCAGATCGAAGCCAAGGCCCTGCGCAAGCTCCGCCACCCCAGCCGCAGCAAGAAACTGCGGGATTTCCTGGATTGATTTGATACGTGAATAAAAGTACCCCGCCCCGCTTGTGAAAATAAGCGGGGCGGGGCTTTGGTTTGTGTGGGTGTTATGGCCGCTCTGTAGGGGCGGCTGCAATGTTCCACGGGCGAGCAATGCTCACCCCTACAAGGCGTCAAACAAAATTTATGCCTTATTCCTCGCAATACACCTCAATCGCTTTCGCTGCAAACTCCGCAGTGCCGGGGCCGCCTGCGGCGTTGATGTTGGCGGTGAACTCTCCGCCTGCGCCGTACATTTGGCCGAGCTGGGCGAAAATCTCCTTTGTGCAGGTGTAGTAGTGCTCGGTGATGAAAGCTTGCAGCTTGGCGGCCTGCGCCTGCACGGCGGGGCTGTCGATGGGCAGGTTTTGCAGTGCGCCGAACCCGGCGGTCAACGCCATCAGCTGATTGTTTATATCGCTGCTCTCCTGCACCGTGCGTTCGGCGGCGTTCCGCTCAAACTCGCGGTAGGCGGGGGTGTCGCCCCAAGATTCCTTGGCGCGGCGGGTGTACTCGTCAATGCGGGATGTATCAAATTCTTTGAATTGCATAGTGTGTCCTCCTGCGGCTTGCAAAGTCCGCGCCAGCTGTATCAAATCTTCCAAGTGCTGCTTTTTCAGCGTGAGAAGCTCAATTTGCTGGCGCAGAGCCTTGCGGCGGTCAAAATTCGGGTTGTCCAAAATGGTGCGGATGTCCCGCAGGGGAAACTCCAGCTCCCGAAACAGCAAAATCTGCTGCAAACGTTCCAGCGCGGCATCGTCATACAGCCGATAGCCTGCTTCGGTACGGCCCGCCGCGCGCAGCAGACCGATTTTATCGTAATATTGCAGGGTCCGGATGCTCACTCCGGTCCACTTGCTCACTTCGTTCACTGTCATCATCTTGCTGTCCTCCCTTGCGACAGCCACAGTATACGCTATGACGCTGCGTCAGGGTCAAGAGGTTTTCTGAAAAATTTTTCAGCCTTCCCTCTGCTCCACGATTTCCAAGCTGTCACGCCCCACACGGCAGAGCAGAAACAGCACCCGCACACCTGCGGCCTTTGCTTCGGCCAGTGCCGTACCAAACTCCGGCTGTGTGCTGACATTTGGCCGCACCTCGGTGATGCCTTCCATCTGAATCACGAAAGCCACTGCGCACCGATACCCTGCCTGCTGTGCCTGCGCCAGCTCGTGCAGGTGCTTCACGCCGCGCTCGGTAGGTGCATCCGGGAAATAGCCGATACCGTCCACTTCCAGTGTGCAGCCCTTGACTTCCATCAGATACTTTTGCTCGCCCTTTTCCATATAAAAGTCGATGCGGGACTTCCCATAGGTGAATTCCGGCTTGATATAGTCGTAGCCCTGTTTTGCAAGCCACTCTCCTACTACCTTGTTGGGTGCCTGACTGTCCATGTTGACCCAACCAAGCCCCTGCTTATGTACCGCCACAAGGTCGTATTTTGTTTTGCGTTTCGGGTTATCTGACACTTCCAGCCGAACCGCCGTACCGGGCAGTAGCAGTTCCTTGCACCGCCCGGTGTTCTTGACATGGACGGTTTCCACTGCTCCATTCACTTCCACATGGGCAATAAAGCGGTTGGGACGGTCAACAAAAATGCCGTCTGCGATCTCTCTGTATTTCAATCTTTACTCCATTTTCAGTACAGGATTCGGGAGCCATGCCCATCCTGTTTACCAAGATACAGTTCCACGACCATCCTGCCGCTTTCACTGTTGCAGAGCTCTTGCCTGATACACCCGCTCCGTCCGGGCATCGAAGCAGCAGAAAATCACCTGCA
>OMDW01000486.1_pt1 | contig 11560 bp, 10 predicted proteins | sample 1673661 | NCBI WGS metagenome assembly OMDW01 (sample SAMEA103958118, study PRJEB25191) | human gut metagenome
TCCGGAGGCTTTTTTTGTATACGCACGCATGAAATGTGGCCTCTACCGTTTTTTCGGCTCAGTTTGAAAACTTGGGGGAATTAGTTAAAAACCTTATCTTTCCCGTGGGTGTGGATACCTTTCCCACGGAACTGTCCGGAAGGCTCCGCCATGTCTTTTCTCCGGCAGGGGCAGGTCCGGAAACCCTCACCGGGTACTTATGCCTTGGAATAGGGACTGGAAATAGAACAGGCAGGTCTGAAGGCCTGCCCTGATAGAGAACCGGGAGATGATTATAGAGTCTTTATGCAAGCTATCAGTTTGTCGACATCTTCTTCTGTTGTATCGAAAGAGGTAACAAGTCTCATTTCTCCTATGGTTTCGTTCCAAAAGTAGAAATGATAATATTCTTGTAGCTTATCTTCTTTTTCACGCGGCATGATGAAGAATAATTGGTTGCTCTCCACCGTTTGGGTAAATTTTATATCAGGCATTGTGGAAAGTTTCTTGTACAAGCGTTGCGCCATTGCGTTGGCATGTTGTGCGCATGTTAACCATAGGTTATCTTCAAGGAAGGCTGTGAACTGGCAAGAGATATAACGCATTTTGCTGGCCAATTGGCAGGCTTGTTTTCTGGCATAACGTGCTTCCTTTATCAAATCCTGATTGAAAATCACTACACATTCGGCTCCCATCAGTCCGTTCTTTGTTCCTCCCAAAGTCAATGTGTCAATTCCGCATGCTCCTGATATATCATCAAGACTCATTCCCAATGCTGCCGCGGCATTAGAGATACGGGCACCATCCATATGCACAAACAGTCCATGCCGATGTGCAAATTCTGTCAATGCGCATATTTCTTCTGGTTTATAAATTGTTCCCAATTCACTACATTGACTTAGGTAAATTGCTCCGGGCTGAGAATGGTGTTCTATGCCAAAGTTAACCATAAATGGTTTTAGTAATTCCGGAGTCAGTTTGCCATCCGGAGTAGGAATTGTGCGCATGAAACAGCCAGTGGCTTTACTGGGGGCACCACATTCATCTACAACAATGTGAGCTGTGTCGGCACAGAAGATAATATGGTAAGGACGGGTCATTATTTGCAGCGCCATAGTATTACTGCCTGTGCCATTAAAAACAAACAGTGCTTCACATGGACGTGAAAATAGTTCTTTCACTTTGTGGGCGGCTTCTTTTGTCCACGGATCATCTCCATAGCCAAGTGCATGTCCGTTATTGGCCTTCATTAATGCTTCCATGATACGGGGATGTACACTTGAATTATTGTCAGATGCAAAACTTCTCATATTCTTTTTCTATTTTACAATTTATTTGTAAAGGTAGGAGCTTTTTCAACAAAATGCAATGAAACGTCATTGAAATAAATACGCAAAAAGAGTATCATGCAGATGTATTATACGTGTAATGCTTTTATCTGATCTTTGCCATCGGAAAAATAACAAGGTAAAAGTATGATGAAAGCTCAGATGAAAGGCATTAGCCTTATGATAATTCTCTTGATGTTGGTATTGACCGTACAGGCGGCTGCTTTGAGAGGAACTGTAACAGATAAAGCGACTAAAGAGCCACTTATTGGTGCTGCTGTACAGTTAAGTGGTACAAATACAGGAACTATTACTGATGTGGATGGTAATTTCGAACTTGCAGGATTAAGAAATGGAACGTACAAGCTTATTATATCTTATGTGTCTTATTGTACACAGACTGTTGAGGTTACAATAAACGGTATGTTCGAAATAAAAGTAGAACTAGAACAGGATAATCAACAATTAGGAGAAGTTGTGGTTGTAGCGGATGCTAAAAAGAATACGGAGAATGCTATTATTACCCAACAACGTACTAGCTTGGTTATGCAAACGGGAGTTTCTGCCCAGCAGATTACCAAGACGCAAGATAAAGATGCTTCGGAAGTGATTCGCCGTGTACCGGGTATCAGTATAATTGAGGAGAAATTCGTTATGGTACGTGGGCTTTCACAACGGTATAATAATGTGTGGATTAATAATAGTGCCGTACCTAGTTCTGAAGCCGATGCGCGTGCTTTCTCTTTCGATATTATTCCATCGTCGCAGTTGGATAATATGTTGGTAGTGAAATCGCCTGCACCGGAATATCCTGCTGATTTCAGTGGTGGTTTTATTTTAGTGAATACCAAAGATGTTCCTAGCAGTAATCTGTTTACTATTTCGGTTGGAACTAGTTTAAATGATCAGACTCATTTTAAAAAGTTTCTGTATAATAAAGGAAGTGGCACAGATTTTCTAGGTTTCGATAATGGCTTTCGTAGCTTGAAAGGTGGAATCAATGCTGTGCTTAGTCCGATGAACAATGGCTATGATTTATTAAATAATGGGTTAAATAATGACTGGACCGTTAAAGATCGTAGGCCCTTGGCAGATCTTAGCCTGAATATGAATTTCAGCCGTCGCTGGGTGGATAGTAGCGGACGTACTTTGGCTATATTAGGAACAGTGAACTATAGCAATAGCTATAGGACATATCTGGATATGGATAACAATTTGTTTGGTGCTTATGATATGACTCACGATTGTTCTAATTATTTACGTAAAAGTATAGATGACCAATATAATCATAGTGTTCGTATAGGAACTATGCTGAATTTTACTTATATACCTGCCAGTGGTAACAGTCGCTATGAGTTTAAGAATATTTTTAATCAATTAGGGAAAGACCGCTATACTTACCGTAAGGGAACAGATGCACAAAGTGATTATGAAGAGAGTGCGGAATATTATTATCAGAGTCGTACCACTTATAATGGTCAATTTACGGGGAAGCATACATTGGGTAATACCGATAAGTTGGATTGGAGTGCTGGATATTCTTATGCCAATCGGAATATGCCGGACCGCCGTCGATATACTACCGTACTCAATGAGGAGACCAATCAGTTGGAAGTAGAGAACTTGAATGAGATTAATCGGGAGTTTTCCCGATTGGATGAACATATTTTGTCGGCTAACATCAATTATCAGCACGATTTCTCTTTCGGGATTTTTACTCCTAGCCTGAAGGTTGGAGCTTACACGGAGCATCGTGCTCGTGAATATAATACCCGTTTTTTTATCTATAGTTGGAAAAATGGTTTGCCGGGTGCTTATAAAGTAATGAATGTCCCTAATGAATTATTACAAGAGAAGAATTATGGGGAGAATGGACTTTATTTATTGGAACAAGTGGATTGGCGCAATAATTACGAAGGCAATAATCTCTTGAGTGCTGGTTATGTAGGGGGTAATCTTCCGTTGGGCAAATTGAATGTATACGCAGGAGTTCGTTTTGAATATAATAGAATGGAGTTGGTTAGCCATACACAGAAAAACGAGGAAAGCCCCACTAGTGTGTTTTACACGTATGATGACTTTTTCCCGTCTGTAAATGCGGCTTATCGTTTGAATGATAAGCATCAGTTCCGTTTATCTTATGGACGTACTGTGAATCGTCCGGAATTTCGGGAGGTTTCTTCTTCTGTATATTATGATTTTGATCTTGCCAGCAATGTACAAGGTAATTATAATTTAAAGCCTGCTTATATTGATAATTTAGATTTTGGTTATGAGTTTTATCCCAGCAGTGGAGAGCTGATTTCTGTTTCTCTTTTCTATAAAAGGTTTAAGAATCCTATTGAATGGACTTATACTGTATCCGGAGGTACAGACCTTATCTATTCGTATGTCAATGCCAAAGGAGCGGATAATTATGGAGTAGAAGTGGATATACGCAAAAATCTGGATTTTATAGGTATGCGTAATTTTAGTCTTAGTCTGAACGGGGCTTTAATTAAAAGTAAAGTGAAATTTGAGCCGGGAGCCAAAGAGAAGGACCGTCCGATGCAAGGTCAATCTCCATATTTGATTAATGCCGGTTTCTTCTATCAACATGCCGATAGCGGATGGAATGCTGCATTGCTTTATAACCGTATCGGTAAACGTATTATTGGTGTAGGCCGTAGTTTGGGAACCGCAGACAATGAAGTCAGAGTACCCGATTCTTATGAAATGCCCCGTAATGCAGTAGATTTAAGTGTTTCGAAAAAAATTGGTAATCTGGAAATAAAGGTTGCTGTACGCGATTTGTTGGCGGAGAAAGTTTCTTTCAAGCAATTTGAAGAAACTAGACATGGAAAAGTGGAGCAAATTACTCGTCAATACAAATCAGGGCGTAATTTCAATTTGAACATTAACTATACGTTTTAAAATAGAATGAATCTTTCATTATTAACCAATAAACAAATGGAAATGAGAACTGACAAGTTTATGATTTACGTATTCTCAGCAATAATGCTGGGGGGAATGGTTGCTTGTAGCAGTGATGATCCGGAAACTGATACAGGAAACGGTAATGGCAACGGTGGAAATGCCGAAGCTCCTTATGTATGGGGGGCTGAGGGGGCTATTAAAACATGTGACCACTTGTTATTTGATGATGATAAAACAGAGAATGCCAAAGGTACCGTGATAGGAAATGGAGATCAGGAGTTTATTTTTAAGGGTACACAGACTTTGTCCAAAGGAACTTACCTGATGAAAGGATGGATTTATGTGGGAACTGGGTCGGTATTGACCATCGAACCGGGGACTGTTATCAAAGGGGATAAAGATACACAGGCTGCCTTGATTGTAGAACCGGGCGGCAAACTAATAGCCGAGGGTACTAAAGACGCTCCGATTGTTTTTACCTCTGAACAGCCTAAAGGCCAGCGTAAACCGGGAGATTGGGGGGGATTGATTATTTGTGGTAATGCCAAGAATAATCAGGGAGTGTTGAACCAGCAGATTGAAGGAGGTCCACGTACTAAACATGGAGGAAATGATGATGCTGACAATTCAGGTATATTGAGATATGTACGTGTGGAATTTGCTGGTTATCCTTTTCAAAAAGATAAGGAAATTAATGGTATAACTTTTGGATCTGTAGGTAGTGGAACTACCATTGATCATTTACAGGTTTCATATTCCAATGACGACTCTTACGAATGGTTTGGAGGTAATGTAAATTGTAAATATCTAGTGGCTTATAATGGATGGGACGATGAGTTTGATACAGATAATGGCTTCTCCGGTAAGGTCCAATATTGTCTTTCAATCCGTGATCCGAGAATCGCAGATACTTCTCAGTCTAATGGTTTTGAGTCGGATAATTGTGGAGACGCCTCATTGATAGAACCCTATACGACAGCCGTATTTAGTAATGTCACTTTTATCGGACCGTTGGGGCGTGATGCCAACTTTGTTAATAATGAGAGCTATATTACGGGCGGTAGCTTCAATCCTAATAATGGTTCAGCTTTAGGCAAGTTTCAGTCTGCTATGCAGATCCGGCGTTCCAGTCGTTTGAATTGCTTTAATTCAGTAGCTGTAGGGTATCCTGTCGGTTTAATTATTGATGGTGAGAAAGGTAATACAGTTGAGATGGCGAAGGCAGGAAACATAAAGTTGGAGAATATTTGGTTTGCAGGTATGACGGTGGTCGGTTCTGATGCTAACAAAGTATATGATGATGTGCTTTATGATGCCGTGAACAAGCAAATCATTGATGCTGGACAAGAGTCTTATTCTTCTACTTTTTTCAAGACTCAGAAAGGAAATAAAGTATTGACTGATGTCAATGAGTTGAAATTCAAGGACGGGCGTAATATCGGTGTTAATTATATGCCGGATGCAGATAGCCCTGTGTTGACAGCCGCTTCATTTAATGACGCACTGTTGAGCAGCGGTTTTGAGACAGTAGAATATATCGGAGCGTTTGGAACAGATGATAATTGGTTGGATGGCTGGACTAATTTCGATCCTAATAATACAGACTACTAATACACCTTTGAATATACACACATAGCTGTTAATTTTAGGGGATTCTATGCGGTAAAGTCATAGAATTCCCTTATTTTTGTATCCAAACCTAGAAACTATTAATTAATACACCTATGTATCCATTTAAATTTAACCCCATTCTGAAATCCACCATTTGGGGTGGAGAAAAGATTATCCCGTTCAAACATCTGAATATTGAACAGCCTCAGGTTGGCGAAAGTTGGGAAATTTCTAATGTCCCAGGCGATGAGTCTGTTGTTGCTAATGGAACTGAAGCCGGCAAAAATTTGAGCCAGTTGGTAAAAGAATATAAAGGTTCTTTGGTAGGAGATAGTAATTATCAGCGTTTTGGCGATAATTTTCCCTTGTTGATCAAATTCATTGATGCTTGTGACGATCTCTCTATACAAGTGCATCCAGATGATGAACTGGCAAAGAAGCGTCATAATTCGATGGGCAAGACCGAAATGTGGTATGTTATTGACAATGCCGGGGGGAAAGCACATCTGCGTTCGGGATTAAGTAAAAAAATTACTCCCGATGAATATGCTGCAATGATTGCTGATAATACTATTTGTGATGCATTGGCTGATTATGCCGTACAACCGGGTGATGTGTTTTTCTTGCCTGCAGGACGTATCCATAGTATTGGAGCCGGATGCTTTATTGCTGAGATTCAGCAGACCTCGAATGTGACTTATCGAATTTATGATTTCAATCGTAAGGATAAAAATGGCAATACTCGTGAGTTGCATACAGAATTGTCAAAAGATGCCATAGATTATTCTGTAGAAGAGGATTATCGTACTCATTATACTCCGAAACAGAATGAATCTGTCGAGTTGGTTACCTGTCCGTATTTCACTACTTCTGTTTATGATTTGACTGAAAATATGACGATAGATTATAGTGAACTTGATTCATTTGTAATTTATATTTGCATGGAAGGTACATGTACGGTAACTGATGGGGATGGTAACTCATTGGAATTGCAAGCCGGTGAATCTATCCTTTTCCCTGCCACAACAAAAGAGGTGAAAGTGACTGTGGAAGGTCATGTTAAGTTCTTGGAAACTTATGTATAAAGATTCGTTTTGTTTTTGATAAAATAAACTGCTGCTTTCATTGTATGTATTGGAAACAGCAGTTTATTTTATTAAAAACAATGTTTCCTGTTTAAAAGGTAAACTTTAGGCATACAGGCTTATTGGTTTTTATTGTTTTGCCTGTGTCTTTCAGTAGCCCTGTTTGGGAATCTCTTTCAAATACTTGTATGGAGTTGCTGTCTCTGCAGGCCACCAACAGGTATCGTCCGTTCCGGCTGATAATAAAATTACGTGGATGGATACCAGTAAGCTGATAACCTGTCTTTGTTAATGTTCCTTCTTCCTGATTTATGGAGAAAATAGCGATACCGTCTGCTTTTAAGCGGTTGGATGCATACAGAAATTTTCCATCAGGTGAAATGTGAATATCTCCACTACCTTTGGCACCCACTGTGTCAGCTTCTATATATTGTATGGTGTTTAATTTTCCTTTGTCGTAAGAGAAAGCTATAACTTTTCCTGAGATTTCATTAATCAAATAAGCGAATTTTTGGTTCGGATGGAAACAAATGTGGCGTGGTCCTGATCCTGATTCTACTTTTATATTAAATTCTTCGGATTCATTCAGCAAGGAATGGGATACACCATCAGTTACATTCTCACTAACAGGAAATACATGAATCTGGTCTGTACCTAAATCACTGGCAAGTAGATATTTATGGTCTGGAGTGAATTCTATACAATGTAAATGTGGCTGTGTTTGTCTCTCTTTGTCAAGACTATTTCCTGTAAAGGAAATAAGGCGTGTTTCGGATTTTAATTTGCCGTCTTTATCTAGTGGGAAAACGGTAATACTACCTCCCATATAATTTGCTGTCAAGACAAATTTTTCCGACGGGCTGAGAGTTATATAACAAGGTGCACCGCCGTCAGTGGGTTGAGAATTAAGCAAAGTTAGTCTCTTTTGTTCTTTATCGAATTTGATGGCATTGGCGGTAGAACTTTTTCCGGAATCCTCCCCTACAGCATATATTCTTTCTCCATCAGCCGACGGGATGAGGAAAGATGGGTTGGATATTCCTTTTATTCCGCTGATATATTGTGAGTTGCCATTTTGTTCATCAAAGTTATAAACCTTGATACCTTCTTCCTCCGGAGTTGCATAACTGCCTACCAACATATACATCATATTCGGATTTTCTTCAACTGTAATTGCTTCCGTTTGTTTCTTGGGAGAGGGTATACAGCCTCCCAGTATCATACTGCTCATACACAATACCATTAATTTTTTGTTCATATTGTCTGATCTGTTAGGATTAGAAAAATTATTTTCAAAGATACATTGTTCTCATTAAAATGCGCTAAATAAATGAATAAATAATTGGATATTAACAGAAGTGTGTGTATATTTGTAATCTCTTTATGAGTTACCAGTACGGGGTTGACTGGATTTGACAGCGTGGCTAAGTGGTATGTAAGCATGCAGTGCGTGGTTGATTGGCACTATAATCCCAGTTTTCAAAATTTTATCTGGCAACGAAAATTATGCTCTTGCTGCTTAATCGAATCATAGTAGATTAGCTTTATTTCTGCCAAAGTGGTGGAAACGAGACATCACTCAAAAGCTCTTGTTCCGAAGCGTTTGATCAAGTGGTGCAGTAAAATCGGGAATAGTTAGAGATCCGCCTCGTGTCTCTTACGAAAATTTAGAGGATAAGGTATAAGTTGGTGGCTTCGGTCCTGCTTATACTCGAAAATTTAGGCGAAGATAAGCATGTAGAAAGCGTATGGCTTCCTCGTTTGGACGAGGGTTCGACTCCCTCCAGCTCCACGAATGGATTTGAAAACCGCTGATTTTCAGCGGTTTTTCTTTTGTGAAAATCAGATACTCCCCCTTTTACTCCCCCTGTCTTTTATATTCATTTAACCTGTTCCTGTTAAATACCATAAAAAATGAACTTATTTCTTGATTAGATTGGGACTTGATACTTTTATTACTGTGTGTAGATTACTTGTTTCATAAACGAAAAGAGGAACCATACGTAATCCATTGTATAGTTCCTCCTAAATACTATGTAAAAAGTTTATATTATAGTTTTTCAATCTCTTCTTTAGACAATCCTGTAGCTCCAATAATTAATTCCATTGCAGTTCCTGATGACTTTAGATAACGGGCGACTTCGATAGCTTTCTTTCTTTCTCCTTCTTCAATCCCTTCCGCCCTTCCTTCTTCACGTTCAGTATTGATATTATCACGAAGGATTACAATATTATCCAAGTGACGGTAGTAAGCGGCAAGTTCATCTTTAGTCATACTATCCAACTTTAATCTCTCACGAGCCTCCTCAAGACCGGGAGCTGTGGCAATGATTATGAAGTCATACCCCTCACACTTCTCCAAAGCGTCAGCCATACGGTAAAGCCCGTCAACGCTTCCTTTCAGCTTTTCGTCTGCCTGCCTTAAAAGACTGTCCCCTGCAAGTATTTCACCGCACTCGGTATGCTGAACCGCTTCCGATATGCTTATCCTGCTGTCATCAAGGAGAACATCATAAACGGTCGCCGCACGGTAGGTATCAGTGCTGTTGCACTGCTGATCGCAGTCGATAAGGAGCGTTCTGTATCCACGCTCGGTAAGTATAGCCGAGATAGCTGTTGCGGAGCTTGATTTTCCTACTCCGCCTTTCATATTCGCCAAAGTTATAACTTTCATATCGGTATCCTTTCTCACGCAAGCTCAAGCCTGTTCATTTTTTCTATCCACTTATCAACAGCATTTATCAAACCCTCATAAGCCTCGTACTTCTCTAAAAGCTCGTTATAGAGATCAATATCGTCCTCATCTGCATCTTCGGGAAGTTCGGGCTTGTCATAATAGCCGTTAAATTCAAGGTAGTCACGGCGTTCACGGAGATAACCGTAAAATGCGGAATGAATACCCTTTGCATAATTGGTTTCGCCATTGTCATAAAGCTCCTCAATCTTCTCGGCAAACGCCGCACAGGTCATATCGTATTGGTCGGAATCAAGCTCGTCCATAATACAGAACGATGATCTTGCAATGTCCTCCCAATCCTCATAATAATCGGAGGTTTCGCAGGCACAGCCTATATCCTCTAAAATGTCGGTTACTCTCTCATAGCTTTCATCGGAAATTCTTAACATAACAAATACCTCTTTTCATTTATTTACATATTTAAGCGTGTTCCAGACCGCCCTGCGTTCTTCGGCGGTCATCGGATTACGCTGTGGCTTCGGCTTTCTGCGTTCGGCATAAGCCCTTAACGCTTTTTCACGGATATTCCTGATCCTTTTCTCACGGCTGATAATGACCTCTGCCTGTGCCGAAAGAATCGTCTTGGCAATGATAAACTCACTCTTGGAATCAGTCATCTTCGTCCTCCTTTATAAGTCCCTGCCTGTCATATTCACGGTACATTCTGCCGATAACACCGCTTAAAAGCTCCTCCGCATAATCGTTAAAGGTCATATCGGTTTCGCCGTCTGCCTTTTTCAAAAGGCGGAGCTTGTTGAAGTCCTTATCCGAAAGACTGAATTCAAATTTAACTGCCATAGATCATTACCTCCATTTGATGTTCCACCGGAACATTTCATTGTTTTCGTTTTTTCTTACAATTACATTTTACTACTTGCGACAGTAGTTTTCAATAGTTATCCCGGACAAAGTTTTCGGAAAATTCCGGTGCAATGTACACATTGACTTCTGCGTATGGGTGTGATATAATAAGGTATTAAATACTTACGCAAGTAGAAAGAGTGATAATATGCCCGTATCGGAAAAGCAAAAGGGTTACGCCCGCAAATGGGACAAAGAGAATATGCACACCATTTCCACCCGTGTCCGAATGGAAGAATTCAAGGACTACAAGGCTTGGTGTGAAATGCGTGGGGTTTCCGTCACCTCCGAGATAAAGCGGTTTGTTATGGAAGAGCTTGACAAGTATTATGCTGAGCTTGACCGTCTGCATGAGGAAGAAATGAAAAAGTGATTTTGGTTATCCGCCCCTTTCTTTGATTTATATTTGATTTTTTTATTTTGATATGGTATAATGCTTTTAACAGCAGATTGAATATGTCTGCTCGACAAATCGGAATTTGCGGAGGTGTTTTATGTGCCGGCTTTTAAAGGATTGGAGTGGACATTTGATACAGTTGCTTCTACATATGAAAAACTACGTCCGGGTTACGTCAAAGAATTGTATCAAACATTATTTGATTATGCTACTGTTGATGAAAAGAGTAATGTAGTCGAAGTGGGAAGCGGGAGCGGACAGGCAACAACTCCTATATTAAAGACAGGCTGCCGATTGACGGCAGTCGAATATGGAAAACGGTTTTCTGATCTATTAAAAAACAAGTTTAAAGAGTATCCGAATTTTTCAGTAATTACAGGTAAATTTGAAGATACAGAATTTGAAGAAAATGCTTTTGATTTGGTCTTTTCAGCGACGGCATTCCATTGGGTCCCGGAGAAAACAGGGTATGAAAAGGTGTTTTCTATGTTGAAAAAAGGAGGTGTTTTTGCACGTTTTGCAAATCATCCGAATCGTGATAAGGGAAATCCTGCACTTTCACAAGAAATAGATGAAATTTATGATGAATATTATAATAAATACAATAACAGAAAACGTGAAGTTTTAGCTGAATATACAGAAGAAC
>OMDW01000488.1_pt1 | contig 11542 bp, 7 predicted proteins | sample 1673661 | NCBI WGS metagenome assembly OMDW01 (sample SAMEA103958118, study PRJEB25191) | human gut metagenome
TCAGAAGCCCTGCGGTGCATCAAGCCAGCTGTATTTGCTGGTTCTGGTTTGTGATATCCGCAACCACAGAGGCTTCTTCCAGTTCTGGCTGATACCAATAGTTTTTGCGGTTGGGCTGATTTCCAATGTAGAGTGTTTTCAACCCCAGTGCTACGCGGGCGCGGCGTATGGTGCTTACCGAGATATCCCGCTCGGCGCACAGGCGGTACACCTCGCCCGCCTCTACCCAGCCCACGAAGGACAGCTGCTTTTCCAGCGCCTCGATGGCGTTGGCAAGGGCGGCAGAGGGGCGGCCGTTGCCGGTGGCGGGGGTGCCCGCCTCCCGGATGATGGCGTCGGCGGTAAGGGTGCAGGGGCCGTCGTAGGCCACCGTGCCCTGCGGACAGATGCGGTAGCGCTGGCTTTCGCCGGGCTGGCCAAGGCTGTTTTTGGCGTGGGCCACCACCCGCACCTCCGGGTGCTCCGGGTCCCGCCCGGCGATGAGGATGCTGCGGGCGGCGTTGCGGAAATCGCTGGAGCCAAGCAGACGGTCCAGCGCGCTGCATACCCCGGGGCCGGGCTTGCTCATATGACTGATGAGCAGCACTGCCATGTCCAGCTCCTTGGCAAGGGCACCCAGATGGTCAAGCAAGGGGCGCACCTGCTCGGCGCGGTTCATCTGCACCCCCTGCCCCAGATAGCTCTGGATGGGGTCGAACACCAGCAGCGCCGGGCGGTACACCCGGCACAGAGCGGCAAGCTCCTCGTCGCCCATGCTGTAACTGGCACCATCCTGAAAATACAGCCGGTCAAGGTCTGCCCCCATGGCCTCGGCGCGGGGACGCAGCACCTTGTTGGGGTCGTTCTCGGCGGTAAGGTAGAGCACGGTGGCGGGGGGCTGCGGCGGGGTGTCCGGCGCAAAGGCTGCGCCCCGGGTAAGCCGGGCGCACACGTCCAGCGCAAGGCTGGTCTTGCCCGCAGCGGACACGCCGCCCAGAATGCTTACCATGCCCCGGGGCAGGTAGGGCTGCACCAGATAGGCGGCGCGCTCCGGCGCAAAGGCGCTGGCGGGACGGATGCGGAACCGCCCGTGCCCGGCCTTCTGTTTGGCTTCGGCTTCGGCGCGCTGCTCCTCGGCAAGGCCTGCCTGCACATACTGCTGGCGGGCGTTTGCCACAAAGCCCTCGATATCCTGCCCCATGCGCGCCCCGCAATCGGTGAACCAGCTCTCCACCCGGCCGGTGTCCCGCAGCTGACGGCTGTACAGCTGCCCCCGCAGCAGCCGCAGGGCTTCCTCGCGGCGGTCTTTGTCCAGCGTATACACCAGCGTGGCGGTGTAATCGCTGAGCAATTGGGCGTCCGGCGCGTGCTCCAGATGCTGGCACAGCTCCGTCCACACCTCGTGCTGGACGGCCTGCGCCTTGTCGTAGGCGGTACGGTACTTGTTTGCGTCCATGTAAAAAACCTCCTTTGGACATAAAGTATCTACCCTTATCCTAAGGCGATGGACGCGGAAAAACCAGTGTGTACTTTTTGAGGGCCAGAGCGTATTATTGCACGCTGGATATACACATTGTAAATGCAAGCGCAGCCGCTGCAAAACAAAAATAAACGCAGCAGCGCATGGCAGCGCCCGCCGCGCGGGAAAACTCTGCCAAAAACTGGCGAAGTATTTCACCCCGCGTAATCCACCGAAAACGTGCGATTTTTGGGGGAGACAGCAAATGCCGGACAGCTTGCAGGCTGCCCGGCATTGTGCGTTGTGGTTATTTTTTGATCGCCCGCAGGATGCGGTTGGCGATGTACTTATGCCCGCTCACGGTGGGGTGGGCGTCGGTGGCGGTCATGGCAAAGGGGATGGGCACATAGGTCACATTCTCGTTCTGGGCGGCAAGGCTCTTGCTAAGGGCATTCAGCCGCCGGAACAGCTGCGTCCACTCCGGCAGCAGGGGCACAGGGTTCGTGTAGCCCAAAAGGATGATCTGCGCGTCCGGGTTCAGCGCCCGCAGCTGCGCTACCACCTGCGGCATATTGACGGCGGCTTCCTGATACGCCTGCTCGCAGATGGCGTCCGTGCCGCCGCCCAGCAGCAGCTGGGTGGTGGCCTGTTTTTCTTCCTTTGTCAGCCGCAGACGGGAAAGGTCGCTGTTCAGCCGCTGCAGGTTCTCAAAGCTGGGCTCGCGCAGCACGCCGCTGACCATGGTGGCTACCAGCTGCTCGCTCTTCCAGTTGGTGGCGTTGCCCAGCGCCACAAGGGCGGGCACCAGCGCATCGTTGGAGCCGATCTGCACACTGATGACATCCGCGCGCTTGAGGTAGTCCAGCATCTGGGGGTAGACGTAGTAGGTGCCCGCCTGCTGGTTCATCTGGGGCATTGCGCCGGTGTGCAGCATATCCGCAAGGTCGCCGGTGGTCAGCCCGGGCAGACCAAGGTTGATGGCGTGCTGACGGTCCAGCCCAAGGCCTTTGCCCACCAGCGAAACATAGCACTGCTCCGGGTAGCCCTCGAAGTTTGGGGCCGCGTCTATGCCGATGGCGGCTTCGGTGTACTTGACATCCGGCAGACCCACGCCGGAAACGATGCTGTCGCCCAGCGCCACATAGGTGCGCTGAGGATCGGGGGCAGGGGCTTCCGCAGTGGGGGCTTCCGCATCCGGGGCAGCTGCCTCGGCGGGCTGCTCCTGCGCGGCGGGGGCGGTCTGTTCCGGCGGCAGGGCGTCGGGCTGCTGGGCAAAGGCAGGCACAGCCAGCAGCACCAGCGCAGCGGCGCTGCACAGCCATGCGGTAAAACGGAGATGTTTCATGGAGGATTCCTTCTTTCTTAAAGGCAGACGGGTTTACCCCGCCTCTTCTTCCAGCTTACGGTAGTCGGCCTTACCGGCGGGGGTCAGGGGCATTTCGGGAATGATCTTATAGGCCGAGGCGGCGGGCTGCACATACTCCGGCAGCTCCTCAAGGCACAGCTGGCGCAGCTCCCGCAGGATCTGGCGCTTTTTGCCGGTGGCGGCAGGCTCCAGCACCACAAAAACGAAGGGCAGACGTCCCTGGGTGTGGTCGGTATCGGCGCAGCCCACCACGCAGCACTGGTGCACGGCGGGGTGGCGGCTGATGACGTTTTCGATCATGGAGGGGAACACCTTGAAGCCGTCGTGCCGGATGATGATGCGCTTGATGCGGGCATCCAGATACACAAAACCGTCCTCGTCCATGGAGCCGATATCGCCGGTGTGCGCCCACAGCTGGCCGTCCGCGTGGCGGCGCAGCAGGTAGGCGGTCTCCTCGGGCTTGTTGTAGTAGCCCTTCATGGCGGTGGGGGTGCAGATGCAGATCTCGCCGCGCTGACCGATGGGCAGCTCGGTCTCGGTGCCCGGCTCGAAGATGGAGACCACCGTGTTGACCATGGGGATGCCCACGCTGCCGGGCTTTGTCACGTTGCCGGCGGCGATGGTGGCAGCCGAGGAAACCTCGGTCATGCCGTAGCCCTTTGCCAGCGGGTACTCCACCCCGTGGGCTTTGAGGAACCGGTTCACCGTCTGCTCCGCGCCCAGCGAGAGAGAATCGCCTCCGGCGGCGTAGTTGCGGATGAAGGAGAGGTCTTTGTTTTTCAGCAGCGGGTCGGCGGCAAGCTGCTGGTAGTGGGTGGGCACGCCGAACATGTGCGCGGGCTTGTACTTCCACACCAGTGCGCCCAGCTTATCCGGGTCCAGATTGGGGATGATGATGATATGCAGCCCCATGACCAGCGGCATGTGGATGCCGCAGCTGTAACCGTAGGCGATGAAGGGCGGCATCACGTTCAGCAGCTTCTGCCCGCGGTGGAACAGACGGCTCTGGGCGGCAAACTCCTGTGCAAGGGCGTTGAAGCAGTAGTCGGTCAGCATAACGCCCTTGGGCGAGCCGGTGGTGCCGCCGGTGTGCACCACCACGCAGGTGTGCTGGGGGTCGTAGGGCACGGCGGCGGGGCTGTGCCCCTTGCCTGCGGCGATAAAGTCCTTCCAGCGCAGCACGTTGGAGGCGTAGCGGTTTTTATCCGGCTCTGTCAGCTTGTAGCCCACGGCTTTGGCCAGCGGCAGACTGTCGGCGGGGCTGAGCACCACCACCCGCTCCACGCTGGTGCGCTTTGCGGCCTGATGGCAGCGGGGGTACACCACGTTCAGGCAGATCAGCAGGCGGGACTCCACCTCCTCGATGTACTCCCGGATGCCCTCGGCGCTGTACCGGGGGTCTACCAGATTCAGGGTAGCGCCCAGCAGGTCGGCGGCATAGAAGGTGTAGACCACCTCCGGGGTCATCACGCTGACCACCGTGATGATATCGCCCTTTTTCACCCCCAGCGCCTGCAGGGCGGCGGCGGTCTTTTTTATCTGCACGATCAGGTCGGCGTAGCTGAACTTGCGGCCGTAGTATTCCAGCGCGGTGTCGCCCAGATGCCGCTCGTTGTTGCGGCAGACCAGCGCAAAGGCCGAGCACTCCGGCACGGATTGGTGGATGTACTTTTCGTCATAATATTTCAGCCATGGCTTTGCCTTGGAGGCGTAGACCGGCTCCTTGCCATCTTCCATCATAGGATCAGACCTTTCTTTATCATCATTCGGAGACCGGCTCTCCGAGAGCGGGTGCAGTTACATTGGCAGGGGCAGCGCTCTGCCCGGCGGGGATGGCAGCGGGCAGGGCGGTCTCTGCGGTCTGGGCTGCGGCAGTCTCCACGGTCGGGGCGGCTTCCACAGCGGTTCCGGCGGCGTTTTCCGCTGCCTTGGCGGCATCCTCGGCGGCCTTGGCGGCGCGTTCGGCCTTCAGCTGTTCGGCGCGCAGACGCGCTTCCTCCTGCCGCTTCTGGGTGCGTGCCTTGATGCGGCACACCGAGCACAGTCCCTCGGCGCTGTCCGGGGCAATGGGCTTGCCGCACTGCTTGCACAGGGTCTTGGTGCACTTGTGCAGCACCACGGGGCCAAGGGTGGTAAGCTGGTACAGCTTCATGCCGTCAAAGCCCTTGTTGGAGCACACGTTCATGCACACGCCGCACTCGCTGCACTTCCACGGGGTAAGTACGATGCGGGTCTGGCCGTTGGGCATATCCTCAAACTTCATAGCGTTGGCACGGCAGGCTTTTTCGCACCGGCCGCAGCCAAAGCAGTTGTCGGTGAACTTGGGCATATAGTAGCCGTACTGCAGGGGCGTTTCCATGGCGGCTTTCAGCTGCTTTGTGCGCTGGTGCAGCAGCAGGCGGAAGTCCACCCCGCTGTCCTCCTCGCTGCGCAGGCCGGGCAGCATCTGCAGCAGCTTTTTGGTGCCGCTCTTGGAGCCGTGGCTCACCTGTTCCAGCATCTCGCGGCGGGTCAGCTCCTGCACATGGTAGGGGTACTCCTTTTCCTCATACGCCAGCGAGAACCGCGCTTCGAACATCGGCTGACCGAAAAAGTCCACAAGGCGGGTCAGTTCTTTGCGCAGCTGCTCGGCGCACAGGTCGTTCTCGCACTGCCCGCAGGGGGTCAGGTCCAGCACGATCTTTTTGTTCAGCGCCAGATACGCCAGCGCCTCCCACGAGAGGGCACAGATGCAGCTGCGCACCACGGTGTTCTTGCGGGTGGACTTCTCACAGCCGATCCAGATGGTATCGTTGTCGGTGTCCGCTGCGGCGGTATCCCGCTGCACCTGCTCCGGCGAGGGCGCAATGCAGCCGCTGCGGCAGGCGGAAACGCACAGCCCGCAGTCGGTGCAGGGGTCCCAGTCCTTGACGAGGTTCGGGCGGGAGAAGATCTCCTCGCCGTAGGGGCAGATGTCCTTGCAGGTCGTGCAGGGCTTGCGGTGGGGGTGCAAATTCCAGCACTGGCGGCGGTTGATCTCGGGATGGCTGGTCTTCATCAGGGCATCCATTGCAGTTCTGGTAAAAAAGCCCATGGTCTTACTCCTTTTCCACAACAGAGGTAAGGGCGGCGTGGTCGAGCAGGAAACGCTGCACCTTCTGGTTGGTCACGGCGGCGGCGATGGCGTCCCGGCTCAGCACCTTGCGGATCTCTTCTTCCGGGGTGTCGTGCAGCTTGGAAAGGCGGGCGATCTCGGCGTCCACCTCCTGCTGGGTCACGGTGATCTTTTCGGCTTCGGCGATGGCGCGCACCGCCAGCATGGCCCGCAGCTGGCGCTCGGCTTCCTTGCGGTAGCCCTCCCGCACCTGCTCCGGGGTCAGCCCGGCGCTCTTGCAGTAGAGCTCCATGGTCATCTGGCTCTTGCGCAGCCGCTGGCGCAGCTGGGTCATCTGGTATTCGGCGTTCTGCGCCAGCAGCTCTGCGGGCAGCTCCACGGTCAGGTTCGCCCCCGCCATATCCAGCAGCGCCGCCCCGGCAATGCGGTCGGCGTTGGCTTCGTGGGAAAGGCGCTTTTTCTCCCGCAGGCTCTCCCGCAGGGCTTCCAAGTCCGCATAGCCCAGCGATTTTGCAAGGGCATCGTCTACCGGGGGCACCTGCTTGCGCTCCACTGTGTGCAGGCAGATCTCAAACTGCGCGGTCTTGCCGGAAAGCTCCGGCACCCGGAACTCGGCGGGGTAGGTGAAATCGAACCGGAAAGTCTCGCCCGCGCAGTGGCCGTACACCGCTTCTTCTGCGGCGGGCATCAGCTGCCCGGTGCCCAGCACCACGGTCACGGCTTCCATCCGGCTGTCCGGGATGGGCGCACCCTCCAGAAAGCCCTCGAAATCCAGCGTGACGCGCATCCCGCGGGCGGCGGGCGCATCAGTGGGCACAAAGGGCGCGTGGACCCGCGCCAGATTGCCGATGTCCGCTTCTACGGCCTTATCCGATACCGGGCGCACCCGGCGGGTGAAAGCAAGCCCCTTGTACTGCCCTAAAGTGGCAGCGGGCATGGTGTTTGCAGTTTGTTCCATAGTCGAACACTCCTTTTTACAAAAGCGGCGTTACAGCCCACGGGCGGCCAGCCAGCTTTCTGCGATCTGGGAGAACATCTCCGGGTACTGGGCATCTTCTTCTTTAAAGGCGCTCAGGTAGTACTCCACCTCGGCGCGGGTGGGGGCTACGGTGCGCCGCCAGATGGTAAAGGTGGTGCCGTTGCCCATATCAAAGGTGGCTTCCTGTGTAAAGTACTCGTCCCGCACCGCAAGGAACCTCTCGTTCAGCTTGTGGGACATCTCGCCGTTGCCCACAAAGGTCTGGGGGAAGGGGTCGGCGGTGAGGACATATTTGGCCTCGAAGAACTGCATAGGGAAGTTGTGGGTGCCCGGCACCGAGAAGCCGAAGGCCAGCTTATCGTTGATGGGGGTTGCAGGCAGCTGGCAGTTCTTGAAGTGATCCGGGCAGTACAGCATATCGTGGGGGATCATGTAGCTGATCTCGCCCTCGGCGCAGTGGGTGTCGATCCAGTTGGCAATGGCCTTGATCTGCGGCAGATCCCTGCGGTCATAGATCAGCTTGTCCAGCCGGACGAACTCCTCGGTGACTGCCAGCGGGAAGTGATCCACCAGAAAGCCCGGCAGGGCAATGGTGGTCAGGGGAGAGCAGCGCACCGAGGTGGCAAACACGAGGGTGAACACCCAGAACACGACCTTTGCCGTCCGGAAGCGGCTGATGCCCTCGGCCAGCGCCGCTGCGCCCAGCAAAAACAGGAGAAACCACCCCGGGAGGAACAGCAGCATCTGGTGGGAGCCGGTGTTCTGGATGCGGGTGAACAGCAGCATGCTCAGCAGGATCTCCAGCCCGGCAAGGCAGGGCAGCGCGGGCATTTTGCGCTTTTTCAGGCTGAACCACAGCCCCATGCCCACGAGCACAAGGTTCATCAGACCCATGCGCCAGAACTGCAGGCTGATCTCGGCTGCAAAGCCGCCGCCGTTATAGTAGGAATAGCGCTCGGCGTAGCTGTAAGCGAGGATGCGGCTGACCATCGGCCACAGCAGGATCAGCATGGCCACCATGCTCATCAGGCCGAACAGCACGAGGTTGCGCACCTGCAAAAGCGCCTGCTTTTTCTGCCCGGCGCGGGCAATGCGCGCGCTGCTTACCAGCACCAGCACCGCGTAGGCAAAGTAGTAGCCCACCACAAAATATAAGTACCACCGGCGGGAAAGGATGATGGCTGCCGTGGCGGCAAACAGCAGGCAGAAGCGCACCGGCTCCAGCTTTTCAAACCGGAAGTCCAGCGTGAGCAGCAGAATGCTGAAGCCGAAGATGAGGCCGAACCAGTCCGGCTGGCTGAGCATGGCGCTCATGCGCAGCCACGGGTAGGTGACCATCCAGGTCATGCCGATGAGGAAGTACCAGAAGCGGTTTTTCACCCGCAGCATCTGCCCCACCTTGATGGTAAGTCCTGCCAGCAGCACCAGCAGCATGGGCAGGATGCTGAACACCTGACAGAAGGCAAAGCTGTCGCCGGTGCGGTCGCTCAGGCAGAAGGGAAACTCCAGAAACAGGGTGATGAAGTTGGTGTAGTCCTCGGCAAAGGAGCCGAAGATGAACTGGAAGCCCGCCGCCGGGCCTTGCAGAAAGGCGGCTTCGGCCCAGTACTGTTTGTTGATATAGTTGACATAATCCCAGATATACACAAAGCTGCGGCGGCCAAGCGCCCAGAAAAAGTAGACCAGCGCTGCCGCCCACAGGCCGACGAGCACCGCCTTGTGGAAGAGGTCAAATTTGATTCCCGCCACCCGCAGCACCAGCAGCACACAGGCAAACAGGGCAAGGTTGCACCACAGGCTCACCAGCGGGAAAAAGAATTTGCTGCCGGGCGCAGCCAGCGCAAAAACGGCCAGCAGCACCGCTGCTGCCGCCAGCACCAGCACGATTTTCGCCGCAGCGGAAACGCGGGGCTTTGTAATGGGTTCGGACATGGAATAGGACCCTCCTTGCAAAATTTCACACCTTACAGTATAACAACTCCCCCGGGCACTGTCCAGCACCCCAGCGGCGAAAAATGCAGAATGTCCCGCCGCTTTCAAAGCAGACGGGACATTTTTGCGTAAATATTACTTATCGGAAACTTCCGCAGCGGCCTTTGCAGCCTTTGCCGCCTTGCGCTTTTGTGCCAGCGCCTTGTTGGCGCTCAGGCGGGCGGCGTCCGGGTTCGGGGCTTCCGGGGCAAGCCGCAGCAGATAGCTGCCCATGGCGGGCAGGTCCAGCGTCAGGGTGTAGTCCCGGCCGAACACGCCGCCGTCGGTAGTGTGGAAGCTCTGCTTGCGGTGCGCCTTGTGTACGCCGCCCCAAGTGCCGGCCTCGGTATCCAGCACCAGCTCTGCGCTGCAGGGGAACTTGAGGTACAGAGGGAACTTTTTGTGGGCGTGGTCCTGGGTGTTCATCACGCAGAGCAGGTTCTGCCCGCGCCCCTTGCGCAGCCATGCGTACACGCCCTCGGCACAGCTTTCGTTTGCCACCCACTCAAAGCAGTCCGGGTTGTACTCGCCGTCATACAGCGCAGGCTCGGAGGCGTAGGTGCGGCAAAGGGCGGCAAAGTATTTCTGGAAGGCATCGTGGAAGGGGTATTCCAGCAAATTCCAGTCCAGCTCCCGCTTTTCGTCCCACTCCCGGAAGTGTGCCAGCTCGTTGCCCATAAAGTTCAGCTTTTTGCCGGGATGGGTGTACATATAAAAATATAGGGTGCGCAGCTGGGCGCACTTTTCCGCGTAGCTGCCCCACAGCTTATCAATGATGGTCTTTTTGCCGTGCACCACCTCATCGTGGCTCAGCGCCAGCAGATACAGCTCGTTGTAGAAGTAGTGCATACTGAACAGCAGCTTGCCGTAGCAGCCCGGGCGCTCGCCGAAGGGGGTGGCAAAGTAGTCCAGCGTGTCGTGCATCCAGCCCATGTCCCACTTGTAGTCAAAGCCCACGCCCTCGTAGCGGGTGGGGGCGGTCACCTTGAGGAAGTTGGTGGAGTCCTCCGCCATGTAGATGCCGGTGGGCCAGCGCTCGTTCAGGCCGTGGTTCAAACTGCGCAAAAAGTTCACCGCGCCCTGATTCACGCCGCGGTTGGGGTCGCCCTGCCAGTACAATGCGCGGGAGATGGCGTCCATGCGGATGCCGTCGCAGTGGTAGACGTCCATCCACAGCCCGGCGGCGCTGCTTAAAAAGCTGCACACCTCCCGGCGGTAGTAGTTGAAGTTGCAGGTGCCCCACTCGCTCTGACCCACATCGCTGTCGTACTCGTACAGGTGGGTGCCGTCAAACTTTGCCAGCGCGTCAGCATTGGCGGCAAAGTGCACCGGTACAAAATCCATGATGACGCCGATGCCCATGCGGTGGCAGGCGTTGACAAAGCTGGCAAACTGGGCGGGGGAGCCGTAGCGGCTGGTCACCGAGAAGTAGCCGGTGGTCTGGTAGCCCCAGCTGCCGTCAAAGGGGTGCTCTGCCAGCGGCAGCAGCTCCACATGGGTAAAGTGATGCTCCAGCAGCCACGGGATGAGTTCCCGCGCCAGCTCCTCGTAGTTGTACCACCCGTCCGAGCCGTCCGGCTGGGTAGTGCCGGGCTTATGCTTCCAACTGCCGGCGTGCAGCTCGTAGATATTCAGCGGGCGGTTGCGGCATTTGTCCCGCCGCTCCATCCACGCGGTGTCGTCAAAGGTGAAATCCAGCTTTGTCAGCTTGCTGGCGGTGCCGGGGCGCAGCTCGGTGGCAAAGGCGTAGGGGTCGCTGCGCATCACGGCGCTGCCGTCCGCGCCATGCACGCGGTATTTGTACAGATCTCCTTCCGCAAGGCCGGGGATAAAGGCGCTCCACACGCCGGTATCGACTTTTTCCATGGGCACGCCGCGCTCCCAGCCGTCAAAGCCGCCGCACACCTCCACGGCGGTGGCACCGGGTGCCCACACGGCAAAACGCCAGCCCTCGGCGCCGTTTGGGTCGGTGCAGGGGTGCGCACCCAGAATGCGGTAGGCATCGAAGCAGTCGCCACTGAAAAACGTGCGGGGGATCACAGGGTAATTCATGCAAAGATCTCCTTACTTCTCTATGTTGACCGGCGGTGTGCGCCGGTTGATACAAGGCTGTTTGGGCAAACTATCCAAGAAAAACGCTTTTTTACCGGCACAGTGGCCGATAATCTTAGCGAATCTTGACAAAAATCGGCAAAAATACACATATTTGCCAGAGGGTGTGGTATACTGTTGCTGCCGCCTTGCGGGCGGTGCAACTTTTTAGAGCAATAGAATGGGAGCGAATGATCATGGCTTGGTATGACGAAGCAGTATTTTATCACATCTATCCGCTGGGGCTGTGCGGCTGTGCGCACGAAAACGACGGCCAGCCCACCCCGGGCGCTTTTGCAAAGCTGGAAGCATGGGCAGCCCACGCGGCAAAGCTGGGCTGCACGGCCATCTACATCGGCCCGCTGTTCGAGAGCGGCTCCCACGGCTACGATACCATCGACTACCGTCTGGTGGACCGCCGCCTTGGCACCAACGAGGAGTTCAAGGCTTTTGTGGCGGCCTGCCACGCCCGCGGGCAGCGGGTCATCGTGGACGGCGTGTTCAACCATGTGGGCCGCGATTTCTTCGCGTTCCGGGACCTGAAAGCGAACCGCGAGAACGCCCGCTATAAGGACTGGTTCTGCGATGTGAACTTCTGGGGCA
>OMDW01000489.1_pt1 | contig 11511 bp, 9 predicted proteins | sample 1673661 | NCBI WGS metagenome assembly OMDW01 (sample SAMEA103958118, study PRJEB25191) | human gut metagenome
AAAGCTGAAAATTTTATGAACAGGGCAGAATAATACTGATCACCAATAAAGCTATAGACAAAAATCATCACATGATCCATATACGCAAGATCATGCTCGATTTTTTGTATAGTTTTTAATTGGTGCTTAGTATAAAAGCATTTTCAATTACAGATATTCATTTCAGTCAGAAATTTTTTATCTCACAGCCGGGCAGGAATATTGACACCCGAGCGTTTATGTTATATAATTAACCATATATATTTGCAACGGTTTAAAGCAAAAAAAAGCATAATACTAATTATAAACGAGGTGCCGGAATTGACCGCAGAAGAATTCATCGCCAATAATCTTGCCCCTATAATGGGTCTGCTTTTCCTGCTGATGACTATAGTAAAAAATGATACCATGGATCTGCCCGACAGGAAGCTGTTTTTGCATATCTGGATATTTGAGCTGCTGGAGCTTACAGCATATAACCTTGAGCTTGTTACCGCATCATACGACCACCCCACCAATATGCGGATATTTCTTTCCGCCCTGGGATATTCACTGCGGCCGCTGATACCGTACATACTTATCAAGCTGATAAAGCGTGTGGAAGACAAGAAAATATACGAGGTGCTGCTGATATTTCCGTGGGTACTGGCTGTGATACTGTCGTTCTCCGCATTCTTTACGGATATCGCCTACAGCTATGATGCACAGAACGTGTTCCACAGAGGTCCGCTGGGCTACTTCTGCCAGGTGATAACCGTATTGTATATGTTCATACTGATGATACGTGCTATCCGCTCCCATATCTTTGAAAAAAGGATAGAATCAAAGGTAATGCTGCTGGTGATGGCATATATCACTGTTGCCATGGTGCTGGAAGCAGCTTTCGGCATAAGGAGCATAGGCAGGACTTCCATGGTGTATAGCACCGTTTTCTTCATGTTCGCCCTGCAGACAAACAAGCTGAGGAAGATGATACCCGCCGTCAGCGAGAACGAAGCGCTGAAAAACGCTCTTGCCGATGTTGAGCGTGCAAAGCAGGAGGCAGAAAGAGCAAACGCCGCAAAATCACGTTTTCTTTCAAGAATGTCCCATGATATCAGAACACCCCTTAACGGAATAATCGGTATCCTTGAAATAAACAGCAAGTGCCATGATGAACAGATCGAGCAGGAAAACCGTGATAAGGCAATGGTAGCCGCAAATCACCTGCTGAGCCTTATAAACGACGTTCTGGAAATGAGCAAGCTGGAGGACGAGAACACCAAGCTTGAACACACGGCTTTTGATCTTAAGGCTCTCACCGAGGACGTGCTTGTCATCACGGGAATGCGTGCCGCCGAAGAGGGCATCACCCTTGTTCACAGCGACTGCTCCTCTCAGTTCCAATATCCGTATGTTTACGGCAGTCCTCTTCACGTCCGCCAGATTTTCCTGAACATTTTCAGCAATGCCATAAAGTACAACAAGCCCTCCGGTCAGATATCCTGCAAGGTCATGCTTGAAGGCAATGACGATAAGACCGTTCATTACAGATGCATCATCGCCGACACGGGCATAGGAATGAGCAAGGATTACCTTGAACACATTTTCGAGCCGTTCTCCCAGGAAGAAAGCGACACCCGCACAAGCTACCGTGGAACAGGTCTGGGCATGGCAATAGTCAAGACCCTTATCGACAAAATGGGCGGAACTATCGACATACAGAGTGAGCCTGATGTGGGAACGACCTTCACCGTATCCCTCCCCTTTGAGATAGCAAGCGTGGAAGATGTACACACCCTTACCGATGACGAGACCAAGGCGGATATCTCGGGAATGAAGCTGCTTATCGTTGAGGATAACGAGCTTAACCTTGAAATAGCAAAATATCTCCTTGAAGACGCAGGCGCAGTTACCGACACTGTCGCTGACGGCGAGCAGGCTGTGAAGAAGTTCACCCAATCGCCCGAGGGCACATATGACGCTATCCTTATGGATATAATGATGCCCGTTATGGACGGATATGCCGCCACAAAGGCGATAAGAGAGTATGACAGACCCGACGCCAAAACTATCCCCATAATCGCCATGACCGCCAACGCCTTTGCGGAGGACGTTCTGAAGTGCAAAAGCGCAGGCATGAACGACCATCTGGCAAAGCCACTGGTGCTTGACACTGTTATGAAAACACTTGCAAAGTACAAAGCCCCCGCTAAAGCGCAATAATTAGTATAACATATCGGCTGCTGCAGCTTTGCTGTAACAGCCGATTTTTTGTCTCCTGTTCTTTAAACGGCTGTCCTTACATATAAATTACCAACCAAGGATAATCATACAGCCAAAGGAGACGCAGATATGTCACAAAGCATATTGGAACGGGAATATGAAGTCCGCCCGAAAAAGCAGGGCGGCGGAATGGGACTTACCTCGGAAGAGGCGGCGGCACTGTTAAAGGAATACGGCGAGAACACTCTGCTATCGGACAAGAAGGCAAAGCCTCTCAGGATATTCTTAGGGCAGTTCAGGGACGTTATGGTCATGATACTCCTTATTGCCGCAGGAATATCCGCATTCATCGGCGAAACTGCGGATGCTGTGACCATTATAATCATAGTGATGCTCAACGCCATACTGGGCTTTATCCAGGAGTACCGCACTGAAAAAACTTTGCTGGCGCTTAAAAGTATGTCCGCCCCCAGTGCAAAGGTCTGCCGTGACGGTCATATGACAGTTATCCCCGCTTCCCAGCTTGTTCCGGGAGACATCATCTCGGTGGAGGCAGGCGACAAGGTGGCAGCGGACGCAGTTCTGCTCACCGCCAAGGGACTTATGGCGGAGGAAAGCATTCTAACAGGGGAAAGCGAGCCTGTTGCCAAGCGCTGCGGCAACACATCGGACAAGGATAACTCCGCAGGCAAGGAGAACATCATCTACAGCGGCACCATGATAACCAAAGGCACAGCCCGTGCAAAGGTCATAGCCACAGGCGTTAATGCCCAGATGGGCAAAATATCCGATATGCTCACCGACATCGAGGACGAGGAAACTCCCCTGCAAAAGCGCCTCGGAGAGCTGGGAAAGATCGTTGCAATCATCTGCATAGCCGTCTGCTTCATTGTGGCAGGGGCAGGCATTTTAAAGGGCGAGCCTGTTTTCGATATGCTCATGACAGGCATAACGATCGCCATAGCGGCTATCCCCGAGGGGCTTCCCGCCACAGTCACCATTGCGCTTGCGCTGGCTGTCAGCCGAATGCTTAGCAAAAATGCCCTTGTTCACAAGCTCCACTCCGTGGAAACTCTGGGCTGCACATCGGTCATCTGCACCGACAAGACGGGAACTATCACCGAAAACAAAATGACCGTCCGCAAGGCGTGGACAGATGAGGGCGAATACGATCTTTCGGGTCAGGGCTACCGCCGTGGGGGAAATATCCGCTGCGGAGAAGATATCGTCACAAAAATGTCCTCCAAGCCCCTGTGCGAAATGCTCCGCTGCGGAGTGCTCTGCAACAATGGCGATATTGCCACCCAAGATAGCATTGCAAGCGATACATCTGACATCGGCGAATGGTCAGCCGCAGGCGATCCCACCGAAACAGCTCTCCTTATTGCCGCAGCCAAGGGCGGAATGAGCCACAGCGCCGAAAGGACAGCTTTCAGGCGCCTGGACGAGATCCCCTTTGACAGCGACACAAGGCGAATGACCGTGACCGTCCGCACTCCCTCGGGGGACACATCATCATACACCAAGGGCGCTGCGGATATTATCCTCAGCCGCTGCACGGAGATACTTACCTCAGGCGGCGTAAAGCCTCTGGGCTACAGCACACGCAAAAGGATAGAAGATGCCTGCGCCGAAATGTCCTCAGCAGCACTGCGGGTATTGGCATTTGCATACAAGCCCAAGGGGGATAACAGCCCCGACTCGGGAATGGTATTTCTCGGACTTATGGGAATGTCCGACCCTCCCCGTGAAGAGGCAAAAAAAGCCGTCCGACTCTGCCGTGAAGCAGGTATCAGGACGGTAATGATAACAGGCGACCACAGGAACACCGCTGCCGCCGTAGCAAGGCAGGCAGGCATTTTAAGGGAAAGCTCCCCCGAAAGCGCAGTCATCACAGGAGCGGAGCTGGAAAATATGTCCGACAGCGAGCTTGAAAAGGCAGCCGCAGGCGCAAACGTGTTTGCACGGGTCTCCCCTGCCGACAAGCTGAGGATAGTCAGGGCCTACAAGCGTCTGGGGCACATAGTCACCATGACAGGCGACGGCGTGAACGACGCTCCTGCCGTAAAGGAGGCGGACATCGGCGTTGCCATGGGCATCACAGGCACGGACGTTACCCGTCAGGCGGCGGATATGGTGCTGCTGGACGATAACTTTGCCACCCTTGTAAGCGCCGTGGAGCAGGGCCGTGGCATATATGCAAATATCCGCAAATTTGTCCGCTACCTGCTTTCCTGCAACATAGGCGAGGTGCTGACCATGTTTCTCGGCATAATCTCGGGAATGCCCATGGTGCTTATGCCCTCACAGATACTGCTGGTAAATCTGGTAACCGACGGTCTGCCTGCCGTGGCGCTGGGCGTAGAGCCCTGCGGCGAGGAGAATATGAGAAAGCCCCCACGCCACAAGGACGAAAGCTTTTTCTCAGGCGGACTTATGTTCCGCATAGTTTTCAGGGGCATACTCATCGGCATATGCACCCTTGCATGCTTCACGGTAATGCTCCGCACAGGCGCAGGTCTGGGAGCCGCCCGCACGGGAGCGCTGCTGACGCTGGTAATGTCACAGCTTTTCCACGTTTTCGAGTGCAAATCCGAGACAAAGAACATCTTCACCGTTCCCTACTTCAACAATCCCAAGCTTATACTTGCGGTGCTGTGCTCGGCAGCGGCAATATTCGGCGCAATCTATTTTCCGCCCCTCCAGACCGTGTTCAGAACAGTTCCTCTGAACGGTGAGCAGGTGCTCATCTCTCTGGCTCTTGCCTTTGCCGCTCCCCTCTTGCAGTGCTTTGCAAGGCACAGGTAATGAAATATAGCCAAAACACGCCCCGCAGGCTTACTGTGGGGCGTGTTGTCATATTCCTGTTTTTTCTTTCATACTAAGAACCAATTAAAAACTATACAAAAAATCGAGCATAATCTTGCGTATATGGATTATGCGATGATTTTTTGTCTATAGTTTTATTGGCGATTAGTATCAGGCGGTCTCTGAGATACTCATATCTCAGCCGCTTTTCTTCCTTGGCAAAATGCACTTCTCTGAGCTGTTCGGGGTTATTTTCGTAGCACAGCTTTTCATCGCCGAACTGTTCGCTGGTAAGGTCAAAAACGCAGTCGCCTATAACATTGTAGCAGTGATAATTGCCGCCGCTGCGAAGTATGCCGTAAACCTTTCCGCCGAAAATATCCTGAGCAAGGAATGCGGTTATTGAGCACTGACCCAGAGTTTTATTATCCTCCGACCACTTATCCCTGAGCCTTGGGGCGCAGGTGTCTGCGCACCATATGCCGCACAGCATATCATAAAGCATTCTCGGGTCTTTTATCGCCTTGTATTCGTCATTTGCGGGAGAAACATCTGCCCTTTCCCAGCCGTAAAATTTATATTCCATATTATCCTTTCATAAGCAAGGCTTCAAGCGCTTTTTCAAACATCTCGTCCTGCTGCGGCGTGCGCTTGGGGCAGCCTTTAAGCCTGCCGCCGCTTCTGCGCACCTTTTTGCCTATGGCACGAAATTCCAGCAGACCCGAGATGTTCCCGTCCGAATACTGCTTTCCGTCCTGATTTATCACCAGCGCCGACCTGCCAAGGCACATTGCCGCCAGACCGTAATCCTGAGTGACGGCGATATCCCCTGCCGAAAGCATATTCACCAGCCTGAAATCAACGCTGTCAGCGCCCTTTTCCACCACGATAGTTTCCGCTCCCTCACGCTCTATCCTGTGGCAGGTGTCGCAGAGGATAACGCAGCCAACGTGATATTTTTTTGCCAGCCTTACCGTGATATCCACCACAGGGCAGCCGTCTGCGTCAATATAAATTTTCATATCAAACGCTCATTTCGTTGAGCAGGTCATTTTTCTTGTCCCACAGCTTCTTTGAAAGGTCAACGTAATACTCGTGGGGATTTTCAAATCTTGTTACCTCGCTCCAGAGCGTGCCTATCTGCTCACGGCAGAAATCACGTATCTCCGTTGCGGAGGGGGACTCATATACGCACTCGCCCTTGTCAAATATCTGCACAAGAAGCTTCTTTGCGGTAAAGTCGGTGACAGTCTTTTTCTTGTAAGGGTGCTCAGGGTCAAAAATGGTGTAGGGCTTGGTATCATCTACCTCTTCGCCGTAGCAGGTGATAAGGTCGGCAATAGCCTTGCCGGTGGTCTTGTCGAAAAATCTCCAAAGCTCCTTGAAATCGGGAGTGGTTATCTTGGTAACATTTTCCGAAAGCTTTATCTTGGGGATTATTTGCCCGTCCTTTTCAACGGCTGTGAGCTTGTAAACTCCGCCGAAAACAGGCTCGCTCCTTGATGTGATAAGGCGCTCGCCTACGCCGAAGCTGTCGATGCACGCACCCTGACGGAGAATATCCTCGATGATATATTCGTCAAGGGAGTTGGAAATGCAGATCTTTGCATTGGGGAAGCCCGCATCGTCCAGCATCTTTCTTGCTTTTCTTGAAAGGTATGTGATATCGCCGCTGTCAATGCGTATGCCTGCAGGCTCATGGCCCTCTGCCCTAAGCTCGTTGAACACCTTGATAGCGTTGGGTATGCCCGATTTAAGCACATTGTAGGTATCCACCAGAAGCAGGCAGGCATCGGGATAGCACTTGGCATATGCCCTGAAAGCATCAAGCTCGGAATCGAACATCTGCACCCAGCTGTGAGCCATGGTTCCCAGAGCGGGAGTGCCCATTTCCTTGTCGGAGATTGTGCAGGCAGTTCCCGCACAGCCGCCGATATATGCAGCTCTTGCGCCGTAGATAGCGCCGTCGCTTCCCTGAGCACGCCTTGAACCGAACTCCATAACAGCTCTGCCGTCAGCAGCCTTTACAATACGTGCAGCCTTTGTGGCTATAAGGCACTGGTGATTTATGCAGAGCAGCAGCATGGTCTCCATAAGCTGAGCCTGGATCGCAGGGCCTTTTACAATGACCAGCGGCTCATTTGGGAAAACGGGAGTTCCCTCGGGGATAGCCCACACGTCGCAGGAGAACTTGAAGTTTCTCAGATAATCAAGAAACTTTTCGGAAAATATCTTCTTGTCCCTGAGATATGCAATGTCCTCGTCTGTAAAGGACAGCTTTTTGATATAGTTTATAGCCTGCTCCAGTCCGCACATAACCGCAAAGCCGCCGTTATCGGGAACTTTTCTGAAATAAAGGTCAAAGCAGCACACGGTATCGGCAAGCCCGTTTTCAAGATAGCCGTTGCCCATGGTCAGCTCGTAGAAATCTGTGAGAAGTGTAAGATTACGGTCGTTCATCACGCACATATCCTTTCATATTATTTTTTATATTTTTACTCTGTAACAGCGCTTACAAACCTGATGCCGCTGTCCTTCATAAGCTTGTAGGCGGCAAGATTAGTGAAATCGCTGCTGTGATAGGGAGCGTCATAGGTCTCGACGCAGTTCACGGGAACGATTATGGACACCGCCTCGTTTTTCTGGGTGAAATAAGTTTTAAGGCTCAGGCAGAACTGCATAACGCAGATATCGGTGCAGTCGCCTGTGACGATAAATGTATCTATCTCGGGATGGCACTCCAGCAGGTCTCTGAACTTTTTCTCGTGAAAGCCGTTGGTGGAGTTTTTGGGGATAAGGATATAGTCCCCCGCAGCTTTAAGCTCATCGACCACTTCCGACTCGGAGGTATTTTCGATGCAGTGGGGAGGAAACGAAAGAAACTCAGCCGCATTTTCCTTGTGGCAGTCCGCAAAAGCAGCGGTAAGGATACCCGAATGAGAGCAGGCACTGAGCAGCCTTGCATTCGGCTTGATTATATCCTCTATCCGTGCGGAAGCCATAGCGCCCTCACGGATAAATCCGTTGACGATATCCATAAACACCGCCATGGCTGATTTCTTTGACACAGCTGACAGCTTCATTTCGGGGAGAGAGGCAATTTCATTAAGAAGCGACTGAGCCTCAGCTGCAATGCGGGAGGTGCTGTTTTCGGTAAATTTCATATTATCGGCTTCCTTTCCGTATGAATGTTATATAAACATTATACCACGGCGTGCCAGAATTGTAAATAGCAAATTGGCAGGCAAAGAAGCTGCAGAGGTCAGGCGAATTATATTCACAGTTTATTTACCCATTGCTACCAATGTGAAAATCTTACATTGATTGACTTATCTGCCCGAAAGTTGTATAATAGACTTGATAATAGCTTCCGCATAGGCGGAGGCAATACGGCAATGTTATTATGGGAGATAATTCGTAATGAGCAAATTCAGAAAACAGCATATGTCCATCGACTGGCATGAGATCGTAGGAGAAGAAAACTACGAGCCAGCGGTGAACGCCACTCTTAAGGAAAAAGCCTCGCTGGTCGAGCGTGTGGGAATGATGATGCTTTCGGTGGGAACGGGAGCATGGAGAGTACGTGCTTCGATGAACAAAATAGCCCGTGCGCTGGGCATTGTGTGCAATGCGGATATCGGCCTGCTGACAATCGAATGTACCTGCATAGAAAACGGCGATACATATACAAATGAGATAACCCTCAGCACCACAGGCGTAAATACCGACAAGCTCAACGAGCTTGAGCATTTTGCGGATGGCTTTGCGGAAAGGGTCACAAAATACTCGGTACTGCAGTTTCATCGGATACTTGACAAAATTTCCGAGATACCGCCCAATTACAAGGCATGGAATTTGGGCCTGGCATCGGGTCTTGCCTGCTGCGGATTTACATTTCTTCTGGGCGGCGGGCCTGTCGAAATGATCCTTGCATTCTTCGGCGCAGGCGTGGGAATGTACGTCAGAAAAAAACTGCTGGAGCGCCACATCACTCTGCTTGCAAACGTGGCTGCGGGTGTTGCCGCCGCCTGCTGTACATACCTTCTGCTTTTCAAGCTTTTTGAGGTGATTTTCAACGTCTCCAGTGTTCATCAGTCGGGATACATCTGCTCCATGCTGTTCGTGATACCCGGCTTCCCGCTGATAACCGGCGGCATCGACCTTGCAAAGCTGGATCTAAGATCGGGTCTGGAGCGCATCACATACGCTCTGCTGATAATACTGATGGCAACAATAACGGGCTGGGTGGTCGCACTGCTGCTCCACTTCTCGCCCGCAGATTTCCCCGAGCTGGAGATGGCTCCGCTGCTTAAAATGGTCATAAGGATCATCACAAGCTTCTGCGGAGTATATGGCTTCTCACTCATGTTCAACAGTAAGCGCAAAATGGCAGCCTGCGCAGGACTTATAGGAATGATAGCCAACACAACACGTCTGGAGCTTATTGATTTCACCCCCATACCCGCAGGCGTTGCTGCATTCATCGGAGCTATGATAGCAGGACTTCTTGCATCGGCGATGAAATCAAAGGCAGGCTATCCCAGAATAACCCTTACAGTTCCGTCAATAGTTATCATGGTCCCCGGAATGTTCCTGTACAAAGGCATCTATTATCTTGGCTCATATGATATCTCAACGGGCGGAATGTGGCTCACAAAGGCTTTCCTGATAATCATATCGCTTCCCTTGGGTCTGATTTTCGCAAGAATATTCACGGACAATAATTTCAGACAAAGCAGCTGATATTCTGAAAAACCTCCGTTCTCTTTACTGATGTTGTAAAGAAGGCGGAGGTTTTGCTGTTACCTCTATTTTCAATACAAAAGACATTAACCGAATCCTTAATTTATACTAATCCTCAATCAACCTATAGACAAATCCTCGGCTGAAATAAGCCCATTCTTCGTCAAGCTCCCTTGCCGGGCGACAAGCCCGCCTGCAGTCGCTTTCCTAGACTGGTCTTATTTCATCTGTCGGCTTTGTCTATAGAACGATTAAAGATTAGTATAAAAGGAATAAACAATTCATTCAAAACAATTCATTACCACATTTAATCGTGAGTTCAAACCAAGCTTTTTTCTGAAATGAGCTATAAAATAAAAGAAGTCCGTAGATGACGTATCTACGGACTTCTTTTGGCAATATGTGCCAAGATATGGCAGGGGCAAAGAGCGCAAGTGCGAACAAGCTGTTTGCGGTATATTCAGAATGGTGTGAGCAATACTGCGAGTATCGTATGAGCAGCACGAAGTTTGGTATGGAGATGTCAAAGAGGTTTCCGAAGCTCCGCACCAGTGCAGGGCAAATTTACCGTGGCATTGCGCTGAGTGATGTACCCCAAAGCAGATTTACGGTAAATTATTAGCGTTCAGTGTAGGGTATGTAGGGTTTACCCCTAAAATAAAAAAGTATTTTATAAATAATATATAATATATAAAAAGGTATTGAAATACGCCCCAAACTATACATACCCTACACTACCATACATCAAATTCAAAGGAGTGATCGCCTGTGACCGAGCAGGAAATAAAGAAACTTGAACATCAGGCATACGACGGCAGCATTAACATCGACCCTCTTCCCGCTCCCGAATACCGATATTTTGACCGTATCCGCAGACTTTACAAAAGATACAAGTTTGACAAAAATATGCCCAAGGATTTTGCCGAACGCATGAAGCGCTGCTGGCTGCTATTGATGCCGTTAAGTCCAATGCAAAAATCGTTGATGCTATTGATCAGGAAATTGGAATCCGCAAGGCATCTGATAGCATACTGCAAGCTGAGGAACGCAGGGTGAATTATGGCGACCAAAAGTTAGTGCTTGGAAGCTTGCTTGAAATCCTAAATCTTAAAAAGGAGTGATGCATATTGACTGTGCAGGATGTCAAGGCGGTGCTGAATGATGCACGAGAGGCAGGGAAGTGCTTAACCTGCATTATCTTTACTGCAAGTCTTGGGGACAGGTTGCTGCCAATGACAGGGAGCAGCTTGAAGCTCTCGGTGTTTCTCCCGATGATATGGACAACGAGATGGTGCTTGTTATGTCTATGTTTCTCAGTGCTGCTCAGGGCGATACAAAGGCGTTTGACAGGGTGATACAGATACTCGGCAAGGATATTGCGCACGAGGAGCTTGCCCTTAAAAAGCGTGAGCTTAAGCTTAAGGAAAAGGCTTCTTCCGAGGGAGACAGTGCGGCACTCTCCAAGCTTGATGAAGTCCTCGGCAAGATCGAAGGGGGCTTCTGATGTTCACGGATATGCAGCAGGAATATTTTCGGAATGCTACGCACCGATGGAATGTCAAGACAGGGGCGACACGTTCTGGAAAGACGTATATGGACTATTACGCCATACCCAAACGCATTCGCAGTGTGGCAGGGCGTGAGGGGGCTGTGCTGCTCCTGGGACATACTCAGGGCACGCTGCTCCGAAATGTCATATATCCCCTGCAGGAGCTGTGGGGCGATGAGCTGGTAAAGCCTATCCGCACGACCGACAACACGGCTATGCTGTTCGGC
>OMDW01000493.1_pt1 | contig 11476 bp, 9 predicted proteins | sample 1673661 | NCBI WGS metagenome assembly OMDW01 (sample SAMEA103958118, study PRJEB25191) | human gut metagenome
ACGGTGTGGATATGCTGGCGGGCATCTCCGAGCTGACCTGATAAGGCCGGAAAGTCAAAAGCGAAACGAGCAGGCTCTACTCTCTGCACAGGCGGAGGGTAGGGCCTGCGCCATATTCAAAAATCGAAAGGAGCAGCACTATGAGCGAAGAAAAGAACATGATGGCGGAGGCCAATGAGGAAACCGCGCAGATCACGCAGAACGAGCGCGTGATCGACCTGGGCAAGCCCTACAAGTTCGAGGGCACGGAATACACTTCCATCGACCTGAGCGGACTGGATAAGCTGACGGTGAAGGACGCCATCGACGCCCAGCGCCAGCTTTTCAACGAGCGGGAGGTGGCCGCCGCTATGCTGTGCGAGACCACGACCGCGTTTGCAAGGGCCATCGCCGCGAAGGCGGCGGAGCTGCCCATCGAGTTTTTCAAGCTGATGCCGCGCGGGGCCAGCCGCAAGGTGGCCGGTGTCGTGCGCAACTACATGAACGTGGATGCCGCGACGGAGAACCACGTGATGCAGCTTGAGGAGCCGTATCACTTCAAGGGCCAGACCTACACGGAGGTGGACCTGAACGGCATCGCGGACCTGAACAGCATGAACGAGAGCGAGGCAGAGAACCGGCTGGCACGCGCTGGCTTTATGGTGACGGAGACCTCCTTCAACTACCTGTTCGCCTGCATCCTTGCGAGCATGGCGACGGGACTGCCGGAGGAGTTCTTCACGGGACTGCCGCTGCGCGAGGTGCTGAAACTGAAAAACGCGGTGAACGACAGCGGTTTTTTCGAGTAAAGGGCGGGGCGAAAGCCTTACGCCAAGCGGCCATCCGCCTGTCAGCGGTCACGAGAACGGGCGTGGACTTCTACCTGAAACTGCCCGTCGAGGAGTTTATCGCGCTGAATAACGAGGTGGCGGAGGAATGGCACAGAACAAAACATTAGAGTTAAGCATCAAGATCGCCGGTAAGGTAGACAAAAGCCTGACGACGGCGATCAACCAGACCAATACCCTGATGGGGAGCCTGACCACCACCATGAGCAAGGTGGGCACGGCGGGGCTTGCGGCCATGGGGGCGCTGGCAACGGCGACCGTAGCCGGACTTGCCAAGTGCACCTCCGAGGCCGCGAAGCTGGAAAACAATATGTCTGCGATGGTGCGCTACGTGGACGGGCTGACGGAAAGCGCCACCACCAGCACCGAGCAGGCACAAAGCAACCTGAAAGCCATGAGGACCTATATCCAGGACCTCAGCACGCAGATACCACGGACCACCGAACAAATCTCCAAGATGTCGGCGGCCCTGGGCCAGTCCGGCATCGGTGCGGACCGGCAAATGAGCACGGGCATCCTGCGTGATACCGCCGTCGCCGCGACCGCTATGGACCTTGAAGACGACACGGCGGGCAACTACATGGCGAAGTGGGAGGCCGCCTTCAACTTCAACCATGACCAGGTAATGACGCTGATGGACCAGATCAACTACCTGGGCGCGAACAATGCCACGACGGCGGCGGAGATCGCGCAGAGCGTGAACCAGGCCGCGTCTATGGGCCAGATCGCGGGCGTGGACCCGTCGGCTACGGCGGCCATCGCCACGGCCATGCAGGCGACCGGCGTTGCGACGGACCGCGTGGGAACCAGCATTTCACGTATCTACACGAACATCAGCAAGGGGTCCAACGCCACAAAGGCACAGAAAGCCATGTGGGAGGAGCTGGGCTTCACCGCTGAGGGCATCGCAAGGTCCATGCAGAGCGACGGCATCGGGACGCTGAAATCGGTGTTCCAGGCCATCAACAATATGCCGGACGAGCGCAAGGTGGCTGCCCTGAACACTCTGTTTGGTCAGTGGGCCATCGAAGGCGGCGCGAAGATCACGCAGAACCTCGCGCTGCTTGAGAAGACGCTGGGCGAGGTCAACGACCCCGGCATCTATACGGGCAGTATGGAGCGGGAGTTCCTGATCGAGGCGAGCACGCCGGAAGCGGTCGATCTAATGCTGTCGAACGCGAAGGCGGCGCTGATGCAGGACATCGGCCAAGCGTTCCTTCCGGCAAAGAAGGAGTTCAGCCTGTCGATGATCGACTTCCTGAACCAGATCAGGAAGAATATGCCGGAGCTGACGACGCTGGCGAACTCACTGGGAAAGATCGCAAGCGACGGCGTGGAGCGACTGGGCGACGCTATGGAGCGGGCGCTGCCCTACATCCAGAGAGGGCTTGACTACCTGGCGAACAACGGGCCGCAGGTGGCCTCGACGCTGGGCAAGCTGGCGGCGGTGTTCGTGGGCATGAAGTTCGCGCCGGGCATCGAAAGCCTTTTGAGCGGCGCGGGGAACCTGCTGCTGGGCGGCTCTGTCGGCGGCAGCAAACGCACCGGCGGTCTGCTGGGCGGCATCAAGAGCCTGTTCCGGGGCGGACAGAAGGCGGCGGGCACGGCTGGCGGCTTCCTCTCCACCTTCGGCGGCGCGGCCAGCGGAAACGGCTTTTTCCAAACACTGGGGAGCGTGGCATCCAGCCTGATCTCCGGCAACGGCATCAAGGGCACGGCGGGGCTGCTGGAAGCGGCAGCGGGAACGCCGGGCCTCTTATCCGGTTACCAGGGCGCGGGAAGCGCACTGAAAAACAGAATTGCAGGAAGCGGCATCGGGCAGTATTTCGGCAGCGTGTTCTCCTCCCTGGGGAACTTCGGGAGCACGATGGGGAACACGAAGACCGGCGGCTTCCTTTCGGGTCTGCTGGGCAAGGCGGGCGGCGCGCTGGGCAACCTGACCATGCCGCTGCGCCAGGGCATCGCAGGCATCGGTGCTGCGGCGACCATTCAAGGCAGCATCATCCAACAGAACCTATCCGGCCTGCTGGGTAAGGCGGGCGGCTTTGTGAGCGGCATCGCCAACTCCGGCGCGGGAAAAGCCATCGGCGGCGTGCTGGGGAGCCTGGGCACCGTGGCGAAGTCGGGAGCCGGTGTGCTGGGGACCGTGTGGGGTCCCATCGCCTCCGGCTTCGGAAGCATCTTCGCGGGAGCCGCGCCGGTGATCGGCGTGATCTCCTCCATCATCGCCGTGGTGAGCATCTTGGGCGACCACCTGGAAGACATCCGGGGCATCATCCAGAACGTATTCGGCGATACCGGCGTGGCCGTGTTCGACAAGTTCATGGGCGTGCTGCAAAACGTGGGCAGCTTCATCACGGGACTGTTTGCGGACGGCGGCGTGGCAAATGCGCTGGCCCCGCTGCGGGAGACCATCACGAACCTGTTCGGAGAGGATGCGGGCGCGGCCTTCGACGGGCTGACGACCATCCTGCAATCGGTGATGGGCGTGGTCGGGCAGATCGTGAGCTTTGCACAGACGACCGTGAAGCCGATCATCCAGGACATTTTCAGTTTCCTGACGGGAACCGTGGTGCCCATCATCCTGCAAACCTTCACAGCGGCGGCTCCGTCTATCGCTGGCATCATCAGCGGCCTCGGCTCCGCCATTATGACGGCTATGCAGATCATCGGCTCGGCCATCCAGGCAGTCATGCCTATCGTGCAGAGCATCATCACCGTTATTATGAGCATCGCTTCCGTCGTGGTGCCCGCTGTGCTGGCGGGTATCTCGGCACTGGCGCAGGGCATCGGCCCCATCCTGGAAGGTATCAAGACCGTATTTGACGGGCTGATCGCTTTCATCACGGGCGTATTCACCGGGAACTGGTCCCAGGCATGGGAAGGCGTAAAGCAGATATTCGGCGGCGCGTTCGACGCGCTGGTGGGCCTGCTGAAAACGCCGGTGAACGCGGTGATCGCGCTGATCAACAAGGCCATCTCCGGCATCAATGGACTGGGCCTGGACATCCCGGACTGGGTGCCCATCATCGGCGGCAAGAGCTTCCACATCAGCATCCCGGAGATACCGATGCTGGCAAAGGGCGGCTTCACCGACGGCGTGAGCATCGCGGGCGAAGCCGGGCGCGAGGCTGTGATCAGCTTCCAGCGCGGCGTGCGGGCACAGAACATCGCCACCTGGGCACAGGCGGGCCGGATGCTGGGCGTGAGCGCCGAGCAGGCGTTGAGCGCGGCGGACGGTGCAGAGCTGAAAGCCATCGACCCCGGCGAGGGCGGCGGAGGCGGAGGCAACTTCACCTTCGCGCCGAACATCGTCATTCAGGGCAACGCCGACGCAGACGTGCTTGAGGAAGCGCTGAGGCGGGCCAAGGAGGAGTTTGAGGCATGGTACGAGCAGATGATGCGCAAGCGTGCCCGGACGGCCTATTGATGGGAGGAAGCTATGTACACGACAAAGAGCGGCGACACCTGGGACGTGATCGCCAAGGAGGTCTATGGCAGCGAATACCACGCGGACGCGCTGATGGCGGCCAACCCGGAGCACATCGACACCTTCCGCTTTTCCGCCGGGGTCGTTTTGAAAACGCCGACGGTGGAGGACGCACGAGCGGGCACGCTGCCGCCATGGAAATACGAGGCGCAATATGAATAAGGCAAGAAGTATCGACCTTGCGGTGCAGTACCGCAGTACCACGTATTCCGCACAGGTGCAGGCAAGCGCCCAGGTGGACGCGGCGGAGGGCGGCGGGAGCGCCGCTTCCTCCGCCAGCTCCGGCTCCGGCGCGGCGGCGGGACAGGCGGTAACGCTGAACAACACGCCCCTCTACGTGAGCAGCGTGGCGAAGAACCCAGCGACCCACAAGACGGGCGTGTATTACTTCTACGACGGTATCTTGATACGCGGGCGCTACCGCATCACCAACACCCCGTCGAGAGTGGGCAAGACCCCGGTGGGCCAGAACGTGACCGGCTGGGCGGACGCGGCGGACTGCGGCGCGGTGAGCACCGCCAAGGCCACGCCTAAGAAGGAGACCTCCGGCCAGGAGGACGCGACGCTGGGTGCGGGCACGGGAACGGACATCGGCCTTTCCATCGAGAGCCTGACCTATGTGGACAACGCGGCGGACGACAGCGACAGCATCGACCTGACGCTGGACGCCCAGGACAGCAAGTGGCTGTGGGGCTGGATGCCGCAGAAGGGCGCGACGCTCTACCCCCGCCTGCTGGGCCACGACTGGGAACGGCCCGGCGACGAGCGGGCCATAGACTGCGGCCTTTTCGTAGTGGACGACGTGAACTACACGGACACGCCGACCACCTTGCAGCTCGGCGGCGTGAGCAAACCGAGCGACAGCAATTTCAGCGAGACAGATCGGAAGGTGACGTGGAAGAACACCTCCATCAAGCGCATCGGCCAGACCATCGCGGCGCGCTACGGCCTGGGCTTCACCTATGACGCTGAGGACTACGACATCGAGTGCGACGAACAGGACGGAGCGGACAGCAGCTACTACAATACGCTGTGCCAGAACTACGGCCTGGTGCTCAAGGTGTACGCCAGGCGGCTGTGGGTCTACGACCGGGAGGCATACAAGGCCAAGCGGGCGGTGCGGACCTTCGACCGCACGGACATCATCCGTGGGAGCCTGAGCTGGACCACTACCCTTTCCGGGACCTACACCGGCGGGACCTTCGACTACACCGACGCGGACAAGGACTGCGACATCTCCTGCAAGGTGGGCGGCGGAACGCACATCAAGAGCGTGAACCGCAGGGCCATCAGCGTGCAGGATGCGGCGGTCCAGCTCTGCGCGGAGCTGAACCGGGCCAACCATGGCACGATCAAGCTGCGCTTCACCGTTCCGGGAGACTGGACCGTGAGTGCGGGCAACACAATCAACATTACCGGCTACGGCGGCGGCCCCTCCGGCGGAGAGGGCGGCATCAACGGAAAGTATTTCGTGGACAAGGTGACGCACAAATACACCAAGAGCGGCGGATTTACCACGGCCTTCGAGTGCAGCGGCGTCCGGGAGGGCTTCCATCCCTACGAGGTGGGCGGCTCCATCCAGTACAACACGGAGGGGTCCGACACCAGCGACACGAATTACAGCAGCTCCTACGAGACGAGCACGGCGGCCAGCGCCGCCAGCGCGGCGGCGGGAGCTGAGGCCGGGGCGGCGGTGACGCTGACCAACGCCCCCTTCTACTACACCAGCGTGGCCTCAAATCCGAGCTGCTATAAAAGCGGCGTGTTCTATTTCTACGACGGCATCCTGGTCAACGGGCGCTACCGCATCACCAACGCGGCCTCCCGCTGCGGGAAGCTGCCGGTGGGACAGAACGTGACGGGCTGGGTGCCCGCGAGCTACTGCGGCGTGGACACGCGCACCGGCGGCGGAGGCGGCACGAAGGCTACCATGGAGGTGAAGTAGCGATGGCAGGGACGAACCGGGTCGGACGGGTCAGCTCCATCGACTATGAGAGCGGGACCTATGAGGTGACGTATGCGGACCAGGGCCGGAGGGTCACGGCCCGCATCAACGCCATGAGCAACGGAGAATACAAAATGCCGAGAGTGGGCCAGATCGTGAGCGTGACGCACACGAGTAACGGCACGGCGGCGGCCACCACCAGCGGCACCGTATGGAACCGGAGCAACCGCCCAGCGGAGGGCTTCGCCGGGCTTTACCGCAAGGAATACGGTGAGAAGGCCGGGCAGGCTTTTGAGCGCTACGACGCCAACACCGGCATCTACACCCAGTACACCGACGTGCGGACCGGGCGCAACTGCAACGGCGACATCTTCGACGAGGCCAAGGGCACTATCAGCCTGATCGCGGAGAAGCTGGTGCAGATCACGAGCAAGATCAAAAGCGTGAGCATCCACGGCAAGGAAGGCGTGGGCATCGGCGCGGAGAAAAGCGTGACCATCGACGCCGGGGAGAACATCAATCTGGAAGCCGAGGGCGACCTGGACGAGGGTGCAGGCGGCGACAGGGCATTGACCGTGGGCGGAAAGAACACCGAGCTATACAAGGGCGAGGTGGAGCGGGAGTTTCAGGGAGGCATCCGCGACACCGTGACCGGCGAGGTGACGCTGACGATCAACGGTGTGACCATCACCATCAGCGAGGGCGGCGATGTCTCCATCCAGACCGCCGGGAAAATCAGCATGAAGGCACAGCAAATCGACCTGCAGGGCGGGTCCTCCCTGGTGCTGTAAAAAACGAACAGCGAGGAGGAACGGAAAATGGTGGGCAGCTACATGGGCCGGGTGTTCACGGTGAGCAGCCAGAGGATATTGACACCGAGCAATCTGAAAGGCAGCGCCGGGAGCGACTGGGCAAACCATGAGATCATCGGTAAAAAGGCGCGGAGCCAGTGGGTAGGCCCGAAGCTGAAAAGCTACACCATGGACCTCCTTCTGCGCTCGCAGGACGGCGTAAGCCCCCGGTCCACGCTGGACTACTTCCAGCGGGCGGCGGAAAGCCAGATGGTCGATTGGTTCATCATCGGCGGGCGACCGATCTCTGACAACCCCTTCAAGCTGGTGAGCGTCAGCGACGAGTGGGACACGGTGCTCAACGGCGGCGCGCTGATCGAGTGCCGGGTGAGCCTGACCATCGAGGAATACACATAAGGGAGGGCAAGCCGTGATCTACATTGAGGATACCATCGTCGAGATCGAGGCCGGGAGCGTGGACGACCAGACGGCACAGGAAGTCTACCGAAATCTACAGGTGCTCTACGGCACGGAGACGGGGGAACAGGCCCTCGACCGCGAGTTCGGCATCGACATCAACATTCTGGACAACCCGCAGGAGGCGGCGAAGGCGCTGCTGACGGCGGAGTTCGTGCGGAAAACAAAACAGTATGAGCCACGGGTCCGGGTCATGCGTGTGGAATGGACCCAAAATCATGCCAGGGACGGCGGCATCGTCCCGAAGGTGGTGGTGAGCTTTGTCTAATATCAAAGAACTGGCAAACGTGCCGGAGATCAGCTTCATCGAAAACATGAGCCTGCAGGAGACGGAGGAGCTTGTGCGGGCAAACTACACGCGCATCTTCAAGGAGCTTACCGGGCAGGACGCGGAGCTGGGCGAGGCGGACGCGAAGAACCTGATCATCAAGTCGTTCAGCCTTGTGCTCTACCAGGTGATGCAGTATGTGGAGGCCAAGGGCCGGGCGGAGCTTTTGAAGACCTCGACCGGCGACGCGCTGGACGCACTGGCGGCCCTGTTCGGCATTACGCGGCAGGAGGCCAGGAGGGCCACGTGCATCGTGCGCTTCACGCTGTCCGGCCAGCGGAGCGAGCCGACGGCCATTCCGGCGGGCACACGGGTGAAGACCCAGGACGGGAAATACTTCAACACCGTGGACTACGCGGAAGTCACGGCGGGCGAGCTGACCGTGGACGTGGACGTGCAGGCGGAGGAGGCCGGAGCAGAGAGCAGCGGCATCGCCGCCGGAGAGATCGACACGCTGGTGGACCCCATCCCCTACGTTGCGAGCGTGGAGAGCATCGAGGCGAGCACGGGCGGACTGGACATCGAGGACGACGACGGTCTGACGGAACGGGTGTGGCTGGCCCCCAGCAAATACTCCTGCGCCGGACCGCGAGACGCCTATGCCTACTATGTGAAGGAATGGCGGACGGACGTGGACGACGTGCAGATCGTCAGCCCGGAGCCGTGCGTGGTGCACGTTTATGTGGTGCTGGACGGCGGCGTGCTGCCCACGGAGACGGAGCGGGAGGAGCTGGCCGCCTACCTCAACGGCGACACCATCCGCCCGCTGACGGACATCGTGAGCTGCCCGGCGGCGGAGGAGGTCCCCTACGACATCAGCCTGACCTACTGGATCGCCAGCAACGACCAAAAGAGCGCGGGCACCATTCAGGCCCAGGTGGAGGCGGCGGTGGACGCCTACGAGAGCTGGCAGCGCAAGATGGGACGGGACATCAACCCGACCGAGCTTGTGTACCGGGTCCGCGCAGCGGGAGCCAAGCGCGTGAAGCTGGCGGCCCCGGCGGACATCGTGATCGAGAAAACGCAGCTCCCGAAGCGGAACACGCGCACCGTGACCTACGGAGGGCTTGAGGATGATTAAAAGTCTGCGTCAAGCCCGCATTACAGACGGCCTTCCGAGGGTGTTGGCGAGACAGGAATGGGTGATCGCCCTGTCCGAGGCCCTGGGGCTGGCCCTGGGGAAGACGCTGGACTACACCGACGAGAGCCAAATCTACACACGGCTGGACACTGCGCCGGAGACGGTGCTGGATGTACTGGCCGTGGACTGGAAGATCGACTGGTACGACACCGAACTGACGGTGGAGCAGAAGCGCCGCATCGTGAAGACGGCGCTGACGGTCCGGCGGCTGATGGGCACAGCGGCGGCGGTGAAGCTGCAGGTGCACGCCATCTACCCGGAGGCCACCGTGACGGAGTGGTTCCAGTACGACGGGAGGCCGGGCTGCTTCCGGGTGAGCCTGCCGCTGCCGAAGGAAGGCATCACGGCGGCGGAATACCGGCGGCTCAGGACCGGCATCCTGACCACGAAGAACGAGCGCAGCCACCTGGACGTGATCGACATTCAGCATGAGTGCGAGGCCGTGGTGATCACGGGCGGGTGCTGCTCCATGAGCCAGATCATCGAGGTATGGCCGGAGCTTGTGAGCGAGCTGGAAGTGACCGGAGAGCGCTTGACTGGCGGCGCGGCCAGCATGAGCCAAACGGCGGAGGTCTGGCCGGAGCTGACGGAGGCGCTGGAAATCCTGACATACCGGCACACCGGCGGAGCCGCGAGCACCGCGCAGGCCGTGGAGGTATGGCCGGAGCTGGCGGCGGTGGTGGAGATCACCGTGACGCGGAACACCGGCGGCGCGGCGCACACGGACCAGGCGCTTGAGGTCTGGCCGGAGCTGACCGAGCAAATCGAAGCAACGACAGAGCTGGACCGGGGCGGCGGGACCGCTGCGAGCCAGGTCGTTGAAATATACCCGGAAGGGGGAGGATGAAATGGACACTGAAAACGTAGTTGTCACCAAACAGGACCGAAAGTACAAGACCCTCGTGACCGACATAGGCAAAGAGAAAATGACCAACGCTATTCTGAACGGCAAGAAGGTCAACGTCGTCATGGCGGCGGTGGGCGACGGCGGCGGAAGCTACTACCTGCCAACGGCGGATATGACCGCGCTGGTGCATGAGGTGTGGCGCGGGGCCATCGCCAGCAAAGAGATCAACAGCAAATCCTCTAACATGGTAGACGTGAAGTTCGTGCTGCCGGGGACCGTGGGAGGCTTCACCGCGCGTGAAGCTGCCCTGATCGACGACGAGGGCGACATGATCGCCGTGTGCAACCTGCCGGACACGGAGAAGGCAGCCATCGAGGACGGCATCGCCGCTGCGCTGACCATTCTCATGCACATCGTTATGACCAACAGCGACGCACTGACCTTTACGCTGGACCCGACCACCGACACGGCGAGCGCCGTGTGCGTGGCCTTTACCATCCCGCATGAGGCATGGCAGAGCGCGGGCGGCGCGGAGGACGACGAGGGCGGCGGCACCTACCCGTGCCGGGCTGATGTGGTGTGCGACGAGGCGACCGCCATGCACACGCCCATCGCAACGCTGGACAAGGCGTGCCTGGCGGCGGCCAAGGCGTGCGAGCTGTGCCCCACGGTGGAGACCGCGAGCGGCGTGCTGCGCTTTTGGGCGATGAAGGTGCCGGACGGCGAGCTGACCGGAAGCGTGCTGCTGGTCGGACAGGGCGGCGGAGGCAAGAGCGGCGACGGGAGCTACACCCTACCGACGGCAACCCCCTTCCGCCTGGGCGGCGTGAAGGTGGGCGACGGCCTGACCGTGGACAACGAGGGCAAGCTGTCGGTCGATGCGGCCAACACTGAGGAGACCACCGGCGCGCTGAACGAAGTGTTCGGCGCAGAGGACGGCAAATAAGCCGCCCCACAATCCCATAGCACCGTCGCTTGAAGCGGCGGTATTTTTATCGACAATTCCGGGGGCATCCCCGAAATTGAATATTTTTTAAGGAGGACAAAAATATGTCCAAATTCGTAAATCTCGAACAGATCAAGGTGCTTGCCAACAAGGTCAAGTCCGAAGACGCCGCCCTGGGTACTAAGCTGGAAACGGTCACCACCAAGGTCGATAACCTGGTCGCCGCCGGTGGCGAGGCCAACATCCTCGAAGGCGTCAAGGTCAACGGCGCTGCCCTGGCTATCTCCGACAAGATGGTTGACATCCTGATCGCCTCCGGCGAGGAGAACGGCACCATCTCCGTCAACGGCGCTGCTGTTGCCATCAAGGGCCTGGCCGCTCTGGCCTACAAATCCGAGATCACCGAGGACGAGCTGGGCGAGGCTCTGAAAGCCTCTATCGCCGCGAAGGCCACCAAGGCCGATCTGGACGCCCTGACCGTCCGCGTGGGCGACATCGAGAAGGCCGGTTATCAGACCGCCGAGCAGGTCCAGGCCGCTATCGCTGCCTCCGGCCACGCTCATTTCGAGGTCGCTGAGACCGACCCCACCGCTGAGGGCTTCGAGGCTCAGGCCAACGTCATGTACCTGTACATGAACAGCAAGACCAAGCACTATGACATCTACGCCAAGGTCGGCGAGAGCG
>OMDW01000504.1_pt1 | contig 11358 bp, 9 predicted proteins | sample 1673661 | NCBI WGS metagenome assembly OMDW01 (sample SAMEA103958118, study PRJEB25191) | human gut metagenome
CCGTTCGTCCGCATAAATGATAATGACAACATAATTTTACCGAATAATGATGAAACGACTTTTTTTGATCATCGCCTTTTGGGCGGCGGGCGTCGCCGGCGCTTCGGCGCAGATGCGGCTGACGCTTCCCCAGGCGCTGGATCTCGCCTTGAGCGAAAACCCGACCGTCAAGGTCGCGGAGATGGAGGTGCAGCGTTACGACTACGTGAAGCGCCAGACGTGGGGCAACCTGCTGCCGCAGATTTCGGCGTCGGGCAGCTACACCCGTTCGATCGTGAAGTCCGAGATGCGCGGCGGCATTTCGTTCGGAGCCGATAACACCTTCGCCGTGCAGGGCGACCTGTCACTGCCGCTCTTCGCGCCGTCGGTCTACCGCACGCTGAAGATGAACGACGCGCAGATGGCCACGGCCGTGGAGGCCGCACGCGCCTCGCGCATCGACCTGACGGCCGAGGTGAAGAAGGCCTTTTACAACATCCTGCTCGCCGAGCAGTCGCTCGCGGTGCTCCGCGAGTCGGAGGCCACGGTGCAGCGCACGGTCGACGATACGCAGGTGCAGTACCAGAACGGCCTGACCTCGGAATACGACCTGCTGACGGCGCAGGTGCAGCTCAGCAACCTGAAACCCTCGATCCTCCAGACCGAGAACTCGATCCGCATCGCCAAACTGATGCTCAAGATGTATCTTTCGATCCCCGAGCAGGTCGAAATCGAGGTCGAAGGCGAGCTGGACGCCATGCGCGACAAGGTGCTCGCCGGAACCGAGGGGCTTACGACCGACACTTCGGACAACTCCGACCTGCGCACGCTCGAACTGCAGGAGGATCTGCTCCGCCTCCAGCTCAAGGCCGAGAATGCGAGCCGCCTGCCGACCATCGGGGCGTTCGGCAACTTCACCCTCACCGGGAACAACATGGGCTCGGTGTCGTTCGATCCGGACAAGATGACGATGACCAGCGTCAAGGACGGCTATTTCTGGCAGAACCCGCTTTCCGCCGGCATCCGCGTCTCCGTGCCGCTCTTTTCGGGGCTGACGAAGATGAACCGCTCGCGCGAGATCAAGAACCAGATTTCGCAGATCGGCCTCCAGCGGACATACGCCCGGCAGCAGGTCGACGTGCAGGTTCGCTCGGCGCTGAACGACCTGCTGACGGCGCGCGAGACGATGTATGCCCAGGAGCTCACCGTCGAGCAGGCGCGCAAAGCCTATGCGATCTCCGACACCCGTTACCGTGCGGGGGCGGGCACGATCCTCGAGCTCAACAGCGCCCAGCTGGCGCAGACGCAGGCGCAGCTCAACTATTCGCAGGCGATCTTCGATTACCTGACGGCCAAGGCCGAGTACGACCGCATCGTCGGCAAGGAAAAATAGCGTGGAAATTGAAAAACAAAGATAGCATATGAAGAAAACAGCAGTTATATTGTTTGCCGCGGCCGCCCTCGCCGGCTGCAAAGGCAAAAACGGGGCAGGCGACGTGCAGCAGGACAACCGTGTGCTGACCAAAACCGAAACGGCGGAGTCCGCCACCGTGCAGCTTACCGAGGAGTTCACTTCGGAGATCGAGCCCTTCAGGGAGAACGACATCACTCCGGCGGCTTCGGGCGTGCACATCGACCGCATCCTGGTCGAGGTGGGCGACCCCGTGCGCGAGGGGCAGCTCATCGTGACGCTCGACCCGACGCAGTACACCCAGCAGCTCGTGCAGCTGAAGACCGTCGAGGACGATTACAACCGCCTGCTGCCCGTCTATGAGGCCGGCGGTATCTCGGCGCAGCAGATCCAGCAGGCCAAGGCGCAGCTGGACGTGCAGCGCGAGGTTGTCGCCAACCTCAAGAAGAACATCGAGGTGCGTTCGCCCATCACAGGCGTGGTCACGGCGCGCAACTACGAGTCGGGCGACCTCTTCTCGGCGCAGCCCATCCTGCACATCATGCAGATCGACCCGCTGAAGGTCATCGCCAATATTTCCGAGCAGTATTTCCCCAACGTGAAGGTCGGGATGCCCGTCGAGCTGAAGGTGGACATCTTCCCCGACCAGACCTTTACGGGTACCGTGTCGCTGATCTATCCGGCGCTCGACCCCACGACCCGCACGTTCAAGGTCGAGGTGAAGGTGCCCAACGCCCGGCGCACGCTGCGTCCGGGTATGTACGCCCGCACGATCTTCAACATGGGGCAGAAGGAGGGCGTCATGGTGCCCGACGTGGCCGTCCAGAAGCAGGTCGGCACTGCCGAGCGCTTCGTGTATGTCATCGAGGGCGATAGCGTTGCCCGTCGCCGCCGTGTGGACGTAGGCCGCCAGGTCGGCGACCGCGTGGACATTCTTTCGGGCGTCGGGGCGGACGAAGCCGTGGCCGTCACGGCCCTTTCGAAACTCTACGACGGTGCCAAAGTGGAAATCAAACAGGAATAAAACGCCCCGAAACATATGAAAATATACGAAAGCGCGGTTCGGAAACCGGTCTCCACGGTGCTCATGTTCGTCGGCGTGATGGTCTTCGGGCTCTTCTCGCTGATGAACCTCGCGGTAGACCAGTACCCCGAAATCGAAATCCCCCAGATATCGGTCATCACCTTCTATCCCGGTGCCAACGCTGCGGATATCGAGACCAACATCACCCGTATCCTGGAGGATAACCTCAATACGGTGAGCAACCTCAAGAAACTGACCTCCAAGTCGCAGGACAACGTGTCGATGATCATTGTCGAATTCGAATACGGATCCGACCTGACCGAGGGCGCCAACGAGATCCGCGACGTGGTGAGCCGCAGCCAGTCGCAGTTGCCCGACGACATCGATTATCCTACGATCTTCAAGTTCTCGACCTCGATGATCCCCGTGATCATGCTTGCCGTGACGGCCGACGAGAGCTACCCGGCCCTGAAGAAGATCCTCGACGATAAATTCGTCAACGTCCTGAACCGTGTCGACGGCGTGGGTGCCGTGACGGTCATGGGCGCCCCCGAGCGCGAGGTGCAGGTCAATGTCGACCCGGCCAAGCTCGAAGCCTACAACCTGACCGTCGAGCAGCTGGGGCAGATCATCGCCGCCGAGAACGTCAACATCCCGAGCGGCACGATCGACATCGGCAACAACACGTTCAACATCAAGGCCGACGGCGAATTCAAGCTGAGCGACGAGATGCGCAAGGTCGTGGTTTCCAATGCCGGGGGACGCACGGTGATGCTCTCCGACGTGGCCGAGATCCGCGATACGCTCGAAAAGGCCACGATGGACGAACGCGCCAACGGGCAGCGGAGCGTGCGTGTGATGATCCAGAAGCAGTCGGGTGCCAACACCGTGGACATCGTCCATGAAATTCAGAAGCGCCTGCCCGACATCCAGGCGAGCCTTCCGCGCGACGTGAAGATGGAGACGATCTTCGAGGGGTCGCAGGAAATCACCAATGCCATCGGGTCGCTCTCGGAAACGATCATGTACGCCTTTATCTTCGTGGTGCTGGTGGTGATGGCCTTCCTCGGGCGGTGGAGGGCGACGCTCATCATCTGTATGACGATCCCCGTGTCGCTGATCTGTTCGTTCATCTACCTCTTCGCCACGGGCTCGACGCTCAATATCATCTCGCTTTCGTCGCTCTCGATCGCCATCGGTATGGTCGTCGACGATGCCATCGTGGTGCTGGAGAACATCACGACGCACATCGAGCGGGGTTCGAATCCCAAGGAGGCCGCCATCTACGCCACCAATGAGGTGTGGCTGTCGGTCATTGCCACCACGCTCGTGGTCGTTGCCGTGTTCCTGCCGCTGACGATGGTGCCGGGCATGGCGGGTATCCTCTTCCGCGAGCTGGGCTGGATCGTGACCATCGTGGTGTGCGTTTCGACTACGGCAGCCATTTCGCTGACCCCGATGATGTCCGCCTACCTCTTGAAACTCGAGGGCGGCGTGCACGATTACAAGGGGCTGGGTGTCATATACAAACCCATCGACCGGGCACTCGCATGGCTCGACGACGCCTATGCCCGCTCGCTGAACTGGGTGGTGCGCCACCGCCGTATCACGATCTTCTCGATGATGGGGCTTTTCCTGGTTTCGCTGGGGCTCGTCACGCAGGTGCCGACCGAATTCTTCCCGCCTTCGGATAACGGCTGGATCTCGGCCACGGTCAAACTGGAGCAGAACCTTTCGGTGGACTACACCGCGCGGATCGCCCGCCAGATCGACAGCATCATCTACAAGAACTATCCCGAGGTGACGCTCGTGTCGGCCTCGTCGGGCGCCAACTCGTCGGACGATGCGTTCGCCGCGATGCAGACCACCGGTTCGCACATCATCAATTACAACCTCAGCCTGCCCACCTCCGACAAGCGCGAGCGGTCGATCTACGTTATCTCCGACCTGCTGCGCAAGGAACTGGATCGCATCCCCGAGGTGCGGGAATATTCGGTGATGCCCGGCGGCGATAACGGCAGCATGAGCGGTTCGGCGACGGTCGACATCAAGGTTTTCGGCTACGACATGGACGTGACCAACGCCGTTGCCAACGACCTGAAGGAAAAGCTTGGAGGCCTGGAGGGTACGCGAGACGTGCAGCTTTCGCGCGACGACCTGCGTCCCGAACTCAACGTGGTCTTCGACCGCGACCGCCTTGCCTATTACGGCATGAACAGCGCTACGGCGTCGCAGGCCGTGCGCAACCGCATCGACGGCCTTGTGGCCTCGAAATACCGCGAGGACGGCGACGAATATGACATCGTGGTGCGCTATGCCGAACCGTTCCGCATGTCGCTCGGGGACGTGGAGAACATCACGCTTTACAACGGGCAGGGGCGCCCCGTGAAACTCAAGGAGGTCGGCCGCGTGCAGGAGGAGTATGCCGCGCCGATGATCGAGCGCGAGAACCGCCAGCGTGTGATCACGGTCAAGTCGTCGCTCGGAGCCGGCGTCGCCCTGGGCGACGTGGTGGCCGAGGTCGATCAACTCATCGCCGGGTATCCCGTGCCCGACGGCGTCGACCTCGAAATCGGCGGTACGGTCGAAGACCAGGGCGACGCCTTCAGCGACCTGGGCGTGCTGTTCATCCTGATCGTCATCCTGGTCTACATCGTGATGGCCACGCAGTTCGAATCGCTGCTCTTCCCGTTCATCATCATGTTCACCATCCCGTTCGCCGCCACGGGCGTTTTCCTGGCTTTGTGGATGACCTCCACGCCCATGTCGCTCATCGCCCTGATCGGCGCCATCATGCTGGTGGGCATCGTGACCAAGAACGGTATCGTGATGGTCGACTACATGAACCTGCTGGTCGAGCGTGGCTCGGGTGTCTTCGATGCCGTGATCGCCGGCGGAAAGAGCCGTCTGCGCCCTGTGCTCATGACTTCGTTCACGACCATCCTGGGTATGTTGCCGCTGGCGATCGGCACGGGTGTCGGGTCGGAGACGTGGCAGCCCATGGGCATCGCCGTGATCGGCGGCCTCACGTTCTCGACCCTGCTGACGCTGTTCATCATCCCGGCGCTCTATTCGGTATTCGTCAACCGTTCGCAGCGCAAGGAGAAGGAGAAACTTGCCCGCCTGGCCGCCGAACACCAGGCCAGCAGGCATTAAACCGTTTATCCCGCCTGTCCGGTTGTTACCGTACCGGGCAGGCGGGACATAAAACCCCAATACCGTTATGAAAGCAGTATTCTTATCATACAACCAGGCGCTCACCGACCGTGTGAACGCCATCCTCGACGAGCAGGGCGTCCGCGGCTTCACGCGCTGGGCGCTGACCGAGGGTCGCGGGTCGTTCGACGGCGAACCCCATTACGGCACGCATGCCTGGCCGTCGATGAACGCTTCGCTCATGGCCATCGTCGACGACGAAAAGGTCGCGCCGCTGATGGAGGCTTTCCGGGAGATGGACGCCGCCACCAAGATGCAGGGCTCGCGCGCCTTCGTCTGGAATATCGAGCAGACCTACTGAGTTTCCCGGAGCTGCGGTGTGCCGGGATTTTCCCGGGCTCCGGGGTAAGGGGCCGGGTTTCCCGGTGTTTCCGGGTACGCCGGGCGGGTGTGCCGGGCCTTTCCGGTACTTGCCGGAACGTTCCGGGAGCCTTCCCCAGTTGTCTTCTCCGGTTTTGCAGGCAGCCTGCGGCTTGGGGGTGTTTGCCCTGGCGACAGCCCCGGACTTTGCAGCGGCCGAGCCGGTGCACTGCGGCAGATTCTTCGGTGTGCCCGTACGCAGTCGTCCTATTTTTACTATCTTTGCCTGCATGAAACTCACCTTTCTGGGAACGGGCACCTCGCAGGGCGTCCCTGTCATCGGGTGCCGCTGCAAGGTCTGCACCTCGGCCGACAAGCGCGACAACCGCCTGCGCACTTCGGCCATGGTCGAGGCGTGCGGCGTGCGTATGGTCATCGACGCCGGCCCCGATTTCCGCTGCCAAATGCTCCGTACGGGCATCCGCCACCTCGACGCCATCCTCCTCACGCACGAACACAAAGATCATATCGGCGGGCTGGACGACGTGCGGGCTTTCAACTTTGTCGATTACCCGCCGCTGGTGCACAAGGTCGACATCTACGCCGCACCCCATACCCTCGGCGTCGTGCGCAAGGACTTCGACTATGCCTTCGCGCAGGATAAATACCGCGGTGTGCCCGAAATCGAGTTGCATGAGATCGACGTCACCCGGCCGTTCCGGGTCGGGGGACTGGAAGTCGTTCCCGTATCGGGACACCATTCCGACCGTTTCGCCGTTACGGGCTACCGTATCGGCAGGCTGGCCTACCTGACCGATTTCAAGACCATCGGGGATGCCGAGGTCGAAAAACTCCGGGGCGTGGAGGTGCTCGTCGTCAACGCGCTCCGCTTTACGGAGCATTATTCCCATTTCAACGTGGCCGAAGCCCTTGCGCTCATCGCCCGCGTTGCCCCGCGCGAGGCCTACCTCACGCACATGTCCCACGACATCGGCCTGCATGCCGTGACGGAGCCGACGCTCCCCCGCGGCGTACACATGGCCTACGATACGTTGCAGATTGAAATAAACGATTGATATGAAAGATTTTAAAAATAAGGTCGTCATCGTGACGGGTGCTTCGTCGGGTATCGGCGAGGCGATGGCACGCGAGTTCGCCGCACAGGGCGCCCGCGTGGTGCTGGGTGCGCGCAGTGTGCAGAAATTACAGCTTATCGCGGGCGACATCCGTTCCCGGGGCGGGCAGGCCGCCTATTGCGGCGTCGATGTGACCGATGTCGGCGAGTGCCGCCGGCTCATCGACACGGCCGTGCGTGAGTTCGGGGGTATCGACGTGCTGGTTTGCAACGCCGGGCTTTCGATGCGCGCCATTTTCGACGACGTCGACCTGGAGGTGCTCCACCGCCTGATGGACGTCAATTTCTGGGGTACGGTCAACTGTTGCAAATTCGCCCTGCCGTATCTCCAGCAGTCGCACGGTTCGATTGTCGGTATCTCGTCTGTCGCCGGGCTGCACGGGTTGCCGGGACGCACGGGCTATTCGGCCTCGAAGTTCGCCATGACGGGGTTCCTCGAAACGCTGCGCATCGAAAACCTCCGAAAAGGGTTGCATGTGATGGTAGCCTGCCCGGGTTTCACGGCATCCAACGTCCGCTTCTCGGCCCTCACGGCCGACGGCACGCAGCAGGGCGAAACCCCGCGTGACGAGGCGAAGATGATGACCCCCGAAGAGGTCGCCCGCATTGTCGCCCGCGGCATCCTGAAGCGCAAGCGCCTCTGCCTGATGGAAAACGAGGGGCGTGCCACGCATTTTGTCAAAAAGTTCGCCCCCGGCTTCCTCGACCGCATGTTCTACCTGGTGATGTCCCGGGAGCCCGATTCGCCGCTGAAATAACGTCGCCGCATCCGGCGGGGCGAGCCCCGGGGAGCGGTTTGAACCAAGGGAACTATGGTACGGGAAGAAAGACATTCCGAAGAAGAGGTTCGGCGCGTCTGCGTCGAGATCCGCCGTCAGGCCGCGTTGGAAAACGCCCGCTGGCAGCTTAAAGCGGGGTATGGCGGTTTGGCTCTCATGTCCGTCGTGCTGGTCGTCGTCTTTTGGGGAGGCGACAGCTGGAGATGGTGGTGGCTTTTTTATTTCGTTGCGCCGGTCATGCTGGTCATCAACGGCCACCGTGTGGCGCGGGGTAAAAAATCGTGGTGAAATAAATGGTAAAATAAAAGGAGGCGCTCAACTGATGGGGCGCCTCCTTTTTTGTCGTCGGTTCATTGTTCAAAAAATATGGGCGCCTCTTTTTTGCCATGGGTTCATCGTTCCCGCCTTTCCGGTTCCGCTTCTCATTTCCGGTTCCGCTTTCTCATTTGCAGTTCCGCTTCCATTAGCGCTTCTCCTGCCTTCCGGCCCTCGCCCTTCCGGTGCGCCCGGGGCCTGCTGCAGATTATTCCTTTTTCTTCGCCCCGCCGTCCTTATTGCCGTCCTTGCCGTCTTCCTTCGAGGAGTCCTTGAACTCCTTGACGCCGCGTCCCAGGCCGCGCATCAGTTCGGGGATCTTCCTGCCGCCGAACAGGAGCAATACGACCAACAGGATAAGTATGAGCTCGGTCGGGCCGAGGAACAGGGGGATGATGGATAATGTCATGGTATATTCGGGTCTTTGGTGTGTGCGTTTTCCGTCCGGGCTTCCTCTGCCGTATTCCCGGACACGGGGCCTGCCTGCGGACAAATGTACTAAGAATTTCCGAAACCCCGCTTTCCCGGGCGAAAAAAAGCGGACTTGGCTGCGGATACCTATACCGAATAGAGGAAATCCTCGAGTGAGCACGCCGGGTCGACAGCCAGCTTTTTACGGATCCGGAACCGGAGCTTCTTAATGCTGTCGGGCTGTACGGAACGGATATGGGCGATCGTTTTGTTTTCCATGCCCATGCGCAGATAGGCACAGAAACGCAGCTCGTGCTCCGTAAGATCGGGATGCGCCTTCCTGAGCCGCTCCAGAAAGCCGGGGTAGATCGCCTCGAAGTGGATCCGGAAAAAGGCATTCTCCTCGTCCGGATGGGTCTGGTGTCTGCGTATGCTTTGTTGCAGCCGGATGCCGATTTGCGCCGGGAGGTGCCCTTCGTGCTGTTCTTGTTCGATCTTCTGCCGCAACTCTTCGAGCACGCGGTTGTAACTGTTGATTGCCATCACGCGGTCGGCCAGCTCCCGGTTGCGCAGATCCACTTCGCGGCGGTACTGTTCGCTGCGCAGCCTTTCGTGCGCGAGGCGCGTGTTGAGTTCCTTGTTCTCCGCTTCGTGCAGCTGGTTGAGCAGTCGCTCCCTGTCGCGGCGCGCCCGGAAGGCATAGCAGATGAAGGCGGCGATGCAGACCACCGTGATGACGATGAGCAGAGTCAGCCGCAGCTGCCATGTCGCCCGTTCGTGCAGGTAGGTGAGCCGGGTCTCGTATTGCTCGATGGCTGCGCGGTTTTCCATCAGCCGCACTTCGGCCAGCCGCCTGTCTGCACCGAGCGAGTCGCGAGCCGCTGAAAACCGGCTCAACGTGCGGTAAGCGCTGTCGGCCTGCCCCGTGGCATAGAGTGCGTGGGCGGTGTTTTCGAGCGAGGGGAGCAGGAATTCCGCATCGTCCGAAGCTTCGACATAGTCGAGTGCCTGCCGCAGGAGCGGGAGCGCTTCTGCGGCGCTGTCCCGCTGCAATCGCTCGATCGCCAGCGCGACGGCGCTTTTGGCGATGAGTTTCCGGTCGTCCGAGAGCCTTGCCAGCCGGTAGGCTTCGGCGGCTTCCCCGCCCCGTTCGTCGCCTTCGGCATAAGAGCAGTACGAAAGCAGGACATTGATCCGAAATGAGGTGTCCGCGAGGCATTCCGGTGTGCGCAGCAGTGTGTCGAGTATTCCGACGGCTCTCTTCCGTTCGCCCTGGCGGTAAAGTACATTGGCGAAATTCAGCCGGTTTTTGACGTAATATGTGTCGGTTCCCGAGAGGGTGAACAGGCTGTCGGCCGCCTTGAAGTAGTCGAGCGCACGCTGCCAGTCTTCGAGCTCCTGCATGATTACACCCATGTTGACGCATGTGCTGGCCAACCGGAGCGTGTCACCTGTCCTGCGGTAGTATTCGTCCGTTTCGCAATATCCCCGGTAACTGTCCGGATACTCTCCGCGCATCAGGCGTATCTGGCTTTGCAATCCCACGATGCGGATCCTGTCATACGGATAGCGTGCCGGGTCGACCTGCCGCTCTGCATCGCGGAGCAGTTCCAGGGCCTCGTCCCATCGGCCCTGCGGCACGAGTGCGCGGGCTTCCCAGTAGCGGGTGCGCCACCCGAGTACCGGGTTGTCCGGCAGTTGGTCGCGCCGAGTACGCAATTTTGCCAGCAACTCCCCGCCGTTCCGGGCGTCCGGCGACGATTCGAGTTGCCGCGCGAGCGAATCGTACGTGCGGTCGGCCGGTGCCCATTCCTTTTGGAGTGCCGGGTCTGGGGCGAAACAGCCGGCCGCCAGCAGGATAACTGCGAAGAGGAAACATTTTTTCATGGCGTAAAAATAACAAAATTGCCGATGTCTACTATTTGTCCACCGCAGTTTTTTGTGCAGGAATCGGTTTTCTCGATACCTTGCCGAAGCACCCGGGACGCTTCCCGACCCGGCTGCCGGATAGTATTAACCTTTAAAACGACGAAGCGATGAAAAGAATTATTTTTGGCCTTGCCTTGTGCTTGGCAGTGTGGGGATGCAGTGACGACAAGACCGGGGGGACGGTTCCGCCCGATCCCGATCCTGAACCCGAAGTCCCGACCCTTGCGACGAGCCTGGCGTTCGGCGTCCCGTCCGTCGAGTTCCCTTCGGGTGGCAAGACGGTCGATGTGGCCGTCGTGGCCGAAGGCGGCGAGTGGGCGGTTGCGGAGACCCCCGACTGGCTGGCTGTGACGCCTGGCGAGGGGAAGGTGACCCTGGCTGCCGACGACAACCGGAGAGGCTCCCTGCGTAGCGGGAAACTGCGTATAACGGGTGCAGAGAACGTGGAGGCATCACTGGATGTGTCGCAGGGAAACGGGGCGCTGATTTTACGCCTCGAGGTCGAGGCTCCCGCGACGGTGGCGGCGATCCCGCTGCATGGTCAGGTGTCCTGCACGATCGACTGGGGCGACGGGGCTGTGGAAAGTATTGATGCCAAGATCGACGGTCTCGGGATCGGGCATCCTTCCCACGAGTATGCCGCGGCCGGGACTTACCGCGTATCGGTTAGCGGTACGGTGCCTTCGCTCTCTTCGATAAAATTGACCGATGACCAGGCGTTGCGGCTGAAAGCCGTCGAAGCCTGGGGTGCCACGGGCCTCGAAAAAATGCAGTATGCTTTTTACAGATGTGCTGCGCTCGAATCGATACCCTCTCCCGGGCCCGAGGCTCCGTTCGCGCGTGTGACGACCTTTTCCAA
>OMDW01000514.1_pt1 | contig 11303 bp, 7 predicted proteins | sample 1673661 | NCBI WGS metagenome assembly OMDW01 (sample SAMEA103958118, study PRJEB25191) | human gut metagenome
ACACCCTCCGGATCGGCTCAGATCTCTCCAAGAGCCTGATCGAGATCCTCAAGAATGTCGTCGATGTGTTCGATACCGATGGACAACCGGATCAGTTCCGGCGGCAATCCCGCGTCACGCTGCTGTTCTTCGCTGAGCTGCGCGTGACTTGTGCTCGCTGGATGGAGCGCAAGGCTCTTGGCATCGCCCACGTTGGCGAGATGCGAAAAGAGGCCGAGTTTTTCGATGAACCGCTGGCCAGCAGGCTGGCCTCCCTGAATCCCGAAAACGACCATGCCCCCGAACCCGTTGCGCAGCATACGGCAAGCCGCGGCATGGGCGGGATCGTCGGGCAGCCCCGGATAGCGGACCCACGCCACTTTCGGGTGCTGCTTGAGATGATAGGCGACCTTCAGCGCATTGGCGCAGTGCCGCTCCATGCGCAGCGGCAGGGTTTCCAGCCCCTGCAGGATCATCCACGCATTGTCCGGCGAAATGCAGGCCCCAAGATTCCGCAGGGGGACCAGCCTCATCCGCGTGATGAACGGCGGATACCCTTCCGGCAGATCATATCCCCATCGCAAGTAATGATAACTGGCATCGGGCTCGACGTACAGAGAGAAACGGCTGTCCGTCCAGTCAAATGTGCCGCCGTCCACGACGATGCCGCCGAGAGCCGTGCCGTGCCCCCCAAGCCATTTCGTCAATGAGTGCACTACAATATCAGCACCATGCTCAAAAGGCCGAAGCAGATACGGCGTGGCGAAGGTCGCGTCCACAACCAGGGGCAGCCCATGCCGCTTGGCGATGGCGGATACCGCATCCAGATCCGCGACGTCCAGCGCGGGGTTGCCGATGGCCTCCACGTACAAGGCGCGCGTCCGCCCGTTGACGGCGGCTTCCATCTTGTCAAAATCCTGCGGCTTCACGAAGCGTGTAGTGATCCCGAACTGGGGCAGGATATCGTTGAACAGGGTGAACGTTCCGCCGTACAGGTTGTTCGCCGAGACGATTTCGTCCCCCTGCTTCGCCAGATTGACGATCGTCGAAAAAATGGCGGACGTACCCGACGCCGAAGCCAACGCCCCGACACCGCCCTCCAACAGGCTCATACGTTCTTCCAGCATGGCCTGCGTGGGGTTGCCGAGCCGCCCGTAGACATTCCCCTGTTCGGCAAGGCCAAAAAGCAGCCCTCGGCGAAAGCCATCCACCTTCTCAGCTTTTTCATCACCCTGCTGGGCGTTGTGCTGGTGCTGGTATTGGCGCTGACTTTGCTGATTCCGGAGCTGGTGCAGTCCTTCCACAGCCTGTATGTGCAGATCGAGGCCAATATTCCCCGCTGGACTGCCTATCTCAACGCACAGGATGCTGACATGGGCTGGCTGATGAACTGGCTGGAGGGCATCAACTGGGAGCAGCTGCTGCACAAGGTCACCGCAAGCATCGACACGGTGCTGGTCAATGCGGTAGGGGCTGTCTCTGCCACGGTGAATATCGCGATCACCGCCTCGTTTGCGCTGATCATCTCCGTCTATATGTCCCTTAGTACGGAGAGCCTCGGCCACCAAGCCCGCACGCTGGTGTGCGCCTACCTGAAGCCCGCCCACGCCGCCGGGGTGCTGAAGTTCTGCCGGCTGTTCCGGCAGTCCTTTGCAAACTTTTTAACGGGACAATGCAGCGAGGCAGTGATCCTTGGCGTTCTGATGGCTCTTGCATTTTCCGTTTTCAAGATCCCCTACGGCAGTCTGGTGGGCGTGCTCACCGCCATCTGCGCCATCATCCCCTATGTGGGTGCACTGATCTCCTGCGTGGTCAGTGTGTTCCTTGTGCTGTTGGTAGACCCTGTGCTGGCGGTGCGCTGCCTGATCGTGTACCTTGCCGTGCAGTTTGTTGAAAACCAGTTCATTTATCCCCGTGTGGTGGGCAAATCCGTGGGGCTTTCGCCGCTATACACCCTTATTGCCGCCATGATCGGCGGAAAGCTTTTTGGCATCATCGGCATTATCTTCTTTATCCCCCTGACAGCGGTGGTCATCGAGCTTGTAAAAGAGGACACCTTTCGGCGTCTGCGCGCAAAAGAGCCCCTGCAATAAAACAGCGTGCCCGGAATACCATAACCCCTGATACCCTTCCCCGGTGTCAGGGGTATTTTTATGCCGTGCAGCTGCAAAGCACGCGGTTGTTCGCCCTTTTCCATGCAAAATCCTTCAAAAAACAGCTTGAAACACTTTTGTTACAATGATACAATATGATTGTTATTTTATGGGAAAATCGGCGTATGCCCCGTGCGGACAGGCCGCGAGCGTAGGGGTTCCTGTGGGGTGTGTAAGAATCGCTAAGGTAGCACTGCGCTCCTGCACTTGCGCAGTACTGCCTTCCGAAAATGTGAGGAAAGTATATTTATATGATAAAAAAGATCTCCCGCCGCTCCTTTTTGCAGGCTTGCAGCGTTGCAGCTGCCACGGCAGCGCTGACCGCCTGCGGCGGCGGCAAGGCTGAAAGCAAAACAGCAGATGCGCACGAAGCCGTCACCTTTATGGCACCTTATAAGGAGATAGAAGCCTTTATTGAGCAGGTGCACAGCGTTTACCCGGAAGTGAACATCGAGGTCGTGCCATACAGCGGCGATAACACCACCACCTGTTTGCAGAATATGTTTGCGGCAGGCGACCTGCCGGACGTCTGCACCTTGACCTACTACGACCCCCAGATCGATCTGGTCTCCGACAAACTGCTGGACCTTTCCGGCTACGATTTTACGGATAACTATGTGGAGTCCCGTCTGCAGGACGTGTTCGACAACGGTGCCATCTACCTGCTGCCCTCGACCTACAACTGCTACGGCATCACCTACAACAAGACCCTGCTGAAGAAATACGGCTGGGAGCTGCCCAATTCTTTCGCTGAGCTGGAAGTGCTGGCTGCAAAAGCCAAGGAAGCCGGGGTCGATCTCTGCCTGCCGCAGATCCAGTACCCGGGCTACGGTTTCCAGTATCTGTGCAACATTGCGGACGCCGATTTCCTCGGCACACTGGACGGCAGGCTGTGGCAGCGGGATTATCTGTCCGGTAAGGCGAATGTCAGCAATACCCCCGGCATGATGCAGGCGATGGCCTATGTCCAGAAGTGGAAGGACATCGGGATGCTGAACGACTCCGGCGATGCTCTTGACGACAATGTGACCCTGCAGAGGATGGCCGAGGGGAATACCCTGTTTTTGATCGGAAACACCAACGGCATTGTGGAGGCAGACGGCAACGCCGATAAATTCGGCCTGATGCCCTATCTTTCCGAGGACGGCACCCAGAACGTTTTTGTGCTGAATGTGAACCGCTTCTACGGTCTGAATAAAAAGCTGAAACAGAACCCCCAAAAGCTGGAAGATGCGCTCAAGGTGATGCGTGTGCTTTCCACCGTTGCAGGCACCAGCGCTCTGCAGCCCGCAACGGCGCTGAAAAGCAGCCTGCTGCCCTTCAAGGACGCAAAAGCGGACGGCACCTACTATGCCGACATCGCCGATGCCCTGAATGCAGGCAACACCGCGCCCTTTATCTATTCCGGCTGGGAAAACACCATCGTGACCACCGGCCTTAAAATGCTGGACTTCATGAAGGGCAACGCCACCATGGAGGATGTCATCCGTCAGCTGGACGAGGATCAGGACAGTGTGGTGAACAACACCCCGGATGTCATCACTACCGTTACGGAGGAGCTTTCGCAGCAGGACTGCGCCATGCTGGTAGGCCGCTGCTTTGCACAGGCTACCGGCAGCGACCTTGCGCTGGTCTCGCTGAGCACATGGATCCCCGGCAACCCCACCGAGCAGAACCACCACGGCGTAGCCGCCAAGCTGTACGCCAAGGGCATTACGGATTACGACCTTTCGGTCATCCTGCCCACCGGCTGGAACCGCACCATCCAGACCGTCACCCTGACCGGGCAGCAGATCAGCGACCTGCTGGCTTCTGGCTACGATGCCTACGGCAACGGCAAGGGCTACCCCTATGTGCTGGTAAGCCCGGTGCAGCCGGAGGCGGGCAAGACCTATCAGGTTGCCATCTGCGGTGTGAGCGACCAGCTGGCTGCCGAAGCAACGGTGACAGACAGCGGCGTGGTGGGCATGGATGCCGCAAAAGCCTTCTTTGGCGCATACACCACCATCAGCCGGGCAGATACCGCATGGAGCTAGGGTGCGTCTGAAACAGAACAGACAGGAGATACCAGATGTGAACAACAAACTATATAAAAAGCTGCTTTGGGGCATCGGCTTTGTCATTGTTGCGGTCATCCTGACCCTTTTTATCATGAGCCAGACCTACATCCAGAACCTTGTCTACCATGAGCGGCTGAACCAGATGGAAGAGGTCACCCACCAGATGTTCCGCAGTCTGGAGGATGTGATCGACAACCACTGGGACGAGGTGGATGTGCAGTGTAATTATTTGTACAACACCCCGCTGGAGACTGATACCGATCTCTACCGCTATCTGAAAAAGCTGTCGGAGCTTTCCAATTACCATGAAAAACAGATCGAACTGATTGCCGTGGATGCTGCCGGGCGTTATTATACCGAGTATGGCCGCACGGGTCTGCTGCGGGAAATGAACTATCTGGAAAACGCGCCGCAGCGGGTCAGCTATGTTTCCAATTCGCTGACCGTGGACGACTCCCGGATGGTGTTTCTGGAACAGCTCTCCACCCCCATCACGCTGCAAAGCGAGACCGGCGAGATCACCCTGCGCTACTTTGGTATTTCGCAGAGCATGACCCAGCTGAACGATTATTTCCGCTGCGACGCCTACGAAAATAACAACAGCGTCTATGTACTGGACAACAACGGTTTCAAGCTGTTCAACGCCAATGATACCGAGCTGTTGAAGGGGCACAACGTATACACCGTGCTCTCCCAGATGTCCTATCTGCACGGTTCTTCCTTTGCAGCAGCAAAGGAGCGGCTTGCCCGCACAGGCTCCTGTTATTCCAACGCTGTGCTGGACGGAACTGAGTATTACTACGCCCTGAAGCAGATGGAAAACGCCCAGTGGACGCTGGCGTTCCTTGTTCCAGCAGAATATGTGGCCGTGAATACGCAGAAGCTGGTCAATATCGTCATGGTCGTTATTGTAGGCTTTGCAACGGTGTTTTCGATCATGGCAGTCATTGCTGGCTTGTTCCTCCTGCGGGAAAAGCAGCAGCGGGAGTTGCGGGCCGAAAAAGAGACGAACCTCCGTCTGGAGCAGTATAACATCCAGCTGACGCAGGCCAACGACGAGATGCGGCGGGCGCAGGATGCTGCCGCCGAGGCGTTACAGTCCGCCGAGCGTGCCAGCAAAGCCAAGACGGACTTTCTTTCCAACATGAGCCACGATATCCGCACCCCCATGAACGCCATCATCGGCATCACCGCCCTGATGAAAAACGAGCTGCACGAGCCAGAAAAGCTTGCCGAGCATCTGGGCAAGCTGGAAAGCTCCGGTCAGCTGCTGCTGGGCATCATCAACAATATTCTGGATATGAGCCGCATCGAGAGCGGCAAGACCACCCTGAATGTGGAAAAAATGAATCTGCCCCAGCAGATCAGCCAGCTGGACAGCATCATCCGCCAGCAGGCAGGCCAGCGCCGCCAGACCTTTACGGTAAACACCCATCTGCAGCACGAAAACGTGCTGGCAGACCCCAACCGTCTGAATCGGGTGCTGATGAACATCCTCTCCAACGCAGTCAAGTATACGCCCACCGGCGGGCATATCCGGTTGGAGGTGGAAGAGCTGCCCCGGAACGAGCACTACGCCCGGTACCGCTTTGTGGTGCAGGATGACGGCATCGGCATGAGCGCGGACTACCAAAAGACCCTTTTCGACCCCTTTACCCGTGAGGAGCGCTCCGGCACCAACAAGGTGCAGGGCACGGGTCTGGGTATGGCGATTACCAAAAGCGTCATAGACCTGATGGGCGGCTCCATCAGCGTAGAGAGTGCCACCGGTAAGGGCACCCGCTTTGAGGTGGTGCTGGAATTTCCCATTGACACCGAAGCGGACACGGTGCAAAAGGCGCAGGCGCTCCCGGAGGAAGAAGAGACCACTTCTCCCCTGTCCGGCATGAAGTTCCTCTGTGCCGAGGATAACGCCATCAACGCCGAGATTCTGCAAATGCTGCTGGAAACAAAAGGCGCAAGCTGCACCATCTGCCCCAACGGTCAGGAGATCGTGGATGCCTTTGCCAGCGTGAAGCCCGGCGACTATGATATGATTTTGATGGACGTGCAGATGCCGGTGATGGACGGCTTGGAAGCCACCCGCCGCATCCGCAGCGGCGAAAACCCGCTGGGACGCACCATCCCCATCCTTGCCATGACCGCCAACGCCTTCCTTGAGGATATGCAAAAGAGTAAGGAAGCCGGCATGGACGAACACCTGTCCAAGCCTGTGGACATCAGCGCACTGGAACAGGTGGTAAAGCGCTTCCGCGTTACCACCCCCCCCCGAAAATAAATAGCGGTATACAGCGCTTTTGCCGCAAAGCGCCGCATAACCTTGCATAAAAAAACTGCTGCCCCTTTGCCCGGACGCTTTGGCATCCGGTACGGGGCAGCAGTTTTTTGCGTTATAGAAGGAGCATTCCCCTCAGATGGGCATGGTCTGGTAGAACCAGTCCGAAATGGCCTTGCGGGTGTCGGCGAAGAACTTTTTCACCGGGCAGGCGGCATCCCGGGCTTCCTGTTCCAGATCCGTGCCTGCGGGGAAGTTGCGGATGACGGTATACGCCACCGACTGCGGCGGCAGCGACATCATCACAGCCGGGTCGTGCACCACGCAGATCTGCTCGCCTACCGCAAGGGTAGCGGGGTCGGAGGTGGTCTTTTCGTCATGGTCCTGCCAGACGGTGCTGTCGGTAACGATCATCTGATAGGTCTCCTGCTCTTCCGCAGTCACCAGAATAGACTCCACCTTGCCCTCCACGGTGCGGCTGACGCCCTCTACTACACCATAATAGTAGAGCTTCTTGGAAAACAGCGCCGAAGCAGAGGGCAGCACGCTGACGCTGAGCAGCAGCACCGCAAGCAGACAAAAGAGCGAGCGATAGGTCTTTTTCATAGAAAACCTCCATTTTTGATGTTGCAGCGGAGCGCCCGGCGCTCCCGGATGCCTTATTTTACCACAACTACCATCGGATTTCTATATCCGAGCTTAACCGGCCACGGAAAATCAACTTTTACACAAAAAGGACTGCCGTGCATAGCAACGCACAGCAGTCCTTTTTATGCTTTTATCCGTTTACTTGCTGATGGAAAGGGTGCCGAATGCAGTCTCTTCAAAGTGGCTGCTGTACAGCTCCTGCATCAGTTTGATGAGCGAGAGGGTATCCTCTGCGCCGGCGGTCTCGTAGCAGGAGTGCATCGCCAGCTGCGGCAGGCCGATGTCCACGCAGTTCATGGACACCTGTGCCATGGCCAGATTGCCCAGCGTGCTGCCGCCCACCTTATCGGAGCGGTTTGCAAAGTATTGCAGCGGCACACCGGCGCGGGCAGCCAGCTCCCGGGCGGCGGCAACGCTCATACCATCGCTGGTGTACTTCTGACCTGCGTGGGTCTTGATGACCACGCCCTTGTTCATGTAGGTGCAGTTGTTCACATCGGTGTGCTCCGGGTGGTTGGGGTGCACGGCGTGGGCGTTGTCGGCGCTGACCATAAAGCTGGAAGCCACCGCACGGTGGAAGTCCTCATCGTTGCCGCCAAGGCTCTGGGCAATGCGGTGCAGCACATCGTACAGGAAGGTGGAAGCTGCGCCCTGCTTGGTGCCGGAGCCGACCTCCTCGTTATCAAAGAAGGCTGCCACGCCGATGGAGCGGGCGTTCTTTGCAGTCAGCAGACCTTTCAGGATGCCGTAGACGCACTGCTGGTCGTCCAGACGGCCGCAGGAGATGAACTCCTCGTTGCAGCCCCAGACGGTGGCCTTTTCCCGCACATAGAGGAACAAATCGCTGCCAAGGATCTGCTCTTCGGACACCTTCAGCTCCTCTGCGATCAGTTTTTTCAGCGCGCCCTCCTCGCAGGCGCCGCCCAGCACGGGCAGCATATCCACCTGTTTATTGAAGGAAGCCTTATCGTTGACCTCGCGGTTCATGTGGATGGCAACGCTGGGGATCATCAGCAGGTCGCGGTCCAGTGCCACCAGACGGGATACGATAGCGCCGTTCTCCTGCACCAGCACACGGCCCGCCACAGACAGCGGACGATCCATCCATGTGGCGCAGATCATGCCGCCGTAGCCCTCGGTGTTCAGCTTGGTGTAGTTCTGCCCCATGTGGATCTCGGCGTTCTCCTTGATGCGGAAGCAGGGAGAATCCGTATGGGCGGCGGCAACGTTGAAGCTGTAATTTTCCAGCTGGTCGCCCATGCGGAAGGCGATGATGCTGGAACCGTTGCGGCAGACAAAATAGTCCTTGCCGGGTTCCAGCGCCCACTTGCGGCTTTCCAGCAGCTCTGCAAAGCCTGCTTTCAGCAGGATATCCCGCACAGCGGCGGTGGTGTGGTATGCGGTGGGGTTGCCGTCGATGAAGGACAGCATTTCACGGACTTCGGATGCGATCATAAAAATAAACCTCCTAATTTCCTGAGAAAAGAGCCGGTCAGTGCTGACCGGCCCTTTTTAAGCATATTCAGGTTACTTTTTGGCAGCGGTCTGTTCGCGCTTTGCTAGGGCGGGCAGAATGAATCCCAGTACGGTCAGCACCACGGGGGTGATAACGTTCAGTGCAAAGGTGAAGGGGTCCTTATCATACATACCCAGCACACAGCACACGGCGGTAACGGCAAAACACCAGCCGCCGAAGAACTTGGCCACGGCCTGATTCTTGACAAAGCGGTACTCGGCGGGGATGGTATCGTAGGCGTTGCGCAGGGCGATGTAGGCGGCAAACACCCACAGATAACGCATGGGCATACACACAGAATTCAGCTTGGTCAGCTGGCGCAGAACGGCAGCAGCACCGGGCACGAAGGACTGTGCCAGAATGATGGAGCCGGACAGCACAGCCACCATCTTGATGCCGTTGCTGTGCACACCGTGGGCGTTGACCTTGTGCAGAGCCTGCGGGATGAACTGCTTGGTGTGCTCGTTATCCAGCAGCATACGCAGCGGTGCGTCGATGCTCAAAATCAGCACGGCGAGCTGGCTGATGACGTTGCACAGGGCGTAGATGATCATGAACAGATCGCCCACATGGTAGTACTGACCCAGCTTCTGGAAAGCCCAGTAGGAACTGTTGGCGACATAGGCGTTGAAGCTCTCTGCGCTGGCGTTGATGACGGCGGGGTCGAACATACGGCTCATGGCCAGCGTGCCCAGAATGGCGCAGGTGACCACCATGACGGCCAGCGCGATCATGCCGCGGGGGAAGCCCTTGCTGGGGTTCTCGACCTTATTGACGTAGGGAGAGATCTTCTCGCAGCCACCCACAGCGAACACCAGAATGGACAGAGAAGTAAAGTAGGTGACGTTGAAGTTGGGGATGAGGCTGCTGAAGCTCAGGTTTGCGTGGACGTACTCTGCCGTGGGGTTGATGGCCGGGGCAGCGAACATCATCACGATGTACAGCAGGGACATGACGAAGGTGCAGGTGCCTGCGGCAGTCAGCAGCTTTTTCAGAGGGTTCAGACCCAAGCTTGCAATGTAGCAGCCCAGCAGCAGGATGCAGAAGGTAGCCAGCTGGATGTAGCGGGTGGGGAAGGAATCGTAGGTCTCCGCGTTGCGAAAAATTGCCCAGCTCAGCGCCTTCAAAAAGCCGCTGCCCTTGCTGGCGATGTAGGTGATGTGGCAGGCCCAGTAGGTCCAACCGGCGTAGTAGGCCAGCTTGGCGTTGGTGGTCTGGTGCAGCCAGGAGCTGACGCCGCCGCCCTCGTTTTTAAAGGCAGAGCCCAGCTCACCCACCATCAGCGCATAGGGGATGAAGTACAGGACAAACATAAAGATCCAGCTGAAGATGACCTGCGGACCGTTAAAGTACACAAAGCCGTTGGTAATGTTGCCGAAGCCCCAGACCGTAGAAAAGGCCATGAAGGCAAGGGTAAGCCACGAGATCTTTGTGGCTTTTTCTTTGTTAGACATGCGGACAATTCCTCTCTTTCTTTTCCACACAGGGCGGAAGTTCCTGTAAGAAGGCCGATGTTCCGCATACATTTCGCAATTTTTACCAAAAATACAGCAGTACTCGACCGATCACTTTGATAGTATAGCATAATTGCAGATTGTAGACAATCTGCAATTTCCATAAAATGATTGGTCAAAATTTAGACGGTCAGCCAAATTCCCCTTATTTTGCTGCTTCGTCCGCTGCCTGTGCGGCGCTGTTTGCGCTGCGCATCCGCTCCATGGGCTCCATGTAGTGGGCGTAGACGGCGCGGCAGGCAACCTCGGTGTCGCCGCTTGCCAGCGCCTCGTACAGCTTGGTGTGAATGCCGTTCTGCCGCTGCGCCAGCGTCTCGTGGTTGGAGCCGCTGTTCGCCCCAACAAGCAGGTTGCCGTAGTTCAAGTCGTCCCAGAATTTCAGCAGTCTGGGCAGCCCCGCCCGCTGCACGATGACCGCATGGAAGCGGTTGTCGTTCTCCACGATCTGCGAAAGATCCCCCGGCCGGACATTGCGCATCTCCTCTAAGATGCCGCGCAGGGTGCGCAGATCCTCCTCCGGGAATTTGCAATCAAAATAGCGCAGTGCCGTCATTTCCAGATTTGCCCGCAGCAGGTAGATCTCGTAGGCGTCCTCCGGCTTTACCCGGCGCACCGAGCAGCCCACATTGCGCGAATACTCGACCATGCCCTCCTGTTCCAGCTGCCGCAGCGCCTCCCGGATGGGTGCCCGGCTGGAGCCAAACTCCTCGGCCAGTTTCTGCTCGGCCAGCTTTACGCCCGGCTGCAGCTCCCCGGTAAGGATCTTGCTCCTGATGGCAGAGGTGATACTTTCCCGTAAAGTCTGAAAGGCAAATTCGCCCATGACTTTTATCCCCCTTTTTTCTTCTATACGTTCTTTTTTTGCCGCACGCAGTCCGCAGCCGCTGCCAGTGCAGCCGCAGGCCTGTATTGCGTGCGCCTTATAAGGATACCACGAAATGGTAGAAAAATAAAGTTTTCTGGCAAAAACAGGTACTTTCTCCCCTCTCCGTCGTCGAAAGCCTGAACACAAAAAATGCCCCCGGAGGGCTTGTTGCAGCTCTCCGGGGGCATCCTATATACGTTATGCCTTGGCGCACACGGTCGGCATTTACTCGATCTCGATCAGATTCGGGTTCTCAGGCAAAGCCTTCGTCTGCTGAGGAGCAGGCAGCTCGA
>OMDW01000515.1_pt1 | contig 11301 bp, 8 predicted proteins | sample 1673661 | NCBI WGS metagenome assembly OMDW01 (sample SAMEA103958118, study PRJEB25191) | human gut metagenome
TTGCCAGCGCGTCCAGCAGCTGCTTTTTCATCTGCTCCAGGTAGTGGTGCAGCAGAAAGACTTCTTCCCCATGGAAAATGTACAGCCGCCCCAAGTCTTTGCTTTTCAGCTGGGTTTTCAACTCCTGTAAATTGCCCCCGGGGGCTGTTTTTTTTGCCATGGCTTCACCTTCTGATGGTAATTGTTCCGTCCCGGTCTGTCCGGTACACCGTGCAGCCGAAATCTTCCAGCCGCTGCAAGGTCTCCGCCGCCGGGTGTCCGTAGAGATTGTCCCTTCCTGCGCTGATGCAGACCGTCTGCGGTTGGGCAGCGGCAAGCAGATCCTCGCAGGTAGAGTTTTTGGAGCCGTGATGTCCGGCAATCAACACGTCCACCTCCGGGATTTTCCCGGCGTGGAGCAGCATCCGCTCGCCGTAGGCGCTCCGGTCTCCCGTTATGAGTATATCACAGTTTTCCGTATCAAACAAGACGCACAGGCTGTTTTCGTTTTCGCTTCCATGGGAATCGGCGGCGAAAATGTGCAGATTTGTTTTCCCGTAGGTCAAAAGCAAGTCCTGCCCGGCGTAAACTGCCTCTTCGTTATCCGGCGTCAAAATGCCATTCTCCGGCGGGAGGATGAGGATGTCCGCTTTCACCCGGCTTAAGAGATTTTCCGCCGCGCCGGTGTGATCCCGGTCGCCATGGGTCAGAATCAGGCCGTCCAGCCGGGAGATCCCCTGACTCAGGAGCGTTTCGGCAGCAATGTCCGCGGTTTCGGTATCGCTGTCCCCGCCGCAGTCCACCATGTACGTCCGGCCTTCGCTTTGCAGCAGAATACACTGCCCCTGCCCCACATCCAGCACCGTTACCCGGGTGCTGTCCAGCATCGGCTCTGCCCAGGATGCCAGAAGCGCCAGACACAGCCCCAGCGTGCCGCAGCAGAGCAGAACGCCCGGGCGGCGATTCCGGCTCAGGAGGAACACCAGCAGCAATACATACACGGCCACCAGCCAGATGGTAATGTAAGGGCTTCTGGTATACACCGCCGCCAGCGGAAAGCCCGCCAGTAACTTTGCGATCAACAGAACATAGCGAATCGGCCACGCGACGATTTTTCCAAGAATCATCCCCCCGCCCGTCCAGAACGCACCCACCAGACTGACCGCCACAAGCCCATAGAAAATGAAGCTGATGACCCACAGAGTGAGCAGATTGGTCACCACGCCAACAAGACTGACGGTACCAAAATACCATGCGCTCAGCGGCGTTGTGAAAATCATGGCGCTGAGGGTGATGGACACGGAAGCAGTAAACCAGCGAATCAACGTGGGTCTGACGCCCTTCCCTTTGCTGTGCGGGAACAGAGAAACCAGCCACTTGCGGATGCCCGGCGCAAAGAGATAAATCCCCGCCACGCTGGTCACGGACAGCTGGAACCCCACGGACGTGATGACCAGCGGGTTGCCAATCAGCATCACCACGGCGGCAAAGGCCAGCGCCGCAGGGCCGTCGTATTCCTTATTCAGCAGCAGCGCCGCCAGCATCAGTCCGCACATAATGCACGAGCGGCTGACCGACGGGGTAAAGCCCGCCACCGCCGCAAAAAGCAGCAGCGTCGGAAAACCCGCAAGGGCAGTCAGAAACCGCTTCCGGAAAGTAACGGCAGTAAGCAAAGCGAACAAAATCGACACATGCAGTCCGGAAACAGCCGCCACATGGCGAATCCCGCTGATTTTCAGGCTGGTATCTACCGCATAACTCAGACTTGTGGTATCGCCCAGCAGAAGCGCCCGGGCAAAGGGAGCGGCGTCTTGTGGAATGCAGGTCTGCAAAATTGCCTGAATCCGGTGCCGCAGCCGCGCAGGGATATCCCGCCAAGACGCGTCTGTATGGGGCGAAACGGAAACCTCGTCCACCTGATACGCCAGCAGAAAAATGCCGTTGCCCGCGTGATAGGTTCTGCTTTCCTTAGGCGTAGTGGCGCGGAAACGGAACTGGCCGGAGACGGTGTCCCCGGGTTCCAGCGTTTCGCTCAAATCCAGATACGCCCGCAGACGGTACGACTTCCCTTCCAGCTGCACCGTGCCGTCCACGCCGATACCGTATGCCGTCTCGTAGCTGTAGTCCGACACCCGGATGACTGCGTTTGCCGTTTTTCCGTCCATCGTTCCGGCGGCATTCAGATAAAAACCGTCGTACAGAATGAACCAGCCCATTCCCATGGCAAAGCCAAGAAGAACCGCGGCAATCCGCCGGAATAATGCGAACTTTCTCCCCGCAATCGCCGCGAAAAGCGTCAGAAACCCGACAGCTGCGGCCAAAATGACACGCGTACTTCCCGTAATAACATACGCGCACAGGCAGCAGGCCGCGCCGAAGCCCAGAGAAAACCATACCAGTTTACGCATCCTGCCGCCTCCTTATCGTTGGAAAAGGCGCCGCCTTTGCGGCAGCGCCTTTCTTATTACTTCAATTTGGAAACCACGTAATCGTCCACGATGGCGAGGGCGTTGTCCACCTTGGTGACGTCCTTGCCGCCGCCCATGGCGGAATCGGGCTTGCCGCCGCCGCTGCCGCCGCAGCAGCAGCATACCTGCTTCACCAGGTCGCCGGCCTTGATGCCCCGGGCAATGGCGTCCTTGCCGCAGACGGCCAGGAAGGTGATCTTGCCCTCGTTGACCGTGGCAAGCACAGCAACCACGGAAGCATCCTTATCCCGCAGCACGTCGCCCATCTGGCGGAGTCTGCCGGTGTCGGCGTTGGGAACGCTGGCGGTGATGACCTTCAGGCCGTCCACATTGTGGGAACCGAAGAGAATCCGGTCGATCTCGCCCACGGTCTCCTTGGCCTTGTAGGCCTCGATGGTACGCCGCAGCTCCCGGAGTTCCTCCAGCTGCGCCTGAATCCGGGTGCCCAGCTCGATGGGCTTGGTCTTCAGCTTGGCAGCCGCTTCCAGCAGCATGGTCTGGTTCCGCTCCATTCTCTCAAGGCACGCCTTGCCGGTAATGGCCTCGATCCGGCGGACACCGGAGGCGACGGAACATTCGCTCTCAATTTCAAAGGGGCCGACCTTGGCGGTGTTGTCCAGATGGGTGCCGCCGCACAGCTCGATGGAGTAGTTGCCCATGTTGACCACACGAACCGTGCTGCCGTACTTCTCGCTGAACAGCGCAGTGGCGCCCATGGCCTTGGCCTCGTCAACGGGCATCTCCCGGGTCACGATGTTGTAGCCCTCCAGAATGGAATTCTGGACGATGGCGTTGACCTTCACCAGCTCCTCCGGCGTCAGCGCAGAATAGTGGGTGAAGTCGAAGCGCAGCCGGTCAGGCTCCACGTAGGAACCCGCCTGATGGACATGGTCGCCCAGCACCGTCTGCAGCGCCTTTTGCAGCAGGTGGGTGGCGGAGTGGGCGCGCATAATGGCCTTGCGGCGCTCTACGTCAATGGAGGCCACCACAATATCGTCCACCTTGATGGAGCCGGTGACCATCTTGCCATGATGCAGGTACTTGCCGCCCTTGTCCTTCTGGACGTCGGACACCACGAAGCGGCTGTTGCCCATGAGGATCACGCCGTGGTCGGCGATCTGGCCGCCCATTTCGGCGTAGAAGGGGGTCTTGTCCAGAACGATGATGCCCTTTTCGCCGCCGGCAATGGTGCCGGAGACCTCGTCGCCCACGCACACGGCAAGAACCTTGGCGTCGCAGTTGTTCTGGGTGTAGCCGACAAAGGTGGTGGGGGTGTTGTCCAGCCCCAGGTCGATGCCCGCCCAGGCCAGATCGCCCAGCGCCTTCCGGGCTTCCCGGGCACGAACCTTCTGCTCCTGCATCAGCTGGGCAAATGCCGCCTGGTTCAGGGTCATATCCTCGTCGGCCACCATTTCCAGGGTCAGGTCAATGGGGAAGCCGTAGGTATCGTACAGTTTGAAGGCGTCGGCGCCGGAGAACTCCGTCTCGCCCTTGGCCTTGTGCTCCGCCAGCATGTTGGAGAAAATCGCCATGCCGCCGTCGATGGTGCGGGCGAAGTTCTCTTCCTCCACCTTTACAACCTTGGTGATATAGTCGCAGCGCTCCCGCAGATAGGTGTAGTGAACCTCGTTTTCCTCCACCACGGTCTCCACGATCTGATAGAGGAAGGGGTGGTTGACGCCCAGGAGCTTGCCGTGGCGGGCAGCCCGCCGCAGCAGACGGCGCAGGACGTAGCCGCGGCCTTCGTTGCTGGGAAGCACGCCGTCGGCGATCATGAAAGTGGAAGCGCGGATGTGGTCGGTGATGACACGCAGGGACACGTCCATTTTCACGCTCTGGCCGTAAGTCGCGCCGGTCAGCTCAGTGACCTTGTGGGTAATGTTCATGACGGTATCCACATCGAACAGGGAGTCCACGTCCTGACAGACCACCGCCAGACGCTCCAAGCCCATGCCGGTGTCGATGTTCTTCTGGGCCAGCTCGGTATAGTTGCCGTGGCCGTCGTTGTCGAACTGGGAGAAGACGTTGTTCCAGACCTCCATGTAGCGGTCACAGTCGCAGCCGACGGTGCAGCCGGGTTTGCCGCAGCCGTACTTTTCGCCCCGGTCGTAGTAAATTTCCGAGCAGGGGCCGCAGGGGCCGGAACCATGCTCCCAGAAGTTGTCCTCCTTGCCGAAGCGGAAAATACGCTCGGCGGGGACGCCCACTTCCTTGTTCCAGATCTCAAAGGCTTCGTCGTCGTTTTCGTAGATGGAGGGGTACAGCCGGTTCTCGTCCAGACCGACCACCTTGGTCAGGAACTCCCAGCTCCATGCAATGGCCTCGTGCTTGAAGTAATCGCCGAAGGAGAAGTTGCCCAGCATCTCAAAATAGGTGCCGTGGCGGGCGGTCTTGCCGATATTCTCGATGTCACCGGTACGGATGCACTTCTGGCAGGTGCAGACCCGGTGACGGGGCGGCTCCACCTCACCCTTGAAATAGGGCTTCATGGGCGCCATGCCGGAATTGATGAGCAGCAGAGACGCATCATTCTGGGGGATCAGAGAAAAGCTGGGCAGGCGCAGGTGACCCTTGCTTTCAAAGAAAGAAAGGAACATCTCGCGCAGTTCATTTACGCCGTAAGGCTTGGGATTCATTGGTTTCTACCTCCATAAAAATTGTCGGAGCTGAAAGCGAATTCTTCACTTCCAACTAAAAACGCCGCCCCCAAACAATAGGGGCGACGTAAATCGCGGTACCACCCTAATTCGCCTGAAAACCAGGCATCTTAGCTGCTCTGTAACGGGAGCGCCCGTCCCGGTCATCCCGGGCGACGCGGGAAATGGCTTGCGGGAGTTCATCCGGGGGCTTGCACCTTTTCCCCCTCGCTGAAGGACTACGTTTCCGCTTGGTTTCCGCAATGTCTTTCCATATCGTCGATATTTTATCACAAAAAGGGAAAAAGTCAAGGCTCATTTCCCATTTTTTCGGGCGGTTTCCCGGAAAAAGTCAAATTGTCTGTCCGGGAAACCGAAAACCTGCGGAACCGGCGGCTGCCGATTCCGCAGAGGTTTCCGAATCAGATTTTCTCCTCCAGCCAGCGGCGCATTTCCTCCCGGCCTTCCTCGCTCATGGGGAAGGTGCATTCGCCCTCCATGGTGCTCTTTTCATAGCAGTAAAGGCCGTGCCAGTACTCCACATGGATGGCGCTCTGGGCGAAATCCACCTCTTTCGGGTTCGCCATGACCACCTTCGGCTCTGCCCGGAAACGGAACAGCCCCTTGGAGCCGGTAAAAATGTTGTTCATGGCGAAGGTGTGCAGGGTGGGCAAAAACAGCTCTGCCATGCCCTTACTCCCGGGTCAGCTCTTCCATTTCATCCAGCAGCTCGCCGAACAGCGCCAGCGCCTGATTCACAGGCTCCGGGCTGGTCATATCCACGCCCGCGCCCTTCAGCAGATCAATGGGGGACTTGGAGCAGCCGCCGGAGAGGAAGCCGAGGTAATCCTTCACGGCCGGTGCGCCCTCCCGCAGGATACGGCGGGACAGGGCAATGGCGGCGGAATAGCCGGTGGCGTACTGGAAGACGTAGTAGTTGTAGTAGAAGTGGGGGATGCGCGCCCACTCCATGGCGATATTGTCGTCCACCACCATGTCCGGGCCGTAGTACAGCTCGTTCAGGCGCTTGTACTCGGCGCACAGGACGTCCGCCGTCAGGGTCTGTCCCTCGGCTGCCATCTTTCCGATGTTCAGCTCAAACTCGGCGAACATGGTCTGACGGTACAGCGTTCCCTTGAACTGGTCGAGGAAATGGTTGATGAGGTACGCCCGCTCCTTCTTATCCGTGGTCTTGCCCAGCAGATATTCCATCAGCAGCGCCTCGTTGCAGGTAGAGGCCACCTCTGCCACGAAGATCACGTAGTCCGCATCGATGGGGTTCTGGTGCTTGTTGGACAGGTAGGAGTGCAGAGCGTGACCCATCTCATGGGCCAGCGTGAACTGGCTGTCCAGTGTGCCGGTATAGTTCAGCAGGACGTAGGGATGCACCACCGTGCCGGCGGAGTATGCGCCGCTGCGCTTGCCCTCGTTCTGGTACACGTCGATCCAGCGGTGGTCGAAGCCGTTTTTCAGAATGGTGCGGTAATCGTCGCCCAGAGGCGCCAGCGCGTCGTAAACGGTCTGCTTGGCCTGCTCATAGGGAATGTGCTTGTCCACATCTTTCAGCAGGGGGGTGTACACATCGTAGAAATGCAGCTCGTCCACGCCCAGCAGCTTCTTGCGCAGGCGGACATAGCGGTGCATCTTGTCCATGTTCTGGTGAACCGTCTCAATGAGGTTCTTGTACACGGAGGTAGGGACGTTGGTCGCGTCCAGAGACGCTTCAAAGGCCGTGTCGTACTTCCGCGCCTCGGCGAAGAATTTCAGCTGCTTGTTCTGGGCATTGAGAAGGGCGGCAGTGGTGGTCTTGAACGCAGCCAGCGTACCGTAAAGATTTTCATAGGCGCTCTGACGCAGCACCCGGTCGCTGCTTTCCTCCAGGCTGACGAAGGTTCCCTGGGTCAGGGGATGCTTATTTCCCTTGGCGTCCACGGCGTCGGGGAATTTCAGGTCTGCATCGGCGAGGGAGCCGTAAATGGTATCCGGCGCCTGAGACATTTCACCCGCCGACGCCAGCAGCTTTTCCTCCGCGGCGGAGAGGGTGTGCGCCTTGCGGCGGCGCAGATTGGTCAGATAGCGGCGGTAACGCTCCAGCTTGGGACAGTCGGCATAGAACTGCGCCAGCTTCTCATCAGAAATCGCCATGATCTCCGGCGTATCAAAGCTGCACGCCGCGTTCAGTGCTACTGCAACGCCCATAAACTTTCCGGCCATGGCCTGATAGGTGGCGTTCCGGGTATCCTCGTCCGCCCGGCGCATACAGTAGTTGCCCAGCAGATCTCCCTTGGCATTGACCTGCTCAAAGACTTCCATGTAAGCATACAGCGTCTCGCCGCTCTCACCCAGACGTCCCGCGAAGGAAGCCAGCGTCTTCTGGCTCTCCGCCAGCGCCGCCAGTTCCGCTTCCCATGCTTCGTCGGTGGGGTACAGGTCTTCAATCGCCCACTTGTCCTCCGCCGGAATCTGATCGCGGCTGGGAATTTTTTTGATTTCTTCCATAATGAACCCTCCTAGTTTTTTCTGCTATTATACCACACTATCCAAAAAAATCAACGCCGCTTGCAAAGATCGGCAAATTATGCTAAAGTTGGCCTCGGTGATGCATATGAAGAAAAATCGCGTTCGCGGCAGTCTGAGTCTGCTGCTGGGTACAACCATTTGGGGCTTAAGCTTTATCGCCCAAAGCGTGGGCATGGATCACATCGGCCCCTTTACCTTTCAGGCTGTGCGGTGCCTGCTTGCCGTGCTGTTTCTGATTCCCTGCGCGTTTGTGCTGGATATCGGCAAATGCAGCTTCCGGGAATCCGTGGCAAAGTGGAAGAACCCGACGCTGTGGCGGGTGGGGCTGATCTGCGGGTGCGCCCTGTTCGTCGCATCCAGCCTGCAGCAGATCGGCATTGTCTACACCGACGCCGGAAAGGCGGGGTTCATTACCGCCATGTACATCGTGCTGGTGCCGGTATTGGGGCTGTTTCTCGGGAAAAAGCCGCCCAAAACCACCGTTTTCAGCGTTGCGCTGGCGGTGGTGGGGCTGTATCTGCTCAGCTGCATGGGCGTTTCCCGGATCAACAAGGGCGACCTGTACCTGATGGGCTGCGCTCTGGCCTTTTCCGTGCAGATCACCTGCATCGACCGGCTGGCGGGGAACTTAGACGGTCTGCGCATGAACTGCATTCAGGCGCTGGTGGTTACGGTGCTTTCCGTGCCGTTCATTCTGCTGACGAAGGAAACCGTCGTTTTTTCTGACATTACCGCCTGTTGGTTCCCGCTGGTCTTTTCCGGCGTTCTGTCCATGGGCGTCGCCTATACGCTGCAAATCGTCGGGCAGCAGGGTCTGGAACCCACCACAGCGTCGTTAATTATGAGTCTGGAATCCGTCTTTGCCGCTTTGGGCGGCTGGCTGATCCTTCACCAGACCATGACGCCTTGGGAACTGCTGGGCTGCGGTCTGGTGTTCGCCGGTGTGGTTCTTTCTCAGCTTCCCGTTGGGATTTTCGCGAAAAAGGCCTGAACAAACGCAAAATAGTGGGGCTGCCGCTGGCAGCCCCACATTTTTTGTTCACATCTCCTGCCGGCCTTCCAAGGCTCTGGAAAGGGTCACCTCGTCGGCATATTCCAGTTGGCTGCCCACCGGCACGCCGTAGGCAAGCCGGGTCACCTTGACCTCCATGGGTCTCAGCAGGCGGGATATGTACATGGCCGTGGCTTCTCCCTCGGTGTCCGGGTTCGTCGCCATGATGACCTCCCGGACATCCCCCTCGGCTACCCGGCGGAGAAGCTCTTTGATCTTGATGTCGTCCTGCGACACATGGTTCAGGGGCGAAATAACGCCGTGAAGCACATGGTAAACGCCCCGGAACTCCCGGCTGCGCTCCATGGCAATAACGTCCTTCGGCTCGGCCACAACGCATATGACGCTTTTGTCCCGGGTATCGTCATCGCAGATGGGGCACACCTCCCGGTCGGTCAGATTCTGGCAGACGGGGCAGGTGTGTACCTGTTTTTTTGCCTCCAGAATGGCGTTGGAAAATTCCTCCGCATCCTCCATGGGCAGGCTCAGCACATGGAAAGCAAGTCTCTGCGCCGTTTTGCCGCCGATGCCCGGAAGCTTTGCAAACTGGTCGGCAAGATTTTGCAGCGCAGCGGGAAAAAACTGCATAACTTCTCCTTAGAACAGGCCGCCCAGATTCAGGCCGCCGGTGAGACGGGACATATTGTTCGCCGCTTCGGCGTCCGCAGCCCGCATGGCTTCGTTGACAGCGGCAATGACCATATCCTGCAGCATTTCCACATCGTCGGGGTCTACCGCTTCCGGCTTGATCTCAATGCCGACCAGTTCATGCTTGCCGTTGACGGTAGCCGTGACCATGCCGCCACCGGATGCCGCCGTGAAGGTCTTGGCCTCCTGCTCCGCCTGCATCCGAAGCATTTCCTGCTGCATCTTCTGCGCCTGCTTCATCATAGCCGCCTGATTCATTCCGCCGGGCATACCCCGGAATCCGCCTTTTGCCATAATATGATTCTCCTATCTTGAAAATTCACACGAAAATTATCGTTTGATCGTTACAATATCGCTGTGCGCCCTGCCGAAGTTCATCAGCTGCTCCATTCTGGGGTTCGCGGCAGGCTTTGCCGACGTATCCACCGTTGCCGCCCTCACCGGATGGGACAGCATTGCCGTTGCCTTCCGGGAGACGACCTCCAGAATTTCCGGTCTGTCCAACATCTGCGCCGTAAAGCTGTTGCTGCACCGAAGCTCCAGCCTGTCCCCCACCAGCGCGCCCTGAACCGGCGCGTTGGGAGTCACCACAAAGAATCCCGAAACAGGGGGCTTCAGCTCCTTGCGAACCGCCGCCACCAGGTCCGACCAAAAACCGACCGGGGCTTCGCTTTCCGCCACCGGCGGCGTATCCTCTGCCGGGGGCGCGTCGGCATCATCCGGCATGGGCGGGCGATCGTCCTCATATTCGTCCTTCTCCGACGCGGCCTTGTCCGCCTTCACGGGAGCCGCCGGGACAAACGCGCCGCTCTTTACCTGCTCTTCCAGCCGGGTGAGACGGGCGTTCAGCGCTTTGGTATCCAGGCTCAGCTCCGGCTGGCACAGCTCCACAATGCACAGCTCTGCGTCCATGCGGCGGCTGGCGCTCCGGGTGAAACCGGCCATCGTCTCCTGAAGCCGCTCCATCATGCGAACCAGCTCGGCGCTGGTCAGCGCTTTCGTCAGTTCCAGCGCTTCCTTGTCCGACGCCACGCCGGAAAGCATGGTGATCCCGGCGTTTCCGGCGGTTTTCAGCACCAGAAGATCCCGGGTCAGGCAGGCCATTTCGTCCAGCATGGCGCCTAAGTCCTTGCCCTCGGTATAGAGCCGGTTGAACAGCTCCAAAGCGTTTTTCGTATCGTGGGCGGCAATATAGCCCATCATTTCCCCGCATTTCCGCTCCCCGGCAATGCCCAGACAGGCGTACACCCGCTCTGCCGTCAGCTCTCCCGTGGTCGCGGAGGCGCACTGGTCCAGCAGACTCAGGCCGTCCCGCATTCCGCCATCCGCAAGGCGGGCGATCACCCGCGCCGCGCCGTCGTCAAGGTCAATGTTCTCCTGATAGGCGACGTATTGCAGCCGCGCTGCGATGTCCTCCTGACTGATGCGCCGGAAGGAAAACCGCTGGCACCGGGACAGAATCGTCGCCGGAACCTTGTGCAGCTCCGTGGTTGCGAGAATGAACAGCAGATGCTCCGGCGGCTCCTCGATGATCTTCAGCAGCGCGTTGAAGGCCGAAATGGAGAGCATATGCACCTCGTCGATGATATACACCCGCATTTTCACCTGAGACGGCGTATAAATGGCGTCGTCCCGCAGATCGCGGACGTTGTCTACGCCATTGTTGGACGCGGCGTCGATCTCCAGCACGTCCATGCAGGAGCCGGAATCGATGGCCTTGCAGGCTTCGCAGACGTTGCAGGGGTTACCGTGGTCGGGATTCAGGCAGTTGACCGCCTTCGCCAGAATCTTGGCGCAGCTGGTCTTGCCCGTGCCCCGGGAGCCGGTGAACAGATACGCATGGCTCATTTTCCCGGTCATGATCTGGGTTTTCAGGGTCTGCGTCACCGCCATCTGCCCGGAAACGTCGTCAAAGGTCTGGGGGCGGTATTTGCGGTATAACGCCTGATAAGCCGACATTGTGCTTCTCCTTTCTGCAAAAGTCCATTGCGAGCCTAAA
>OMDW01000517.1_pt1 | contig 11280 bp, 10 predicted proteins | sample 1673661 | NCBI WGS metagenome assembly OMDW01 (sample SAMEA103958118, study PRJEB25191) | human gut metagenome
CCGGAAACAGCAGTCCGTAGGGGCCGGGCATGCCCGGCCCGCGACTTTGCTATGCAACCCGTCAACGGGTAACCTCCGCCCACTGCAAAGGGGGTGGGCTGCCGCCCTCCCTTGCCCCTCTCGTCCTCACCCCTCCACACCACCCCGTAGGGGCCGGGCATGCCCGGCCCTCCACCTCGCCATTACCGCCCATGTATCTTTTGCATCGTAGGGAGGGGTCTTGACCCCTCCGCAGCCTCCCGGCCAACTGCCGCCAACGTGCCGCCTCACACCAACCACCCGTTCAACCCCCTCCCAAAGGAGCCACTTCACCATGAAACTGACAAAATGCGAAAACGGTCACTTCTACGACAGTGACAAATACCCGGAATGCCCCTACTGCAACACCGACCTGCTCAGGGATCGTTCCATCGTCCGCACGGGCGAGGCCGAGCAGCCCGCTGCGGTGGAGACAGCGGCCCCGGCAGGGCCGGTTACGGGGTGGCTCGTTGTGCTGGACGGCCCGGCGAAGGGGCGCGATCTGCGTCTGGGTGTGGGCCGCAGCTTCCTGGGACTGGACGCCGACGGCACGCCTGTGACCCTGAGCGCCGACGCCCCGCTGAGCACCCGCCGGGCGGTGCTGGTCTACGATGAGGAGAAGTCTGCCTTCACCCTGCTGCCCGGCTCGTCGCAGGAGCTGTGCTATCTGGGTGGGGACGCCGTGCTCACGCCCCAGCCGCTCACCGGCGGTGAGACGCTGCGTATGGGCGGTGCAGCGATGAAATTTGTGCCGTTCTGCGGCGCGGAGTTCCACTGGTAAGGGGGCGCGCCATGACGAGTGAGATCGTAATTTTGATCACCGAGCTGCGCAATAAGCAGCGCATCACGCTGCCCGCGGGCAGCTACCGCTTTGGGCGCAGCGCCCAGTGCGAGTACGTGCTGCGCCGCAACAACGTCGGCGACCACCAGTTCACCGTCAGCTTTGCGAACGGTCAGTGGGGCGTCACCGACGGCGGCAGCGACTACCGCACCTGGTACAACAACCGCTATCTTGAGCCCGGCGAGACGAGTATTTTGCAGAGCGGCGACGTCGTCGGCCTGAACACCGACGGCGACGCGGACACACAGGAGATCACCTTCCGCGTCGAGGAGATCACCAGCGTGCAGGGCGACGGCATGGCCCCGAAAAAGGAGCAGACCACCGACGCCGTCCTGCGCGAGACAGACATCCGCCGCAAGCGCCGCGTACTCATCGGGCGCGGCGACGACTGCGACATCAAGCTCGTCAATGACCGTGTCTCCCGCCATCACTGCGAGATTTTGTACAAGGACGGCCACTACGAGCTGCATGACCTCGGCTCGACAAACGGCACCTATGTGGACGGCGTCCGCGTGACCCGCACGGTGCTGCGCAACGGCGCAGTCATCAACGTGCCTGCGCAGGTTTTTGCCTTCACGGGCGGGATGCTCCACTATCATGCCCACCAGAGCGGCATAAGCATACAGCTTGTAAATGTATACAAAACGGTTAAAAATGCCAACACCGGCAAGCCGCTGAACATTGTGGACGGCACAAGCCTGCAGGTCGAGCCCAACAGCTTTGTCGTGCTGGTGGGCGGCTCCGGCACGGGCAAATCGAGCCTGCTGACCTGCATCACGGGCACGGCCCCCTGCACGGCGGGCAGCGTGAAGTTTGACGGGCTGGACACCCGCTCCAACCGCAACGCCTTCGAGGCCGCGCTCGGTTACGTGCCGCAGAAGGACATCATGCACGACAACCTGACCGTGGAGCAGAGCCTGACCTACACGGCCAAGCTGCGCATTGCCCACGATGCGACCCGCGCCGAGATTGCCGCCGCCGTGGCCCACGCCATTGAGGCTGTCGATCTGCAGGGGCGTGAAAAGACGTTCATCTCCAAGCTGTCCGGCGGCCAGAAAAAGCGTGTTTCCATCGCCATGGAGCTGCTTGCGAACCCGCGTTTGCTGATCCTGGACGAGCCGACGAGCGGCCTTTCGCCCGATTTGGACCGCAGCATGATGGAGCTGTGCCGCCGCCTGAGCCACCAGAACTGCACGGTGCTGATGGTCACCCACAATATGTCCAACATCAACCTCTGCGACAAAATCGCGTTTTTGGGCGTCGGCGGCGTGCTGTGCTACTACGGTGCGCCCGAAAAGCTGAACGACTACTTTGACGTTGAGATGACGAGCGACATTTTTGAAAAGCTGCGCGACCCCGCGCAGATCGAGCACTACCGTGAAAAATACTTTACGACCCCCGAGTTCAACCGCCTGCTGGCGGTCTGCCCGGAGGCAGCGCAGGAGGCAGACAAGCGATGCAGCCAGTAAAATTTTTGAAATTCCTGCGCCAGTTCGTGGTTCTGGTTGAACGCAATTTACAGCTGATCTGGAACGATAAGCTGCTGCTGGCCAGCCTGACGCTGCAGTCGCCGTTCATGGTGCTGGTCGTCAAGCTGACGGCGGACCCGAACTGCTTTACCTCGAACCTTGTCAACATCGGCAGCCGGACGGCTCTCTTTGTTTTAGCCGCTATGGCGACGTTTATGGGCACGCTGAACTCCTACCGCGAGATCTGCAGGGAACGCGAGATCATCCTGCGCGAGGCATCCGTCGGCGTCAGCCTGCCCGCAGTCGTGCTGAGCAAGGCGGCGGTGCTGCTGCTGGTCGAGGTTTTGCAGGCGGCTATCCTGGCCCTCGGCTTTGTTTCCATCGTGCATGTGCCGCAGAACCACCTGCTGCTGGAAACGGATATTGAAATCTTTATCACGGTTTTGCTGACGATGTTCTCGTCCAGCTGCATCGGCCTGCTGATCTCGGCGCTGTTCACCAGCGGCGAGAGCGCGATACTGGCCGTGCTGGTGCTTATGATCGGGCAGGTCGTTTTCAGCAACATCATGTTCACCGTGACGGGCGCGGCGGCGACGATCTCCAACATCATCGTCTGCCGCTGGGGTATGGGCGCGCTGGGCGCATCCACCGACCTGAACAGCCGTATGGCATGGCTGCAGGCCGGTCTGGACGGCCCGATGTATGACGCCACGGTGGAAAACCTGACCCACTCCTGGCAGATGCTGGGGCTGATCTCGGTGGTCTGCCTCGTCGCGGCCTGGCTGGTGCTGCAGATCGCATTTGATAAGAAGAAGGTGTGAGGGGCAGAGGGTAGGGCCCGCATATATGCGGCCCGCAGCCTTCCTGCAAGCGCCCGTTAGCCTTACACGGCAGGGCCGGGCATGCCCGGCCCCTGCATACATACAAAACAGCCGCCCGGGTTTTCCACAAACCCGGGCGGCTTTGTTGATAAAATATTACGCCTTCTTGATTTTCTTCTTCGCGTTGGCGGCGGTCTCTCTGGCGGCGTCCTTCGCGGCAGCAGCCAGCTCCCGCAGGCGGAGCATGGCGGCGCGGGTCGCGGCCAGCGTGTCCGCGTAGTTCAGGCTCTTCATGTCAGGGAAGGCGCGCAGCAGACGGCGGGTACCAAGGTGGTCGTGCTCGGCGGCGGTCAGCTTCTCGCGCAGGGCAGCCGCACGGACCGTCAGCTCGGCGCGCAGCACGTCGGCGTTCTCGCGGCCCTCCAGCTTGGCCAAGGCCAGCTGCAGCTTCTGTTCGTCCAGAATCGTGTCGGCGGTCATGGCGCCGGTGCCCAGCACGGTGGTCAGCTTGTCGCTGGTCACGCGCAGCTTGGCGCGCAGCTCGTCAATTTCGCGCAGGTACTTGTTCAGGCCAATGGCCGCAGCGGTGGAGGCTGCAACGTCCACAACAAACAAAACCAACAGCACAACGTCCACGATCAGCATGATGTTGAACGGCATCGGGCTGGAGCCGCGGGCTAAGAGCGGGTGGACGACCTTGATCATCAGCACACTGCCCAGACCCCACAGCAGCGAGAACTGCGGGCAGATGTACCCGCCGAGGTTGAACTTCATGTTGGAGTAGTCCCACCAGCGGATGTGGTAGATTTTAAACAGTGCCCAGCCGCCGACCAGCTCGATGGCGGTGGTCAGGATCATACCGATGAAAAAGATGGCAACCGCGCTCATGCTGCCGCTGTCCGGCAGCGGGATCAGGCTGACACTGTAGATCAGCCCCACCATGCCAAAGCCGTAGATCGGGCAGATCGGCCCGCAGAGAAACCCGCGGTTGACGAGCGCATGGGTCTTGACGGCGGCGTAGACGACCTCAACGCCCCAGCCGATGAACCCGTACAGGAAGAACCAGTACACCGTCTTGACGGCGAGCTCAGTCAGATTCATCTTCTGCCTCCTGCTGTCTGGCCAGCGCCTTGGGCTCCACCCAGGTCACGGTGCTGTCGGGTCCCTTGCGGGCGATCAGCGCCTTGATGGGGATGCCCTGCTCGCTGAACATGCCCTCATGCTCGGTGCGCAGGTTCCAGTCCGGCTCGTTTTTGTGCAGGTCGAAGGTCTGCCAGGTGATCTCAAACCCGGCGGCGGGGAAGTAGGAAAGGCTGTCGCGGAACAGGTCGTCGTCGTCGGTCTTGAACCAGATCTCCGCACCCTCGTCCATCAGTTGGCGGTACTGCAAAAGCTGGCGCGGGTGGGTCAGGCGGTGCTTGTTGCTGCCCGCATTCTTGCTCCACGGGTTGCAGAAATTGATGTAGATGCGCGAAACACGGTCCTCCGGCGTGAAGGCATTGCCGAGGCGCTCAATGTCAAGGCTGGCAATTTTCACGTTGTCGGCGGGAATCCCGCGCGCGGCGTAGGCTGCCTCGACCTTGCGCTTGGCCAAAATCAGCACCTTGTCGGTGATGTCGATGCCTAAATAGTTGATGTCCGGGTGGGCCGGGGCAATCTGGGCCAGAAAGCCGCCCTTGCCGCAGCCAAGCTCAAGATGCCACGGCTGGTCGGGCCGGGCGTAAAGCTCATGCCAGTGGCCGCCGTGAGTCAGCGGCTCGTGGACATGGAAATCGCAGGCCAGCAGCTCCGGCCGTGCGTAGGGTTTAAAACGCATGCGCATAATGAGGTCTCCTTGTGTGGTTGTAGAGTAAGGGCTTCTCCCTTGGGGGAGAAGCTGTCCGCGAAGCGGACTGATGAGGGGAGAGTCTGCCGTATTGCCCGCTGCCGGGCAGTCTCGAAAGCTCTGCCCTCATCCGGCCTCGGTCGGGGCCTCGGCCACCTTCTCCCGAAGGAGAAGGCTTTTCAACAAAAACGCCTTGACTTGTTCAAAACTGCCTTCCGCCAAACTCCCCTGACAGAAGCCGGGCTTGCCGCCGCCGCGGCCCTGATAGGCGGCGTTCAGCGCCTTGCAGGCTTCCCGCACATCGCCGCCGGGGGCGGCGGTAAGCGCGTAGGCAAGGCCCTGCCCGCCCGGGCCCAGCGTGCAGCAGGGGGCGTTTGTTTTGGCGGTGATTGCCGTCGCCACGCGGCGCAGGCCGTCGCCGTCGGCACCGTCCACCCATAAGACGGCAGGGGTGCCGGGCGCAGCAGTCTCCGCGCAGGCGGCAGCCAGCGTGTTTTGCAGCGCGGCCAGCCGGGCCTTTAAGGCAGCCTCGCCGTTTTGCAGCCGTTCCAGAGCGGGCGTCAGCGAGCCGACAGGGCTGGACAGCAGCCGCCCGGCGGCCTCGGTGTCGGCCCAGATGCCCGCTACCGCGTCGTAAGCGCGCTGCCCGCAGGCCACGGCCAGCCGCATCCCGCTCTTGTAGTGGGCAAAGGAGATGATTTTGATCAGCCCGACCTCGCCGGTGCGGGCCAGGTGGGTGCCGCAGCAGGCGCAGCAGTCGCCGCCGGCCTCGACCAGCCGCACGTCGCCGGTCAGCTCCTTTTTGCTGCGGTAGTCGGTGCGGGCCAGCGTCTCCGGGTCAGGCACCCAGCAGTGTACGGGCGTGTCAGCGCGCACGGCGGCGTTGGCCTCGGCCTCGGCCTGTGCCAGCTGTTCCTGCGTCAGCGGGATGCTTGTGTCCATCCGCACATACGGGCTGCCGATGTGGAACCCCACGTTCTCGGCCCCGAACAGCCGGTGCAGTGCGCCGCTCAGAATATGCTCGCCGGTGTGCTGCTGCATGGCGTCCAGCCGCGCGGGCCAGTCAAGGCAGCCGTCCACGGTCTCGCCCGCGGTCAGCGGTGCGTCCGTCGTGTGGGTGATGGTCTCACCGTCGGTATGCACGGCCAGCACCCGCGCGCCGCCAAGCCGCCCGGTGTCACAGGGCTGGCCGCCGCCCTCGGGGAAGAAGGCCGTGCGGTCCAGCACCACCGCAAAGCCACCGGGCACGAGGGTGCAGCTTACGACCTGCGCGGTGAAATTTTGCACATAGGAATCTACTTCGTATAATTTTTCTGTCACAGAAAGAAACGCTCCCTTAAATTTTTGCGATTTTTCTTATTATAACATAAAACAGGTGTAGAAAAAAACCATCTTATCCTATATAATAAAGAATAGACTGAATTTTTACAACCATTTGCGAGGGAAAACTGCTTCATGCAAAAAATCAAATCTGCGGCGCTGGCTCTGCCCGCGCTGCTGCTGGCAGGCTGTGCTGCTGCGCTGCCCGCCGAGAACACCGCTACGATTGAAACCGCCGCCGCTGCCGCGCCCCAGACGCTGAAAGTTTACACTTCAGCCTCGCTGGCCCCGGCGGCACAGGCCTACGCGGAGGCGCAGGGCGTTGCGCTGACGCTGACCGACGAAGCCGCGTCGGCAGACCTGCTGCTGACCGACCACGCGCAGGGCGGCAGTCTGCTGGATGTGACGAGCGACACACTGCTGGCCGCCGCTGCCGCCCGCGCCGGTATTACCGAGAACGCCAATGCCCTGCCGCTGGGCCGCAGCCTGTACGGCTACTGGGCGCGCGCCGATGTGCTGAACGCCCTGCTGGGCGACGGCGCTGCGGCGGCTCTGCAGACCGCAAACTGGGAGGAGTGGAGCGACTTTGTCGAGACGCTCTCCGCCTGGATGGCCGAGCCGAAGGCCGCCACGGTGACCCTGAGCGGCGCGGACTACACCCTGCCCGACGCACGCCCCGGCAGCCTTACGGCCACCGGTGTCTTTGCCGCGCCGCTGGACCGCGCGTCCGGCTACACGGCGGCGCTGCTGGCTGCCGACGGCACCTACACGGCGGACGCGCTGACCGGCCCGCTGAACGGCGTCTACAGCGCCGTGACGCTGGAATGGGATCACATGGCCGCCGACGGTGGGGAGGGGATCTTCCGCCGCGCCAAGCTGACCGACCTGCTGGCCGAGTACGGCGCAGACACCTGCAACGGACTGGTGCTGGTACCGTTCAAGTGCCAGCTGGACGACAGCGACCTGACCGCCGAGGACTACAACGCCGAGGGGCTGCTGAACTACCCCGTTCTGGCCGATGTGGGCAGCATTGCCATCAATGCCGGGACGAGCGCCGACGGCCTGAAGGCCGCCAAGAGCGCCGCGCTGTGGCTCTACTCCAACGGCGCGGGAGAGGACGCCCTGACCGAGACACTGGGCGTCGTCACGCCATGGAACACGGCGGCCGGCACGACGGCGGTTACGGCCATGCAGGTGCAGCAGGTCGGCACGGGCATCCTGCCCGGCGTGGCGCTGGACACTGCAGCCGCCGATGCCCTGACTGCCAACGAACTGACCCTGCAGGACAGCGAAAAGCACACCAAGGCCGAGCGCACCGCCTTTGTGGATGGTGCATTGGCCGCGCTGGGGGCGGAGTAAGGCAAGGAAAGCCGCAGTTCCCGGGAACTTGTAGGGCGGCCTGCCCACAGGCCGCCGCGGCGGGGTGAGGGCACCCCGCCCTACGCACAGCCCGCAAAGGGGCGGTAAGGCATGGTTGAACCTGAAAACGTACATATACAGAGAAGAGGAAAAACACTATGGAATTCAAACGCTGCAGCGGCATTCTGATGCCGATCTCGAGTCTGCCCGGCGGGTATGGCATCGGCAGCATGGGCAAGCCGGCCCATGACTTTGTGGACTTTCTGGCCAAGGCCGGGCAGACCATCTGGCAGATTTTGCCCGTCGGCCCCACCGGCTACGCCGACAGCCCGTACCAGAGCTGCTCCGCCTTCGCGGGCAACCCCTACTTTATTGATCTGGACATGCTGGCCGCCGACGGCCTGCTGACCAAAAAGGACTACGCTGCCATCAACTGGGGCGGCGACGCGGCTCATGTGGACTACGGCACCCTCTACGAAAAGCGCTTCGCTGTGCTGCGCAAAGCCTACGCGAACTTCCTGAAAAAGCGCCCCGTGCCCGGCTACGAGACGCCCTACCCCGACGACTGGTACCGCTTCCGCTTTTTGAGCAGCGACTGGCTGCCCGACTACTGCCTGTACATGGCCATCAAGGAGGCCAACGGCATGGTGGACTGGCAGCAGTGGCCCCGCGCCCTGCGCGTGCGTGAGCCGGAGGCGCTGGCTGAATTCAAGGCCGAACACGCCGGGGAGATCGAGTTCTGGGCGTTCCTGCAATATGAGTTTGACCGCCAGTGGCGTGCCCTGCACGCCTACGCCAAGGAGAAGGGCGTCGCCATCATGGGCGATATTCCCATTTATGTCGCCGCCGACTCCGCCGACGCCTGGGCAGGCCGTGAGCTGTTTGAGACCAACGCCGAGGGCAAGCCCCGCCGCGTTGCAGGCTGCCCGCCGGACTACTTTGCCGCCGACGGCCAGCTGTGGGGCAACCCGCTCTACGACTGGGACTACCACCGCCGCACCGGCTATGCGTGGTGGATCCAGCGCATCCGCCACGCGCTGTCCATCTATGACATCCTGCGCATCGACCACTTCCGCGGCTTTGACACCTACTGGGCCATCCCGGCAGGGGAGACGACGGCCCGCAACGGGCGCTGGGAGCAGGGCCCGCGCATGGAGCTGTTCCGCGCACTGCACAACGCCCTGGGCAGCCTGCCCATCGTGGCCGAGGATCTGGGCGAGATGTTCGACTCGGTCCGCGAGCTGCTGGCGGAGAGCGGATTCCCCGGCATGAAGGTGCTGCAGTTCGCCTTCACCGGTGAGGACAGCGTTGACCTGCCCCACAACTACCCGCGCAACTGCGTGGCCTACCCCGGCACCCACGACAACAACACCCTGACCGGCTGGTTTGCCGAGGAGCTGACCGCCGCCCAGCGCAAGCAGGTCGTGGACTACTTTGCCCTGACGAAGCAGGAGGGCACCGTGCGCGGTATGCTGCGCGGCGTGCTGGCCAGCACCGCGGCGCTGGCGATCATCCCGATGGCCGACTGGCTGGAGGAACCCGCCGCCGCCCGCATGAACACCCCGGGCCAGGCACGGGGCAACTGGCAGTGGCGCGCCGATGCCAAAAAGCTGACCCCCGCGCTGGCCGCTGAAATCCGCGTCCTGACGGAGCGCTACTTCCGCGCAGCAAAGTGATTTGTGAAGTTCGCACGGTATTTCATCGGTTTGACGAAGAAAGTTTGTACAGTGGGAATCTTGGAAAATCTTTTTCACTGTGGTAAAATAAAACAGTATTATGCAAAAGCCGAGATGTGCGATGCCGGGGAACCCGGCGGTTAGGAAGCAACATGAAACAGGACTACACCCTTGACGAGCTGCAGACAGAGATGACAGCTCTGGCGCAGCTGTTTGACAGCGTGACCCTCGCAGACCCCCGCATGGGTCTGCTGGACCCGGCTACTTTGCAGCCGCTGAATAAGGTGGCTGCGATGCCCGCGCTGGACGCCGCAGGCCGCGGGTTGAAGATCGAAAAGGCCGCGGACGGTCTGCGCACCGTCATTGCCCAGGGCATTACGGTGGCGGACACGCCCTGCGTGCTGCTGCTGGGGATGCCGCTGCCCCGCAACCTGCAGGCCGACGGCGCGGAGGATGCCTTCACCCGCGCGCTGAGCCAGATGCAGGATGACCTGCGCCGCGACTATGTGACCGGCGTTTACAATTCCGTCTACCTGAATGAGGCATTCCGCCCCCGCGCCGAGCGCGCTGCGCTGGACGGCAAGCCCGTGGGTGTGGTGATGGTCCGCGTGAATGAGTACTGGCAGCTTCGCGAGAAGGAGAGCAACTCTGCCGCGGACTGCTGCCTGAACATGGCGTCCGGCATTTTGCAGCTTGTCGTCGGCCCCGACCACGACAAGGCTGTGCTGGCCCGCCTGAATGACGGCTACTTTGCCATCGTCACCGTCGGCACGCCCGCCGCCCGGATGGCCCAGGCTGTGCACGAGGCGATGAATGCCTCCCGCCGGGAGTTCAACATCTCGCTGTCCCGCCGCGGCAGCTTTACCGTGGCCATCGCCTCCGCCGAGTGGGGCGAGACGGCCTCCTGGGATATGACGCTCTCTCTGGCACAGCAGCGCCTGTAAACCGAATAAAACATCCCCCCTGTGTACATACTGGCATTGACCGCCAAACGTACACAAGGGGGATTTTGTTATGCAAACCGATAATGAAAAAATGCTCCAGGAGATCGTGCAGAACACCGAGATGGGCAAAAACACCCTGGATGAGCTGATGGGGCTGACGTATGACCAGAAGCTGAAAGACGAGATGATGCGCCAGAAAAACGAGTACCGCCGCCTGAACCAGCAGGCCCACACGGCGCTGGATGCCATCGGCGCACAGGCCAAGGGTCAGAGCGCCGCCGCACGCATGAGTGTGAGCATGGGCATCCGCACCCGCACCATGCTGGACAAAAGCACCCGCAACCTTGCCACCATGCTGGCGGAGGGCAGCGGCCAGGGCGTGCTGGACTGCAAGCGCGCCGAAACCGACTACCCCCAGGCCAGCCCCGGCGCCCACAAGTTGATGGAAGAACTGTGCGCGTTCCAGACCGGGGCGGAGCAGGCGTGGAGGGAATTTGTGTGATTAGTTAGGAGTTAGGAGGGAGGAGTTAGGAGTTGGGGGCGCTTAATGAATAAAGAATAAATAATAAAGAATAATTGTGGTGGACCGCGGCGCAGAAGCGCCGCTCAGGAAATATTGGGTTTGATGTTATTTGAAAAGCAGCTGCAAAGTATATCGATCGTGCGGCACGATGCGGGCATCGTTATGGGCGGGCTTTGCTGAATTGTTAGCTGTAAAATGGAGAGGGTATAAATGTGGCAATTTACAGTTGAATTTTTTAGAAGTCTAGATGTTCCTGTTAGAACACTTGAGTGTTGTAGTGGAGACCTAGCTGATTTAAAAGTAAAATCTTGTGATGTTGAAGCATGGAGCCCAAGACAAAAGAAGTATTTTGAAGTTGGATCTTGTTCAACATTAGGTGATGCGCAAGCAAGAAGATTGAGTATAAGAGCAAAAGGAGAAAATGGTAATTATTTAGTTGCAACATTAAATAATACTGTACTTGCAACACCAAGAGGTTTAATTG
>OMDW01000518.1_pt1 | contig 11278 bp, 6 predicted proteins | sample 1673661 | NCBI WGS metagenome assembly OMDW01 (sample SAMEA103958118, study PRJEB25191) | human gut metagenome
GTTTCTCAATTCTGGCAAGGTCGGCTATCTCTTTGAGGTAGGCGTTCATCTTTTGGTTGGTGATTACAGGAAGCACCACACCTTTTTGAATGACGACCGGATTTGTCGCATACTTCTCGGCAATATGCCGAGGAACGGCCAGCATCGGGATTATACTCATCTCGCCTGTTTTCTCACGGGCCTTGCGTATCCACGTATTGCCTTCGGTATCGGTTGTGATATTTGACCGCAGGAGCGATTTGATGTCGCAGAACGCCAGCCCCGTGAAGCAACAGAACACGAAGGTGTCACGCACGATTTCAAGCCGTGGGATATCTTTGAGGTCAAGTTCCATGACCGCTTTCAATTCAGGTTCGGTGAGGAATTGACGCTCAGTGTGGGTTCGCTGGTATTTCTTGCCGATGAAAGGGTCGTGGGTTATCCATTTGTGGGCGAGAGCGTACTGCATGACATTCTTCACGCAACGCACATAGCGGACAGCGGCATTGTTGGCACACCCTTTTCTCATGCGTAGAAAATGCTCGAAGTCGTCTATTGTGCCGGAGGTGACATCACGAATGGGAATGTCCTCCACGTTCTGCGTCAGGTTGAGGAATTCCACGAGGTAATCAACACAACGCTCCCAGCGCTGGTATGTGGCTTTTACGATGTCGCCACGGTCAAGTTCTTCCTTGCGCTTGACATTTGTTTCACGGAACACATCACACAGCATCTTCGGCTTCTCCACCGTGCCGAGAAAGTGATCACGCAAGATTTTGGGGTTCACCATCTTTCCCTCACGCACAAGCATATTGTGGATTTCGAGGAAACGGGCTTTGACAACCTCGATGTATTTGTTCAGTTCGAGGTCACGGCGCGAACGGCCTTTCGACATGGCGCGCTTCTGGTCCCAGTTCTCCGGGGCGACGCTGCGGCCGAGGTTCATTTCCGAGATTTGACCGCTTACGGTAATGCGGACAAAAATCGGATACTCTCCGTTGCGGAGGGCACGCGCCTTCCTTGCGATGAACGAGAGAGTGAAATACGAATCATGTAACATAATTTGAAATTGTGGTTTAATGGTTACATAAATATAATCATTTTCGCCCAATTTCACAATAGGTACACACATGGAAATCAATGCTGTATGGCAAATTCGGTGAACAGCTCCGTGAACAGGCAGTGTTGTTCATAAATCTGTTCACGGTTATTTTTAGTCAACTTCATCATATTTCACCGTTCTGCAGCCTTGTTCACGAATGGCGGCTTTCCTGATTCCTACGATATCGGCGTAAAAGAGTTAAAAAAACGGCTGAATCATACATCATATAGTTAAAAATATAAATTGATGTTAAAATTCGACTGAAATCAACTCAAAATGACCGAAAAGTGGAGTTTTGAACCTTGTGGAGCGTATGCCAGCCCCACTTTCAGGTTGGCAAATCGCAGAAAAATACAGAAAGTTAAGAAGTTACGCTTAGAGATGCTGCCATAGTGAACAAATTGTTCACGATTCCGGCTGTTCACGAATTGCACACCTCTTAACCCTACAATATGCTTTATTCTGCCGGATAGGGACATTACAAAAATCGCTGAAACTGTCTTAGTTTCAGCGATTTGCTTGATGTTGCCGATTGGCTTTGTGACCCCGGAGAGGCTCGAACTCTCGACCCACTGATTAAGAGTCAGTTGCTCTACCAACTGAGCTACGGAGTCATTGCAAGGGATTGCCGTGGGCTTTTCCTTAAATGCGATGCAAAGGTAGGCAGTTTTTTTGAATTGACAAAATTTTTTTGAGGTTTTTTGTCGGAGGAGGGCGATTTTTTGTGTTTTCCCCAGGTTGGAGGGGGAGGGGAGGGATAGGAATTATGGGAAGATTGGGAGTTGTGGGAATTATGGGAGGATTGGGAATTATGGGAGGATTGAAGGGATGGGGATGGTTGAGGAGAGACGACGGACGGCGAAGATTTATTTCTGGCGCAGGCGGCAGCGGAAAAGAGCAGAAGAAGTTATAAGGATTTTTTGCAGCGTTTTTCCGTGCTGCGCGAGGAAATCGGAGTGGATCCGGAGGAGTTTGACTTAAACTACTATACCTATGGATTGAAATTATATGGAAATATGCCGCTGATGGAGCCGCTTGAGAGTCGTGAGGTAAAAAAGATCCGCGAGTTTGTAATCGCGATCGACACCAGTTACTCGACGAGTGGTACTCTGGTGGAACAGTTTTTAAAGGAGACGTTTTCTATTCTGACGCAGAAAAACAGCTTTTTTGCGCAGTCAAAGATCCGTGTGATCCAGTGTGATAATCAGGTCCGGTCGGATGTGGAATTAAGAAGCGAGCGGGATATTGCGGCACTGATGCAGAAATTTACGGTTGCGGGCGGTGGAAGCACGGATTTTCGTCCGGTATTTTCGTATGTCAATGACCTGATCGAGCGCGGATTGATATTGCTGTTCGGCCATTCGTTGAACATAGCTATGTCTTGTCGCGTTGTTTGGCCAACTGATAACTTCATACGTTACAGTTGCATTTGTTACATCCGGATCTGCAAAACGGTAATTCGGAACATAGACAGTGGCATCGGCTAAAGTGAAATAAGAGGAAACATCCACAACAGTCGGCTCACGCACATAAGCATAATGAAGGGATGAACCTCCTAAAGTTACATTGACCCCAGTTATTCTAAATTTTAATCTAGAACAATCAGTACAATCATCCGGAATACGCATAGTAGTCCAAATTTCTCCACCGCCGACAATAGAGACATTAAGTATTGTTGAAGAAGAATAGCTTGCTACCTTTTCACCAGCATCATTATATGCTTCCAAAACATATGTACCCCCTAAATCAGCACCCACAAGCTGCCAATATGTTGTATAGAATCCTACTTCGGATCCACTTGGTATCGTACGTCCAAAATCGACTGTTACATAAGAATTATCGACAAGAAATGTACCTGGTCCATTTGTAAGATCATCATCAACCAATTGTTCAACCATGTCTTTTGTTTGACTTGTCCACTGTAATCCAGTAAGTGCTTCCACTTCGTTATTAAAATAATCATAACTCAGTTTATATTGATCCATTTTATCATCTCCAACATTGATTGCTGGTATTATTGGATTATCTCCTACATATGCATACAATATTGATATATTTTGGAAGACATCTAGCTCTATACCATTCTGACCTAAACGGACTTCATCAAAAGGTTTTGTTGCTGTACCCTCTACTACATATATTGATGTAGCATCTCCTCCTTTAACGCTTCCTAAACCTATATTTATTAATCCTGACGAGATTGTAAAAGCGAATTTATCCCCTGTTGCTTGTCCATTCAAATAAGTATCCACCCAAAGACCTCCTAATACATCAACTGACAAAACGCCATCTGAATCTTGTAACGCAAACCCTACTTTTTGCCCTCCAGCATATTCATAGTTTAAATCACGGACAGAAATTATTTGATTTAAAACAAGATTTGCACCGACAACACTGCTCGGTGTAAATGCATTTGTCAAATCCGTATCAATTAAACTTCGTGCAGCTTGCTCATATTTATCAACCTTATCAATTGCCCCCTCATTAATATCGTAAGTACCGAGAGATACAAATGATTCAGACATATTATCAATAACTCGTCCTTTCCCTACCAACGGTACTCTGCGTGTGGCAGTCCAAGTACCATCACTATTACGTACCAATCCGGCACCTCCGTCATTAAGTGTTCCATCCGCTCTTGTTATGTCTGCTTTCATTCCTGCCGAAGGCAACAGATCCTCGTCTTTGCACGACGGGAAGAAGACGGTAAACAGTAAGGTGCAAAGCAGGGCTGCGGAGAGCCGGCTTTGCCATTTCTTTGCACGGCGGGACGCTTGGCGACCCGAGCGTGCGGGGTCTTTTGGTTTCATAAGTTTATGTTTTTCGTTCATTTGTTTTCGTTGTTTTAAAAGCTTGCCATATCCCCGGAAAAGTAATATATACTGCAACCGCCGATGAATATATCTTCTAGAGCCGATAGATATATATTACTTTGCCGATGAAGTATATATTACTTTTCAAGGGGTCATTTTATGGTTGATTTCAGTTGCGGTCTAATATGAATTTAAAGTTGCAGTTAATGATGGCTTGTATGAGTTGTTCATCGGTGATATTTATCATGTCATCTGAATACTCAATGTCATGGAGAGTCACGATGCCCGTATAACCGCGTTGTCCTCTATATTGGATTGTTTGGTCGTAAATGGCTGCCTTGTAAGCAGAATCCTCCAAGTTTTGCTCCCCCCAATTTGAGATAGCACCATTGCTATCCCAATTATTCCATCCTTCAAGAGCGAGTTGGAAATCTGTTTCTGAACTGTTCTTACAAGGGAAAAGCTTACCGACATTTACTAGCCCTGTTTCGTTTTTGCCATTTTGAACAAAATAATTCCTACCTTTCCAAGCTGTAATGATTTTGCCACGTATATCTGTCAATGTTATAGATCCTACATTTTCAGTTGTCAATGTATAGTATGGTACGCTATATTCCTTGAAATCTGTTTCAAGGTTTTTTTCTCCGTAAATGAAAAGAAACTCATGCGGATTATTTTGCAAAAAAAGATTGAAAGCCTTTACTATTTCTTCGGGAATGGCATAATATGCTTCCCCCCAATCTACATGCAAAAACTCCAATTCTTTCACATTAAATGCCCGTACTCCCATACTCAGCAATTTATTTATGACTTCTGCATCATTATTTTCATTACAGTAAGCACCCGGTATTGACAGTTGCTTCAGATAGATGTTACCATCTAATTCAGTGATCCATTTGGTATTCTTGGGCGAATCCGGCTTCACGTCCGGTAGCGGGATCACCACTTTGTATTGGGCTTGAAGAGGCCTTTTCAGAGTGGCGGAAAAGTCGAAATTTTCAGCCGTATGCACCCTAATTTGGGTTCCTACGGTCTTGCCACTCGGTATGGGCGGCAGGAATGCTGTCAGACGGATGGAGTCGCCCTCGGAAAGAGGTATCTCCATGGGATTTCCGCTTTCATCCACGAAACTTACGAACACGGATTCCGACTGTCCGTTCTTTAGCTCATCGGTCAATTCGCCTTGTCCTTGGCTTACTCCCTCTTCGGTGGAATTTTGGATATTGGTGGCATTGTAGGTGAAATACTCCTTTCCGCCAAGGCCATTGGGGAGAGTCACGCTCACTCCCGTTACGGTGAGCGGTTGGATGATTCCCGTTGCCACTTCGTAGCCACCTGCACGAATGGTGATGTCTAGCGTGGTCATGATAGGGTCGAAATCCAGCAAGACATGATTTTCGGTGCGTACCACCCTGTTGTGTGCCACCATGTAGGCGTTCAGCATGTCTGGCGCGGCGATGTAGCTTCCGTTTTCCGCCGATGTCACCTTGCACGCTTGGTTGCTGATGAACTGAAGTTGGAACAAGCCGTTTGAGGGGGTACTTCCCTCAATATTCAGTCTCTCATCAGGATATATCCCATAGAATTCATGTGTATCGCTGAGTGCGCTCCATGCCAGATATTCTCCGTTGGTGGCTGTAAATTCTCCGTGATACTGGTGCTCCCCATCTCCGGTGACCGGTGTCACGGTATATAGGGCATTGTTTGTCCATCCTCCTACCGTTCCTGATGTCAGAATATTATCCGATTGGCCTTTCTTATCGGCAACATCAGAATAGATACGGATGTTTTCGCCTCCCGTCCAGTCTATCTGATTGTCTGAGACGTATGCCGTACGGGTCTCTACGGCATTTACGGCAAATTCTATGGCATCGCCGGGGGCGGCAGGTGTAAAGCCTCCAATCTCATCTTCTTGACATCCGGCAATGACCAGTCCTGCCATCAGCAGGATTGCTAAATTCAAATAATGTTTTTGCTTGTTCATAGCGTTTGTCTGATTAGTTTATTCAAATTTATCCCATGAAGTAATGGCATTTTTACCTCCGAAACTTGTATCATCAAAACCTTGTGCATCAATGTTTACATGCCGGTTGGTGTTTACATCATTTCCAGGTTTGACATCCACATTCGATGCCACGCAAATTCCGCTTTCCATCTCTACCCTGGTCCATTTCGTAACAGGGGTTTCATACTTTTCTTTTGCTAAATTTCCCATTTTCGTTAAATTTATTGTTTTGTTATTTATTCGTTAAATTTATTGTTTTGTTATTTAGAAGCTGTTTTGAATTTCTCCAAAAAGTTTTTCTTGGCTTGATGTATCCGTTTTCGTGTGTGCTTTGGGCGATAAATTCAAAACAGCTTCTTAGCTACGCGGATGTTTTCAGGGCGTATGCGATACGCCCCTACAGGCATTCCAACCGCAATCAAATTCAGTCTTTCTTCTTGCCGTAGCCGTAACGGTAGCCGTAGTGGCCGTAGTAGCCATAATAGTGATAACCGTAGCGGTGGCGGTAGTCGGCACCGTTGAGCACCAACGCCATGTTGTGCAGCTTCTGTTCCTGGTAGATTTGTTCGATGTCGGGCAGCTGGCGGCGGTCCAGTTTGCCGGCACGCGCCACGAATACCGTAAGGTCGGCTATGCGGTTGGCTATCGTAGCGTCGGCTATGATGCCTATCGGCACACTGTCTACCACGATATAGTCGTATCGCTTGCGCAGTTCGGCTATCAGCTGGTCCAGCCGCTCGTCCATCAGCAGTTCCGCAGGATTGGGGGCGACATTGCCGGCGGCTATGATGTCAAACTTCTCCTGATGCTGGATGATATCGTCGGCAGTAAGGCTTGCGTCTGCCAGGTAATTGGTCATGCCCCGCTTCTGCAGGCGGTAGATATGGCTCAGCGTACCCCTACGGATGTCGAGGTCGATAAGGATGACCCGCTTCTTGGCTTGCACGAAGCTCATGGCAAGGTTGCCCGATATGAAGGTCTTCCCGGCTCCTTCGTTGAGCGAAGTGAAGGTAATGACCTGCATGGGCCGGCCGTGGCGCGCCATAAACTGCATATTGGTGCGCAGGATGCGGAACGCCTCTGCCACGATGTCGCCCTCGCTCCCGTATACGGCGGGCACCCTGCGGGACTTGCCTTTCTTTCCGCCTTCACGGTCTAAGGGTATTTCGCCCAAATAGGGCACGGTGAGTACCCCTTCGAGGTCTTTACGGCTCCGCACGCGGGTATCCATAAAAAGAATGCCCAGACACCACAAAGCGGGCATCGCCACCCCTGCCAGTATGCCTAAGAGCAGGATGCGGTTGCGCCGGGGAGCAATGGGGAACCCGGTTGCTTCGGCACTATCGATGATTCGGGCGTTATTGTCTGCCATGGCTTGCGAAAGGGCATTCTCCTCGCGGCGGTTCAGCAAGAAGAGGTAAAGCGACTCCTTGATTTTCTGCTGCCGCTCGATGGAAAGCATCTGCCGCTCCTTGGTAGGGATGGCAGCTACCCGTCCTTGTGCCCGCTGCTCACGGCTTTGCGCGTCGGTGCGCTTTACCTCGATGCTTACGATGAGATTGTCTACAGCACGGATGATGTTCTGCTTGGTGGCACGCAACAGGTTGTTCAGCTCTTCCACCACAGGATTGCTCTCGCTGCTTTCGCCTGCCAGCTTATCGCGCTGCAGCTTGGCGGTATTGTAGCGTGCTATCTGATTTTCGATATTCATGTCGCTGATGCCCGTATTGGCAGGAATCAGTTCGGTATCGTTTTTAGGGTCGGTGAGATATTCCTTGATGTAACCAGCAAGCCGCAGTTGGGTTTCCAGTTCAAATGCGTCGGTGTTGTATTTCTGCGACTCGTTCATATACATATTGGCGGAAGTCTCGATATCGACCACCTGGTTCACCCGCTTGAAGGTTTCGAGGTCGGTCTCCACGTCGCCCAGCTCTTGGCCGATGATGACAAGCCGCTCGTTGATGAAGTTGGCAGTATTGACCGCCACCTGATTCTTGTCTTTCAGGGCAGCTTCGTTGTAGACGGCTATCAAGGTGTTTATCACGTCTTCGGCACGCTGGGGCGAACTGTCCTTGAGCGAAAGGGTGAGGATAGACGCCTCGTCTTCTTCCTGCCGGATGCCTAACCCGCCTTGGTAGGCAGCGGCAACGGCATCGACGGGCGACTTGCGCACCTTGATGTCTACACCTTTCCAGCGCGGCGCAAAGAAGTTGGACGGGGTCACCACTATGCGGCTTCCCTCAATGGTGAGGGTGTCGTTCAGCTTCACTTCCCATGCCTGTTCTTCATCGGCTCCCTCGAAGCCGGACACAATGGCAGTCTCCTTATCTTTCAGCGTAAGGGTGAACGCCAACGCCTGGGCGGGAAGCGCGCCGGGGAAGCTCACAATGACAGGCGAACGGGTGTAAAGCTCGTTGTAGCGCAGCCCGTCTTTCACTTGATAGCTTATGTCGGCATGAATGCGCTGCACCACCTCGCGCATCAGCCGCTTGGAGCGGAACTGCAAGATTTCGTTCGCTACGTTCACTTTGTTCACCACATAGTCGTAGCGGTCCAGTCCCGCCGCGGTAGTGGTTTTGTTGGAAGGGTCCTTGATGATGACAGTAGCCGAACTGAAATACGTGAAAGGCGTGCAGGCGTACCATAGCCATGCCATCCCTCCGCAAAGTGCCACCGAGAGAAGGAACCATTTCCATTTGGAAGCAAAGAATGCCAGCAGGTCTACCACGTTCAGTCCCTGCTCGTTGTTTTTACCGGTAGAAGTCATTCGGATAATTGATTGTTAATGATGCCAATCAGGAGTTAAAAGGGAGTTATAGGTAGTTATCGCCCGCCAGTGCGGGCTGGGAGTTAGATGCCAATACCTTTTGCACCGCTTTCAGAAGCAAGGCTATTGGCCTTTAACTCCTGAACGAAGTGATAACTCCTGTGAAACTTAACTACGTTTAACTCCTGATTCGCATTAATGGTTAATAGTGTTTTTTTATTTTATCGCCCAGAAAATGGAGCAGATGGCTGAAGCCAGCGAAATCAGGATGGTAGCCACCTGCCAGCCACGGTCTTCTCCACTCTTGCGGCGGTATTTCGGCTCTACATAAACGATGTCATGCTGCTGCAGGTAGTAGCAGGGCGAGTTGAAGATTTCCTCGCTTCCGATGTCGTGCATGAACATCTGGCGTTCGCCGTCTATCTCACGGATGACCATAATGCGGTCGGTCCTGGCTTGTGCAGTCAAGTCACCCGCCTTGGCTATCGCGTCGATCAAAGTCACCTGGTCGCCATCGGAAGTAAAGGTGCCTGTATGCCCTACCGCCCCTAACACGGTGTATTTAAAGTTGAGGAACTCGATAGATACCGTAGGGTCCTTGATGTAATTGCCCTCGATAATCCGGTCCTTGATCAGCTCAGTAGCGTTGCGTACGGTCAGCCCTTCCAAGTGCAGTTTGCCGAGGATGGGGAAATCGATGTTCCCGTCTACATCTACACGGTACCCTTTCTCCTGGCTGGCAGAGACACCTGCAGAAGCAATGTCGCCTTCGGCAGTAAGCCGCACACCTCCTCCTTGGTTGAAGGGCAACGCCAGTTCGGGCAGCTTGCTGTTTACCGTGATGGCAAGGCGGTCGTCTTGATGGATAATGGCTTCGTATTTCTCTACGACCGGATAACGTGTATCGGCCTTCATGTCCCGCAGGTAAACAAAATGTTTGCGGGACGCACACGATGACAGCATCAGGGCTGCCATCAAGATAAGTAAGATTTGTCTGTTACGCATTATGTTTTTAAGTTTTTTGAGTTTTCGAGTTCATGATGAAAAAGCATTCCGCAACACGGCGGCTGCTTCTTTATCGGGCAAGCATTCCAAGATGCCTACAGGCACCTCCGTCACCACGCTTGCCAAAGTGCGGCATAATGCATCATGCAAAATGCTGTCTTTCCGTATCACAGAACAGCCCGGCAAGACGGTGATAAAGGCTTCGTCGTCCCGGCAAGCGGTGAAACGGTTGTAAGGAGCCTGACGAAGCAAGGCGATGCCACGCAACGGATAACCCGCATTACGGTAGCAAGGCGTCTTGCCGCTCCAAGGTGTACCATATATATAAGGTGTACCGCCGGCTTGCAGGCAGATGGTAGGATTGTCATCGTTCAGCAATTCGCAATGCGGAAAACCATGCGTCCATAAAGCGGCATGCGTGCTTTTGCCCGTCCCGCTCTTACCCATAAACAAATAGGCTTTCCCGTCTACTACCACCGACGAAGCGTGCACCGATATACCTGCGTGAAGCAAAACGGCCTGCGAATAGGCGATGCGCAACAACGAACTCAACGCTTCGCCCCGATAAGGGTCTTCCATATGTATGAAGGCAGTGAGCGTGGTAAAAGCGGAATCGGCATCCATGCGATGCGTCACCCCTTGGGACATGGTTTGCAATTCCACCCGATACCCTGAAGCGGTTTTCAGCAGCCGGGTATATCCCATATCATTTACCGCAGTCTCCCATAAAGCAGTTTCGGCTACTTCGGGAAGCCTGCTTCCGGATAAAGTAAAATGAAACAGTTTCCTTCCTTCCGCTTCCATGCACCGGAACGGATGGAAAGAAGGCAACAGTGCGTCAATGCCTACCGTACGGGGAGCATCAACGGTAAACGTATATCGGGCTATGCGGTAGTCCACGTCGATAGTTAATAGTTAATAGTTAATAATGCGAATCAGGAGTTAAACGTAGTTATGTTTCACAGGAGTTATCACTTCGTTCAGGAGTTAAAGGCCAATAGCCTTGCTTCTGAAACCGGCGCAAAAAGGTAGTGGCATCTGACTCCCAGCCCGCCAAGTGGGCGATAACTTCCTATAACTCCCTTTTAACTCCTAATTGGCATTTATATAATGAAAATTCACCACAGAGTATTACAGGTAAATCTCATTTTGCAGTGAAAGTTTCCGTATCCTCTGTGGTAAAATGATGTAGGATTATAATTCTTCTATTTCTCCATGTGTAAGCCCCGTACATTGGATTATGTCTTTTACGGAAAGTCCCATTTCTTTCATTCTTTTAGCAACTTCTTTTGCTTTCATTTTCTCTCCTTCAGCTCTTCCTTCAGCTCTTCCTTTAGCTTTTCCTTCTTTGAATCCTTCTGTATGTCCTTCGTCCCAGCCTGTCTTAATAACACTGCGTTGGTAGCGCAGGGCTTCCATATCCCGGTAATAGGCACGCTTTTCTGCATCGGGTAGCGTGTCGATACGAAGCCGTTCTCTTGCTTCCGGGAGTCCTTTTGCAGTAGCTTCTTTATCTATTTCTCCGGTTTTGAGAAATTTAATCCATTCATCAAGAGGAGTCTTTGCTACTTTATCGAAATCATTTACGCGCAACACATAATATTCAG
>OMDW01000524.1_pt1 | contig 11234 bp, 9 predicted proteins | sample 1673661 | NCBI WGS metagenome assembly OMDW01 (sample SAMEA103958118, study PRJEB25191) | human gut metagenome
GGATGGGGGAGGACTGGGAATTTTGGGAATTTTGAATTGCCGAGATTCTCTATCACTGCGATATAATAATCGTAATCAGATCCATTCCTCGAAGATGCATATACCACAAGGTCGACATCTCCGTCACCATCGACATCACATGCGCCTAATACAGAGCCGGAGAATCCCCTGTATGCCATCACGGCCTCGGAGGGCTGCCCGCGACGCTGCAGATAAATCTTGAGACCGTCATCCTCGACGGTCACCATGTCTATCAGTCCGTCGCCGTCAAAGTCGCGTGCAAGTTTCACTGAGGGTGCGGAGGTGTAGATGTATGTGCGGTCGGCACCTGTGTTCAGATAAAGGGTGTTGGTGCTGTTGTCCTTTTTGACAAGCACGTCAGTGAGACCGTCGGCGTTGAAATCGGCAAATGTGCCTGTTCCCTCTGTCGCGATTCCGCCCCCGTCACGGCCAAACATATCACCCATTCCGGGGATTCCTTCGCCGCCGGTGCTGAGTTTCAGTTCCGAACGTACCCCCTCGTATTGTTCAGGGGTCAGCAGCCTGAGGGCATCGAGACGCGGATTGCCGTCTTTCCCTATGGTGTAGACGTCGCTCCCATACATGAAATCATATTTGCCGTCAAGGTCATAGTCGGCTGGTACCAGTGAGCGGCTGTAGTCATTGTCCTCTATCAGTACCTGCTTGCCTGTGGCATCATATCTGGTCAGACGGTTGCCGCTGTTTGTGAGGCTATAGATATTCCCGTCAGGATATATGGTTGTCATGATTGGGTTGGCATTTGTTGCGCTGAATATGCCGTCTCCGTTTAAATCGTAAAAGCTCTCGCGAGATACGTAGCGCTGGTCTCGGTCAATGATGGTGAGGTATGGGTCCCATGGCCCGGAGGCATTAGTGCTTGACAGTTGGTATAGAAGACCTTTTACACTCGCATATTGGATAGAGGATGTGGTGTTTGTCCTGATATTTAGTTCTATGCCCATACTGCCCGGAGGAAGATAGCAATAGCCCTGCTCTAAATCTCCGACGAGAGGAAGAGGGGTAAGATTGCCGTCTGCGTCTATCGAGCGGGCTGTTATGTCTGATACGTATTTAGCATAGTACCCTAAGTCGACTATCCTCACGCTCTTAGTGAAAGTATGGCGTATTATACCCGTGTATGAATCGCCGTCTTGGATAAGATTGAATGTTCTCCGTTCAATTGTGCCGAGAATCGCTTCGGATTTAGGGTCAATTTTTTCTTTGGTATTTTCTTCCCCTACAGGCTGGTCGAATATCATGGCGTGATAGTCCTGGTCGTAATAGCGTCTGAACCGCAGATAGCCGACAGTGTGGGGTAGAAGCCGGACGTTTCCATAGCTGCCGATGGACACGCCGGATGTCGGGAAATAGCTGATGTCCGCATAGTTGATTCCGTCATAGCTGTACTCGCAGGTCATATTGTTGATCCAGAGTCCGGGGTTGGCAATGGATGTCAGGTCGGGAATCTTGACTGTGTAGATTGTTCTGTCAGAGGAGTCAGTTGTCCATTCGCCTGACGCGGGCATCTGCGGGCCGTTGGCCTTGTCGAGCAGCAATGGGATCCCCTCGGGAACCGCCGCATGCGCCGACAGCACTGTCATGGCCATCAGGATACACAATAATCGTAGTCTGTGTAGCATGGTATTGTGGTTGGTGTTTCTCTGGCACTCCCCATCCCTCAGAGCACCGGGTACAAAAAAAGCGTAGGACGGGTCCGGTTTATCTTCACGGGGCATCGCCAAACGCCTACTTCTAAATAAACAGTCCACTCCCACGCCGTTCGGTATATCGGCCCTCGGGCTGAGGGGGCAGATATGCGAAAAGCATGAGCAATCTCGAACTGCTTTATCCTTAGAAGTGAAAAATTTGGCGATTTTCGTGAAAGAATAAAGCTCGAAACGCTTTAAATTAATAAATTATGTCATGCCGGGGCACTCTTGCCCACGACGCTGCAAATATATACAAAAGAATCCTAATCTCCAAACCCCACCCCAAAAATGGCAGAAAATAACAAATTTCCCAATGTGTCCTTGAAAAAAGGACAGAAATGCTTATCTTTGTCCTAAAATTTAGGACAGCATGGATAAAGAGTACATAAAGAGCCAGATAGCGATGAGGCAAGCCGAGTTTCCGACCGACCTGAAGCCACGTGAGAATCCGCTTCCTGTCGACTCGGGGCATATCGTCACGATTCCAGGTGTGAGGCGTTGCGGCAAGTCGTCGAGGATGGAACAGGTGGTCAATACACTGCTCGAAGCCGGAGTGGACCGGCGCCGCTTCCTGTGGGTCAGCTTTGACGATGAACGCCTCGTGACGATGCCGTCCGATGACTTGCAGCTTATTGTCGACGCCTATCGCGAGATGTATCCCGACATCGCGATGGGGGACGTGTATATGTTCTTTGACGAGATACAGTTGATTGACAACTGGGAATATTTCGTGATGCGGATGTTCAAGCACTATACGCGGCACATATTCATCAGCGGCAGCAATGCCACAATGCTGAGCACGGAGCTCAAGTCGGCACTGCGCGGATGGCCGGACGAGCATGAGACGCTGCCCCTCTCGTTCAGGGAGTATTGCCTGTTCAATGATGTGCGTGTGGACTCGTATCTGGAAGGGGACAGGGCCAGGGTGAGGAACGCCTTTGCCGAATATAATTCTGTGGGGGGATTTCCCGAGGTGGTGCTTGAGGAGAATCCCCTGCGCCGTGTCAAGATGCTGCAGACATATTTCGATACCATGCTTCTCAAGGATATCGCCGAACATTATGACATATCCAATATCGAGGTGCTGAGGTTTTTCCTGAAGCGCGTTATGGCCAATCTCACCAAGCCCACCTCACTGCGCAACATTCACAACGACATCAGGTCGCGTGGCATGAAGGTGAGCAAGGACTCGCTATACGACTGGGCCTCTCATGCCTGCGATACGTTCATGTTTCTGCGCATACCGTCATACAGCCGCTCACTGGCACGCATAGAGGCATCGCAGCCAAAGTATTATTGCATTGACAACGGCCTGCGCAGTGCCGTGTTGCTGCCGCAGAGCGATGATGACGGAAAGAAGCTGGAGAATACCGTCTTTCTCGAGCTATACAGGCGCCGGACCCCTGTGGAGAGCATTTTCTATTATCAGGGGCGCGGTGAGTGTGATTTTGTGGTGCAGAGCGGGGTGGAGATAACATCCCTGATACAGGTGACATGGAGCATGGCCGACCCTGATACGAGAAAGCGCGAGATTGACGGACTGCTCGAGGCGTCAGGGGCCACGGGGTGTGACAGGCTGCTGATAATCACCGCTGATGAGACTGAGGAGATAACAACGGGCGGACACACCATTCATGTTGTGCCCGCCCACCGGTGGCTGTTAAAGTAGGTGTCCTTGAAAAAAGGACAGGTTTGGCGGTTTGTGTCCTAAATTTTAGGACAGGGGCGGCGTCAGCTGTGGATGGTGAGGATGAAGCAGGCACCTTTGACCGAGCCGTCGATGGTGAGGGAGCCTCCCATCTTCTCGGCCCTGAGGGCGCAGATGGGGAGTCCGAGGCCGTCGCCCTCGGATATGTCGCGAGATGCGTTGAAGGCCTTGAACAGGTTCTCGCGCTCGTCCTCGGGGATGCCGGGGCCTGAGTCCTGGACGATGAACTGGCTCGTGGTGGCCGAGCGCTTGCGGTATGACAGGGTGACGCGGCCACCCTCGGGGGTGAACTTGACGGCGTTGTCGACAAGGTGCTCGAGTATGCGGCGCACCTCCGTGGCATTGAATGTGGCATATCCGCGTGCGCCGTCGATATGCAGTGTGGCGCCCCGCTTGAGCAGCGGGCGGAAGTCGTTGGCTATGCTGTCGCAGAATGTCTCGAGGTTGACCTGCTCGAATCCCTCCTTGGGTGTGGCGGGGGCGGCCTCGACCTCCGAGTACTCGCTGACTTTCTTCACATAGTCGCTTATCTCCTTGACGGCGGGATTGTCGGGCCCGAGTTTCTCGAGCGCGGGCTCCATGCTCGACGACATGTTCTGCATCATGGCGTTCTGGGCCGCGAGACGGGCGTCGGCCTCGCGCACGCTGCGCTCCATGCCGCGTTTCTTGCGCAGCACCTTCTGATAGAAGAACGCTCCGACGGCAAGACAGGCCACCGCCCCGATGAAGAGGAAGATGAACACGGTCATGAGCGACGTGCGCGCCATTATGGTGTGGTCCTTCTTGGCTATGATGGTGTCGGCTTCGGCCACCTCGGCCTTGACCTTGCCGAGCTCTGTGGCCTCGTTGGTCGCCTCAATCGAGTCTGACCACTTGATATACTGGCCGTAGGTGCGCTCGACAAGCACGGCGTCGCCGGCCGAGACGGCCTTGTCAATCAGCTCTTTGTATGCCTTGTCGGCCGCCTTGTAGTCGTTTGATGTCTCGAACTGCTTGATGAGGCGCGCTATGCACTGGTCGCCCTGGGCGGTGTGGCCGATGCCATAATAGAATTTGGCTTCGGTGAAGAGCATATCGGTGGTCATCTCCTTCGAGTCGGACTGACGTGCGTATCGGGCCATCTTCTTGAGCCATGCCTCGGCCTGGGCGTTGTTCTTCATCCCCTCGTAGAGGTCGAATCTCGCCTTGGCCGCATAGAAATAGGGCAGGGGGAGCGAGTCGGGACGCACCCCCTTCTCGGCCATGGCCTTCTCGAATCCCGAGAGGAGCCTGAAGGCGCCGTCATAGTTCTTGGCCTGCCCGCAGATGGCCGCCGCGGCCGCCACAGAGCGTGACGCGGGCAGATACTGGCGTGCCGCCAGCTGCGAGTTGTATGCCTTGATATATCGGTTGAAATCGGCCTGTGCGTCAGCAAGCGCCGCTGCAATGGTTATCAGCGCCATGATGGCGGACATCATCAATCGTCTCATAATAATCAGTGTTAAACGTGGATACCTTTTCAACGCCCGATCGGGTGCGAAAGTTGATGTGACAGAACCGTTTTATGCATGATTTTTTGTAACTTTGCAGCCGTAAACAAAAAACTTAATCCGTACAGTCCAATGGCTAAAAAAGCATTGTTAATGATTCTGGACGGCTGGGGCATCGGCAACCACACAAAGGGCGATGCCATCTACAGCACTCCAACCCCCTACTGGGACGCTCTTGTCAAGACATATCCCCACAGCGAGCTGCAGGCTTCGGGCGAGAACGTCGGTCTGCCTGACGGCCAGATGGGCAACTCTGAGGTGGGCCACCTCAACATCGGCGCCGGACGCATCGTCTATCAGGACCTGGTCAAGATAAACAAGGCATGTGCCGACGGGTCGATACTCAAGAACCCCGAGATTGTCAATGCATTCTCGTATGCACGCGACAACGGCAAGGCCATCCATTTCATGGGCCTCACCAGCGACGGCGGTGTACACTCGTCGCTCGACCACCTCTATGCCCTCTGCGATATCGCAAAGGAGTATGGCCTGGAGAAGGTCTACATCCACTGCTTCATGGACGGCCGCGACACCGACCCCCGTTCGGGCAAGGGATTCATCGAGGCCCTCGAGGCCCACTGCGCCAAGTCGGCCGGGAAGATTGCCTCTGTCATAGGCCGCTATTATGCCATGGACCGCGACAAACGCTGGGAGCGTGTCAAGGTGGCATACGACCTGCTGGTCAACGGCGAAGGCACACAGGCAACCGACATGGCCGCTGCCGTGCAGAAGAGCTATGACGAGGGTGTGACCGACGAGTTCATCAAGCCCATCAACAACTCGACTGTCGACGGCACCATCAAGCCCGACGACGCCGTCATCTTCTTCAACTACCGCAACGACCGTGCCAAGGAGCTCACCGTGGCCCTGACACAGCACGACATCCCCGAGGCCGGGATGAAGGTGGTGCCCGGACTGCAGTACTACTGCATGACCCCCTACGACGCATCGTTCACCGGGGTACACATCCTCTTCCCCAAGGAGAATGTCGAGAACACCCTCGGCGAATACCTCTCGAGCCTCGACAAGGCACAGCTCCACATCGCCGAGACCGAGAAATATGCCCATGTCACATTCTTCTTCAACGGTGGCCGCGAAGCTCCCTACGAGGGCGAGGAGCGCATACTCGTGGCATCGCCCAAGGTGGCTACCTACGACCTGAAGCCCGAGATGAGCGCGTATGATGTCAAGGACAAGCTCGTCGAGGCCATCAGGGAGGAGAAATACGACTTTATCGTGGTCAACTACGCCAACGGCGACATGGTGGGCCACACCGGTGTCTATGAGGCTATCTGCAAGGCTGTCAAGGCTGTCGACGAGTGCGTGCGCGACACTGTCGAGGCTGCCAGGGAGGCCGGATATGAGGTGATAATCATCGCCGACCACGGCAATGCCGACAATGCCATCAACCCCGACGGCACCCCCAACACGGCACACTCGCTCAATCCCGTGCCCTGCATCTATGTCACCGACCGCAAGGACGCCACCGTGCATGACGGACGTCTGGCCGACGTGGCGCCCACAATCCTCAAGATCATGGGCCTTCCGCAGCCCAAGGAGATGACAGGCACACCCCTCATCGGCTGATAGCCATTTTCAACGCATGACAACGGCGCGGAGCCCGAGAGGGCATCCGCGCCGTTTTTTCGTGTTACATGTCACTCCTTGAACAGTTCGGAGTGTGTGCCGAGGCGGTATAGGACGATGGTGTCTGTCTCTTCATCATACCACACCAGCAGAAAATCACCCTCGATGTGACATTCGCTACATCCTTGATATTCGCCTTTCAGCCGATGCTCACGATAGGAGGCCGGAAGGGGTGTTTCATTCCGCAGCATATCGAGGGTTTCCTGAAGGGCCTTGAGTTTCTTGGGTCTGTTGAGATAACGTTTGAGGTCTTTCTTGAACTGCCCGGTATAACGGAGTTTCTTCATAACCCCATCGACTTGAGCATGGCCTCGACGCTTGTGGTGTCTATCGGCCCATCGGTCTTCCCCTCTTTCGCGTCCTTGAGCGAGGCGAGTGTCTCGGCGTTGGGTTCATGATAGACGGCATCGAGCAAGATTCCTTCGACATAGTTGTTGAGGCTGCGGCGGTCCTTTTGTGCGAGTTCCTTGAGTTTGTCCAGAAGGTAGACAGGGAGGCGGAACACATGAGCTTTCTTTTCGAGTGTTATATCCATAGTGGTATCATTATGATTGCAAAGATATGACATTTTATAGTCATAAACAAATACGTAATGGATATTCCCCGGGCATCCGCGCCGTTTTTTGTGCTTTTCTATCCATAAATTGGGCAAAAGGTGGTTTTTTTGCCCAAACACTGAAATGAGAGGTAGAAAAAGTGAATGTAATTGCGGAAAATTTTCTATATTTGCACTGGCTTTTGGTCCTCCGGCATGCCCTGAAGCGGCATTCGGAGGCTCAATCGGTTGTAATACCGCGAATTACAGCACGGAAAATTAGTTTTAAACTACAATATGATAGCTCTTGAGATTCAAAATGTCACCCTCGCCTTCGTGGCCCTGCTGACAGGCGTCGCGCTTGTAGCGGCTGCGCTGCTGATAGCGAGGTTGATTTCCCCGAGTTCCTACAATCCACAGAAGGGAGAGGCCTATGAGTGCGGTATCCCCACCCGTGGCGAGTCTATGGCCCGTTTCAAGGTGGGTTACTACCTGTTTGCCATCCTCTTCCTTATGTTCGATGTCGAGACCGTATTCCTCTATCCCTGGGCCGTGAGGGTTCATGAACTGGGTACGGAAGGTCTGACCGCCATCGCTGTATTTTTCGCAATCATAGTGCTGGGCCTTGTATATGCCTGGCGGAAAGGAGCTCTCGAATGGAAGTGACGACAAAGGGCATGCCCTACGAGGCATGGAAAGACAACGAGTATATCGAGAAGCTTGTCCAGGAACTGCGCGACAACGGCACCAACGTGGTCGTGGGCTCTGTAGACCAGCTCATCAACTGGGGGCGGTCCAACTCCATCTGGCCCCTCACCTTCGCCACCAGTTGCTGCGGCATCGAATTCGTGTCGCTCGGGGCCGCGCGCTATGACATGGCGCGTTTCGGATGGGAAGTGGCGCGTGCCTCGCCCCGTCAGGCCGATTTCATGATGGTGGCCGGTACCATAGTACACCGCATGGTGCCCGTGTTCCGCCGCCTCTACGACCAGCTTGCCGAGCCCAAATATGTGATAGCCTGCGGTAGCTGCGCCATCTCGGGCGGCCCGTTCAAGAAGAGCTATTGCGTGGCCATGGGCATCGAGGACATAGTGCCTGTCGACGTGTTCGTGCCCGGATGTCCCCCGCGCCCCGAGGCAATGATATACGGCATAATGCAGCTTTCGAGAAAAATCAAGGTAGAACGTTTCTTCGGCGGTGTCAACCGCAAGAAAACCCAGGAGGATTTCTTCGCCACACATCCGCTGCCCGAGACCACCGAAGAGTAAGCACCCACACCATAATTAATACCATTCAACAATACATATATTGAGATAATGGCCAATACACAGGAAAAGATTGCAAAACTGTTCCCGGACGTAACCATCGGCCAGGGCAACGCCGGTCTGGAGCTCGCCGTGGCAGATGCCTCGTGGCATGCCGTGGCTTCGGCCCTGCGCAATGACCTGGGATTTGATTTCCTCGTCACCATCGTCGGCATGGACTGGCTCGAAAACGGCATGGGGTGTGTCTACTATCTGATTGCCACCGACCGCAACGAGTGCCTCAAGGTCAAGGTGATGGCCACGGGCGACCGCGAGAAGCCCATGGTACACTCGGTCTACGACCTCTGGGACATCGCCACGATATACGAGCGCGAGGTATATGACTATCTCGGCATCATCTTCATCAACAATCCCGACATGCGCCGCCTCTTCCTCAACATCGACTGGAAGGGCTATCCCCTGCGCAAGGACTATGACGAGGATCCCGCACACAACCCCATCTCCATCAAGAACGAGCGCCAGACAGACTTCACCGAGTCGTGGGTCGAGAAGGACGGCAAGATCGTCAAGGAGACACACCGCATATTCCAGCCCGACGACTTTGTGGTCAACATAGGCCCGCAGCACCCCGCCACACACGGCGTGCTCCGCTTCCGCACCGCTGTCGACGGCGAGACCATCAAGAAAATCGACGTCTACCTGGGCTATATCCACCGCGGCGTCGAGAAGATCTGCGAGAAGGACACCTACGCGCAGACCCTCCATTTCATGGATCGTCTCGACTATTTCTCGGGCCAGAACTACCACCACTGCCTCTGCATGCTCTATGAGGAGGCTGCCGGAATCGAGGTGAACAAGCGCATCCAGGTGATACGCGTGCTCATGGACGAGCTCTCGCGTATAGCCTCGCACTGCCTCTTCATCGGCACATACTGCATGGACCTCGGCGCAACCACGATGCTGTTCTACGCGCTGCGTGTGCGTGAGCAGATACTCGACATATTCGAGCGCACCTGCGGCGCCCGCATGACATTCAACTACTCGTGCATCGGCGGCGTGATGCAGGACCTCCATCCCGATTTCGTCAAGGATGTGCATGCCCTGCTCGACGTGCTCCCCAAGAACATACGCGAGTACAACACCCTCTTCACTGGCAACGTCATCGCCAAAGACCGTATGGAGAATGTCGGTGTCCTCACCCGTGACGACGCCATCTCGTGGGCCGTCTCCGGCCCCAACGGACGTGCCTCGGGCTGGGCTTGCGACGTGCGCAAGAACTTCCCCTATGCCGTCTACGACGAGGTCGATTTTGACGAGATCGTGCTCGAGGAGGGTGATGCCATGGCCCGCTTCAAGGTGCGCATACTCGAGATGGAGCAGAGCGCGCGCATCATCTCGCAGCTCATCGACAGCATCCCCGAGGGCGATTTCCAGGTCAAGGTGCCCAAGGTGCTCAAGATACCCGCAGGCCACTGGTTCAAGATGGTCGAGGGTTGCCGCGGCACATTCGGCATCTATCTCGAGAGCGACGGCGGCACCAAGCCCTACCGTCTCAAGCTGGCTCCCCCCTGTCTGCCTGCCGCAGCGGTGGTCGACCACATCACCGAGGGCTCGAAGATTGCCGACCTCATCACCATCGGCGGCTCGATGGACTATATCGTGCCCGACATAGACCGCTGATCTCCGACAATATAGAATAATATACCAGTCATAACTCCATAAATCAATCCGTAAGCGATTATGCAAGACTTATCAGTAGGAACCGCCTGGTTTCATTCCTTCCTGCTCGGATATATCCCCGAGTGGGCGGCAGTCACCCTCGAGTGTCTGCTGGTCGGAGTGGGTCTGTTGCTCCTCTATTCTGTCCTCGCACTGTTCTACATCCTGTTCGAGCGCAAGGTCTGCGCCGCCTTCCAGTGCCGTCTCGGTCCCAACCGTGTCGGCCCCTGGGGTCTGCTGCAGAGCGTGGCCGACATGTTCAAGATTCTCATCAAGGAGCTCATCTCGCTCAACCATGTCGACAAGTTCCTCTTCGCGCTCGCGCCCTATCTGGTCATCATAGCCTCGATGCTGGCGTTTGCCGTGCTCCCCTGGGGCAACGGCTTGGAAATCATTGATTTCAATGTCGGCATCTTCTTCCTGTTGGCCGTGTCGAGCATCGGTGTGCTCGGTATCCTGCTGGCCGGATGGTCGTCAAACAACAAGTTCACCCTCATCGGCGCCCTCCGTTCGGGCGCGCAGATGGTCAGCTACGAGCTCTCGATGGGCCTGTGCGTCGTCACCATGGTCGTCATGGCCGGTACGATGAATGTCCATGAGATATGCATGCAGCAGGAGCACCTGTGGTTCATATTCTCCGGCCACATCCCCGCCATCATCGCGTTTGTCATCTTCATGATTGCCGGAACTGCCGAGACCAACCGTGGCCCGTTTGACCTCCCCGAGGCCGAGAGCGAGCTCACCGCCGGATATCACACCGAGTACTCGGGTATCCATTTCGGATTCTTCTATCTGGCCGAGTACCTCAACCTCTTCATTGTGTCGGGTGTAGCCGCGCTGCTCTTCTTCGGCGGCTGGATGCCCCTGCACATCCCCGGTTTTGACGCATTCAACAATATCATGGACTACATACCCTCCGTGATATGGTTCATCGCCAAGGCCATCGGCCTGTCGTTCATAATCATCTGGTTCAAGTGGACATTCCCCCGTCTGCGCATCGACCAGCTGCTCTCGCTCGAGTGGAAATACCTGCTCCCCATCAACCTCTTCAACCTCGTGCTGATGGTGCTGGTGGTGACATTCGGGCTCTATCTCTGAGAA
>OMDW01000525.1_pt1 | contig 11230 bp, 10 predicted proteins | sample 1673661 | NCBI WGS metagenome assembly OMDW01 (sample SAMEA103958118, study PRJEB25191) | human gut metagenome
TCCCTCAGTTCAAACCCATTCCGCCTTTCACTTGAACCACTCCTGCAGGTGGTCTTTGGCGTAGAAATAATACACCGCAAAACCCAGCCAGCTGGTGAGCAGCACCACGATCGAAGCGATCACCTTTCCCGCGGTCGAAATGTTTTTCTTGAAGATGTCCATCACGCACCATATTGCGCAGAAGACACCGATAAGCCAAATAATAGTCCCAATCATAGTCGATAATATTTATTAAAAATCAGTAAAATACCTTCCGTTCGAAAAGTTCCGGCGGATAGACCACATCGCTCAGGAAAAGCCCCTGCGCAGGGGCGCCGCCGCTCGAGCGCGACAGGTCGCGGCTTTCGACGATCTCGCGGAACTGCTGCGGGCTATAACGCCCGCGCCCCACGTCGACCAGCGTCCCGACCAGCGACCTCACCATGTTGCGCAGGAAACGGTCGGCACGGATCGTAAAGCAGAGCACGCCCTGCCCGTCGACCGTCCATGCCGCGTGCATGACGCGGCAGATATTGGTCTTGTTGTTCGAATTGAGCTTGGCGAACGACGTAAAATCGTCGTAGCGCAGCAGCCAGGCCGCCGCCTCGTTCATCCGCCCGACATCCAGCGGCACGTAATACTGCCACGTCGTGCCCCGCGTAAAAGGGTTCTTGCGCGGCTCGATGTAGTAGCGGTATTCGCGCTCGCGCGCCGCGAAACGCGCGTGCGCGCCGTCGTCCACGGGCGTCATGCTTCCCACGGCAATGTCGCCCGGCAGCAGGAAATTCAGCTTGTAGACCGTATGCGCCGGGTCGGGCACGGGCGACAGGCAATCGAAATGCGCCACATAATAGGAGGCGTTGACACCCGTATCAGTGCGTCCCGCTCCGGTCACCTCGACAGGTTCCCGCAGCAGGGTAGCGAGCGCCCTCTCGAGCGTCTGCTGCACCGACGGCATGTCGGGCTGCCGCTGCCAGCCGCAATAGGCGGCCCCGTTGTACCTGAGTTCCAGAAAATAGCGCATCGCGATCGGAGTGGTTTGCGCAAAAATACAAAAAAATCGGTTAGCGCCGCGGTTTTATCGCCAGTTTTACGGGATGGATCATATTCTCGGGCCGGAGCACCTCGTCCAGTTCGTCGCGGTTGAGGATGCCGTGTTCGAGCACCAGTTCGTAGACGCCGCGCCCGGTTTCCAGCGCCTCCTTGGCGATCTTCGTGGAGTTCTTGTAGCCGATGATCGGGTTGAGCGCCGTCACCACGCCGATGCTGTTGCGGACATATTGCAGGCACCTCTCCTCGTTGGCCGTGATGCCGTCGACGCAGCGGATGCGCAGCGTGTCGAAGCCGTTGATCAGCAGTTCGGCCGACTCGAAACAGCACTGCGCCATCACCGGCTCCATGGCGTTGAGCTCCATCTGCGCCGCCTCGTCGGCCATCGTCACGCACAACTCGTTGCCGATGACCTTGAAGGCGATCTGGTTCATCACCTCGGGGATCACGGGGTTGACCTTGCCGGGCATGATCGACGAACCGGGCTGGCGTGCCGGGAGGTTGAATTCTCCCAGCCCGCAGCGGGGCCCCGACGACAGCAGCCGCAGGTCGTTGCAGATCTTGTTCATCTTCGACGCGATGCGCTTCATCGCCGAGGAGTAGCCGACCATGCAGACCGTGTCGGACGTCGCCCCGACGAGGTCTTCGGCCAGCGTCACGTCCCAGCCGGTGATCTCCCGGATGGCCGCCGTACAGCGCTCGGCATAGCCCGGCTCGGCGCAGATGCCCGTGCCGATGGCCGTGGCGCCCATGTTGATCGACAGGAACTCCTGTGCCGCGTGGTCGAGGTTGTCGACCTCGCCCCGCAGGACGCTCGCAAAACCGTGGAACGTCTGCCCGAGGGTCATGGGTACGGCGTCCTGCAACTGCGTGCGCCCCATCTTGAGCACGCGGGCGAACTCGTCGCCCTTGCGGGCAAAGGCTGCGATCAGCGCTTCGAGGTGCCGGCGCAGTTCGAGGTGCGTGGCGTAGAGCCCGAGGTGGATGGCCGAAGGGTAGGCGTCGTTGGTCGACTGCGAACAGTTGACGTGGTCGTTGGGCGAGCAGTACTGATATTCGCCGCGCGCGTGCCCCATGATCTCCAGCGCACGGTTGGCGATGACCTCATTGGCGTTCATGTTGGTCGTGGTGCCCGCGCCGCCCTGAATCATATCCACGGGGAAAAACTCGTGGAACCTGCCCGCCATGATTTCGCGGCAGGCCTGCGATATGGCTCCGAAAAGTTCGTCGGAGAGAAGCCCCATCGCGTGGTTGGCGATGGCGGCACCCAGTTTGACGATGGCCAGCCCCTCGATGAAACGCGGGTATTCGCACAGGCGGAATTTGCTGATGGCGAAATTCTCCAGTCCGCGCATGGTCTGCACGCCGTACAGTACGTTGTCCGGCACCTCTACGCAACCGAGCAGGTCGCATTCGGTGCGTGTTTTCTTTGATTCGTTTTTCATATCCCTTACAATATAAAAATATTTCGACTTGTTTCTATTTCACATTAAAAGCTAAAAGCAGCAGAAAGTTAACAATTATTTCCCAAATAAAGAAGTATTTCGCATTTTCATGCCAAAATCGCCGGCCTCCCAAAAAAACGACCGGCACGGCCGGGGCCGGAAACAGGGAATACAGAGGAGGGACGAGACGGGACAAGAAGGGACGAGAAGGGACGAGAAGGGACGAGAAGGGCGGGGGCGGGGCGGATGCCAAGAAAGGGAATACCGGGGCAGGGCAGATGCAGAAGAGAGTAGTCTGTCATGAGTAGGGTGGATACCGGGCGGATTCCGGGAAAAGGCCGGGGCGGGAAACGATGCAGGGGAGGGCAGCAGGTAATCCGATGGCCGCGATGGGGCGAGAGAGGAGCGGCGTGCCGAAGGGAACGGACATAGCGGAGGAGGGCAGCGACTCGGCGTGCCGAGGAAACAGGGCATGGCGGAGGAGAACAGGAGGAGAGGACGGGGCGGAGGTATGCCGTACGGGCGCCGATTTCCCCGGAAAATAAACCGCACGGCCACAACCGCCAAATAAATTTGGCAGTCGGCGCAGCTTGTATTATCTTTGCCTCACAATAAATTCCCGCCCGGACAGGCAGCCCCGGCAGCGTGCAGGCAAAGTCTGCACCTGCGCCCGGCTCCGCAGCCCCCGTACGGGATTTGCACGATTCGAAAATCCGGAAAAATATGAAAGCAGCTATCATAGGTTACGGCAAGATGGGGCACGAGATCGAGAAGATACTCCTCGAACGCGGCCACAGCGTAGCGCTCGTGATCGACACGGACAATGCGGCCGACCTGAACGCCGCCAACCTCGCACAGGCAGACGTGGCGCTGGAATTCACCATGCCCACGACCGCCTACGGCAATATCCGCACCTGCATCGAGAACGCCACCCCCGTGGTGAGCGGCACGACGGGCTGGACGGATCGTCTGCCGGAACTCCAGGAGCTGTGCCGCGAGAAGGGCGGGGCGCTGTTCTACGCCTCGAACTACTGCCTGGGCGTAAACCTGATGTTCCGCCTCAACCGCCAACTGGCGGAGATGATCGGCCGCGTGGGCGGCTACGGCGTACGCATCGGGGAGGTACACCACACCCAGAAGAAGGATGCGCCGAGCGGTACGGCCATCACGCTGGCCGAGGGCGTCATCGCCGGCCTGCCCGCCAAGACGGAGTGGGTGAACTACGCCCCGGGGATCGAACACGCCGCGAACCGCATCGGAAGCCCCGCGGAAGCGACGCCGGAACAAGTCGTGATCGGCTCCGTACGCGAGGGCATGGTACCGGGCATACACACCGTGACCTACGAGTCGGAGGACGATATTCTCGAGCTGAAACATACGATTAAGAACCGCCGCACGTTAGCAATGGGGGCCGTAATAGCCGCCGAGTTCCTTTGCGGCAAACAGGGCGTCTACTCGATGGACGACCTGCTGAAATAAGATAAGATTAGGACATGGGAAAGATCAAGGCATTCTTCCGTAACAAATGGGTCGGCTTCACGCTCGCCTCGCTGCTCTACACGCTGTGGTTCGTCGTATGGACGGGCAACCTATGGATGCTGCTGGGGCTGGTGGTGATCTTCGACCTCTACATTTCGAAGTTCTTCTACCGCTACGTGTGGTGCCACAACGTGCGCCTCTGCCAGCGGAGCAAGACCTACAAGACCGTCTACGAATGGATCAACGCCATCATCTTCGCCACGGTGGTGGCGTCGCTGGTGCACATCTTCATCTTCCAGATGTACGTCATCCCCACCTCGTCGATGGAAAAGTCGCTGCTGATCGGCGACTACCTCTACGTGAGCAAGGTGACCTACGGTCCGCAGATGCCCAACACGCCGCTGTCGTTCCCGTTCGTACACCACACGATGCCCTTTTCGCAGACGAAAAAATCGTTTTCCGAGGCGGTCAAGTGGCCCTACCACCGGCTCAAGGGATTGCGCAGGATCAAACGCAACGACGTGGTGGTCTTCAATTTCCCGGCGGGCGACACCGTACTGCTCGAAAACCAGGCCGTGACCTACTACGACGTGCTGCGCGGCTACGAAGAGTCGTTCGGCAAGGAGGAGGGACGCAAGCGCCTCGCGGAGAAGTACACCATCGTCAGCCGCCCGGTGGACAAGCGCGAGAACTACATCAAGCGCTGCGTCGCCATCGCGGGCGATTCGCTCGAAGTGCGCGACGGGCAGGTGTGGGTCAACGGATCGCCGCAGGAGCCGTTCCCCGGCATCCAGTACCAGTATGTCGTACAGGTCACTTCGCCCCTGACGCAATATGCCCTCGACAACCTCGGCATCACCGAATACACGGGCAACGGCTCGATGTACTACATGTTCCTCACGGACGAGGCGGCCGAAAAGGTCAGGGCGCTCGGCAACGTGCTCTCCGTGCGCCGTTATATCTACACGCCCAACACGGACGTGTTCCCGCAGTGGGCGGAACCGCGCTGGAGCCAGGACAACTACGGGCCGATCTGGATTCCGCAGAAGGGCGCCACGGTGCAGCTCACGGCCGAAAACCTGCCCCTGTACCGCCGCATCATCGAAACCTACGAAGGGCATGAGCTCGAAGAACGCGACGGGCGCATCTACATCGACGGCGCCGAGGCCGGCAGTTACACGTTCGGCATGGATTACTACTGGATGATGGGCGACAACCGCCACAACTCGGCCGACTCGCGCTTCTGGGGCTTCGTGCCCGAAGACCACATCGTCGGCAAGGCTTCGTTCGTATGGCTGTCGCTCGACGCGAACAAGTCGTTCCCGTCGAATATCCGCTGGGAGCGCCTCTTCAAGAAAGTACGCTAAAGGGTGGAAGCAGGGGACAGCTATCTGACGATCGCGGCGCCCGCCGAGGCGGCATCGAGGGAGCGGAGCAGCAAATTCCTCGCCTATGCCTATCCCGTGCAGGACGAGGGGCAGATACGCGAAATACTCGACGCCCTGCGCAAGAGATACTACGACGCCACACACCATTGCTATGCGTGGAGGCTCGGGCCCGGGGGTGAGCATTTCCGCGCCAATGACGACGGGGAGCCTTCGGGGACGGCCGGGCGGCCGATCCTCGGACAGTTGCTCGCGAACTCGCTGACGGACTGCCTGGTGGTGGTCGTCCGCTATTTCGGCGGCACGAAACTGGGCGTCCCGGGGCTGATCGCAGCCTACCGGGAGTCGGCGGCCGCGGCGATCGGGGCCGCCCGGATCGTGGAGCGCACCGTCGACCGCACCGTCCGCGTGGATTTCCCCTACATCGTCCTGAACAACATCATGCGCGTCGTGAAGGAGCAGCAGCCGAAAATCGTATCGCAGGAGTTCGACAACCTGTGCACGATGGTCTTCGCCATCCGCGAAGGCCGTGCGGCGGAACTGATTGAAAAACTGAAAAAAGCCGGGGGCTCCGTCCCCGAAGAGCAATAAATGGCACACGAAAAATCCATCTATATCAAAGGTGCGCGGGTGCACAACCTCAAGAATATCGAGGTGGAGATCCCGCACGAAAAGCTGGTCGTCGTCACGGGCCTGTCGGGCTCGGGAAAATCGACGCTGGCCTTCGACACGATCTTCGCCGAAGGACAGCGCCGCTATGTCGAGAGCCTCTCGGCCTATGCGCGCCAGTTCCTCGGGAAGATCAGCAAGCCCGACGTGGACATCATCACGGGCATCGCGCCGGCCATCGCCATCGAACAGAAAGTCAACACGCGCAATCCCCGTTCGACAGTGGGTACCACGACCGAAATATACGACTACCTGAAGCTGCTCTACGCCCGCATCGGGCACACTTTTTCGCCCGTGTCGGGGCAGGAGGTGCGCTGTTACAGCGTGGACGACGTGGCGGCCTACATCCAGCAGCAGGGCGAGGGCGGGCGCGTCGTGATCGCGGCGCCGCTCACGCTGGGCAGGGGGCAGGGGATCATCGAGAAACTCACGCTGCTGCTCTCCGACGGCCTGATGCGCGTCTGGACGAAGGGCGAAACGCGGCTCATCGAGGATATCCTGCCCCAGGTCGACGAAAAGACCCGGGCGGAGGAGATCCTCGTGGTCATAGACCGGGCACGCATCGCCGCAGACGACGATACGCAGACCCGCATGCGGGACTCCGTAGCCCGGGCGTTCTCCTACGGCGAGGGGATCTGCACGGTCATCACCGACAAGGGCGCCACGGAGTTCTCGTCGCGCTTCGAGGCCGACGGCATCCAGTTCGAGCACCCCTCGGAACACCTTTTCAGCTTCAACAACCCGCTGGGGGCATGTCCCCGGTGCGAGGGGTACGGCAAGGTGATCGGCATCGACGAAGACCTGGTGATCCCCGACAAGAGCAAGACCATCTACGAGGACGCCGTGGCCTGCTGGCGCGGCGAGACGATGCGCAAGTGGAAGGAGCAGCTGGTGGAGAACGCCTACAAGTTCGATTTCCCGATCCATACGCCGTTCCATGAACTGACGCAGGAGCAGAAACGCCTGTTGTGGCGCGGCAACGAATATTTCCACGGGCTGGACGACTTTTTCGCCTACATCGACTCGGAACGCCGCAAGATCCAGTTCCGCGTGATGAAGGCCCGTTATACGGGCAAGACCACCTGCCCCGAATGCGGCGGCAGCCGCCTGCGCAGGGAGGCACTCTACGTGAAGGTGGGCGGCAAGACCGTCGCCGACCTGGTGGTGATGCCGGTCGACGAACTGATCGCGTTCTTCGCCGGGCTGGAACTGGACGGGCACGATACGAAGACCGCGGCGCGAATCCTCGTGGAAATCCGCAACCGCCTGCAATACCTGGCCGACGTGGGGCTGGGCTACCTGACGCTCGACCGCCTTTCGTCGACCCTATCGGGCGGCGAAAGCCAGCGCATCAACCTCTCGACGTCGCTGGGCAGCAACCTCACGGGGTCGCTCTACATCCTCGACGAGCCTTCGATCGGCCTGCACCCGCGCGACACGAACCGCCTGATCAAGGTCTTGCAGCAACTGCGCGACCTGGGCAACACGGTGATCGTCGTGGAGCACGAGGAGGAGGTGATCCGCGCCGCCGACTACATCGTCGACATCGGCCCCAAGGCGGGCTACAACGGCGGCGAGGTGGTCTTCAGCGGCACGCTGCCCCAACTGCTCAAAAGCAGGAAGAGCCTCACGGCTGACTACCTGACCGGGCGCCGCGCGATAGCGCCCCCCGCCACCGAACGCGGCTGGAGCAACTCGATCCTCATCCAGGGGGCGCGTGAGAACAACCTGCGCAACATCGACGTGCGGATTCCGCTGGGCGTCATGACCTGCATCACGGGCGTGAGCGGCAGCGGCAAGTCGTCGCTGGCCAAGGGCATCCTTTACCCGGCGCTGCGGCGCCTGCTCTTCGACACGGGCGTCAAGCCTGGCGACTTCGACGGCATCGGCGGCGACGTGCAGCTGCTCAGGTCGGTCGAGATGATCGACCAGAACCCGATCGGCAAGTCATCGCGGTCGAACCCCGTGACCTATATCAAGGCCTATGACGAGATCCGCAAGCTGTTCGCCGACCAGCCCTACGCCCAGCATACGGGACTGGGGGCGTCGTCCTTCTCGTTCAACATCGCGGGAGGCCGCTGCGAAGAGTGCCAGGGCGAGGGGGTCATCAAGGTCTCGATGCAGTTCATGGCCGACGTCGAACTGGTATGCGAGGCCTGCGGCGGCAAGCGTTTCCGCGACGAGATACTCGAAGTGAAATACCGCGGCAAGTCGATCTACGACGTGCTGGAAATGACCGTCGACGACGCCATCGCGTTTTTCGGCGAGGACAAAAAAGACCCGACCTGCAAACGCATCGTCGAACGGCTCAAACCATTGCAGGACGTGGGGCTGGGTTACATCAAGCTCGGGCAGTCGTCGTCGACCCTTTCGGGCGGCGAGAGCCAGCGCGTGAAGCTGGCATCGTTCCTGACCAAGGACAGCGCCCAGGGCGGCGTGATGTTCATCTTCGACGAGCCGACGACGGGGCTGCATTTCCACGACATCAACAAGCTGCTGGCGGCATTCAACGCCCTGATCGAACGGGGGCACACGATCGTCATCGTGGAGCACAACATGGACGTCATCAAATGCGCCGACTGGGTCGTCGACCTCGGGCCCGAGGCCGGCACGGGCGGCGGCAGGGTCGTATTCGAGGGCACGCCCCGCAACCTGGAGCAATGCCCGGCGAGTTACACGGGAAAATACCTCCGCCTGCGTACGAAATTATAACGAACACCGCCCCTGTAAAGGCGGAAATTCCCCGACAAGCAACAACAATGGAATTCTTCACATACCGACTCCCCAACGGCATCAGGGGCATCCACCGCCAGGTGAAAAGCAACGTGGCGCACTGTGCGCTGGTCATCAACGCCGGCAGCCGCGACGAGCATCCCGACCAGTACGGGCTGGCGCATCTGACCGAACATGCGTTTTTCAAAGGCACGCAGCGCCGCCGTGCCTGGCAGGTCAACTGCCGGCTGGAAAACCTCGGCGGCGAGCTCAACGCCTTCACCACCAAGGAGGACACGACCATACACGCCACGACGCTGCGCGGCGACTTCCCCAGGGCGGCCGAACTGATCGCCGACGTAGCCTTCCGCTCGACCTTCCCCGAGCGGGAACTGGAACGCGAAAAGGAGGTGATCGCGGACGAGATAAACACCTACAAGGATTCGCCTGCCGACCTGATTTACGATACGTTCGAGGACATGCTCTTCGCAGGGTCGGAGCTGGGGCACAACATCCTGGGGCGCAAGAATGCGCTCGCACGCTACGACGGGGAAGCGATACGCGCCTTCACGGGCCGCACGCACACCACCGACCAGATGGTATTCTCGTCGATCGGGAACTTCTCGGCCAAAACCGCCGAAGCCGTCGCGGCACGTTATTTCGCCGGGCAGGCGGCTTCGGCACGCGGCTTCGGCAGGGTAGCCCCGGCACCCTGCGCGGCCTTCGAAAAGACAGTCGTGAAGCACACGCACCAGACGCACTGCATCATCGGCAACCGCGCCTACGGCATCGGCGAGGAAAAGCGGATGCCGCTGGCACTGCTGATTAACATCCTCGGCGGGCCGTGCGCCAACTCACTGCTCAACGTCGTGGTACGCGAGAAGAACGGGCTGTCGTACAACATCGAAGCCAGCTACACGCCGTACAGCGACTCGGGCATCGTGGCGATCTACTTCAGCTCCGAAAACGGCAATACGGCGCAGTGCATCGACCTGATCGAAGGAGAACTGCACAGGCTGCGCACGACGCCGCTCACCGCACGCCAGCTGTCGATGGCGAAAAAACAGTTCATCGCACAGCTGGCCATATCGAGCGAGAGCAACGAAGGGTACATGCTGGGGGCCGGAAAAAGTTTCCTGACGCACGACGACGTGGATACCATGGAACAGGTCTACGCCAAAGTGCGCGCACTGACCGCCGCGCAGCTCACCGAGGTCGCCGAAGAGGTTTTCTCCGGCATGTCGAGACTCATCTATAAATAGAGATATGGAAAAGGAGATCGTATTCGTCCTGCTCGACGATTTCGCAGACTGGGAGGCGGCATTCCTCGCCCCGGCGCTGCGGGCGGGCACGATGCCGGGACGCCCGGCATCCTACGGCGTGAAATACATGACCCCCGACGGCCGTCCCGTCCGGTCGATCGGCGGGTTGCGGGCCGCGGCCGACTGCGACGCCTCGGCGCTGCCCGAAGCGTGCGCAGGGCTGATCCTCGTCGGGGGTATGCAGTGGCAGTCGGAGGCGGCGCAACGGATCGTGCCGCTCGTGGGCGAGGCGCTGGCACGCGGGATCGTCGTCGGCGCCATCTGCAATGCCGTGTCGTTCATGGCCGCACACGGCTTCCTGAACGGTGTCCGGCACACGGGCAACACCCTCGGAATGCTGCAAAAGTGGGGCGGGGCGAACTACACGGGCGAGGAGCTCTACGAGGAGCGCCAGGCCGTGCGCGACGGCAACGTCGTAACGGCCAACGGCACCGGACAACTGGAATTCACCCGCGAGTGCCTGCTCGCCCTCTCGGCCGACACCCCCGAGGCCATCGAAGCGTCGTACAAGTTCAACAAGGAGGGATTTTGCGGCAGATAATGGACGCGCTCGAACAATACATCCACGACCACACCTCGCCCGAAGAGGAGTTGCTGCACGAGCTCGACCGTGCGACCAACCTGCGGGTCGTACAGCCCCGCATGTTGTCGGGCCATATACAGGGGCGCCTGCTGGAGATGCTCGTGCGGATGCTCCGGCCGCGGCGCATCCTCGAGATCGGCACCTTCACGGGGTATTCGGCGCTCTCGATGGCCGCAGGGCTCGAAGAGGGCGGGGAACTGCACACCATCGAGGTGGAGGACGAGCTGGAAGAACTGGCGCAATCCTTTTTCGACCGCAGCCCGCACGGCGCGAAGATCCGGCTGCACATCGGTTCGGCACTCGACATCGCCCCGGCGCTGGGCATGGAATTCGACCTGGTATTCATCGACGGGGATAAACGCGAATATCCGGACTACTACCGGATGCTGATGGGCGACGACGGCGGCTGTCCGCTGGTGCGCAGCGACTCGGTGCTGATCGCCGACAACATCCTCTGGTCGGGGAAGGTCGTGCAGCCCGTGGCGCACAACGACCGCCACACGCAGGCGCTCCTCGAATTCAACCGCATGGTCGTCGAAGACGCACGGGTGGAGAACGTCATCGTCCCGCTGCGCGACGGACTGAATCTGATAAGAGTAAAATAAG
>OMDW01000526.1_pt1 | contig 11230 bp, 8 predicted proteins | sample 1673661 | NCBI WGS metagenome assembly OMDW01 (sample SAMEA103958118, study PRJEB25191) | human gut metagenome
TGTCCACCACCGCCGCCAGATAATCCAGCTTGTAGTCGAAGTCCGCGTCCCACAAAAACTGCACGTCGAACCGGCTCATATACCGCATGGTGATGTGGGATGCGTCGGACAGGTCAATGACCTGCACCTGATGCAGCATCCCCTTTTCCACCAGCAGCGACAGTATCTCCAGCAGCCGCTCCAGCACCATCTGCTGGGTGGCGGAGGCCCGTGCCTCGCCGCCCACCTGCGGGTCCAGCAGCGTCAGCCCCTCGATCTGGATGTACTGGCTCCACTTGGCGGCGCTGACGGTGTCCACGATGTTCCCCTTGCTGCACAGCAGGTACACCGTGCCGTCCTGCTTGATGGCCACCGGGTCCCGGCATTCCGTCACCTGCACCACCAGCTTGTTGGGCAGCACCCGCCGGAACTGCACCGTCTCCACATAGGGGAGCTGCTGGCGGATGCGGGCCGCTGCGTCGTATTTGTTCAGCAGGAACAGGTTGTCCCCCGGCTTGACCTCCGCCGCTGCCACGATCTGCTCCTTGGAGTAGCGGCTGTTGCCGTTGACCTCGATATCCTCGACCTTGAAAAACATGGCCAGTGCGAGGCCGATGGCGCCGCAGATCAGCACAAAGGCCAGCAGCTTATAGAGGAAGGCAAAGCTTCCCCGCCGCCGTTTGCGATTGTACCGTCTGCGTCGTGCCATGACCTGAAGCTCCTTACTTGCCGTCTGCCCGGATACGGGCGCCCAACCGCGCCAGATCGCCGGTGAGATCCGCGTAGCCGCGCTGGATGTGATGTGTCCGATGTATGGAGGACTGTCCCTCCGCCTGCAGGGCCGCGATGACCAGCGCCGCCCCGCCCCGCAGGTCGGCGGACAATACGTCCGCCCCGTGGAGCCGCTCCACACCGCATACCACCGCCACCCGGCCCTCTACCCGGATGTCCGCGCCCATGCGCTGCAGCTCCGCCACATGGCGGTAGCGGCTCTCGAAAATATTCTCCACAAAGACCGTGGTCCCGCGGCTCCGCAGCAGCGCCGCCATCAGAATGGCCTGACAGTCGGTGGGAAACCCCGGATAGGGGGCGGTGCGTACCGGCGTTACCGCCTGCAAGCGCCCCTCACTGCGCAGCCGGATATCCTCCTCGCCGCAGTCGATGCGGCAGCCCGCCTGCTGCAAGGCGGTGGTCACGGTGGCCAGGTGCCGGCAGTCCGCCTGCCGCAGCAGGATATCGCCGCCGGCCGCCGCTCCCGCGCACAGGTAGGTGGCGGCCACGATCCGATCCGCAATGACCCGGTGGCTGCACCCGTGGAGCGGCCGTTTGCCCTCCACGGTGATGACCGAGCCGCCCGCGCCCCGCACCTCCGCGCCGCAGGCACACAGAAAATCCTGTAGGTCCACGATCTCCGGCTCCCGCGCCGCGTTGGTGATGACGGTGACGCCCTCCGCGCCGCAGGCCGCCAGCATGGCGTTCTCCGTGGCGCCGACGCTGGGGATGGCCAGCACGATCTGCCCGCCGGTCAGATGCCGCGCCTGACAGTACAGCTTGCCGCCGCGCTCCTCGATGGACGCGCCCAGCGTCCGCAGCGCCGCCAGATGCAGATCAATGGGCCGCGGCCCCAGCTCGCAGCCGCCGGGATAGCTCAGCTCCGCCCAGCCGCAGCGGGCCAGGATCGCCCCCAAAAAGATGACCGATGAGCGCATCCGCCGCATCAGCGTCTGGGGGATGTCGCACCGTGTCAGCACCCGGCTGTCCACCAGCAGATCGCCGTCCGACCAGTCCACCTTGCACCCTAAGTAACGCAGGATATCCGCCGCCGCGTCCACATCCCTCAGATGCGGACACCGCCGGATGCGGCATTCGCCGCCGCACAGCAGCGTGGCCGCCAGAATAGGCAGCACGCTGTTCTTGGCTCCCTGCACCGTTACGTCGCCGCCCAGCCGGTGGCCTCCCTCTATGGTGATAGACCCCATAAAACCCCTCCCGCCCTTCATAGTCGCTGTACGACATTGTATGAGGGGACAGGGGCAGGGTGTGAATATGCTTACTTGACCAGCGCCATGACCGTCTCGTAGATCCGCTCCGTGGCGTCGGGGATGCCCAGCGAGAGCATACCCTGCTTCATCCGCGTCTGCTTGTCGGGGGAGCGCAGGATATCCGCCGCGGCGCGGTACAGCGCCGCACCGTTGGCCTCGCGCTCCAGCAGCACCTCCGCGCCGCCGTGGGCCTCCAACAGCCGGGCGTTCTTCTCCTGATGGTTGTTGGTGACGTAGGGGGACGGCACCATAATGGCGGGCATCCCCAGCGCCGTCAGCTCACTGATGGTGGAGGCGCCCGCCCGGCAGATCACCAGATCGGCGCCGCGCATCACCGTGGCCATGTTGTAGATATACTGCCGCACATCCAGCGCGGGGCAGTCGTTCAGTCCGCGCTGCTGTAAAGCACTTTCCATTGCCGGCCAGCCGCCCTTGCCGACGGCGTGGATATGGTGGAAGGGGAAGCCGTTTTTTCGCTCCTCCTCGAAGAAGTCCAGCATGGCCTCGTTCATATGGCTGGCGCCCAGACTCCCCCAAAAGGATACCACAACAGGCCGCCCGTCGTCAAAGCCCAACTCCTGCCGGGCCTCCTCCGGCGTTTTGGTGAAGAAATCGCCCCGCACCGGGGTGCCGGTGACCATGATGCGCTCCGGGTGGCGGTAGTGCTGCCGGCAGTCCTCAAACCCCACCATGATGACGTCTGCGAAATCCTCCAGCATCTTGGTGGTCAGGCCGGGTACGGAATTGCTCTCATGCACCGCCGTGGGGATGTGGGCCAGCGACGCCGCCCGCACCATGGGGAAGCTGGCGTAGCCGCCGGTGCCCACCACCAGATCGGGCCTGAACTCCCGCAGGATGGCCTTGGCGGTCTTCCGCGAGCGAACCAGCGTGCCTGCTGCGTGGAGGTTGTGGCGCACCGCCTCCGGCTTCATGGAGCGGCGGAAGCTGCTGACCTCCACGGCGGCGTAGTCGTAGCCCGCCTTGGCCGCCAGCTCCCGTTCCATGCCGTCGGGCGTACCCACGAACAGCACGGCGGTCTGGGGGTCGCGCTGCCGCATAAGCCCTGCCAGCGCCAGCGCCGGATTGACGTGTCCCGCGGTGCCTCCGCAGGTGAAAATGACTCTCATTGCAAACTCCTCTTGCTGTTTTTATATACGTTCCGTAATTTTCTTGGAAAAAGATACGGTTTGTTGTCAGATTTTGCCGTGGCGAGGCGTTACCCCGCCTTGGGCGCGGGGATCTGCCGGGATACGCTGAGTACGATGCCCATTTCCACCAGCTGCAAGCACAGTGCCGTGCCGCCGTAGCTGAAGAAGGGCAGGGAGATACCGGTGGTAGGCACGAAGCCGGACACCACCGCGATATTCAGGAAGGTCTGCAAGGCAAGGTGGGTCATGATACCCACCACCAGCAGCGCACCGAACCGGTCGCGGGCGTGGAGGGCGATCCAGAAGCCCCGCAGGATCAGCAGGGCGAAGATGAGCATGATGACGCAGGCGCCGATCAGACCCAGCTCCTCGCACACCACGGAGAAGATAAAGTCGTTGTACTGCTCAGGCAGGTACAGGAATTTCTGGCGGCTGCGTCCCAATCCCACGCCCAGCAGACCGCCGGAGCCGATGGTGATCAGGCTCTGCGCCAGCTGGTAGCCGTCGCCGGAGTAGTCCAGCCACGGGTCGTGCCACATGGCGATACGGGCGGAGCCGTACTTGATGATACCCTTTTCCGCCAGCTTGACAAACAGAAAGCCCACAGCGCCCACGCCGCCGATGCCGACGGCTACCAGCCAGGCCTGAATGCCGCCGACGATCATCAGCACCGCGCCGGTACACAGGATCAGCACCGTGCCGGACAGGTGGGGCTCCAGCATCATCAGCACGGAGATGACGCCCAGCAGCGCCGCATAGGGCAGGATGCCCTGCCGCCACGTCAGCATTTTCTCCCGTTTTTTTGAGATGGTGTCGGAGAAGTAGACGATGACCGCCAGCTTGGCGATCTCCGACGGCTGAAACCGCATCGTGGTGCCCGGGATACCGAGCCAGCGCGTCGCGCCGTGGCTCGTGATACCGACGCCGGGAATGATGACCGCAACGAGCAGAGCGATGGAAATGCCCAGCGCGATCTTGGCCACGCCGCGGAAGCGCGCGTAGTTGATGCGCCCGATGACGACCATGGCGGCAAGGCCGAGCGTGGCAAAGGCCGCCTGCCGCTTAAAGTAGTACAGCGGGTCGCCCGACTCATAATAGGCAGATGGAAAGCTCGCCGAGAGGAGCATGATGAGCCCCACGCCGGTGAGCAGCAGCACGAGCAGGAGAAACGGCACATCGATGGGTCCGCGGCCCGCCTCCTTCGCGGCGGCCTCCATGCGCTTCATGTGCTCGCGCTGCTCGCGCCGCAGCTCGCGCTCCTCCTTCGTCATACCGGTTCACCTCCCCCGATCGTTTTTTGAAATGTGCCTTAGAAATGGTATCTTCCGATCACGCCCCAGAGCGCCAGCATACAGAACACGGCGGAGACGAGCGTGAAGATGGTCACGAGCTTGACCTCGCTCCAGCCGCAGAGCTCAAAGTGATGGTGCAGCGGCGCCATCTTGAAAATGCGCTTGCCGTGCGTCGCCTTAAAGTAGGCGACCTGAATGATGTCCGAGAGCGTCTCGCAGATGTAGACGATGCCAACGAGCAGCAGCACGAGCGGCATATCGTAGGCGAACGCCAGTCCCGCCACCGCGCCGCCGAGAAAGAGCGAGCCGGTGTCGCCCATGAATACCTTGGCGGGATGGAAGTTATAGACGAGAAAGCCGATCAGTCCGCCGACCATCGCCGCGGCAAAAACGCCGAGGTCGTTCTCATAGCCCCACCACGAGCCGACCACCGCGAAAAACAGCGCCACCGGCACCGTCACGCTGCCGGCCAGACCGTCGATGCCGTCCGTGATGTTGACGGCGTTGACCGTGCCGACGATAACAAAGGCGGCGAAGATCATATAAACGATCCACGGCAGGATGACATAGGTATTGACAAACGGAACGTAGAGGTTCGGCGTCAGCATCCCCTCGTAGCGCATCAGGCAGAGGAACACCACCGCCGCGGCAAGCTGGAGGGCAAACTTCTGGATCGCCGTCAGGCCGAGATTCCGGTGCATTTTCACCTTCTGAAAATCGTCAAGAAAGCCGATCAGGCCGAACACGGCGGCAAAGGCAAACACATAGAGGTGCGCAAAGCTGCCCGCGCGCATGGCGTCCCAGCCGAACACGAGAATGGTGACGAGGATGCCGAAAATGAACATCAGTCCGCCCATCGTCGGCGTGCCGGACTTGCCGGCGTGCCAGGTCGGGCCGTCCTCGCGGATGCTCTGTCCCGCCTTGAGCCTGCGCAGCTCGGGGAGCAGAAAGCGTCCGGTGACAAGCGTGATGAGAAAGCTCACAATGCAGGCAGCGATCAGTTTCATAGCGTATTCCTTCCGCCGCGCAGAGCGCGGCTCTTTCGTTTTTATTGGCTCAGATGCTCGCGCACCACCTGCCGCTCGTCGAGCGGCAGCGTCTCGGCGCCGACCACCTGATAGGTCTCGTGTCCCTTGCCCGCGAGCACCACCACGTCGCCGGTGCGGGCGTGGTCGAGCGCGTAGGCGATGGCCTCGCGGCGGCTTTCCAGCACGGCAAACGGCGTCGCGCTGTCCGCCATGCCGGCGAGGATCTCGTGCAGAATGGCGTAGGGGTTTTCCGTGCGGGGATTATCCGAGGTGACGATCACCTCGTCCGCGAGCCGCGCGGCGATGCGCCCCATTTCGGCGCGCTTCGTCCGGTCGCGGTCGCCGCCGCAGCCGAACACGACGAGCACGCGCGCGTCGGCAAAGCCGCAGACGGTCGAGAGAATATTTTTCAGCCCGTCGGGCGTGTGTGCATAATCAATGAGCACGGTGTAGTCCGTGTCCGTCGGCACCACCTCCGCCCTGCCGCGCACGCCCTGACAGAGTGAGAGGGCCTGCGCCGCGTCCTCGATCGGAATGCCGAGGGCCTGTGCCGCGGCGAGCGCGGCGAGCGCGTTGTAGAGCGAGAACGCCCCGGGAATGTGCAGCGTCACGGGGATGTGCTCGCTGTCGCTGCACGCGGTGAAGCTCACGCGGTCGGCGCAGTAATGCGCGTCCCAGCCGACGAGATCGTTTGCAAGTCCCTGCCCGAAGCGTGTGACCGGACAGGTCACATTTTCGAGCAGCCGCGGCGTCCACGGATCGTCGCCGTTGACGGCGGCGGCGCGGCATTGGCGGAACAGACGCGCCTTGGCGTCGCAGTAGGCTTCCATTGTACCATGGTAGTCAAGATGATCCTGCGTGAGATTGGTGAACACGCCGAGCGCGAAGTCGATCGCGCCGGCACGCCTTTGCACGAGCGCGTGGGAGGAGACCTCCATCACCACATGGGTGCAGCCCGCGTCCGCCATTTCGCGCAGCAGACGCTGGAGCGTCAGCGCGTCGGGCGTGGTGCGCTCGGCAGGCAGAACGGCGTCGCCGATCATGTTCTGATTGGTCCCGATCAGACCGACCTTTGCGCCCAAGCAGCGCTCAAGGAGCTGCTTGAGAAGATACGTTGTGGTCGTCTTGCCGTTCGTGCCGGTCACGCCGACCACCGTCATGCGTCCCGCCGGCTCGCCATACCATCTCGCGGCGAGCTTTGCCGCCGCCTCGTGCGCGTCGGGGACCAGCACGCAGGGCACGCCTTCGGCCGCGTGCTCGGTCACGACGCAGACCGCGCCGCGCGCGGCGGCCTCCTTTGCGTAGTCTGCGCCGTCCTCCCGCGCGCCATGCAGGGCGAGGAAAAGGCTTCCCTCTCCCGCCGCGCGGGAATCGAGGGTGAGGTCATGTATCTCCGTCCGCGCGTCCGCGCGGAGGAGTCGGAAGTGATCGAGGGCGCTCAAAAGCTCGCCGAGCTTCGTAGGCGCGTCGTCCTTTCTCCGTCAAATCTTGCTCTCTTTTGCGGTTTTTAATCCGTCACCGAGCTGTCGCTGAACTGGACGCGCACCACTGTGCCCGCCGCGACCTCCGTGCCCGGCGTCTCCGACTGGGAGATGGCGCGTACGCTCGCAGAGCTGCCGCCGGTCGCGCCGGAGACGGACATGATAAGCCCCGCGTCGGTGAGCTTGCGGTTGGCCGCCGCGGCGCTGTCGCCCACGACATTCGGCACGATGCACAGCTCCGTGGATTTCTCCGCGCCGAGATAGAGGATGATCTCCGCGTTGTTCGGCACGATCGCGCCGCCGAGCGGCGTCTGGTCGGTGACGGTCTCGCCGTCGCCGACGGTGCGGCAGGAGAAGCCCTCCTCCTTGAGTTTTGTTGCCGCCTCGTCGCGCTTGAGCCCGACGACGTTCGGCACGGTATGATCCGCGCCGACGAGTTCATCGGCGCTGTAGGTCGGCTCGATGCCGAGGTAGGGCAGTATCTCCGCCATGATGCTCGACGCCACGGGCGCGGCCATGTTGCCGCCGGAGCGGTAGGTGCCGGTCTTGTCGCTGGCGTTGCTGAGGGTGAGCAGCATCATGATCTGCGGGTCGTCCGCCGGCGCGCAGCAGGTGAACGAAACGGTGACGCTCCCGTCGATCTGGTCGGCGGTGCCGGTCTTGCCGCCGATGCGGTAGCCCGCGACCTTGCCGTTCTTGCCCGTGCCGTGCTCGACCTCGTACTCCATGATCTCGCGCACGGTCTTGGAGGTATCCTCGGAAATGACCTGCCGCAGCGGGGTGGTGTCGTGGCGGTACTTGACGTTGCCGCTCTGGTCGAGCACCTCGGAGACGATGTAGGGCGTGCGGAGGTAGCCGCCGTTGACGCAGGCCGCCTGCGCGTTGATGAGCGAGAGCGGCGTGACGTTGAAGTTCTGACCGAAGGCGTAGCACGCCAGCGCCAGCGTGGAGTATTCGATCTCCTTGTTGACAAAGCCGCTCGCCTCGCCCGTGGTGTCCACGCCGGTCTTTCCGGTGAGGCCGAAGGCCTTCATGTAATTGTAAAACGTCGTGTTGCCGAGGCGCAGTCCGATGTTGATGAACGCAGGGTTGCAGGAATTGGCGAACGCCGTGATGAGGTCCTGATGACCGTGACCGGGCGCGCGCTTGGAGCAGTTGATCTTCGCGCCCTCGATGACGACATAGCCCGGGCAGTTGAAGGTGTCGGACATTTTGACCTTGTTCTCCTCCAGCGCCATGGCGAGGGTGAGGATCTTGAAGGTCGAGCCGGGCTGGAAGGTGTCGTTGATGGCCTTGTTGCGCCATTGCATATTTTGCAGCGTGTCGGCCGCCGCGGCGAGCTCCTCGTCGGTCATGCCGGCGGCAAGCATCTCCTTGTTGTAGATGCTCGCGGGGGCGTTGAGGTCGTAGGTCGGCAGCGACGCCATCGCGAGGATGCCGCCGGTGTTGACGTCCATGACGATGCCGGTCGCGCCCACGCCCGTGCCGTAGCGGCTCTCGAGCTCCTCAAGGCCCTTTTCGAGGTAATACTGCACCGTCTTATCGAGGGTCGTCACCAGACTGTCGCCGTTCTCGGCGTCGAAATACTGCTCATACTGATAGAGCAGCGCGTTGCCGTTGGCGTCGCGCGCGGAGACGACCATGCCCTTTTCACCGGTCAGCTCCTCGTCATACACGGCCTCAAGACCGTAAGCGCCGCCGTTGGCGTTGACAAAGCCGATGACGTGCGCGGCGAGCGAGGAATAGGGGTAGTAGCGCTTGGAGGTCGGCTCCAGAAAGACGCCTTTGATGTCGTTGTCGCTGATAAACACGCGGACTTTGTCCGCCGTCTCCTGCTCGACCTTCTTCTTGATGACCTTGTACTGCGAGGCGGTGTCCTTCATATCGTCGAGGATGCCGCTCGGGTCCACGCCGAGGATCTCGCCGAGGCCGTTTGCGATCAGGTCTTGATCCTGCTCGTTTTTGGCGACGTCGAGAGGCGAGACGCAGACGTTCTCCGCCGTGGAGGAGAGGGCGAGGATGTCGCCGTTTTTATCGTAGATGGTGCCGCGGCTCGCCTCCACGGTCGTGCGCAGCGTCTGCTGGCGCACGGCGAGCGTCTTGAGCTCGTCGTGCTGCTTGATCTGCAGCTTGTAGAGCTGGGCAAAGAGCAGCAGAAACGTGCCGATGCCCAGCAGCGCCAGCAGCAGAAGCGTCCGCTGCTGGATGATGCGGTTGGCGCGGCGCGCGCTGTCCGGTTTTCTTTTCGGGGGTGTCGGCACGGTCTTTCCTCCTCATACGGCAAGGGGCATAATGGCAAAACAAGGAGTAAGGAAGCTCCTTACTCCTTATGTATAGGCTTCGCTCAACTGAAATATTCCACCACGCTGAAAACGCCCTGCCCCAGCGAGGTGAACACGCGGCTGAGCACGCTGACGTTCTGTGCTTCGCAAAGCTCCACGCTGTCCGGCGCGGAAAGGTCGATGTAATTGATCTGCGAGGAGCTGGGCTTGTTCATGCCCGCGGCGACAGCCGCCGCCTTGACCGTTTCGAGATCAAAGGTGCGCTCGTACTGCGTGAGCAGCGCGACGTGCTCGGCGTCGAGCGTCTTGAGCTCCTTCTGCATCGAGACCACGTCGGCGGAAATGCTCGTGAGCTGCGCGTAGCTCATCAGCACGACCACGACCATCGCGGCCAGCGCGGCAAAGCCGAGCACCAGCACGCCGGAGACTCTCTGCCGCTCGCGCACGCGCGGACGGACGGCCTTCTTCTCCTGCCTGCGCGGCGGGCGGATGAATTCCTCGCGCGGCTGCTCCCGCTGCTCGCTCTCGCGGCGCGGCGCACGCCGCTCGGCGTAGCGCTCATCGTAGGCGAGATTGCCGACCACACGTCCGCCGCGGTAGCTATTCGGTTGTCTGCGGCTCGTGCGTGCCATAGCGCTCTCCTTCGTGAAAGATCTGCTTTCTCAGCATTTTTCCGCCACACGCAGCTTGGCGCTGCGGGCGCGGGGATTTTCGTTCAGCTCTTCCTCGCCCGAAACGATGGGCTTGCGGGTGATGAGCTTCATTTTGGGCTTCTTGCCGCACACGCACACCGGAAACTCCGGCGGACAGGTGCAGCCCGTGGCGAGCGCTTGCAGCTCGCGCTTGACGATGCGGTCCTCGAGCGAATGGAAGGTGATGACCGCGAGCCGCCCGCCCGGCTTGAGATTCTTCTCGGCGGCGCGGAGCATCGGCGGAAGCTCGCCGAGCTCGTCGTTGACCGCGATGCGGATGGCCTGAAAGCTCCGCTTGGCGGGGTGTTGCTTCTCGCGCAGCGCCGCAGCGGGCATCGCCGAGCGGATGAGATCCGCCAGCTCCAGCGTGGTTTCGATGGGCTTTTCCGCGCGGTACGCGCAGATCTTCTTCGCGATGGCGGGCGCGTAGCGCTCCTCGCCGTATTCGTAGAGGATGCGTTTGAGCTCCTCATAGCTGACGGTATTGACCAGCTCGCGCGCGGTGTAGCTCGCGCTCTCGTCCATGCGCATATCGAGCGGCGCGTCCTGCTTGTAGGAAAAGCCGCGCGCGGCATCGTCGAGCTGCGGCGAGGAAACGCCGAGGTCAAAGAGCATCCCGTCCACGCCGCGGACGCCCAGCTCACGCAGCACGTCGTCGAGCGCGCTGAAGTTGGAGTGTACCAGCGTCACGCGGTCCATATAGTCCGCGAGCCGCCGCTGCGCCGCCTCGATGGCGGTCTCGTCGCGGTCGAGGGCAATGAGCCGTCCTCCCGCCGTCAGGCGGCGGACGATCTCCAGCGAGTGGCCCGCGCGGCCCAGCGTTCCGTCGAGGTAAACGCCGTCCGGCCGGATGGCAAGCGCGTCCAGACATTCGTGCAGCAGCACCGGCTTGTGGCCGTAGTTGATCTCTTCCATCTCAGAAGCCCAGCTCCTCCATCACGGCGGCGAGGTTCTCGGGGTTGAGCTCCTCGGCCTCCAGCGCAGCCCAGCGCTCCGCGTTCCAGATCTCGGCGCGGTTCGATACGCCGATGATGACCACGTCCTTGTCCAGCCCCGCATAGGCGCGCAGCTTCTGCGGCAGCAGGATGCGGCCCTGGCTGTCCGGCTCGCACTTGGCGGCATTGGCGAACAGCGGACGCATGGCCTTGGTCTTGGTGTAGGGCAGGCTCTCGAACTTCTCGGTGAACTTCGCCCAGCTCGCGTCGGAATAGACGCTCAGGCAGGAGTCCATGCCCATGGTGACATAAAAGGTCTCGCCCAGCTCCTCGCGGAGCATGGCCGCGTCG
>OMDW01000532.1_pt1 | contig 11176 bp, 10 predicted proteins | sample 1673661 | NCBI WGS metagenome assembly OMDW01 (sample SAMEA103958118, study PRJEB25191) | human gut metagenome
TCAGCTTCCCGGAGGCACATACGAGGTAGGCGTCCATATCGCCGATGTCACCCACTACGTACAGCCCGACACCATCATAGACCGCGAGGCACAGAAACGCGCCACATCTGTTTATCTCGTTGACCGCGTGGTGCCGATGCTTCCCGAGCATCTGTGCAACGGCATCTGCTCATTGCGTCCCGACGAGGAGAAGCTGGCCTTCTCCGTCATCTTCGAGATGACACCCGACGCCCGTGTGCTCAACTCCAAGATTGCCCGTACCGTCATCAAGTCCGACCGCCGATTCAGCTACGAGGAGGCACAGAGCGTGATTGAGACAGGCATGGGCGACTGCGTGGAGGCAATCACCACCCTCGACGGCCTCGCCAAGATACTCCGCAAAGAGAGATACGAGGATGGCTCGGTTGATTTTGACCGTGCCGAGGTCAAATTTGACATCACACCCGAGGGAAAACCTACAGGCGTGTATTTCAAGGTCTCCAAGGACGCCAACAAGCTCATCGAGGAGTTCATGCTTCTGGCCAACCGTACCGTGGCAGCTTTCGTCGGCAAGAACAAGGATAAGCGCAAGAAAGCGAAGGCATTCGTATATCGCGTGCATGACCAGCCTGACGCACAGCGTCTTGCAGATCTCGCAGCCATAGCCCGCAATTTCGGATACAAGGTGAAATCTGCCGGAACACCGCGCGAGATAAACCGCTCGATAAACAAGATGCTCACCGAGGTAAAGGGTCGCGGCGAGGAAAACTATCTGGCCACCCTGGCTATCCGTTCGATGGCCAAGGCAGTCTATTCGACCGAGAATATCGGCCACTACGGACTCGGATTCGAGTATTACACACATTTCACATCGCCCATACGCCGCTATCCCGACATGATGGTACACCGTCTGCTGGAAAGATATATGGCAGGCGGACGCAGTGTGAATGTGCAGAAACTCGAGGACCAGTGCAAGCACTCGAGCGAGATGGAACAGCTTGCAGCCAATGCCGAGCGCGCATCCATAAAATACAAGCAGGTCGAGTATATGCAGGACCACCTCGGCGAGACATTCTCTGGAATCATCTCGGGTGTAACGGAGTGGGGCCTCTATGTCGAGCTCAACGACAACCTCTGCGAGGGCCTTGTGCCGATGCGCGACCTCGCCGACGATTTCTATGATTTCGACGAGAAGAACCATTGCCTCGTCGGTCGTCGTCACAACAACCGTTACCGCCTCGGCGACAATGTCGACATACGTGTGGCACGCGCCGATCTTGAGAAGAAACAGCTCGATTTCGTCCTGGTCGACGACAAGGGCAACGCCATGAGGGGCGATGACCACATGGGCCGCAAGGCATCCGTAAAAGAAGCATTGTCAAATCAGCACGGCAAGAAAAAACGTCGCAAAAAGTGAAAGATTATCAGCAATATCTCGCCATGGTCGGCGAGGCTATATCAAGACTCCATCTGCCTGACAAGCCGGCAGGTCTCTACAACCCGATTACATATACCCTTGACTGCGGAGGGAAACGGCTTCGCCCGGTTCTGACCCTCGCTGCGTGTCAGGCTATGGGCAAAGACCCGATGACGGCAATACATCAGGCCATCGCCATAGAGATGTTCCATAATTTCACGTTGCTCCATGATGATGTCATGGATAAGGCAGATGTGCGCCGCGGACGTCCTACGGTACATGTCAAATGGAACGAGCAGACCGCCATCCTGTCGGGTGACGCCATGCTCACCACCTCGACCATGCTCCTCGCCGTCAAAGCCGGAGACAAACTGCAGACAGCTCTTGAACTGTTTAACGGCACTGCCATGAACATCTACGAGGGACAGCAGTATGACATGGATTTCGAGTCGCGCACGGATGTCACCGTCGAGGAGTACATGGAGATGATAAGGCTGAAGACATCGGTGCTTCTTGGATGTGCATGTGCCATGGGCGCGCTCATGGCCGGAGCCCCTATGGAGACCCAGATTAGATTCTTCGACTACGGCGTGAATCTCGGGCTGGCCTTCCAGCTTCAGGACGACTATCTTGACACATACGGCAATCCCGAGACTTTCGGCAAGGCAATCGGAGGAGACATCCTGAACGACAAGAAGACCTGGCTGCTCATAATGGCCCTCAACGAAGACAAGACGGGAACGGTTAAATCACTGCTCGGAAGCCGTGAGAATCCTCAGGAGAAGATAGCCAAAGTCCGCGAGGTATATGACCGTCTCAACCTCCCCGAGAGAATCCATGAGCTGATAAGCGCATATATCGACACTGCAATTAAGTGTCTTGACCATCTTGAACTCGGACCCGAGGCGCGAGCCTTCTTCATGGATCTTGCGCTCAAATCTGCATCACGCGACAAGTGAGCCTGTTTGACACCCATACACATCTTTACCTCCCGGAGTTTGAGGAAGATGCGACATCGGCGGTTGACCGCGCCATCGAGGCGGGGGTCAGCCGCCTGATGCTCCCCAATGTAGACCTGAACACAGTGGAGCCATTGATTGAGCTGCACAAGAAATATCCCGACAGCACATTGATGGCCATGGGACTGCATCCGACGGAGATAGGGGAGAGCTACAGGGACGACCTGGCCAAAATCAAAAATATCCTGTATTCCGCGCCCGATGATTTCAAGGCTGTCGGCGAGATTGGCATTGACCTTTACTGGGACAAGAGCTTCCGCAAGGAGCAGATGGAGGCTTTTGGCGAACAGGTGCGCTGGGCTGTGGAACTCGACAAGCCGGTAATAATACATTGCCGCGAAGGACTTGACGAGACGCTTGAGGTGCTGAACGGATTCGATTCGAAGCCAAAAGCGGTTTTCCATAGTTTCGGAGGTACCTCCGAGGATGTCAGGCGCATACTCGGGACAGGCGATTTCTATTTCGGCATCAACGGCATCGTGACATTCAAGAACTCGAAACTCCGCGAGACCCTTCCTGCCATTCCGATTGACAGGCTTGTCCTTGAGACAGACTCGCCATATCTTGCCCCGGTTCCATACCGAGGGAAACGCAATGAGAGCGCATACATTGTCAAGACTGCCCGTATTGTGGCTGACACTCTCGGTATCACCTTCGACGAACTTGCCGGGATTACGACAACGAATGCGAAAAATTTGTTCTGCCTCACTGACTAAAAGCACCTTCCGTTACGTTAAGTTTATATGAGACTTACGTTGACAATCACATTCCTTGCACTGATTTCATTACTCTCGTCCGCACAGGACTCGCTTTGGGTACATGTCAATATTCCCGTCGCGTGCATACGCGATGGCAAAAGCCATGCATCAGAGATGACATCCCAGGCTATCATGGGCACACCGATGCTCGTCCTCGAAGATGATGGCGGTGAATGGCTCAGGCTTCAGGGCCCTGATGGATACGAGGGATATATGAATGTCTCGAGTGTGGCACGTTTGTCACATCCCGCCATGCTCGAATGGCGCAGGTCGCCAAGAGTCACCGTGACATCGTTTGAAGAGAGCATGGTGTATGCCGATACAACCGACATCAGTCCGCGCAACTCCGTGTCACAACTCGTCAATGGCTCAATACTCTCCGGCCACAGATCGGATGGAAAGTTCTCGGAAATCACGCTCCCCGACGGACGTCACGGCTGGATACTCTCATCAGCCGTAACCCCCATAGAGCAATGGGCGACACAGCCATTCGACGCCGAAGCAGTGCTCGGCCGATGCTACCGGCTGATGGGAGCGCCTTATCTCTGGGGTGCATGCTCGACTAAAAGCGTCGACTGCTCCGGCCTTGTGAGGGTGGCTTTATATGCCAACGGAATACTCACACTGCGCGACGCCCGTCAGCAGATTGAGATTGGTCGCCGCATCGAACCCGATGACACAGCATCGCTGCGACCTGCCGACCTGATGTTTTTCAGTTCGGTGCCCGACGGCCGTATCTCGCATGTCGCCGTATATGACCGTGACCGACTATACATCCACTCATCGGGACGTGTCAAGACCAACCGCATGGATGCCTCTGACCCGGATTTCGGGCCGAGGACATATCGTGGAGCCTCGCGCATCGACGGCATGACGGGGACGCCCGGAATCTGGCAAATAATAGACCATCCCTGGTATTTCTGATAAAACCATGATAACTTTCATCATCTGTCTGGCGCTCCTCGTGACCGCCTATTTCACTTATGGCCGCTATCTCGAGAAGGTGGCCGATGCCGATGACTCTAACCCGACGCCATCCATGCGCATGGCAGACGGTGTAGACTATATTCCCATGCCGAGATGGAGAGTGTTCCTGATACAGCTGCTCAACATCGCCGGTACAGGTCCAATCTTCGGTGCTATCCTCGGTGCCTGTTTTGGCCCGGTCGCATTCCTGTGGATCACTTTGGGAGGAATATTCTTCGGCGCTATGCATGACTATCTTTCGGGCATACTTATCCTCCGTCACGACGGCAAGAGTCTGCCAGAGGTGATAGGCGAGTATCTCGGACTAAACGCCCGTGCAGTGGTGAGGGTCTTCTCGGTCGGTCTCCTCGTCCTCGTCGGGGCGGTATTCATACTCAGCCCGGCCCAGTTGCTGGCCTCAATGGTCCCCGCGGTCGGCAAGGATGCCTGGGTATGGATTATCCTCGTATATTATGTCATAGCTACAATGCTCCCTGTCGACAAGGTGATAGGGAAGCTCTATCCTATATTCGGTATCGCGCTCATCGCCATGGCTGCCGGACTGCTTTTCGTCATCCTTTCCGGCGCATATCCCGTGCCTGAACTGACGACCCTGCACAATTTCCAGCTTGACCCCGAGAAACTCCCTATTATCCCGACCCTTTTCATCACTATAGCCTGTGGAGCCATCTCCGGCTTCCATGCCACACAGTCGCCGCTGATGGCACGCTGCGTGACATCCGAGAAGAAATGCCGCTCGGTGTTCTACGGATCGATGATTTCGGAGAGCGTCATCGCCCTGATCTGGGCTGCCGTTGCCATGGCATTCTTCTATGGACCGACCGGTCTGGGCGAACAGCTTGCAGAGCATGGTGGCAATGCCGCCTGGGCTGTCGATGTAATCTCCCGATCGACCCTCGGCACTGTCGGCGCTGTGCTTGCGTTGCTCGGTGTCGTGGCGGCTCCCATCACATCGGGCGATACCGCCTTCCGTGGCGCGCGTCTTATCGTGGCCGATGTCTTCAACATAGACCAGCGTCCGATTTTGAAACGCTTTGTCATCTGCATACCGCTCTTCGCCATCGGATATGGCATCACGCTGATTAATTTCGATGTCGTATGGAGATATTTCGCATGGGCCAATCAGGCCCTGGCATGTGTGGTGTTATGGACAATCTTCGTGTGGCTTGCGCGCAATGCCAAGAACTACTGGATAGCCCTGATCCCGGCTCTTTTCATGACATTTGTTGAAACATATTTCGTGCTTATCTCCCCACAGTTCTTCGGATTTGGACATCACGGCCTGTGCATGGCCTGTGCTGTGGCACTTACATTCGGCTTCTTGTATCTCGCCACAAAGTGTGTCGAGGGGAGCTCGAAACTGATCCCTGCTGAAAAATGATAATTGTCAATACAACATTCTATGTCGAGACACCCCTCGAGAAAGAGTTCATCTCGTGGGTCAAGGATACCTATATCCCCGGCTCGCCCCTGACACGTCCCTCCGTGGCAAGGATACTCGGTGCTGTCGAGGAGGGCATGACAGCTTTTGCCGTCCGTATGCACGCACCCTCGCTCGCCGTCGCCGATGCCTGGGATAACGGGCAGGGCGCCTTGTTGCGGGGAATGCTTGCCGAAAAATATGGACAGCGGATCCTGCATTTCACCACAATGATGGAGAATATACCCCTGTGATGGCCGAACAGTCGCTGAAACAGTTTGACAGAATAATAATCGGCATAGACCCCGGCACAAATGTGATGGGATATGGTATTCTTGGTGTTAAAGCAAAGAAACCGATGCTGATAGCTCTCGGAGTGATAAAGCTGGACCGCTTCGAGAGCCATTATCTGCGTCTGCGCAGGATATATGACCGTGTTCTGTCGCTGACCGAGCAGTATCTGCCAGACGAGATGGCCATCGAGGCTCCATTCTTCGGCAAGAATGTGCAGTCCATGCTCAAGCTTGGCCGAGCGCAGGGTGTGGCCATGGCCGCCGCGCTGTCGCGCGATGTGCCGATAACCGAATATGAACCGAGCAAAATAAAGATGGCCATCACCGGGACAGGTGCGGCCTCCAAGGAACAGGTTCGCGAGATGCTGAAAAGGATTCTGTCGATTCCTGCCGAGAGCCTTGATATAGAGCTTGACGCTACAGATGCCCTCGGAGCGGCTCTGTGCCACTTTTACGAATCCGCTAAACCGGCCATAGCCAAAGGTTCGCGTTCCTGGAAGGATTTCATCGCCAGGAATCCCGACAGGGTTAAGGGGTGAGATCAGAATTTCCTCCTGAGGTCGCGGATGGCAAATCCGATATGCCTCCACAGAGTCGGGAACAGCCCATAGTATTTTGACATTATATTGAACCGTTCCATGAGCGATGCGCTATGGTTGCGTGTCGTGAGTCCTTCGGAGAGATAGTCGATTATCACACCGTCGATATAATGGTTACGGTGCGAGCGCTGCAGACATCTTATGCACCACTCATAGTCGGCCGAGAATCTGAATCGCGTATCATAATTATTGGTCAGCTTGCGCAACACTATAAAGGCCTGATGACACACAACCATGCCTGTCTTGAATGAGTCGAGACTGAGGTCAGAAGGCGCTGTGAGATGACGGTCTGAGATCTTTTTGCCCGAGGCATCCACTATGTCGGTCTGCCCGTAGATGATTCCAGGATAGTCATGATCCATGGCTGCATCGGCAATCATCTGGAGTGTGCCGGGCGAATGGAACGCGTCTCCTGCATTCAGGAACATTACATAATCCCCATCAGCCATCCCGAGACCTTTGTTCATGGCATCATAGAGGCCGTTGTCAGGCTCTGACACCATCTTCATGTTCGGGATACCGGCGTCGAGCGCAAGTTGCACGGTAGAATCAGTCGAACCGCCGTCAACAAGTATGAACTCATATAGCCCGCATGTCTGCTCGCGGATGCTGCGCAGGGTTGCGGGGAGTGTCGACCCGGCATTACGGGTTACGGTGATTATCGAGATGAGCGGATTCATAGCCGTGGTTGTTTTATCGGATGCATGGACGTATGTGCAAATTTAGTTATTTCCACAATCCGCGCCAAATAATCGGGACAAATTCGGATTAAAGATTTTCAATAATCGCAGATAATCGCTAACTTTGATGTAGAAAAATCGAACTGTATCTAATGAATCAGGAATTTGCATCGCGCCTTCTCGAGGAGGCGGTGACCGAACTTTCGCGGCTGCCAGGCATCGGGCGCAAGACGGCCCTGCGTCTGGCCCTGCACATTTTGCGGGGTGACGAAGCCCGTGGTATCCGCCTCGGACAGGCCATAATAGACATGCGTCAGGGTGTGAGATATTGCGACGTATGCCATAATATCTCCGAGACAGAAATCTGCCCGATATGTGCCGACCCCTCGAGAGATGCGCGCACAATCTGCGTGGTGGAGACTGTAAAGGATGTGATGAGCTTTGAGAACACAGGCCAGTACACGGGACTCTACCATGTTTTGGGCGGAGTCATATCGCCAATGGACGGAATCGGCCCCGACCAACTTGAGATTGCATCACTCATATCGCGTGTAGAGGCCGGCGAGATTGACGAGGTGATATTGGCTCTCAGCGCAACTATGGAAGGGGAGACCACCAATTTCTATATTTACCGCAAACTTGCGCCGTACCCCGACGTCAAGATAACACAGCTTGCGCGCGGCGTGTCGGTGGGCAACGAGATTGAATATACCGATGAGATAACCCTCGGACGTTCGCTGCTCAACCGTACACTCTTCGCGGATTCAATCAAGAAATAGGAGTCGGCTCAGGAGTTAAGCTCCTCGGCCTCCATCGAGGCGAGTTCCCACATTGACATGGCATTCTCGAGCTGCTTCATGGCAGTGGCGTGACGCTCATATATGTCCGGGTCAGACGACCCGGTGGCAAGTTCCGCCTCGATTGCGGCAACGACACCTTCAAGCCTGCTCACCTCGGCCTCGGCCTCCTCGACTTTCTTACGGGCGCGCTTCAGCACTTTGTCGCGTTCTTTCTGCTCGGCATAGCTGAGTTTGCGCGGTGACGCTTGCGTTGCGGATGCCTGTTGCGGCATCTGCTTGGGCTGGATATTATCTTTGGCTTTATGCTGTGCAGGTTTCTCTGGTTTTTGGGTGCGCTCAAGTTCTGCGAGCGAGGCAAGTTTCTTCTTCTCAAGAAACTCATATATGCCTCCCAGGCACTCCTTGACCTCTCCGCCTCCAAACTCATAGACTTTCTCGACCAGCCCGTCAAGGAACTCACGGTCGTGACTCACGACAATGACCGTGCCGTCAAACTCCTTTATGGCATTTTTGAGTATGTCCTTGGTCTTCATGTCGAGGTGGTTGGTGGGCTCGTCGAGTATGAGCAGATTGACAGGCTCGAGGAGCAGCCTTATCATGGCGAGACGGGTTTTCTCACCACCCGACAGTACCTTTACCTTTTTGTCGGACGCCTCGCCACCGAACATGAAAGCACCGAGTATATCTCGTATCTTGGTACGGATGTCGCCCACAGCGACACGGTCAATGGTATCGAACACAGTCAGCTCACCATCGAGAAGCTGCGCCTGGTTCTGGGCAAAATATCCGATCTTGACATTATGTCCCACTTTCAAGGTACCTGTATAGGGAATCTCGCCCATTATACATTTCACGAGGGTCGATTTGCCCTCGCCGTTCTTGCCGACAACGAAATCGTCAACGATCGTGCGCAGTTCAACGGGGATACCGTATTCCTGGCACTTCTTGTACATCGGGTTAATGAAACCGGCGCCGGTGTTTTCCACCACAGCGTGGCTGCGGGGTACGGAGTGACCGCCGTGGTAGGTGACGGCCTTAAATTTCACGCCGATCTTGTCGCGCAGCCATTCGTAGTTCGCAACGGATTCATCCGCAATGTGGCGCGCAAGCTGCGGGTGCGCAAGACCGCCGCCCGCCTTCATGATGTCGCTGTAAAGGAGGTCGGCGTTATCCTTGATGCCGGCTTTTTTCTGCATGTCGGTGCCGGCTGCGGCAATGGCCCCGCCGTTAATGATGGAGTTGCCGCCGTAGGTGGGCATCTTGTCTACAACGAGCACGCTTTTCATGCCCTGTTCATGGGCTTCAAGAGCCGCAGCAAGGCCTGCAAAGCCCGTACCGATGATGAGGAAATTGACGGTGCGGTCCCACTTTTGCGGTGCAGAAACACCGGCCATGGCGGCAGAAGCCACAGAACCCAGCCCCAGGGCACCGGCGGTACCCAAAAGTGAGCGGCGGGAAATATCGGTCATAAGTAACACTCCTTCCTTTTCGTTCTTGTTGAAAGACAGTCGTTTTGCTCCATGGGCAGAGGCTGTGTCGACCCAGAAATCCGCGACTTTGTCTTATAACAGAGATTAGGCCTTGTTTACCCCTATCGGTATACCCAAAGTACTCATCCTGACCGACGACAATCCCTCGGGGCTAACACCTCAAAATGATGGACTTGAGATAGGTAAAACCACGTAAAATGCCGATCAATCCCAAAAATTTCGAAATTCGGCATCGATATCCGTAAAAACCCTTTGTCAGCGCGCGGGTGTTTCGGCAATAATCTGCGCCTGCGGCAGACGCATCGGTAAGGATTCAAAGAGTTATGAGCGAAGAAAGTCTTCAGTTTGTGGGCTCGGCAGCCCTTTTGTTTTTCTGCATTCTGATCGTGCATTCGCTCTGGATGACTGCGCGCAAAATCCCGGCCGCCCGAAACGTACGCCCCAACGGCGTCAAGGGGGGACTGCTTCTGACCGTCATCTTTTGTTTTGCAATGGTCGTCATTGATGCGGCAAGTGCCGCCAACATCCTGATTTTCGTTAACGGCCAGAGCCCCGCGGGCGCCACGGCCGCCGACGTCGTGCGCCACGGCACTCCGGGCATTGCCGGCAGCATCCTTTTTATGGCCGCCATTCACCGCTTTGTCACGGGGCGCACCAGGCGCGCGTTTTGGTTCGGGGTGATTCTCATGTGGTGCGCCGGCCCTTTAAACGAGTGGCTCGCGGTATTTTCGCAGAGGGCAACGGAGCTCATGAGCGCTGAAATCGTCACAGGCTGCACGGTTTTGGCAACGCTTTATCTTTTGGTATCCAAACGTTCCCGCAACACCTACGGTCTCTGAGACAGAAATTTTCCTGACAGGGCTGCGAAAACCGCGCCGTTACGGCCTTTGGCCGCAATTTGTCTAGGTTGTTCACGGTATTTACCTTTGCTTCGGACTCTCGTAGCATTCGCCCGTAATCCAAAAAGTTCGAAACCGACCCCTCACATGATTACCAAAACGTGGGGGTTTCCCCGCAGTTTTTTTCTCGACACAATCAGCCCGGGTGAAAACTGTGCGGCGTGTAGAGGTCTGTATGCTTTTTTCCAAATCTGCGGCTGATGATACCCAGCGTGTGCGCGTCAAGATCTGCGGCATTACCCGGGAAGACGATGTGGTGGCGGCGGTGGATGCCGGCGCCGATGCCGTGGGCTTTATCTGTTATGCGGGCAGTCCCCGCTTTGTGTCGCCCTCAAGGCTGATGAGCCTTGCAAGCCTCGTGCCCCCGTCGGTCACTAAGGTTCTTCTCTTTGTGAACCCCAAGGCCGAGGAGGTGCGTGAGTACCTCTCGTTTGTGCCGGATGCGACGCTGCAGTTTCACGGCAACGAATCCCGCGCCTTCTGCGATCAGTTTCATGTCCGTTACATCAAGGCTGTGAGTATCGATAAGCCTGAGCGCCTCACCGAGGCGCAAAACGACTACCCGATGGCAGCGGCTCTCTTGGCGGACGCCGCAGGCGTCACCCGCGGCGGCACGGGTATGTCCTTTGACTGGCAGGCGGTCGCATCCGTGCGAAGCCGTATCACCAAGCCCCTCATTGTCGCGGGTGGCTTAACCGCAGAGAACGTCTGCGAGGCGATCCGCACGCTTTCGCCCTGGGCCGTGGATGTGGCCAGCGGTGTTGAATCTGCTGTGGGCGTGAAGGACCCCGCCAACATGGGGGCGGCCATGGCCCCCGCGGCGGCCGCCAGCCTG